>Ga0157369_10006990_pt1 | contig 13020 bp, 9 predicted proteins | sample C25metaG_FD_113461 | JGI IMG/M metagenome (GOLD analysis project Ga0157369, IMG submission 113461) | Corn rhizosphere microbial communities from Kellogg Biological Station, Michigan, USA - C2-5 metaG | ecosystem: Host-associated > Plants > Roots > Rhizosphere > Soil | place: USA: Michigan...
CACGGCGGTGATGAACCGACCGGCGCGGCGGCCGAGGACCAGCGGCGCCGTGCCGAGCAGCAGCCCGGTGCCCACGCCGATCGCGGTGGCGGCCAGCGCCAGCGCCGCCGTCAGCCGGGTCGCCACCAGCACCTGGAAGAAGACATCCTGGCCGAGGTTGTTGGTGCCCGCCCAGTGCGCGGGCGAGGGGCCCCGCAAGATCGCGGACGTGTCGAAGGCGTTCGCCGTCCCCGTCCACAGCACCGGGGCGAGGACGGCGATCAGCGCCATCACCGCCAGCAGCGCCGCCGCGCAGGCGCCAAGGGGCGTGCGGAGGGACCTGCCCCAGTGTCGCCCGGGGGGACGAACCGAGTATCCCCCCGTGCCCCCCGGTGCGCGCCCAATCGAAGAGCGCGATCGCGCTGGGCGCGCCCGACGGGCGACAGTCCGCATCATGCCTCCCGAATTGTCGAGCGCGGGTCCAGTAGCGCCAGCGTGACGTCGACGGCGAGGTTCACCAGCAGCACGCCGGTCCCGTACACGAGCACGATCCCCTGCACGACGGGATAGTCCTTGCTGATGATCGAGGCCACCATGGTCTGGCCGAGGCCCGGCCACGCGAAGACGTTCTCGATCAGCACCGTCCCGGCGACCAGCCCGGCCAGCAGCAGGCCGCACACCGTGATCGTCGCGGTCAGCGCGTTCGGCAGGACGTGCCCGAGGTACAGCCGCGCGCTTGGCAGCCGCTTGGCGCGGGCGGTGCGCACGTAGTCGGCCTGCAGCGCGGCGAGGACCTCCAGGCGCAGGATGCGGGCCAAGATCACCGCAGGGCCGATCGCCAGCGACAAGACCGGCAGCGCGTAGGAGGAAAAGCCGCCCTGCAGCGCCACCGGCGTCCACCCCAGCTGCACGCTGAACACGTCGATCAGGCCGAACGCGAGCAGGAAGCCCGGGATCGCCCCGAGGACCACCGCGACCGCGGTGAACGACAGCTCCGCGCCGCGCCGCCGGCCGCCCCGGGTCACCACGCCCATGGTCAGGCCGAGCGGGATCGCGACGATGATGGCGACCCCGAACGCGTACCCGGCCAGCTCCAGCGTGGCGGGCAGCCGCTGGCCGATCGTCTGGGCGACCGGCAGCCCGGAGGTGATCGAGTCGCCCATCTTGCCGGACAGCAGGTCGCGCAGGTAGTGGACGTACTGCAGCCACAGCGGGTCGTTCAGGCCGAGCGCGGCGCGGCGGGCGTTGACCACGCCCTGGCTCGCGTCGAGCCCCAGCGCCGCCCGGACCGGGTCCCCGGGCACCAGGTGGATCATGAGGAAGGACGCGGTGACCAGGACGAGGACCGAGATGAGGAGTTGTCCCAGGCGGCGGGCCGCGAACCGTGACCACGGGCTGGCCGCCGCCGCGATGAGCGAGTCAAGCCCGCCGCTGGGGGCCGGTCGCTCAGGCGCACCGTCATCGCCGCCGGTTTCACCCAACGCCGCCGGGGACATGGCCCGGGGGGTACGGGGGGTCGCGCCCCCGGGAGGTAGAGCCATTAGTCGATTATCTCCGCGGGATGTGGATTACCGGAGGGCCTAGCCCAGCATCTTGACCGTGGTCGGGAGCAGGCTGCCCTGGCTGAGCGAGAACGTCGCCCCGCGCCCGAACCACGGCACCGTCGAGTCGACGAACGGCACCAGGTCAAGGTTCTTGAACAGCGCGGTCTCGGCGGCGTTCCAGCTCGGGCAGCCGGCCGTCCCGGCGGTCGCGGACGCCTTGGCGACGTCGGCTGAGTAGGCGGCGTTGTTGATGAAGGCGAAGTTGGTGCCCTTCGGCGGCGTCGCGCCGGACACGAACGGGATCACCTGGCTGGGCAGCGTCAAGCCGAGCGGGATGAACCCGGCGCCCCATGCGGCCTGCCCGCCGACGATGTCGGTGGACAGCTCAGGGTCGGTGATGGGCTTGAGCGTGACCTGGACGCCGAGCGCCGACCACGCCTTCTGCGCGAACTGCGCGCCGGCCGCGGACCCGCTGCCGATGCTGGTCGGGTAGTACAAGGCGATCGCGAGCTGGGTGCCGCCCTTGGCCAAGACGCCGTCCGGGCCAGCCTTCCAGCCCGCCGCGGCCAGGCCCGCCTTCGCCGCCGTCAGGTCATAGCCGGGCAGGCTGGACCCGACCGTGTTGCCCTTGCACGGGCTCAGCCCCGGGGCGACCAGGCCGGTCGCCGGGCTGCCGCTGCCGCTGGAGAATACCTGGGCGAGCTGGTCAAGCTGGAGCGCCTGGGTCAGCGCGGTGCGCACCGCGAGGTCGGCGCCCGGCATGCCCTTCTTCTCGTTGAACCACAGCTCGCCGTAGGGCGCCACGATGTCCTGCTCATTCAGCTTCAGCGCCTTCAGCCGGGCGGTGTCCGGGCCGAGGACCTCGGCGATGTTCGCCTGGCCGGACTGGAGCAAGTTCGCCGCGGTGGTCATGTTGTTGACCACCTTGAGGATGACCTGCGCGGGCGTCCCCTGCGCGGTGGCGCTGGCCCCGCCCGGGCCCCACGTGTAGTCCTTGCGCAGCGTCAGCGTGTACGACGAGCCGGGCACCGCCGAGGTCAGCGAGTACAGGCCGGTGCCGCTGGCGCCGTTCTTCAGCGTGGAGCGGTCCTTCATCCCGGCGCCGCAGACGATCTGCGTCTGGCCGACGTTGCGGACGAGGAACGCGTCGGGAACGGGGGACTTCACCGTTACCACGCCGGTGGAGTCATCGGCGGTCGCGGTCGCGGTCGGCGGCACCCAGATGCCGATCTTGGGGGAGGCGTTCTTCGGGTTGCCGATGAAGTTGATGTTCGCCGCCACGTCGCTCGCGGTCAGCGGCGAGCCGTCGGAGCAGGTGACGCCCTTCTTCACGGTGAACGTGGCGCTGGTCGTGTCGCCGGTCCAGGAGGTGGCCAGGCCGGAGACCAGGGTGCCGTCCGGCTGGATGTTGACCAGCGGGTCGTACAGGAAGTAGTCAGCCTGGATCGCCACCGACAAGGCCGTGAGGTCCGGGTCGAGGGTGCCCGGGTCCGACGGCAGCGTCATCGTCAGCGTCTTGCCGTTGGCGTACTGCTGGCCGCCGGAGGCTCCGTTGCTCGAGGTACTGCCCGGGGTTCGGTTCGTGGTGCTGGCGCCGCCGCTGCAGGCGGCGACGGCGAGCGCGGCCACGGTGCACGCCGCCGCGCTGGTCAGGACTCTTCTCAACTCATGCCTCCGCTTGGGCAATCAGCCGCTGGGTGAATAAGCCGGCGCGCCGGATGGCCCGGCCGCTGTGGATGAACAGGGCGCGGCCGCTGCCGTCATCGCCGGTGAAGACCTGCGGGATGTGGATTCCGTACTTGGGCTCGACCGGGATCAGGGTGTCCCCGGTGAGGTGGACGAGCTCGGTCTTCTCGGACTGGCCGACGAGCTCGGCGAGCTCGCCCAGCGGCTTGTCCTCCATCCAGATCCGGCCGTCCTCATCCTGGGTGACGGTGGACTGGCTGACCGAGTTCGCGTAGGTGCCGACGTACCGGGCCGCGTCGACGTGCTCCGGGTGCTCCGGCGGTGCGGGGAACTCATTGAGGTGGATGCCCGTCAGCTCGGACAGCAGGTGGTCGAAGACCTCCCGGTAGACCGCGATCGGGTTCCCGCCATTGGTGAGCAAGGCGATGGCGACGTCGTGGCCCGGCACGATCCGCAGGAACGCGTTCTGGCCGATGGTGCCGCCGTCGTGGCCGAAGACCGTGCCGCTGGGCCAGTGGAACAGCTCCCAGCCCAGTCCCCAGTGCGTGCCCATCAGGCCCAGGGGAGGCACGTCGACCTGCGTTTCCCGCATGGCGGCGACGCTGGCCTCGCTGAGCACCCGGGTCCCGTCGGCGGCGACGCCGCCGGCCAGGTGCATGACCGCGAAGGCGAGCAGGTCGCGGGGGCGCATCGCCAGCGCCGCGCCGGCCGGGGCGTTGGACTTCACCAGCGACCAGACGGGCGCCGGGGCCGGGTACGCGTCCGGGTCGGCCGGGTCGCCCGGCAGGTGCCCGACGGCGGCCCGGAACAAGATCGCCGACGCGGCGTCGGTCGCCGCGTGCGCCAGCCCCAGCGGGGCGAACAGGTGCTCGCGCAGCGCCTGGTCGAACGGCTTGCCGCGCAGCACCTCGACGAGCCGGCCCAGCACGCAGTACCCGGCGTTGTTGTAGGAGAACATCTGGCCGGGCGGGAACAGCTGCGGGTCGGTTGCCAGGGTCGCGACGTACTTCTCGACGCAGTCGTCGTTGTTGCCGGTGTCGGTGAAGATGTCGCCTTCGAACCCGGCCTGGTGCGACAGCAGCTGCCGGGTCGTGATCGCCTGCGCCGCCGCCTCGTCGGCGAGCGTGAACTCCGGCAGGTAGCCGCGCAGCGGCTTGTCGATGTCGAGCAGGCCCTCGTCGACGAGCTGCATGACCAGCGTCGCGGTCCAGGTCTTGGTGATCGAGCCGACCTGGAACACCGAGTCGGTGGTGGCCTCGACTCCGGTGGCGTGGCTGAGCACGCCGAAGGCGTAGTCGATGACCTGGCCGCCGGCGTACACGCCGATCGCGGCTCCGGGGACCTTGTGCTCGGTGATGAGCTCGGGCAGGCGCTTGGCGATCCAGCCGCCGATCTCGTCCAGTTGGGGCATGCGCCGACGATAGGTCCTGTTTTGTCCCAGGTATTCGTCCTCCTGCACGAATCAGGGGTGCGCTGTTGGTTCTCCGGGACGAAGGCGCCAGGCTGCGGCGGTCGGCTAATGATCATGCGACAAGTCGCGGGCGGGGCGCTTACGGGCGCGCCCAGTGCGCGCGGCGGCCTGGCTGACGGCTCTTTAACCAGGTGGCAGCGGCGCACTACGGTGGGCCGCATGCACTTTGACTCGGTCACGATGGAGTTCTGCGAGGCCATGCGGAACGCTTCCCGGCATATACCGACCGGGCACCCGGATTACGCGAAGGTATCGGCCGCCGCCCGGCGGACGCTGTTCAACGTGCTCGGCACCGCGATCAGCGCGGCCGGCTCCGACGCGGTGACCATCGTGCGCGGTGCCGGCGGGCAGGGTGTGGGCGGGCAGGGGCCAGGCGGGCAGGGGGCCGGGGACGACGAGGCCGCGACGGCTGAGCGCGGGGTCATCCCCGGGCTGGCCGGGACCGCCGGCCCGTACTGGGCGGCGCTGGCCACCGGCACCGCTGCGCACCTGGACGACTTCGACGACACGCACCTGGCGACGGTCATCCACCCGGGCGCGTCGGTCCTCGCGACGGTCCTGGCCTCGGCACTGGCCACCCCCGCGGTTCCCGCCGGGGCCGGCCGCGCCAGCGTCTCCGGAGACGTGTTCCTGGGGGCGTTCGCCGCCGGGTGCGAGGCGCAGCTGCGGATCGGGAACGCGATCTCGCCCGCTCACTACGACCACGGCTGGCACATCACCGGGACCTGCGGGGTCTTCGGCGCCGCGGTGGCGGAGTCGGCGCTGCTCGGCCTGGGCACCGGCCAGATGGCCAGCGCGTTGTCGCTGGCGGCGGTGATGACGGTCGGGCACCGGGAGGCGTTCGGCTCGATGACCAAGCCGCTGCACGCGGGCAAGGCGGCGGCCAACGGCATCCTGGCCGCCCGCCTGGCCAGCGCGGGCCTGTCCGGTCCGGCCGACCCGCTCGGTCCCGGCGGCGTGCTCGACGTGCTGGCCGGGGGCGCCGGGCACGTCGACCGCTCCGCCCTGCTGGGGGCGTCCGCGGGTGGCCACGACTGGGAACTGGAGCTGAACACCTTCAAGACCTATCCCTGCGGGGTGGTCGCCCACCCCGCGATGGACGCCGCGATCGAGGCGTTCGCGCGGATCCCGGGCTCGCCAGCGATCACCGGCGTCACGGTCACCTGTAACCCCCTCGTCCTGGAGCTGATGGGCCTGGTGCACCCGGACAGCGGGCTGGGCGCCCGGTTCAGCGCCCGGCACGGCATCGCCGCCGGGCTGCGCTACGGCCAGGCCGGGCTGGCCGAGTTCAGCGACGCGGTCGCGACCGACCCGGAGATGGCCCGGCTGCGGGACCTGATCTCGCTCAATCCCGACCCGGGGTGCCCCCGCGACGCGGCGGTGGTGCGAGTCACGCTCGCGGCGGCCGAGCCGGTCGAGGTCCGCGTGGCGCACACCCGCGGCAGCACCGCCCGGCCGCTCACCGACGCGGACCTCCTCGACAAGGTGGACCAGCTGGTGGCGCCGGTCCTGGGGCCGTCCGCGGCGGCGCGGATCCGGGACGCGGTCAACGCGCCGCCGGGCATGTCCTACGTCATGGACCTGCTGGCCGCCGTCCGCCCGGAGCCGGAGCCAGGTGCCGCGGCGACCGGGGCCGCCCGCGCCGGGGCGGCCGCCGCTGTTCGCGCGGACGCTCCGGCCGCCGCCTCGGCGGCCCGCACGCCGCGACGGATACCGCGGCGACCACCGACGCGGTCCTCGCGCTGGCGCTCGCGCCGCCCGCCCTGGCCGATGAGATGGTCGTCGGCGATCAGGCCACGGGCACCGCCAAGGACACCCTTGCCCGCTTCAACGACGCGGTGACCGCCGGTGAGCGGGCCAGGGTGCCGCAGGCCGTCGAGTGGGCCGCCCGCAGGGGCGTCCTGCCCGGTGGCCACGGGCTCACCGCGTTCGTCCGCGCGGTGGCCGCGCTGGCGGGGTCGGCCGACGTCGACGCCGGTACCGCGGTGGTCTGCGCGGCGGCGACGGCCCTGGGGGAGAACTGCGCCGAGGCCGTCGCCGTCGGCGCTGCGGTGTCCGACCTGGTGGCCGCGGGCTTGCCGGATGCCCGCGCGCAAGGCTGGTCAGCCGAGGTGATCGCCGCCGTGATCGGCGGGTGCGTCGCGGCCGGCCTGATGCTCGGGCTGCCCGAGCCGCGACTGCGGGCCGCCATCGGCATCGCCGCCACCCAGGCCGCGGGCCTGTGCTCCGCCGAGGGGACTGACCTCGGCCAGCTGCAGGCCGGCAAGGCCGCGTTCAACGCCGTGGAAGCGGCGCTGCTGGCCCAGCGCGGCTTCACGTCATCACCCCAGCCCCTGGAAGGCCGCCGCGGCCTATACGCCCTCTTCGCCCGGTGATCCGGAGGCGGCGGCCGCGTCCGGGATGGCTAAGATCGCCAGGCATGGACCTTGGGCTGCGCGGGAAGCGCGTGTTGATCACCGGGGGAAGCAAGGGCATCGGGCTGGCGATCGCGCAGGCGCTGGCGGGGGAGGGCGCCAGCGTCGGGCTGGTCGCCCGGGACGCGGCTACCCTGGCCGGCGCCGCCGAGAAGCTCGCCGCCCATGACGGCGTGAGCGTCGCCACGGCGGCCGCTGACGTGACGGACCCGGCCGCGCTGGGCGGTGCCGTCGAGGAGATCGCGGCCCGCCTCGGCGGCCTGGATCACCTGGTCGCCAACGCCGGCGGCACGGTCGGCCGGGGGGACCTCACCACGGCGCAGCCGGGGGAGTTCACCGCGACGTTCGCGTTCAACGCCGGGCACGCCGCCGAGCTGATCCGGCTCGGCCTGCCGTACCTGCGCCAGGCTGACGGGGGGAAAGCCGTCGTCATCATCTCCTCGGTCACCGGCATGCACCCGGCCCCGCGCACCGCCTACGCCACCGCCAAGGCGGCGGAGATCCACCTGGCCGCGACCGCCGCGCAGGAGCTGGCGCCGCTCGGCATCCGGGTCAACGCGGTCAGCCCCGGCTCCATCATGTTCCCCGGCGGCGGGTGGCAGTGGTTCGCCGGCCACAACCCCGGCCTGTTCGCGGACTGGCTCGCGCGGGACTTCCCGCACGGCCGGCTCGGCCGCCCGGAAGAAGTCGCCGACGTCGTGGCGTTCCTGCTATCGGAGCGCGCCTCCTGGGTCACCGGCGCCAACGTCACTGTCGACGGCGCCCAGATCTACCCCAGCGCTCGCCGCTTCGGCTGAGCCGCGACGAGAGGATCCGCATGTCATCGCTGGACGCCTTCCTCGGGGAGCCCCGCAACGTCATCGTGGTCGGCATCCGCAAGGACGGCCGCCCGCACGCCAGCCCGAACTGGTACGGCTGGGACGGCGAGCGGTTCTACGTCTCGACGACGCGCGGCCGGGCCAAGTACAAGATCTTCAGCCGGGACCCGCGCGTGGAGCTGGTCTTCGACGACCCCGAGGGCTTCCGCTACGTGGCCCTGTCGGGCACCGTGGAGATCCTGGAAGACGTCCGGGCGGAGCTGGCGCGCTTTCGCGCCATCCGCGAGAAGCACGGCCGCGCCGTTCCCGCCGACGACCAGTTCGCCGCCGAGCTGGAAGCCGACGGCCGCGTGCTGCTAGCCATCACCCCCAGCGGCCCGCGCTCGACCTGGACCACCTTCCGCTTCGACTAACGCGCCGGTCCGGGTGAGCGATCTTGTGTTGGGACGGCGAGGCTGTTCACGGCGGGCCCCGGCATGACGGATACTGGTGTGCATGTCGGCTAGTGACGAGGAACTGCTTCTTCAGGCGGCGCTCAAGCAGCGCCAGGCCCGCCGGTCGGGCCGCACCCTGATAATCACGGTGGTCGCGGCCGTGGCCTGCGCCGTCATCGGCTGGGCGGTGCTCTTCCAGCTGCGCCCGCTGATCAAGTCCATCCCGCTGCTGCCGCTCGGCTCGGTGACGACGGCGTTGCTGTGGATCGGCATCGTGGCCTTCGCCGTCGCGGCCTTGCTGGTCGCGGGCGGCTGGACCTTCGCCCGTCCGGGCAGGCCCTGGGGCAAGGAGATGCCGGGCGTCTGCCCCCGGTGCGAGAACCTCACCTTGCGCGAGGCTTTGGTTGAGGTCGAAAAGCGCGACGGCGCGGGCCTGAACGTCGGCCCGAAGGGCATCGTGATCCTCTGCGACACCCGCCGCTGCGAGTACACCAGCGTGAAGGTCACCACCCGCACCCGCGCCTTATCACAATGACCCGCCGGGATGTCCAGGTGGCATTGCGCGCGGGCGTTCATTCCTTGTTCCGGAGGCGGCGGGCGATATTTACTGCGCGTTAACGGTCTTGGGTCTACGTTTGCGTTGGAGCTTCTTCACCGTCGATGCGAACTCCCTGGGAGCGAACTGTGACCTGGCCTGGCCGTACCCGTCTCGTGGTGGCGGCCGCCGCCACTTCCCTCGTGCTCGCCATCCCGGTCGCCGCCGCCAGCCCCGCGGGCGCCACCGTGCTGGCGGGCACAGTCCAGGCGGGCACCGTGCCAGCGGTCAACGTGGCGCCGGGCGCGCCCGGAGCGCCGTCGTACTTCGACCTGGCCCGCAAGGACTGCGTGGGCACCGCCGCGGGCCCGGGGTCCAAGGTCTGGTACACGGTCGCCGGCGGGGTGCTGTCCGACGTCTACGAGCCGACGATCGACAACACCAACGTGAGCACGCTGCAGTACATCGTGACCGACGGGGCCACGTTCACCGACCTGCAGACGCGGGACATGAGCTACGCCGTCACCGCCGACGCCAGCGGCATGTCGTGCACGGTGACCTCCACGGACGCCGCGCACGGCTTCCAGCTCGTTACCACTTACCTGACCGACCCGGCGCGGGACACCGTCGTGCTGCGCACCCAGCTGCGGGACGCGCCGCACTCGCACGCCAGCCTGGGCGGGCTGCGGCTCTACGCGCGGGTGGACGCCCACGTCAACGGCAACGGCGGCGGAGGCGGTGACAACGCCGGCGCCAACACGGGCGTCATCGACACCTCGGCGGGCGGCCCGGTCCCGGTCATCTACAGCACCAACACGACCACGAACGCCGTGAACCGCGACTACGCGGTGCCGACCTACATGGCCCTGGCCGCCGCTGCGGCCGGCCAGCCGGCGGGCGCCGCCAGCGTCGGGTACGCGGGCACCGGCAGCGACGGGCTTACCCAGCTGGATTCCACGCGGACGCTCACCGGCTACGACTCCGCGCCGGACGGGCACGTCACCGCGACCCAGGACGTCACCCCGCGCCACGGTGACTCGGTGACGCTGGCGCTGGGGTTCGGCCGCTCCCAGGCCCAGTCGGTGTCGGTGGCCACCCAGTCGCTTCGTGCTCCGTTCGGGCAGCTCCAGGCCGGGTACGGCACTGGCTGGGCGCGCTACGACGCGGGGCTGCGGCGGCCGGCCTCGTTGGCGGGCGCGTACTACTTGTCGGCCAACGTGCTGAAGGCGAGCGAGGACAAGACCTACCCCGGCGCGATCGTGGCGTCGCTGGCCAGCCCGTGGGGCCAGTCGGTCCCGGCCGGGGCGCTGTCGGGCGGCGCGCCGTCCTACTTCGGCTCCTACCGCGAGGTGTTCGCCCGCGACCTGTACGAGGCGTTCACCGGGCTGCTCGCCGACGGGGACGTCGGCACGGCCCAGGCGGCGACCCGGTTCCTGTTCGACCGCCAGCAGCTCCGGGGCGGCGCGATGCCGCGCAACTCCCTGGTCAACGGCAAGGCCGCCCCCGACACGGGCGGTAACCAGCTGGATGAGACCTCCTACCCGATCCTGATGGCCTACCTGTCCGGGCTCGGCGGCGACAACGCGCTGTGGACCGGGCACATCCGCCCGGCCGCGGACTACCTCGTCGCCAACGGCCCCTCGACCGGGGTGGAGCGCTGGGAAGAGCAGTCCGGCTACTCCCCGTCCACGATCGCGGCCGAGATCGCCGGGCTGACCGCCGCGTCGGCGATCGCCGCCCGGCACGGTGACACCGCGCGGGCGCGGGTCTACCAGGCCACCGCCGATGACTTCCAGCGCACCATCAAGTCGTGGACGGTGACCACCAACGGCCCCGACGGGCCGCGCTACTTCATCCGGCTGTCCAAGACCGGTGACCCGAACGCCGCGATCAGCTACAGCCTCGGCAACGGCGGCCCCACGCTGGACCAGCGCTCCGTCCTCGACGGCGGCTTCCAGGAACTGGTCCGGCTGGGTGAACTGCCGGTCACCGACCCCGACGTGCGGGCGTCGCTCGCGGTGTGGGACAACCACATCGCGGTGACCACCCCGAGCGGGGCCGGCTACTACCGGTACGGCGACTCCGCCGCCAACGGCAGCGCCGACGGGTACGGCGACTGCTACCAGCCCAGCCAGGACTCGTGCTCGGTGACCGGGGCGCCGTGGGCGCCGACCGGCCAGGGCACCGGGCACCTGTGGCCGGTGCTGTCCGGCGAGCGCGCCGAGTCCGACCTCGCCGCCGGGGACTCCCACGGCGCGAAGGCCCTGCTGGCGGCGATCACCCGCTTCTCCTCCGGCGTGGGCCTAGTGCCCGAGCAGGCCTGGGAGAACCCGAACCTGGCGGCCTCGCCGTACGGCAGCGACCCCACGACCGCCTCCATCGGGTTCACCGACGGCCAGGCGGCCGGCTCGGCGTCCCCGCTGAGCTGGGCCCAGGCCCAGGAGCTGCGGCTGATCACCTCCCTGGGGGCTGGGCGCAACGTTGACACCCCAGCCGTCACCACCGCTCGTTACGTCGCTCAGGGCGCGCCCGGCAGCCTTCCGGTCACCATCACCGCGCCCGCGGCGGGCGCCACGCTGGCCGTCTCGTCCACCATCGTGACCGGCACGACGAAGCCGGGCGCCGCGGTGACGATCGCGACCTCCGACACCACCACCGGCGCCCCGGCCACGCTGGCGACCACCACCGCGAAGAGCGACGGGAGCTTCACCACGACCGTCCCGGTGAGCTTCGGCAGCAACGTGATCACCGTGGCGGCCACCGCGGCCGGCGGTCATAGCACCGGGTACGCGCAGGTCACCGTGACCAACGAGGGCGGCGGGGCGACCGTGCTGGATGTGAGCGATCCGGCCGGCGACGACAACGGCCCGGGCAGCTACCAGTACCCGACCGCCTCCGACTTCGTGGCCGGGTCGTTTGACCTGACCCGGTTCCAGGTCCTCAGCGACGGCACGTTCGCCTACCTGCGGGCCACGCTGCGCACCCTGGTCCCCACGTTCGGGGTGCTCAACGGCGCGCAACTGCTCGACGTCTACGTGCACGTGCCCGGCGCGCCCGCCACGTCCACCCAGGCGCCGTTCCCGGCCCGCAACTACGCGATCGCCCCGGCCGGCGCCTGGAGCCAGCGCGTCGAGGTGCAGGGCTTCGCCCCCACCCAGTGGGTGAACGCCGCCGGCGCCGGCGTCGGCAGCGCCCTGACGCTGCCCGTGCAGGCAGACAAGACGATCACGGTCGCGCTGCCGGAATCCGCGCTGGGCACCCCGGCCGCCGGATGGGGGTTCACCGTGGTGCTGACCGGCCAGGACGGCTTCAGCTCGGACCAGGCGCGCGGTTTTTCGCCCACGGCGCAGGGGTTCTCGTTCGGGGTCTGCGCGCCGGGCGGGACCGCGCCGGTGTGCGCGGTCGACCCGGCGACCGTGCCCAAGGCCGTCGACGTGCTGACGCCCGCGGGCACCTCGCAGGCCACCGAGCTTGACCCCACCCTTGGGCCCGTGGTCATCCAGCCGGTCACCGTGGGCTGACAGGAACGGTCCGCCCGGGACGCGCTTCGCCCGTCCCGGGCGGCTCAGCTCGCGTCAGCCTGCCAGTGACGGTGCGGGGTAGCGCAGCCGCTGCGGCTCGCGCCGAACCCGAACAAGTCCAGGCCCTGGCTGCGCGCGACGGCGCCGCCGAGCAGCCCGTTGGCGAACACGCCGGTCAGGTCAAGCACCGAGGTCAGCAGGTCGGGTTGCACCCGCTGAGCGTACTGCCCGCCATTTTCGGGGTAAGCGTAGATGGTGCGCGTTGTGTGCCGTCGCCCGTGCCTGCCAGAGCTCAGGTCATGGGTGAGTGCCGTGTGGTGGTCCCCGGGCAGTGAGGTCACCGAGTCGGTGCTGCCGGCCGGCCGGGCGCACCTGGTGCTGCCGCTGGCCGGCGGCTGGCGAGCCGGGGTGCTGCACGGGCCGGCGTCCCGGCCTCGCCGGGCCGGGCCGCTGCCCCGGGAGCCGGTGATCGGGGTGGTCTTCCGGCCGGGGGGCATCCGGCCGTTGTGTGACGCGCCTGCCGACACGCTGGCCGACCTCAGCGTCCCGCTGCCGCAGCTGTGGGGCCGCCACCGGGGCGGGCTCACGGGCCGGCTGGTCGGCGCGCACACCCCCCTG
>Ga0157369_10006991_pt1 | contig 13020 bp, 12 predicted proteins | sample C25metaG_FD_113461 | JGI IMG/M metagenome (GOLD analysis project Ga0157369, IMG submission 113461) | Corn rhizosphere microbial communities from Kellogg Biological Station, Michigan, USA - C2-5 metaG | ecosystem: Host-associated > Plants > Roots > Rhizosphere > Soil | place: USA: Michigan...
TGATCGAAGAGATCACCGACACTGCCGCAAATGAGCTGGATGGCGCCCTCGGGAAGGATGCCCGACTCGATGATGCGACGGAATGTCAGCTCGGTCAGGTAGGCCGTGGTGGTCGCGGGCTTGACGACCGCGGGCACTCCCGCGAGAAAAGCAGGCGCCAGCTTTTCCAGCATGCCCCAGACGGGGAAGTTGAAGGCGTTGATGTGCACGGCCGCCCCTTCGAGCGGCACGCAGATGTGCTGGCCGGCGAAGCCGCCGGATTTCGACAGGCTCTCCGTGGCGCCATCGATATAGACGTGCGCATCGGGCAGCTCGCGCATGCCCTTGCTCGCATACACGAAGAGGGTGGCGATGCCGCCGTCGATGTCGATCCACGAATCCGACTTCGTGGCCCCGGTCGCATAAGAGAGCGCATAGAGCTCTTCTTTCTTTTCCGTCAGGTGCTTCGCGAGCGCCTTGAGGAGCCCGGCGCGCTCGTGAAAAGTCAGGCGGCGAAGGTTCGGACCACCGACCGTGCGCGCGTGCGTGAGGCTGGCCCCGATATCGAGTCCCTCGGCAGAGGCGTTGGCAATCACCTCGCCCGTGGTCGCATCGCGAAGGGCGATCGCATTGCCGCTCCCCGCCTGCCAGCGACCGGCGATGAAGCTCTCTAACTGCATGGCTCTATCCTCGGTTCAGCGCCCGGTGAAGCGCGGGACGCGCTTTTCCATGAAAGCCGCCACGCCTTCGGCGTAATCGGTAGAGCGGCCGAGCTCCTGTTGGTAATCGCGCTCGACATCGAGCTGCTGCTCGAGCGTGTGGCTCCAGCTTTCGAGCATGGCCTGCTTGGTCCGCGCGAGCCCACGCGTCGGAGCCACTGCGAGTTGCCGCGCGAGCGTGTCGACCTCGGCCGCGAGCGCACCATCCTCCACGCAGCGCCAAATGAGGCCCCATTGAGCCGCCTGCTCGGCGGGCAGCTTCTCAGCGAGCAGCGCGAGGCCCATGGCACGGGCGTGGCCCACGAGCCGCGGCAGCAGCCACGTGCCGCCGGAATCCGGCACCAGGCCGATCTTCGAGAAAGCCTGGATGAACGTCGCCGAGCGCGCCGCAATGACGAGGTCGCAGGCAAGCGCGATGTTGGCACCGGCGCCCGCAGCCACGCCGTTGACGGCAGCAATGACGGGGAGCGGCAGGCGCCGCAGCGTGAGGATCAGCGGTTTGTAGCCCCGCTCGATGGAAAGACCGAGGTCGGGCGGCGCACCACCCGGAGCGACCACCCGGTCTCCCAGATCCTGGCCAGCACAAAAGCCGCGGCCGGCGCCGGTAAGCACGAGGACGCGCGCCGAAGCGTCGCGCTCCAGCGTACTCAGGGCCTCCTTCACCTCGGCGTGCATCGAGGTGTTGAAGCTGTTCAGGCGGTCGGGCCGGTTGAGCGTGAGGCGCGCGATACCGTCCGATACCTCGAAGAGGATAGTCTCATAGGTCATGATCGAGCCCCTGTTGGAGGACGTGCGGCTCAGCGCTCGTCATAGTCGAGCTCGAGCACCGGAGTCTTGACCTTCGACTGGCAGGCGAGCACGTACCCCTGCTCCAGCTCCCAGTCCTCGAGCGCATAGTTCTGATCCATGACGACCTCTCCCTGTACGACCTTGGTACGGCAGGTCGAGCAGACACCTGCGCGGCAGGAGAAGGGAAGATCGAGCCCTGCCCTCGCCGCCCCGTCCAACACGCTCTCCCCGTTCATGCGCATCGTGAAGGAGCGCCGGCGGCCGTCCATGATGACGGTCACCTCGGCGACGTCTGCAGCTGCGGCCGCCGGCATTTGCGGACTGGGTGCTGCTGGTGTGCCGATGCTGCTGGGTTCGGGCAGTGCACCCCCGGGCGCCGCGGAGGTCCCCGGCTGCGTGCCGACTTCACCTGCGGTCGTCGCCACCGTGAAATGCTCGGCTCTGATCCGTTCTGCGCTCACGCCGAGCGCGCGCAGCGACTGCGATAGGGTATCGATCATGTCACCGGGGCCGCAGATGAAGTATTCGGCGATCTCGGCGGGCGTGAAGAATGCGCTTGCAAGCTGTCGGACGTGCTCATCATCGAGCCTGCCGTTATAGGCGGCCACTTCCTGCGGCTCCCGGCTCATGAGAAAGTGCAGCGACAGGCGATCGAGATACCGGTCCTTGAGCGCGAGCAGCTCCTCCAGACACATGGCGCGCGCCGTGCTGCGATTGCCGTAGAAGAGAATGACACGACCGGCTTGACCGGCCTCGAGCCAGTTGCGGGCGATGGAGATAATCGGCGTGATGCCGCAGCCGGCCGCAAAGGCCACGCAGGTACCGCGCCCGACCGCCGCTGAGTGCGGCGTGAAGCTGCCGTTGGGCGGCAGGACGTCCAGCCGATCTCCGGCCCGCAGATGCTGCGCGAGATACCTCGAGAAGCGGCCCTGCGCGTGCACCCGCGCCGTCAGCCGCAGCAGCCGCTCGCCAGGTGCACTCACCAGCGAGTACGTTCGCCGCACCTCCTCGCCCTCGAGCGAGGCTCGCAACACGACATGTTGGCCGGAGACGCCGCGGTATTCGGCGGCAAGGTCCGCGGGAACCTCGAGCGACAGCGCGATGGCCTCTTCGGCCTGCGGCTGCACCTGCGCTACGCGCAGCGGGTGAAACTTGAGCATGAGATCAGATGCACTTGAAGAGATCGAAGGGCTCGAGGCAGTCCCGACAGCGGTAGTGCGCTTTGCACGGCGTGGATCCGAACTCACTCAGGCGCTCGGCCTCATGGCTGCCGCAGCGCGGACAGCTGATCCTCGAGCCCCGCGCGGCCGGCGGGCAGATACCGAATGCCTGCAGTTTTTGCCTGCCCTCCTCGCTCAGCCAGTCGCTGCTCCAGGGCGGAGAGAGCACGGTTTCGATCCTCGCATCGCCCATCCCCTCACGCGCGAGCGCATCGCGGATGGAACGTCGGATGACCTCGGTTGCAGGGCACCCGGAGTAGGTGGGCGTGATTCCCACGCGTAGCTGTCCGCCTTCGGAGCGGATGTATCTCACGATACCGAGATCGAGCACGCTCAGGACCGGGATCTCCGGATCCATGACGGACCGCAGCACCCGCAGGACCCGCTCCTCCCGGAGGTCTGCGATCCGCGCGCGCGCCGGCTCGGCAAGCGCCTCACTCACCATGTCGCACCCGGGAAGGTGCGCGGCAGGTGTTGCATCTGCGCGAGCATGTGGCCGAGGTGCTCCGTGTGGACCCCCCGCTTACCCTGCCAGGGATAGCGCGCAGCGGCCGGTTTCTTCAGCGTCGCCTCCTCCAACACCGCACCGATCCGCTGCTCCCACCCGGAGCGCACGGCCGTCAGCGACGGAGCGATACCCGCTGCGGCCATCTCGTCATCGAGGCCGTCGGGCGTGAGCAGCTCGTCCGTGAAGCGCCAGAGCGCATCGAGCGCCTGCTGCACGCGCCCATGACTCTCTTCAGTGCCGTCTCCGAGTCGCACCAGCCATCCGGCGCTGAAGCGCAGGTGATAGCGGGTCTCCTTCACCGTTTTGGCGGCCACTTCGGCGAGCCGCGGATCGCTCGAGGCGGACAGCGCCTCGTAGACCTCGAGTTGCCAGGCATCGAGGAGACACTGGCGCACGATGGTCTGGCCGAAATCTCCGTTCGGCTGCTCCGCGAGCGAGGCGTTGCGAAACTCGGGCGCGTCACGCAGGAATGCGAGCGCGTCCTCATCCCGTCCCCGCCCTTCTATCTCACCGGCGTAGGCGAGAAGAAGCCTCGCCTGGCCGATGAGATCGAGCGCGATGTTGGCGAGGCCCAGGTCCTCTTCGAGCGCCGGGGCATGGCCGACCCATTCCCCGAGCCGCTGGCCGAGGATGAGGCTCGTGTCGGCGAGCCGCAGGACGTATTGGAAGCGTGACTCCGCAGCGGGCGAGCGGGCTTCAGGCGAAGACGCTGCGGAGGTCACAAGTTCTTGACCTCATCGGGGATCGCGTAGAACGTCGGATGGCGGTACACCTTGTCGCGCGCCGGCTCGAAGAGCGCGTCCGCCTCCTCCGGATCGGAAGCGACGATCTCGCTCGAGCGTGCCACCCAGATGCTCACGCCTTCCTGACGGCGTGTGTAGACATCACGGGCGTGCTCGATGGCCATGCGCGCATCGGCGGCGTGGAGACTCCCGACGTGCTTGTGCTCCAAGCCGGAGCGCGCGCGGATGAAGACCTCGAACAGCGGCCAGTCCTCACTCATGAGCCGACACCTCACCTGCAGGGGATGTGACATTCGAGGCGGAGCGCGGTTGTGCGCTCCGCCCGCCATGCTTGGCGGCGTAGGCGGCTGCCGCCTCCCGAACCCAACCACCCGCCTCGTGGGCCGTGCGCCGCGCCTGCAGCCTCTCCTGATTGCAGGGACCATTGCCCTTGAGCACCGCCTTGAACTCGCTCCAGTCGATCTCGCCGGTGAGGTAGTGTTGGGTGGGCTCGTCCCATTTCAGGTCCGGGTCGGGGATGCGCAGCCCGAGGAACTCCGCCTGCGGGACCGTGACGTCGATGAATTTCTGCCGCAGCTCATCGTTGGTGAAGCGCTTGATCCGCCACTTCATCGACTGTGCCGTGTGAGTCGAGGCCGCATCGCTCGGCCCGAACATCATGACCGAGGGCCACCACCAGCGGTCGAGCGCATCCTGCGCCATCGCACGCTGCGCGGCCGTACCGCGCGCGAGCGTCAGCATGATCTCGAACCCCTGCCGCTGATGAAAGCTCTCCTCCTTGCAGATGCGCACCATGGCGCGCGCATAGGGACCGTAGGAGCAGCGGCAGATCGGGATCTGGTTCATGATGGCGGCGCCATCGACCAGCCAGCCGATCGCTCCGACGTCCGCCCAGGTGAGCGTCGGGTAATTGAAGATGCTCGAATACTTGGCACGGCCGTCGAGGAGCTGCTCGATGAGCTCCGAGCGCGCGACCCCCAGGGTCTCTGCCGCGCTGTAGAGATACATCCCGTGGCCGCCCTCATCCTGCACCTTGGCGATGAGGACCGCCTTGCGCCTCAGGGAAGGTGCACGCGTGATCCAGTTGCCCTCGGGCAGCATACCCACGATCTCGGAATGGGCGTGCTGAGCGATCTGGCGGATGAGCGTCTGCCGGTACGCTTCCGGCATCCAGTCCTTGGGCTCGATCTTCTCATCGCGCTCGATGCGCTCATCGAAGCGGCGCTCGAGCGCGGCCTCGCCAGCAGGGCCGCGCTGGTCGTCGGGGACGGGATTATCCAGGGCCTGGGTGTACATGGCTCGCCGCTACGGCTCCGCAGACGTGACACAGGATTATCGTACCACGATCATTTTTTGTGTCACGTTTTTCTTCGTGCCAGAATGCGGCCGTGCCACCGCTCACGAAACCCGTCGAGGCGCTCCTGCGCCGCTTTCAGGGTCAGCGGCCGCTGCGCGGCGGCTCGCTCCTCATCACCCTCTTCGGGGATGCCATCGCGCCCCGCGGCGGCGCCATGACCTTGGGGAGCCTCATCGATCTCGCCCATCCGTTCGGTCTTGCCGAGCGGCTGGTGCGAACTTCGGTAGCGCGGCTCGCGGCGGAAGGATGGCTCGCGGCCACGCGCCACGGACGGCGCAGCGAATACCGGCTGACGGGGAGCGGTGAGAAGCTCTTCGCCGAGGCGACCCGGCGCATCTACGGGGTCAATCCCTCGACCTGGGAAGGACAATGGACGCTCGCGGTGCTGCCGCCCGCGAGCGGCCGTGGGAATTCACCGAAAGCGTCGGCGGCCAAGGCGCATACAGCACGCGCAAAGGCACCGGGAAAGCGGCGCAGCGTGCGCGAGGAGTTGCGCTGGCTCGGGTTCGGGCAGTTGAGCCCGGGAGTGTATGCCCATCCGTCCTGCACTCTGGAGCAGGCGCGCGGTTGGCTCGCCACGGTGGGTTACGCCAATCACTGTTGGCTCCTCAAGAGCGCGACGGAGGGACTGGCGGCCGACCGCAGGCTTGCAGCCGAGGGCTGGAATCTCGGCGAGATCGGCCGCCGCTATCGGCGCTTCCGCGACATGTTTGTCCCGCTCACCGCCGCGGTGCGCGACTCGGCGCACCTCTCACCGCAGCCGGCATTCCTCGTGCGCACGCTTCTCATCCACGAGTATCGCAAGATTCACCTGCAGGACCCGCTGCTGCCGCCGGCGCTGCTGCCGGCGGAATGGGTGGGCACGGAAGCGTACGAGCTGACCGCGCAGCTCTACTCCGCCGTGTTCGCGGCCTCCGAGCAATTCCTCGGTGACACCGGCAGGACGATCAGCGGTGCGCTGCCGCCCGCGGGCGCTGAGATCCTCGCGCGCTTCGGCGGAATGGACCCCGGGCGTTCACGCTAGCGCCCGCTAGGCCGCGCTCACCAGGTATCGGGCTCCCAGTTCTGCTGGCTGCCGTCGGCGAACTCGCCGGCGCTGATGGTGTTGGCATCCTTGAAGTAATACGGCGGGACCGGCAGGTTGAGCGGCGCCGGCGAGCCGTCCATGACCCGGCCGGCGAGGTCATAGCGGGAGCCGTGGCACGGGCAGAAAAATCCGCCCGGCCAGCCGGCCGGCAGGTCCGCGGCATTGAGCTGCGGCCGGTACTTCGGAATGCATCCCAGGTGCGTACAGATGCCGACGACCACGAGGTACTTCGGATTGATGGACCGCGAGACCGGATTCCAGCCCGCGAGGTTCGGCGGCTGCTGCTCTTCCTTCGACTGCGGATCTTTGAGCTGGCCGTTGAGCTTCGGAAGCTCCGCGAGCTGCTCCTCGGTGCGATGCAGGATCCAAACGGGGCGCTGGCGCCATTCGGCGCTCATCATCTCCCCCGGCGCGAGCTTCGAGATGTCGATGGTGACCGGAGATCCCAGCGCCTTCGCCTTCTCACTGGGCTCGAGTGACTCGATGAACGGCACTGCAGCCAGTGCAACGCCCACGGCGCCGAAGGCCACAGTAGTCGTGGTGAGCATCCGCCGTCGTGCCAGATCAGGCTCTTCGTCCTCGACTGGTCCGCCGGGCATTGCGGGTGCGTTATCGGTCATGCTGACGTTCTCCGCCAAGACATCCAAAAATGGACCAAAAAAATGGGCAAGCGCAGCCGCGCATTTTAGCGGCCCCGCTGCCCCGAGTCACCTGCGACTCATTCCGTCCAGCGGGCGAGCCGCTCCGTGAACGTCTCGAGGAAGCGATTGGCGCGGCTGCCATCCATCACGCGGTGATCGATGGTGAGCGTGGCATAGCAGCAGGGGCGTGCGACGATCCTGTCCCCGCCGCTCTCCTCGATCACCACGGCGCGCTTCTCGAGCTTGCCGATGCCGAGGATTGCCGACTGCGGCTGCGGGATGATGATCGGGGCGGCGAGGAGGCTCCCGCTCACCCCGTGATTGGACAGTGTGAAGGTGCCGCCGCGGACATCCGCGGGTGTCAGCGCGCCATCACGCGCGCGCCGCACCAGATCCTCGAGGCGGCGGGCGGTCTCCAGTAGATCCAGTGACTCGACCTTCGCGAGGACCGGCACCACGAGTCCCCCCTCCGCTGCGGTCGCGATCCCGAGATTGATGCTGTCGTAGATCTCGAGCGCGGCGTCCGTCCAACGGCTGTTGGCCTCCGGCACCGCGCGGATGGCAGTCACTGCAGCCTGAGCGAAGTACGCAGTCAATGTCAGTGCCACGCCTTGGCGTGCGAACGCCTCGCGATGTCGCTGACGGTGAGCGAGCACCTCGCTCATGTCCATTTCGAACACGGTGGTGACGTGAGGTGCGGTGTGCAGCAGGCTCTCGACCATCCGAGCGGCAATGCGCTTGCGTATGGGCGAGTGTGCGATGCGGTGGCTGGCCGTACCCGTGCCGTTGGAATCGCTCGCCGCATCTGCAGCGTCCGTCTCGGTGCGCGCAATCGGTGCTTCGCGCGAAGCAGCGCCCGCCGCGGCCGGGCGATGTGAGGCGTCAGCGACCTCCCGCATCACGTCTGCGACGGTGATGCGGCCGCCCTCGCCCGTGCCCCGAACCGACGCCGAATCCAGCGAATGCTCAGCGAGCAGACGCCGGACAGCAGGACTCAACGGACGCGAAGCGCCGGCACCGCCCGAAGCTGAGCCCGGCGTCAGCTCACCTGCGCCGCGCGAATCGGAGCTGCGCGAGTCGCTTCCGGGAACAGCGCGCGCGCCCTCGCCAACCTTGCGCGGCATCGGCGCGATCGGACTGCCGCTCGCCTCGCTCGCCGCAACGGCCACGCCGATCCTGCCGAGGAGCTCTCCGGGTGCCACCTCCTCCTGCTCCTGCTTCAGAATTTCCGTGAGCACGCCGGCGCCCGGCGATGGCACCTCGACCGTGACTTTGTCGGTCTCGAGCTCGATGAGCGGCTCGTGCTCGGCAACCGGCTCGCCGACGGCTTTCAGCCATCGCAACACCTGCGACCGCGTGCCCTCTTCCTGTGCCGAGGGGGCCCTGATTTCCACACTCTTGGCCGTCACCGACATGACTCAAACGCTCGCGATCCGTTGGATGGCCTGCGTGATCGAGTCTACACCGGGGACGGCTGCCTCGAGGAGCCGCGGACTGTGCGGGCTGGGAATGTCGGGCATGGCGAGCCGCTCGATGGGAGCATCCAGGCTGAAGAACGCCTCCTGGGCGAGGCAGGCGGCGATCTCCGCCCCGAACCCGGCAGTCAGGTTGTCCTCGTGCACGATGAGACAGCGGTGCGTCTTGCGCACGGAGGCGAGCACGGCCTCACGATCCCACGGCGATAGCGTCCTCAGGTCGAGAATCTCCGCATCGACGCCGGATGCTGCCGCCGCACGCTCGCAGCGCTCCACCATTGCGCCCCAGGTCACGATGGTGATTTCTGCGCCCTCGCGAGTGCAGCGAGCAACACCAAACGGAACGATGTATTCATCCCCGGGATACGGACGCCGAGCCCAAGAGCCGTCCAGAAGAGCGCGATGCTCGAAGAAGATCGTCGGATCGTTGCCGCGCAGCGCCGAGCGCAGGAGTCCGGTCGCATCCTCCGCATTCGAGGGCACCGCCACGCGCCAGCCGATGCCATGAACCCACGCGACTTCGTTGGTCTGGCTGTGCCAGGGATCGCCACACTTGAAAAAGCCGCCCGGAATCCTGACGACCATCGGCGCCGCGAAGCGGTTGCCCGTGCGCCAGCGCATGGTGCCGCAGTCATTCAACTGCTCGGCGGCCGGATCAGCGTACTTGCGGAACTGGATCTCCGGGACGGGCAGCAGACCCGCGAGCGCGAGGCCGACGGCACGGCCGATGATGCCCTCCTCCGAGAGACTCGTATCGAAGACGCGCGCCTCGCCGTGTTTCTCCTGCAGGCCGAGGGTCGCGCCGTGCACGCCTCCCTTGGGACCCACGTCTTCACCGAAGACCATCATCCGGGGGTTGAGGCCGAGCTCGACATCGAGCGTGCGGCGGATTGCCGTCAGCATGTTGATGCGCGCCGGCTCCGGCCGTGGCCTGCCGCTCGCCGCCGGGAAGGCAAAGCCCATCGGCGCGAGGCCGCCCTGCTCCTGCAGCGCCGGCGTGCCGTCGGCGCCCGTCTCGGCGAACACGTGGCGGGTCAGCTCTTGCGGATCGGGGTGCGGGCGCGCCAAAGCCCGCTCCACCGCCGACTCGACATCGCGACGCGCGTCGCTCGCCACTCGCGTCCAGTCCTGCTCGGAGAGCACGCGCGGAACGAGGAATCGCTGCAGACGATGCAGCGGATCGCGCGCACGCTCGAGTGAGATCGTCTCCGGCGACTTATAGGCCTGGGTGTCCTGGCCCGAGTGTCCGCAGAGCCGCGGCACGGTGAGGCGCAGGAGCAGCGGGCCTCGCTCCGCGCGCATCCGCCGCACGGCCTCGGCCACGAGCTGCGCCGCCTCGATGGGATCGGCGCCATCGCCTTCGAGCAGCGAGAGGCCGGAAAACGAGCGCAGGTTGGCGGCGATATTGCCGCCAGGAGTCTGCAGTTGCGATGGGACCGAGATGCCGAAGCCATTGTCCTCGATGTAGAACAGCACGGGCAGGCGCAGCGTGGTCGCCATCGTGAGCGAGGACCAGAACCCGCTGGTCGCCACCGAGGCATCTCCACCCAACACCACGGCAATGCTGCGCTCGTAACCGCTGTCGCCCAACACCTGGTGATGATATTGGATGGCCTGGGCCCAGCCGGCGGTCGGTGTGTACTGTGCGCCGACGCCCCCGCAGGCCGGAAAAACCGTCGCCCCGCCCGCCGCGGGCTTGTTGAAGACGACACCGATGTCGCGTCCACCGCTGAAGGAGCCAGTGCGTGCGAGCGGCCCCGCGGCGGCATCCTCCAGGTCCAACCCGAGAGCCAACATCATCGGGCGCGAGCGGTAGTAGACGCTCACGCCATCGTGCGGGTCGGTGAGCTGCAGGCCGAGCAGGATCTGTGCGAAGTCGTGTCCACGCGCCGAGAACTGATAGAGCACCTGCCGCTCCGGCAGGAGGCGCGTCTCCTCGATGTCATCGAGGGCGCGTGAGGCGTGAAGCAGGTAGGTCACCCGGCGCCAGTCCGGCTCCATGGCAGTGGACGGGGCCGCTCCGCTCGGGCGGGGGACCGGGGAGGCAGTGGCCGGCATCGGTTCTTCTCGGGGTGGGCAGCGCTCGAGATAGCGTAGGGCGGCGTTACGGAAATGAGCTTGCGTTCATTGCGCCAATGGCGGCTCTTCTGGCAATCTTCTTTCCTGGGGCTGCCAGGATTTAGCAAGATCATGCCGAAAGCACTAGACCGGCTCGACCGTCGGATTCTCGATGAGCTGCAGTCCGATGCCCGCGTCTCGAATCAGGAGCTGGCGCACCGGGTGGGGCTCTCACCCGCGCCCTGCTGGCGGCGCCTGCGCCGGCTGGAGCAGGAAGGGTTCATCGCAGGCTATGCGACTCTGCTCAGCGCGCCTGCCATCGGGCTACCCATCCAGGCTTACGCCCTGGTCTCGCTCGAGAACCACCACCCGCAGACGGTGCGCCAGTTCGATCATCTGGTGCGTGAGCGGCCGGAGGTGCTCGAGTGTCATTCGATGAGCGGGCCCAACGACTACCTGCTGCGCATCGTGGCGGCCAGCATGGAGGCCTACGAGCAGTTCCTCTCGACGCGGTTGTTGCAGCTGCCGGGCGTCCGCTCGGTCAACACGAGCTTCGTGCTGCGGACGAAGAAGTTCACGACCCGGCTGCCGGTCACCGGGCCGTTCGAGGCGCCCTGAGGCTCGCTACCGCAGCTCCTGCATGTCCTGCGGCGAAAGCCGCACGGAGCCGGCCGCGATGTTCTGCTCCAGATGCTCGATGGAGCCGGTCCCGGGGATCGGCAACATCACGCTCGAGCGCCCGAGGAGCCAGGCGATCGCAGCCTGTCCAACACTGATGCCGTGGCGCTCGGCCACCGCGGAGAGGGCTCGCAGTCCTCTGCCCGAGCCGCTCGCATGCCGGCCCGAGCCGAGCGGCGCCCATGGCAGGAAGGCGATCGCCTTGCTCTCGCAGTAGGTGAGGACCTCATCGGAGTGGCGCTCCTCGAAGTTGTAACGGTTCTGAACCGAGACGATGGGCGTCAGCCGCTCGCACCGCCTGAGCTCATCGAGGCTGACGTTCGACACCCCGATGTGCCGGATCTTGCCTTCGCTCTTCAGGCGCACGAGCTCACCGATCGAGTCCTCGAGCGGCACCTTGGGATCGGGCGCATGCAGCTGGTAGACATCGATCCGATCGCGGCGCAGGCGTGTCAGGCTCGCCTCGCAGGCCGTGCGCAGATGCTCCGGGCGGGCGTCGCGATTCCAGTCATCCGGTCCCGGACGCACGAGCCCCCCTTTGGTTGCGATCACGATGTCCGGTGTATACGGGTAGAGCGCACGCGCGATCAGGTTCTCACTGACCTCCGGACCGTAGGAGTCGGCGGTGTCGATGAAGGTCACGCCGAGCCGGACGGCACGCTGCAGGACCCGCACGGCGGTGGCGATATCGGGCGGATCGCCCCAAACGCCGCGGCCGGTGATGCGCATCGCACCGAAGCCGAGACGATTGACCTCGAGATCGGTACCCAGGACGAGTCGCCCGGCCGCCGACGCATTGATGTTGGCATTCATGGAGCATGATCTCCGTGGGTGGCTCACTCTGCGAGCAACCCGCATGCCGCACGCTGCCAGCCCTCACGCGAAGACGCAAGCTTCTCAATGCGTCCTCATCCGACGAGGTCGGCCGAGAGCTGAAGATAACGAGCCAATGGCTCCGGCGGTCCAACCTCGAGTCCCTGGACGTAATCGACGCCGAGCTCTTCGAGCTGGCGGCGTACGGTCAGGGTCTCGACACACTCGGCAACCGTCGGGATGCCCATCGCCTGCCCGAGCGCATGAATCGCACGAACCATCGCCCGCGAGACCGGATCGTCCGCCATGTTGCGCACGAACTCCCCGTCGATCTTGAGATAATCGACCGGGAGCTGCTTCAGATACATGAAGGAGGACATGCCCCGGCCGAAATCATCGAGTGCGAATGAGCAGCCGAGCCGGCGCAGGGAGTTGATCAGCGCTGATGCCTCCTGCAGGCTCGAAACCGCCGCGGTCTCGGTGATCTCGAACGACAGCGCCCGCGGCGGCACGCCGGCGGCGCGCAGCTCCTCGCAGACGAACGGCACCAGGGAGCGGTCGCTGAGCGTCGCTCCCGAGAGATTGATCGCGAGCACGCCGGCCTGCTCTCCCCGCCCCTGAGCATAGAGCGCGCCGAGATACGTGAGCGCCTCGTGCAGCACCCAGCGGTCGAGCCGGGGCATCAGGCCATAGCGCTCCGCATGCGGGATGAAATGAGACGCCAGAATGAGCCTGCCGTCGGGCTCGCGCATCCGCACCAACACCTCCGCGTGCGGGCGCCCGACGCCGCTCACGGAGACGACCGGCTGACAGTAGAGCGTGAAACGATCCTCGGTGAGCGCGCGATTGAGGCGCGCGATCCAATGCATGCCGCCCGAGCGCAGCTCGATGTCGCGGTCGCTTGCATCGTAGACCTGCAGGCGGTCGCGTCCTTTCTCCTTGGCGAGGTGGCA
>Ga0157369_10006992_pt1 | contig 13019 bp, 16 predicted proteins | sample C25metaG_FD_113461 | JGI IMG/M metagenome (GOLD analysis project Ga0157369, IMG submission 113461) | Corn rhizosphere microbial communities from Kellogg Biological Station, Michigan, USA - C2-5 metaG | ecosystem: Host-associated > Plants > Roots > Rhizosphere > Soil | place: USA: Michigan...
TGTGCACCGAGTCCGGGTGCAGCTCGACTGTCATGGCGGTGTGCTCGCCAGGCGCAGCGAACTGCACCGTCCGCGTCCCCGGTGAGACGGCCATGTAGGGCGTAGCCGAGCCGAAGGTCAGATGCCGCGCGAGAACGTCCGGTCCGTAGCTGACCCTCACCGTGTTCTGCTTGAGCGATGCTTGGATCACCCGGACAAGCACCTTTCCCATCGGTGGGGTCATTTGGTCCTTCAGTACTTCCTCCCGCAGGCCGGGGTTAGGTCCCACCCCAGCCACGGTGTAGGCCGTCCGCGCGTTCACTATGAAGCTCGCGACCAGAACAGGGGGGCTTGATGCGGGCGCGCCGGCGCCCCGCATTGCCACCGAATAGCGGCCGGGGCTGACCGCCATGTACTCGGAGACGCCGCCGTAGCTGACGTGCCTCAGAACCATCGGGTGGCCGGCCTCCCCGAACGCATACATGTAGATGTCCATGGCAGGCGAGTCCGGCGATAGATGGGCACACCGGACCCACCCGTCCTGCATGGCCGCGGGACCCCCGGAAGCCGCAGGCGCGGCGGATGCCGCGGGTGCCGCGGCCGCGACAAAGGCAGCTGTGCCACAGAGCAGCGGGGCGATCGTGGCGAGTCGGGAAAGATGCCAGAGTAGCCGCATGATTACTTACCCTCCCTCTGAACGGTGAGCACGGCCGTCAGCAACCCTAGCGGGCTCGGCGCGGCGAATTCGATGCTCAGCGCAGTCTGACCGGTGTCCAGCCGGATAATCGCGGCGTGTGCGGGCAGGTACGGCGAGTTCTGAGCGCGCACCATGGCCAGTGCCGCGGCCAGGTCCGTGGTCCGGTCCCCGCTGATGGTCATCTGCCGGAACGGCGCCTGAGCTCCGGGAGCCGCGTCGCTGAACGCGGTCACCCGGAACTGGTACTGCGATGACAAAGCCGCGAGCGTCGCCAGCAGGCGGGAATCGACCTGGCCGGCCAGGAGCTGTGCGGCGCCCGGCGGGGTAAACAGGAGATGCCGGTTCCGGAGCAGCTGAGCCCCTGCGGACTTGCGGGCGGCCAGATCGGCCCGCTGCGCGGCCCAGTAGGCGGCCGCTCCGCCCGGCTCGGTCGCACGGACTTCTATCCGGCTTCCGCCCGAACCGAAGCTCGCGATCAGTGCGGGCGCGTACCGGTCGGCAAGCTGGCGGCCGGCCGAGGCGGACGTCACCACCACCTGGGCGCGCGGCTGGTCCGCCGACCCGGGCTGCACCGGCACAAGCCGGCCGGCCGGGACGCCCTGCGCCTGCAGCGCTGCGCACATGACCGGATAGCATCCCACCATTGCCGCGTTGCTCACCTGGCTGGCGATCCAGGCGACCGCCTCCGCTTGCGCCGCCAGGGGCATGCCGTGACCGGTGCCAGCCGCAGCGCGTACCCGCCCGGCCGGGCCGGCGGTCCGGACGAACACGCCGCTGACCTGCAAGACGGCCACCGCAACGACCGCCAAGGCTAGGAAGACGGCGGCTAGCAGCCAGCGCCGGGCTGTTGGCCGCCGCAGCAGCCATAGCTTGACGGTGGTGGCCACGACCTGGCCCCACGACGGTTCCGACAGGGGGGAAGTCGCCGGGCGGTGGTTGCTCCTCACCCACATTCGTCACCCCCAACTACCGCGTTCCGCTGCGGCCAATGCGCGCCATGAGAACACACGAACGCGCGAAGATTGAGGTGCCCCGAGGCTTCCGGACAGTCCATCCAATAGGATGGACGTCTGGAAAGGTGAAATAATTGCCCAGGCCGAAGAAGAGCTTCTCTCCCGAATTCAAAGAGGAAGCCGTGAAGATGGTGATCGAGACCTCACGTCCGATTGCCCGCGTGGCGAAGGAGCTCGGCATCAACGAAGGGACCCTCGGTAACTGGGTTGGCATTTACCGCCGCGAGCATGCCGGCGAGGAACCGCCGCTGACCGTCAGCGAACGTGCGCGGCTGCGCGAGCTCGAACGGGAAACCCGGGAGCTGAAGATGGAAAACGAGTTCCTGAAAAAAGCCGCCGCGTACTTTGCCAAAGATCATCGGTGAGCGACAAGTTCGAGTTCATCGACGCAGAGTACGCCGTATTCCAGGAATCGGGCGAACAGCACGTGCCGTCGATCGTGAAAATGTGCACCTGGATGGAGGTGTCGCGTTCCGGCTTTTACAGCTGGCGGGACGCGCCGGAATCGGCGACGGCGAGAAGGCGCGGGATCCTCGCGCTGTACGTGAGAAAGTCATTCGGGGATTCTGATGACACGTACGGGTACCGGCGGGTCCACGCGGACCTGGTGGCCTGGGGCGTGCCGGCCGGGCCGGAGCTGGTGCGGTCGCTGATGCGGGAGCTGGGCCTGGAGCCATGCCAGCCACGGCCCTGGCGGGTCAGCATCACCGAGGGCGACGGGCAGGAGCACGACCTTCCCGATCTCGTGGGCCGGGATTTCACCGCTGCCGCGCCGGGTCAGAAAATGGTCGGTGATATCACTTACATCCCGACGTGGGAGGGCTGGCTTTTCCTGGCGACGGTTATCGACTGCCACACGAAAGCCGTGATCGGCTGGGCGGTGGACGATAATTACAAGACCCCGCTCATCGAGAAGGCCATCGAGATGGCCGCCCGCAATTATCCGCTCGCCGAGAATGCCGTCTTCCACTCTGATCGCGGCAGCAATTACACATCCTGCCAGTTCGCGGCGACGCTGAAGAGGCATGACCTTCGCCAGTCCGTCGGCCGCACCGGGATCTGCTATGACAATGCAATGGCCGAATCGTTCTTCGCTGCATTGAAGAACGAGCGGGTTCATCGCACCCAGTATCCGACCCGTGAGCATGCGCGCCGTGACGTTGTGAGGTACATCGAATTCTGGTACAATTCGAGGCGTCGGCATTCCGGACTTCAGTACCGGACTCCGCAGCAAGTCCACGACGAGTACATGGAACAGCATTCCGCAGCGTGAATTAACCACAAATCCGCTGTCCGGAAAGCTCGGGGCAGATCAGCACACCCCCCAGGCCACCGAGGCTTGCCCGCGCAGCCGCGCATATCGGCGGGTCGGCGCGCTGTTATCAGGCGATATTCGTGCCGTCGACCGCCCTCGCAAGTCCCGGCTACGACGGTCAACCAGCCGTATATTTATACATCGCCGCGCTCGAGGTGAACGTCCTCAAGTGCCGCGATGAGGAACGTCTTCTGAGTGCCAGCGGCATTGCCGAAACACTTCGGCCAGCGGCGGTTCCGTATAGCCGTTGTCCGAATCGGGCCGATGAATTGAAGCTTCATGTCTGGAGACGGCCTCCGCAGGTCAGGCAGGCGAACCCGGCCGACGGGTGCCCGCCGCAGTTCGCGCACTGCCTCGTGAGCTGGGAAGGGGAGATGCCGAAGATGGCGGCCAGTCGCTCAACCTCCTGGGTGGTGAATCCGCGCTGCCTGCCGTTGCGGCGGCCTTCGGCCGCGCACACGGTGGAGTTGCTGGGCCAGCCCATCAGTTCGCCGACCTTGGCCTGATTCCAGCCGTGCTGCTGGCGAAGGACCGGATGTTCGCGCCGACAACGGCAGACTGCTTCTGCGGGATCTCATCGACGCGGCGGAACCGTCCGGGCATCACGCACCCGCCTGCCAGATGACGGCGTATGACCTGAAGGCCCCTGGGCGGCTGACGTACCGGTTCGCAGCGAGCATCGCCAGTGCGTTGCAGGCCACCCGGGCGGACACCCTGTACTGGCAAGCGAGATCGGCGGCGGGCAGGCTGTCGCCCCGACGGTACTCACCGGTCACGATCTTGTCGCGCAGGATCCGGGCGAGCTTGACGTACTGGGGTGTGTAGTCGGCGTCCATGTCGTGAAGCATCGGCAGGTCTGAGATGTCGGCCATGATCGGTCATGCCTCCCGGGCCAGTACCGCAAAGACCGTCTTTCCGTCGTCCTCGCGGCGCCAGCCCCAGTGCGCCGACAGTGCCTCCACGATCTGCAACCCCCGGCCTTGCTCGCCGCTGGTAGGCGTATCGCGCCTGACGGGGCTATGCGGGGAGGAGTCCGACACGGTGATGGTCACCGTCGCCGGGCCGACCATGAGGGAGGGCGTCCGATGCTAGAAATGATCAGTGGCGGCAAGCGCCGCCAGCCACCGTTCGCCAGGCGGCAGTTCCCCGCTCGCAGGCTTCATCTTGTCGATATCGAGAACCTGGTCGGCGCCTCGCTTCCAGGCCTCGGCCAGGTTCGCGAGGTACAGGACCTTTACACAGGATGCCTGGGCATCGGCGCTCCCGACCAGGTGGTGATCGCCTCCAGCCACCTGACGCGACTGAACGCAGGACTCGGCTGGCCGCACGCCCGTTACCTGGCCCGGTCCGGGCCCGACGGCGCCGACCTGGAATTGCTGGACGTGGTGCGGCACGAAAACATCGCGGGACGGTTCAGCCATGTGGCGATCGGCTCGGGCGATGGCATCTTCGCATCGGCCGCAGAAGATCTTGCCGATGCGGGCGTCCGGGTGACGGTTGTAAGCAGGCGGCGTGCCCTGTCATGGCGGCTCCTGCGCGCAGCGGCTGAGGTTATCTACCTCGACGCCCTGGCCGAGGCGGCGTGAGATGGGGTGGGCAGATCATCCGCTTCCTGGCGAACCCAGCCGGGTGGCCTCCCAGGCGCGCTGCCGACCTGCGGCACGCACCGACGAGAAGGCTCCGGAGCTGACTGACGACGGAAGAACCGACGAACGCGCCGATCTCTACTCGTTCGGCGCGACGATCAATGAGATGGCTGCGGGCCGCCGCCCTTCATTGGAAGTCGCGAGGAGATCCTCGCAGCGCGCCGGGCTGGCTCGCACTCGCCGCTTGAGCACGAAGATCTACCGTGCGCCCTATGTGGCTTCCCCTTCTCCCTGTCGTCGGCCTGTTGTGCAATCCGCCCACCAACTAACGCTTAGTTTGGGCGGATTGTCGCACTATAACAACCCACGTTCGCGGTTGATATGACTGACAGTCACCGCCGCCCTGCGATGGAAGTCCGCGCGGCCCGTGCGGCGACGATGTCCAACGCGCCGCTGAAGGAAGAAGTCACCATGTTCGACACTGTCACCACCGCGGCTGGCCCGGCACCGGCCAGCCGTATGGCTGTTTCTGCTGCCTGTTCAAGGAATTAAAGATATGACGCACGGTAAGAGGAGCGCTGGTTGTATGACGCTAGGGGATACGCAGGCCGACGGATTTCCGACGTTCGGATATTACCCGGACCCTGAACGGCTCGATGTTGCGTTGGGGCGCGGCTCGTTCGTGCGCGCTCTTGTTGTGGCGGCCCCTGTCCGCGCACTCGCCGGACAAGTACGCGAGTGCCGGATCATCTGGAATCCCAGTGTCGAACTTCCTGAAGGCGTGTACTGGTTCCAGGGGGTCGATGAGGGATCGATTATTCTCCAGGTCGCCAGTGGTTCGTTCCCCGGTGATGCCATGGTCGTTCCCCTCAGCGGCATCGGTGACGACCATCCGCTGGCGGATGCGTGGGGATGGGCCGAAGAGCTCTGGGAGAGTGCCGTTCCTGTCCCCGCTCCGCGATTCGACATCAACGAAGCTGCTGTGAGCCATCCGGGTGGGAGTGACGTCGTTGTCCGTGACCGGAAGTTCCTCAGGGAGCACTGGTCGTACACGGTGGTGATTGAAGGGCGGCAACAGGACATCCTCGAGTCCGGGCTCAGGCCGAGCCCGGAGCTTGACGATCCGCGTACGTGGGTCACTGGCGAGCCGACGCCTGCGGCTCGGTTCGGTGCGACCCTTACGCGTGCGAAGTTGCAGGGCAAGTTCGTGAACACTTTGTTCTCGTTCCGGGCGACTCGGACGACATTCCGGCCGTATCAGTTCAAGCCGGTGCTCAAGCTCCTGCAGACGGGCAAGACACGGCTCCTGATCGCCGACGAGGTGGGCCTGGGCAAGACCATCGAGGCCGGGCTTATCTGGACGGAACTTGAAGCGCGGCAGGAAGCCGACCGGGTGCTAGTGGTCTGCCCGTCGAGCCTCCTCGGTAAGTGGAAGGAGGAAATGGCGGACCGTTTTGGTTTCGAGCTCACCGAACTCGGCCGTGAAAGCCTGAACGACTTCCTTGAGAGACACCGCCAGAACCGGCTCCAGGGAAGGCATACCTACATCTGCAGCTTGGAGCGGCTGCGTTCGTGGAGCGGTATTGATGAATTGCGTGACTTCCCGCCGGAGTTCGACCTCGTCATCGTTGACGAGGCTCATTCGATGAGGAACCAAGACACGAAGAATTACGCACTGGGAACCGAGCTCGCGGAATGGGCGGCAAGCCTCGTCTTCCTCACTGCCACGCCGATCAATCTCCACCAGCAAGACCTCTTGAACCTTCTTGAGCTGCTCGCGCCGGAGGATTTCGGTGACCTGGAAGACCTTGCACTGCGCCTGGAGCCGAACAAGATCATCAACGCCGTGGCCGCCCGACTGGCGGAGGCAAGTGCAAGCGGCCATGCACTAAATGCACAGCTGGGAAGGCTCGGCACCACGACTTTGGGGCGAGCCCTGACACAGCGGCCCGAGTTCGGGCTGCTGACCGAGCTGCTAGCCAGAGATGAACTGACGCCCCGCGACATCGTCCAAGCCAAGCGATACCTGGCCGACCTGAACACGTTGTCGACCGTCATCACTCGCACCAGGAAGGTTGAGGTTGACGACCGTAAGGCCAAGCGGACTGAGGATCGTCAGGAGGTTCGCTGGACCCAGGCAGAAGAGGACTCCTACGCCGAGTACCTCCGATGGTGCATCGATCGAGCGAACTGGGTGGGAATGCCTGTCTACTTCGCGATGCAGATGCCATTGCGGCTCGCTAGTGCTTGCCTGCCGATGGCTCGCCGCGCTGTGCTCGACCCAGCGTCCTTCGGCAAGATCTCGGACGCCGATTCCGATGCCTCAACGGAGCGGCTGGAACCCCACGCTGACCTGGTCCAGGCTGCCCTAAGGCTGCCTGAAAGCGTTGACACCAAGTTCGACTTGCTGAACCGGGTAATGCACTCGCTCCATAGCCAAGGACGGCAGGCACTGTTGTTCACCCACTCCCGTCCAACCCTCGCCTACCTGGCGGGGCGCCTGGAACACGACTTCCGTATCGCGGTCATGCACGGCGGCGTGACGCGCGAGGAACGACGCCGGATCATGGCCGAGTTCCGGGCTGGAGCGTATGACTTCGTCCTAGCCAACCGAGTCGCGAGTGAAGGCCTGGACTTCGAGTTCTGCTCGGCAATCATCAACTATGACCTGCCATGGAACCCGATGGAGATCGAGCAGCGTATTGGGCGAATCGACCGGATAGGGCAGAAAGAGGAAACGATACTGGTCGTCAACTTCGTCAATGACAGCACGATCGACGAGCGGATCTTGACGAGGCTGCTTGACCGCATCGATATCTTCGAATCCTCGATCGGTGCACTCGAACCGATCATCTCGGCCAATGCACCGAAGGTCCTGCAGGCCGGATTCGACTTCACATTGACCGAAGCGCAGCGGGAACAGAAGGTCCGCGAAGCCCTTGCCGCGATCGAGGAGCAGCGCGTCGGCCTGCAAGAGCTCTCCGACGCCTCTAGCGCGCTCCTTGTCAGCAACGACGTCGATGTCGCCGGGCTGGAAGACGACCTCATCAGGACGGGCCGGTACATCGGACAGCGCGAGCTGGCGCTGCTCCTGAATGACTGGGCTCGCGTCGATGGTGCCCCCGGGGCGCGGTTCGCCAATGACGGCCTGACGATGGAATTCCGCGGGAATCCCGCGATGGCAGCGCGGCTCTATGAGCTGGCCACGTCGGCACGTCGAACCCGCGTCGAAACAAGCTTTTTCTCGACCCAGCTTCGCAACGAGATGCCAATTCACCTGGTACTCGACCAAGAGTTCGCACGCACCAGCGGCGAGATGCTCCTTACCGCGACCAGTCCGCTTGTCATGGCGGCCACCCTCATTCCAGGGCATCGTCAGGCTCGGTTCGCGTCCCTGAGGCTTACCGCACCCGCAGACGACCCGGATGCCGGCACCTATGTCGTTGTTCTCGCCAAGGCAGCAGGAGCCTCGCGGGGCGGTGATGAGATCTGGGGCGCCGCGGTCACGGACAAAGGCCAGCCGACAGGTGAGGGCCCTGTGAATGCCCTCCTTCGCGCCCTCGCTGAGGGCAAACTCGCCGACGCTCCGCTACCTGATATCGACCGGCTCCCAACGTTCGCCGAACGGGCGCTGAACCGACTTCACCTGCGCCATCTGGACGAGCAGGCCCGGCGTGACAGCGAGTTTCACGCGCTCCAGGAATCGCGACGCATCACGCTCAAAGATCAGCACAAACGGAAGCTTGAAGCCATCGAACGACGTATCTCGACCGCACGGCTCCGTGGTCGAGACGAGAGGTCGATCGCGCTCTTCCGAAGCCAGCAGCGCAGAGCGGAGGAACGATTCGCCAGCCTTATGTCGGAGCTGAGGAACGCAATACAACCCGAGATACGTCTGGAGCCGCTCGCCGCTTGCGTTATCGAGGCGGTCCCTGAGGGGGAGAGTACATGAGAACGCCGCACAGGGAAAAGGAACTTGAGCTGGCGGACGAGCGAGTTGCGCAGAAGCGCTACTCCCAGGAACTGGAAGCCAAGGCCCAGCAGCCGATTCCAGTCCAGGGACCTCGCAGCAAGTTCTGGACGGGTACTGGCATGCCAGCGTCCAGAGTCATGCCGACCGGTCAGCTAGTTGGCCGGGTGGCGCTTGCGACCCCCGATCCTGACCTCGCTGGCGGATCCGACTTTTACATTGGGGAGGGCCGCGCCGAGATCGACGGGGTCAATGTATACAGTTGGGCAGCCCCCGTCGCCTGCACGTTCTTCGGGGGCACCCATCACCACGCATGGTGCAGCGAGGTCGCGGTGATCCGCACCTTCGCGCATCGAAATGGTCAGATTGACGATTTTGCCGACGATATCCTCCGCCCCGACGCACCTCCAACACCGTTCCGCAAGCGGGGCCTGTCTATCCCGACTCCCCCAGGCAGGTCGCGCAGCCGGCCTCTTCCGAAGCCCGCGGGCAAGCCCGAGGCGGTGCCCGAATCGAGGGCGGAAAGACCTGTTGCGGCTCCGTCGGATGACTCCACCCACCGTGTCGACGAGACCAGCCGGCATCCTACGCCGGCGCCGAACGGTCCCGCAGGCCGGAAGATTGAATCCGAGCCGCGGGTGCGAGCTGAGGAGTTGCTGCGAAAGCAGTTGAAGGCGCCCCGCGCCAAGAGCCTCGCTCCGGTCCTGGCGACGCTCCAGCCTAACCAGTACAAGCTGGTCACCGCCCCGGCCATGCAGAGCATGATCGTCGAAGGCCAACCGGGCACAGGCAAGACCATCGTGGCCTCTCACCGCGCCGCCTACCTCATCAACGAAGAGACGCCGCCAGAGAACACCCTCGACGGCAACATCCTGCTCATCGGCCCGACGATTGGCTACACCAATCACGTCCGCGACGTTGTCAATCGCCTGACCGGCGGAACCGACCGCATCAAGATCCTCGCAATTCCTCAGCTGATGCAGCGAATCCTCGGCGTGAAGTATGAACCCCGCGGCCCGTCATCCCGCAGTTGGCAAGACGTCGACTGGAAGCTTGGCACGCTGGCGAGGTCGGCCATCCACCGCCTGAAGACCTCCAAGGTCATGACACCGACGACGGCGCAGGCCTACGAGCATCTTCGCCAGAACGGAGGGCCCGATCGGCCGATCACGCCGGACCCTGAGTGGAGCGCTTACCTAGATCGCCTGCCACCGTACAAGGACGCCTTTCCGCTTAGGGCGCACGCGCCGTTGATGGCATTCATTGAGTGGGAAATAGCCAAGCCGTCCGAACTTGGCTTCATCGAGCACATCATCGTCGATGAAGCCCAGGACGTGACGCCACTGGAGTGGTTCCTCCTTGGCGCTATCAACGAGGCGCATGCCTGGACTCTCCTGGGCGATCTCAACCAGCGCCGCTCAGACCACACCTTGTCAAGTTGGCGGCAGATCCGGGAAGTCCTCGGGCTCTCAGAGGAGATGCGCCGATCACGACGCTTCAGCGCGGCTACAGGTCGACCAAGCCGATCCTGGAATACGCCAACCGGCTCCTGCCCCGCAATCAGCGAGCCCTCATGGCCTTCCAAGAGGCAGGACCTGAGCCCAGCATCGATCGAGTACGCCCCAGCGACCCTGGAACTGCCCTCGTCGGCCAAGTCGATCGCCTGCTCGGTGCCTACCCAGACGGCACCGTGGCAGTGATCTCAGCGGATCCGGCCACCGCCAGGAAAAGTCTTCGATCCGCTGGCTGGGCGATGGCAAGGACTAACCATCAGATCTGGGAACGCAATGGCCGGAGCGTCACAGTGGTCGACCCTGACGAAGGGCGTGGCATAGAGTTCGATGCTGTCATTGTGGTTGAGCCAGCAGGCTTCCCGCAGAACTACGGTCGGCAAGGGCCGCTTTACACCGCTTTGACAAGACCGAATAGGGAACTAGCCATCGTGCATGCCAAGCCACTTCCTGACGCCTTGCGGCGCAGATGATCCCAGCCTATCGTCGCTGCGCCCTGGACTGCATGAGGCGTACACCTCAGCCGGGCAAGACCACAGGTGAGTGACAGTACCTTCAGGTGCGACGGCGGTGCAGATCGTGTACTAGTGTTACCCGCTTTGGGGCCTCCTCCACATGGACGGTGACGATCTTCCCAGCGCAGGTTACTCCGACGTGCCACCGTCGGCGGGCGACAATGATGACGCCGTGTTTGGGGACCTTGCCCTGGACGCTGATTCGGCCAAGAGGTGGCGGCGGCAACGCGCCTGTGGCGATGGCGAAGTTCGACATCGGTTTAGCGCCTGGGGTTACTCCTGTGGGCCGGTGGATGTCCCCTGACCAGGACCGCTCGAGTCCGCGTCGACGCTGCGACGGCGGCTTGGTGCTGAGCCCCGACGGGTCGGCCCTGCCGCAACCGGGCCGATCGCATCGGCTGCCAGTTCACGCCAGACAGGCACCTTGACACCGCCTGTGTCATCGGTCCATATCAGCGTCCCAGGTGACGGCGACGATCGCCTGTGTAGACTCCACCGCACCTGGTGCCGCCTCGTGAGCCGACGGCAGCGGCACAAGTACAGTTGCTACTGTAAGACAACTTGTCTTACAGTAGGAGGTATGGCCGATACGATAACTGTCCGCACTGACGAAGAGACCGAACACGCCCTTGACGTGCTGACCCACGACGGCAGCTCGCGATCGGCTGCGATCCGGCAGGCCGTGCTCGACGCAGCTCGTCGCCGCGAACGCGCCGCCGAGATGCGCCGGGCCGTGCTGCGCATGGACCTCGGCGAGCCTGACGGCGTCAACGTCGCGGAGGAGCTGGCTCGCGACCGCGCCAGCGAGCGCTAATGATCTACCTGGACTCGGCGGCAGTCGTAAAGCTTGTCCACGCCGAGCCGGAATCGGCCGCGCTGCGCAGCTGGCTGGATGAGCGAGCCGAGATCCAGTGGATCAGCTCGGTGCTCACTGAGATCGAATCCTTCCGCGCGCTCGCCCGGTACGCGCCGGAGGCAGCCTCCCGCCTGCCCGCCGTGCTGGACCAGATCGACCTGATCGACCTGGACCAGCGCGTCCGGATGCTGGCTCAGACGGTCACCCCGGCGACGGTGCGCAGCCTAGATGCCATTCACCTTGGCACAGCCTTGCGCTCCCGCTCTTCACTGACCTCGTTCGTGACTTATGACAAGCGCCTGCTCCACGCGGCCCAGGCAGCGGGTCTGCCCATCGACGCGCCCGCCTGACAGCAATCGCCGGTGAGGCGGCACCAGGCCATGAAGCGCCCTGCTATGCGCGGTACGCAGCACGAGGCTATCCCGAGACATCGGTCGACCTGGAACCTCGCCAGATTCGCCCGTCCGACGCGGTCCCCTTCGTCCCAGGAGCCGGTGACGAGCCAAGTGACAACGGCCCCGGGCAGCGGCAGCCGTCGCCAGACGTCCTCAGACGGTCCCATCACCTTGATCTCTGCTGATCCGACCCGATGCGACCTGGCCGGACGAACCCATTCTCTCTGCGACGGAGACGGCCAGCGGCCGAAACCACGGCATATCCGGCTGCTCCAAGGCAGCGAGTCGGATAACCACAGGTCAGAGGGACGCAAGCATTTGAGAACATCGCCATATTCCAGCTGCCAGCGGGATGTTAGCGAACCCATGCCGCTTCGTTAGTCACTTGATCTTGAAATCAGCTAGCAAAGAGATGTTCGAAAAACCTCGTCGAGCTGGAGCCCCCGTTACGGAATCGAACCGTAGACCTTCTCCTTACCATAGGGTTCCGATTGACCTCCTGGCCAGGGATTTCCGTCAAAGGCCAGATCAGAGGCTCTGCTTCAGCTCGGTTGGGACAGGTTCAGGGCGGTTCGCGTCGGATGCGATCTCCCAAATTCCTCCCAACCGGTCATGGAGGAGGAGTCCATGTCCGACCCCGGTCTCACTCGGCCCGACGTCTGTTCGATACGCACTGCTGCCGAGCAGGGTGAGCTTGCTGAAGCAGTCCGCGGCGGATTCAGCGCCGCCGGCGACCCACTGGGCAATGATTACCCGCCCGCGCCCCTGACAAGCGGCATCGACCGCGCCATCCGCATCTCCACCGCCGCGGCCGTGCTCGCCGTTGCGGGCATCGCGGCGTATGTCTCCTACTGGCACGCCTACGCTGTCGTGCGGGCCCACGGAGAGACCGGGATCACCGCCCGGCTCGAGCCCGCTACGATCGACGGCCTGGTCTACGCCAGCTCGATGGTGGTGCTGTACGCCGCACGGCACCGGGTGCCGGTACCCTCCCTGGCCCGCTGGCTGCTCGGGCTGGGGATCGCGGCGACCCTCGCGGCGAACATGGCCCAGGGCTGGTCCCACGGTCTGGTCGGGGCGGTGGTCGCGGCCTGGCCGACGGTCAGTCTCGTGGGCTCGTATGAGCTCCTGGTCTGGCTGATCCGGACTTCCGGAGCGGCAGAACGCGGGTCGTCGGCAGAA
>Ga0157369_10006994_pt1 | contig 13018 bp, 6 predicted proteins | sample C25metaG_FD_113461 | JGI IMG/M metagenome (GOLD analysis project Ga0157369, IMG submission 113461) | Corn rhizosphere microbial communities from Kellogg Biological Station, Michigan, USA - C2-5 metaG | ecosystem: Host-associated > Plants > Roots > Rhizosphere > Soil | place: USA: Michigan...
GAAACTGAAAAAAATGTTCTGTTGTGCCCGTCGTAGATCTTTGGCAAAACAACCGGCCCGCTTAAAAGAATTCCGGGATTGTATTCGGTCAAAGGAAGTCGAGGAATACCCCGGCTATTGTTATACCAAGTATTCGCATTGAAATTGTCGTCGCGGAAAAACATGTATGCTCGTCCGCGAAACCGGTTCGTTCCCGACCGCAGCAAGAGGTTCACACGCCCACCAGATGCACGTCCATACTCCGCGGAAAACTGGTTTCGAATGACCTGAACCTCCTGCACCGCTTCGAGCGAGGGCTGAAAGCGGTCGCGGGCAGAACGGTCGTCGTTGTTATCAAAACCATCGATCGTGATGTTGTTTGAATAGGCCGCGCCGCCTGAGATCGAAAAATTTCCCTGTTCAAGCGGCGTGCTTCGCGGATTGGAGTTTCGATCGTCTGCCAGGTCACGTGTCGAGAGAGCTTCTTCGGAGGTGCCGCCGAGCGTTAGCACCAGGTCCAACGGATTACGCGAGTTGTTTGGCAGCTCCTCGATCTCGCGCTGCGTGATCGTGCTGCCGACGATCGTTCGCGTGGTATCAACCGGCGGAGCATCATCGGCCGAGGCAGTCACTGTTGTCGATGCCTGCACGCCTGCAGGTTCAAGCTGAAAATCGCTCAGAACGACCTGTGCGGCGATCGTCTGAGCGACCGTCAATTCTTTTGCGCCGAAACCATTTACGGCCACCTTTAACCTATAGCTGCCGGGCCGAAGATTGACGACTGTGTATCGGCCTTCGTCGTTTGTTGTAACTGTCCGCTCAGCGTTGGTTTCGATCTGAGTGACGGTAACGGTCGCGCCGGCAATAGGCGCCCCGTTAGGATCGGTTATCCTGCCTTTGAACGTTACATTGTCAAGGTCTTGCGCCGAAACCGTGAAAGCAACAGACAACGAGATCAGCAGAGAAAGCGCGAGGCGTCCGGGTGAAAGTCTCATTTTTGATTGTCTCCTGAAATGCCGGGACTGAGGTTTGAAAACGGACGTATTGTGCCCCAGGAAGGGAAAAAAAGTAAAGGGCGGCGACAATCAGTCGTTATCGCCGAAGCGCTGGCGGGTGCGGACGGTCCTTAGCCTCGAAACCGGGATCAGAGCCTCGCTCTCAAGATTGACATCCGCGCGCGATGAAAACTCATTAGCGTGTGACCGCAGATAGTCAAAGAAGCGTTCAAACTCGCGCTGCATTGCCTCCATCTTTTCACGCATGTTGAGAACGATCTCGACGCCGGCGAGATTGACGCCAAGATCACGAGTGAGCGAAAGGATTATTTCCAGGCGTTCGAGGTCCGAATCCGAGTAGAGCCGCGTGTTACCGTCCGAACGCGAAGGCTTGAGCAGCCCTTCGCGCTCGTACAACCTCAGCGTCTGCGGATGTATCTCGTACATCTCCGCCACGGCGCTGATCGTGTATGTTTTGACGCGCTTTTTCATAAACGAAGTTCAGAGTGCGGCCTTTCGGCCGTATACGAGCTAAAGCTCGCACTCTAACGTCTTATCCAAGTCCCATTACCTTTCGCGGGTTCTCAGGATTTACTTTTTCAAACTGCTTGAGGACCTCTTTCGTCTCTTCCGAAATAACTTTCGGCAGCGTGATCTTGACCTCGATAAACTGGTCGCCGCGAAGGCTCGGGTTTCTTAAGCTTGGAAATCCTCGTTCGCGGAGTCGAAACTTTTGCCCGCTCTCAGTACCCGGCGGGATTTTCAATTGCGCTTTCCCCTCGACCGTCGGCACCTCTATTTTTGCGCCGAGAGCTGCTTCCGGAACGGTCACCGGCACCGTCACATAAATATTGTCACCGCGTCGCTCGAGAAACGGATGCTTGCCGACGTTTGTCACGATGTACAGATCGCCCGGCTCAGCACCGAGCCGCCCACCGTGACCTTTCTTTGGTATCCGCACACGTGAGCCTGTATCGACGCCCGCCGGTATGCGGATCTTAACCTGTTCGGTCTTTGGCGTGACACCTTTGCCATTGCAGAGCGAGCAGGGTGTTCGTCGACGGCCGGTGCCTTCGCAGTCAGGACATGGCTGCGAAAACTGCAAACGTCCGCCGCTCTTCATCACTTGTCCTGTGCCGCTGCAGGTCGGGCAGGTGATCACCGGTCCGCCGGTATCGCCTGCTCCCTGACATCGCGAACACTGTTCGCTGCGGTTTACAGTAATGTTCGTCGTTAATCCTTTGAACGCTTCTTCAAAACTCAACGCCAGCGGGATCTCGATATCTCGTCCTTTTTTCGGCAGCGGCCTCGGCGGCTCGGGCTCACGCCTTGCGCTCGCACCGCCGCTTCCGCCAAAGAGGTCCGAAAAAATGTCCCGAAAGCTCGAGCCGCTACCGCCGCCCGCGGTTCCCGTGTCCCAGGTAAATCCGGAAAAATCAAATCCTTGGGCCCCGCCACCGGCCGCGGCACCCGACGCAAACGGCGAATCAGGATCGAGATTGTCGTTGTAATACCCAAACCGGTCAAAGACCTTGCGTTTTTTCTCATCAGAAAGAACGTCGTAGGCCTCCTGCACCTCTTTGAATTTTTCCTCAGCCGACTTGTCGTTCGGATTCACGTCCGGATGAAATTTGCGCGCCAGCTTGCGGTACGCCTTTTTTATCTCGTCCGCTTTCGCATCTTTTTTGACGCCGAGGATCTGGTAATAGTCTTTCTTGGCCATTCAAATCAGTGACGAGTCTAAAGGGATGAGGGACGAGAGGCAAACTGAAGATCCGCTCGTCCCTCGCCCCTCATCACCTGTCCCTATACTTACTTTTTCTCTTCATCAACGTCGACATACTCGGCATCGATGACATTGTCGTCTCCGCCTGTCGCGCCGCCGTCGGCACCGGCTGAAGCTGAGGAAGCCTGCTCGCCGCCCGGAGCCTCGTCGCCGGCTTGTCCGGCAGTTCCAGCCTGGCTGTATAAAACCTCCGCCAGCTTGTGCGACGCGGTCTGAAGGCGTTCGAAAGCATTGTTCATCGCATCCGCATCCTCGCCGCCAAGTGCGGTCTTAGATTCCGAGATAGCGGTCTCGATCTCTGTACTCGCAGCCGCATCGAGTTTTTCCTTGTTCTCGCTGAACGACTTCTCGACGCTGTAGACCAAACCGTCAAGGCGATTGCGGGCTTCGATAACAGACTTCTTCTTCTCGTCTTCCGACGAATGAGACTCCGCGTCCTTCATCATCTTGTCGATCTCTTCCTTGCTTAGACCCGATGATGCCGTGATCGTGATCTTCTGCTCGCGGCCGGTGCCGACATCCTTTGCCGACACATTTACGATACCGTTGGCATCGATATCGAAGGTAACCTCGACCTGCGGCACGCCGCGCGGTGCGGGCGGAATACCGACAAGATGAAACTTGCCAAGCGTCTTATTGTCGCCGGCCATCGGCCGTTCGCCTTGTAGAACGTGGACCTCGACCGACGTCTGATTGTCCGAAGCCGTCGAAAAGATCTCGCTCTTTCGCGTCGGGATCGTCGTGTTACGCGAGATCATCTGCGTAAACACACCGCCCAGCGTCTCGATCCCGAGCGTCAGCGGCGTTACATCGAGAAGCAGGATGTCAGTCTTCTCGCCGCCAAGCACACCAGCCTGGACCGCGGCGCCAAGGGCGACGACTTCATCGGGATTTACCGATTTGTTGGCGTCCTTGCCAAAGAAACTCTTGACCATCTCCTGAACTTTCGGGATGCGCGTCGAACCGCCGACGAGAACGATCTCCTCGATGTCCTTCGCTGTGAGGCCGGCGTCCTTGATCGCCTGCTCGACCGGCGGCATCAGCCGCTTTAGTATCGGCTCAGTCAGCGCCTCAAATTTTGCCCGCGTAAGCTTCATCACCAAGTGCTTCGGCCCCGAAGCATCAGCCGTGATGAAGGGCAGGTTGATCTCTGTCTCCATTGCCGATGACAGCTCGACCTTTGCCTTTTCAGCGGCCTCTTTCAGCCTCTGTAGGGCCATTTTGTCGTTATGAAGATCGATTCCCTGATCTTTGCGAAATTCGTCGATGATCCAGCCGATCAGAACTTCGTCGACATCGTCGCCGCCGAGATGCGTATCGCCGTTCGTCGATTTGACCTCGACAACGCCTTCGCCGACTTCGAGTATCGAGATATCAAACGTGCCGCCACCAAAGTCGAACACGGCGATCACCTCATCCTTTTTCTTATCAAGACCGTATGCCAACGCCGCCGCGGTGGGCTCGTTTACGATTCGCAGAACTTCGAGTCCCGCGATCTTGCCGGCGTCCTTGGTCGCCTGGCGCTGCGCGTCGTTAAAGTAAGCCGGGACGGTAATGACAGCCTTATCAACCTTGCTGCCAAGGTAATCTTCAGCAGCCTGCTTCAGTTTCTGCAGGATCATCGCCGAGATCTCAGGCGGACTAAACTGTTTGCCCTCAGCATTTATGCGAACGTCGCCGTTCGAGGCCTTTTCCACCTTATAAGGCACCTGTTTGATCTCGTCCTGGACCTCTTCGAACTTGCGGCCCATGAAGCGCTTTATCGAAAAGACCGTGTTCTCGGGATTAGTCACCGCCTGACGCTTTGCCACCTGGCCGACAAGGCGATTGCCGTCCTTTGTAAACGCAACAACCGAAGGAGTTGTACGTCCGCCTTCGGAGTTTGTGATAACCACCGGCTCGCCGCCCTCCATCACGGCCACGACTGAATTCGTGGTACCGAGGTCGATTCCTATGATTTTGCTCATTATTGTTTCTCCACCTAAATAAGATAGCTCTGCTCGAAAATAATTAAAGTATAACTTGAGCCTTGAGTGAGTATAAAGGTTGAGTGTGTTGTTGTCAAGTTTATTTTTGCGACAGTCGCGTGTGATAACGGAGGCCTGCACTGGCCAAATTACTTGACCCTATTGGCAAATCTACTAGAATAGATAGTCTTCGCCTCTTATATATAGACAGCGGTACGCTCCTCGGTCTGCGAGCAATGGGTAAAGGCGCCAGCGATAAACGAAGGAATCCCTCTTTGCGCCCGGACGGCGGTGAGATAGATGAGCGTGTTCGAGACGCGCAGCAGCAGGTCCGCGAAAGCGCCGAGCGTTATCGCGCGTTCATTGAAAATAGCTCGGAAGGCATCTGGCGGATCGAACTGGATGAGCCGATCGATATCGGCCTTCCGGCAGATGAGCAGGTCCGGCTCGCCTACGAACGCGGATATCTGGCGGAATGTAATGACGCAATGGCGCGTCAGTACGGCTTCGATTCTGCCGAAAAAATAGTCGGTCTCAGGCTCTCTGACCTGCTCATCAAGGACGACCCTAACAACACGACATTTCTTACCTCGTTTGTTACGTCCGGATATCGGTTGACTGACGCCGAATCGCATGAACGAGTTCCTGAAGGGAGCGACCGCTACTTCCTAAACAATTTTGTCGGCATTATCGAGAACGGTCGGCTCTTGCGCGCCTGGGGCTCGCAGCGCGATATAACGGCTTCGAGATCGGCCGAAGTTGCCAGGTCGCGCCTTGCTGCGATCGTCGAGTCATCGGACGACGCGATCATCGGTCTTGATCTTTCAGGCCATGTCACATCCTGGAATGCGGCTGCGGAACAAATGTTCGGCTATTCCGAGCCGGAAATGATCGGAAAGGATATCCGTTCTCTCATTCCCGATGACCGCAGCGGTGAAGAGGATGCTCTTCTCGCGAGAGTTGCCGCCGGTGAACGCGTCCAGCATCTCGAAACGATCCGGAGGACGAGCGGCGGCCGAATGCTCGATGTTTCCTTGACGATCTCACCCATCCTCGATCCATCGGGAACGGTCATTGGCGTTTCGAAAACGGCTCGTGACATCAGCGAGCGTCGGGCAGCGGAACGCATTTTTGACGAGAATCGCCTCATGCTTGCAATGGCAATGCAAAGCGGACGGATGGGCGTATGGGAGCGCGACTTTGCCACCGGCCTTGTCACCTGGAGCGAAGAGCTTGAGGCGATCTTTGGCCTTGCTCCGGGTGAGTTTCGCGGCGACGAGGCTCATTATTACGCACTCGTTCATGAGGACGATCGCGAAACCGCCTGGCATGAGGTCGAGCAAGCAATAATCGAGCATCGTCCCTACACTATCGAATTTCGTTTTCATCACGCTGACGGGACCGTTCGCTGGATGGAAGGCCGCGGCGAGGCAGTGTATTCCGCGTCGGGCGAGCCAGTCCGCCTATATGGGGTCGGGATCGACATCACCAACCGAAAGCTTGCCGACAAACGGCTGCGTGAAAGTGAAGAACGGTTCAGGCTGGCGCTTTCGAGCGGCGTAATGACCGTTTACGAACAGGATGCCGACCTTCGTTACCTCTGGCTCTATCCGATGTCGCGATACTCGCCCGAGACGATCGGAATGAGCGATGAGGAACTTGCGCCGGGCGACGACGGCGAAAGGCTGACGGAGCTCAAGCGGCGAGTGATCGCCACGGGCGAGCCTTTACGCGAAGAAGTTACCGCATTCATCAGTGATAAGCGCCATTGGTACGATCTGATAGTCGAGCCGCGCTTCGATGCTTCCGGCGGCGTCATCGGTGTGGGCGGCGCGGCCCTTGATATCACGGCGCGAAAGAACGCCGAGGAGCAGCTAAAGCGCGAAGCTCTGCTGCTTGAGGCAGCGCTCGAGCCAGTCATTGTTTGGGAACTTGATGGACCGATCATCGATTGGAACCGCGGCGCGGAAAGGCTGTACGGATTCTCTGCCAAAGAGGCGATCGGCCGCGATTCACATGAACTTTTGCAGACTGATTTCCCGATCGCTTTTGACGAGATTCGGCGTTCCCTGGTACGCACCGGTAACTGGGTCGGCGAACTCCGCCACACGACCCGGAATGGGGAAGAACTTATCGTCGAGAGCCGGCATCAGCTCATTGAATTTGAAGGAAGGCTTCTCGTACTTGAAACCAATCGTGACATAACCGAGAGAAAGCGCGTCAGCGAAGAGCTCCGCCGTTCCGAGGCGCGCCTTCAGGCAATGTTTGACTCGACGACCGTGGGCTTTGCTGTTCTCGACACCTCTGCGCGGTTCGTCCAGATCAATGATGCATTTTGTCAGCTTACGGGCTATTCGCGCGACGAGCTGCTTGATATGGACAGCGGCATATTAACCTACCCGGATGACATCCCAAGCATCGACACCGGTCTACAGCGGCTGATCGCCGGTGAGGTCACCCACCTTACCGTTGAAAATCGGTACATACGGAAGGACCGCTCGATCGTTTGGGTCCAAAACAGTATCTCGTTAACGCATGATCCATTGGGGCGGCCGCTTCATCTGATCGCGATCACGCAAGACGTTACGGATCGTAAGGCTGCCGAAGATCAGTTGCTTCTTGTCTCGAGAGTGCCGGCCGAGAACCCTAATCCGGTGCTTCGCCTCACACCGACCGGCGAAGTTTTATATTCAAATGACGCGGCCGCTCCAATGCTTGAGTTTTGGAAGCGTCGAGGACAAACAGTTCCGGCCGACCTTCTGGCACGCGTGAAGGCGTCGTTCCTTGCCGGAAACAAAAAGGAGATCGACCTAACGTACGATGGTCGTACCGTCAGCTGCACACTAGCGCCGATCGTCGACGCGGGCTATGTCAACATCTACGGCACGGATATTACCAGCCGAAAAATGGCCGTTGAAGCGCTTCGCGAAAGTGAGCAGCGTTTCTCCCGATTCATGCAGCAGCTTCCGGGCCTCGCCTGGATAAAAGACACTGAGGGTCGTTACGTATATGCCAATGACGCCGCCGAGCGATCGTTCGGCACGTCCAAAGCCGAGCTTTACGGCAAGGTCGATGAAGAGGTCTTTCCGCCTGATTTTGCAAAACAGTTCCGTGAGCATGACCGCCGCGCGATGGACAGCGGTACCGGCATCCAGGTCCTCGAGTCGCTCGTTGAAGACGATGGCGTGACACACTATTCCATCGTCAGCAAGTTTCCTATCTCCGGACCGGACGGCAAGCCGGCCCTCATTGGCGGTATGGCCATCGATGTCACGGAACAAAAACAGGCCGAGGAGGCGCTCCGTCGCCGGATGGAATTTGACGAGGCCGTGATGACCAACATGGGCGAAGGTCTCTATACCATCGATTCCCAAGGTTTGGTGACGTCGATGAATCCCGCGGCTGAAAAGCTTTTCGGGTGGAAGCTGGATGAGCTTCGAGGCCGCAGGATGCATGATGTTACCCACTATAAGTATCGCGACGGGACACCGTTTCCCGCCGACAAATGTGCGGGCCTTGCCGTCTTACAGCAAGGGGTGTCTCTCGTAAACCACGAAGATGTTTTTATCCGAAAGGACGGCACTTTTTTTGACGTTCTTTTCAGCTCGTCGCCGATCCGCGAGAACGGTAAAACGACGGGCCTGGTGATCGTCTTTCAGGATATCTCGGAGAAGAAGCAGGTACGCGAGTCGCTTGAGCGATACCGTCATGTCGCCGAATATGCCACCGACATCATCTTGCTTATGAGGGAGACTGGCGACATCGTTGAGGTCAATCAGGCCGCGCTTGCGGCCTACGGATACACGCGCGATGAGATCATCGGGATGAATATCCGAACGGTACGCGATCCGTCGACGCTTACTTCTCTCGGTGAACAGCTCCATGAGGCAAATTCCGGCAACACGTACTTTGAGACGATCCACCTGCGGAAAGACGGCACATCGTTCCCGGTTGAGGTGAATGCCAGCAGTGCAGAGTTTGGCGGCGAACGTCTTATCTTGAGCATTCTTCGAGACATTACCGACCGAAAACGTCAAGAGAGAAACCACGAATTTCTGTTCCAGCTTAGTGATCTCATACGTCTCGCCGGCCACCAGAACGTAGTATTCGATTCGGCAGTGCTTCGCCTCGGACAGCATCTCGAACTGGGCCGGTGTTTTATCTCGACGATCGATCTTGAAGCGGAAACCTCGACCGTGACAAGCGAATATCTTAAAGACGGTCTGCGGCCGCTCGTTCCTACCGTAACGTTTTCTGAATACTCAACTGCGAATCTCGAGGCCGCGCAGGCCGGGCGGACCATTGTCGTACTCGATGTCGCGAGCGATAGGCGTACCGCCGGCAAGCTTTCCGAAGGCTACAGCCGTGACCGGATCGGTTCATACGTCGCCGCGCCGCTGATGCGAGATGGGCGATGGGCCGCAATGTTCTTTGCAACCAGCGAGCACGCGCGCGAGTGGGCCGAATGGGAAGTAGGTCTGATCGAAACCGTCGCCGAACGCGTTTGGCTGGCCGCTGAAAAGCTCCGCAGCGAGGCTGCGCTGCGCGAGTCTGAACGCCGTGCGATCGAACAGTATCAAAGCCTGCTTGAACGCATCGTTCCGCTTGCCGAGACTCTCGGTGCGGCGCGCGAGCTGATCGGAATTTATCGCGTTCTGCACGAATTCATTTGTGTCTCGATGCAATGTTCAGGCTTCTTTGTCTCGTTCTATGACGCCAGATCCCATCTCCGCTTGCCCGCGTATATCTGGGGCGAGGGCGAGGAGATCGATATCGCATCGCTGCCGCCGATGCCGCTTGGGCCTGACGGCGGACCGAATTCGCAAGCTGTATTCAGCAAGCAGACCATCATTACGAACGGCTATTGGGAGCAGCAAAAAAATCGGGCGCATCTCGTGCTGAGGGAGAACGGCATCGACCCGATGTCTTCGATCGTCGTGCCGATGGTCGTGCAGGACCGCGTTATCGGAACGCTTGAGGTACAGGCACATCAGAACGAGGCCTTTGACCGCGAGCATGCCGTCGCGCTCGAGATGGCGGCCAATCTCGCTGCTGTCGCGATCGAAAATGTGCGGCTCATCGAGGACGAGGCCCGCGCCCGCAGCGAGGCCGAGTCGGCCAACCGAATGAAGGACGAATTTCTCTCTGTCCTTTCGCATGAGCTTCGCACGCCGCTCAATGCGATGCTCGGTTGGGTGCGCATCCTTCGCAGCGGCAACATCGACCATGAGCGGCTCGAAAAGGCACTTGAGATCATCGAGCGAAACACACGACAACAGAGCAGTCTTATCGAAGACCTGCTCGATGTTTCGCGGATCATCTCAGGCAAGATGCGCATCGAGGGCGAGTTGATCGATCTTGTTCAGGCGCTTGAGCAGGCCGCTGAGATTGTCCGACCGCTCGCTGTTGCAAAGGCCGTCGAGTTTGAGGTCCAGGCGGCGTCCGAACCCCTCTATCTGCAAGGCGATGTCCTGCGTCTGCAGCAGGTGATAACAAATCTGCTTCAGAATGCGGTCAAATTTACGCCCTCCGGAGGAAAGGTCGCACTGAAGTTTGTCATCGACGGCGGCGAAGCGGTCGTTTCCGTCACCGACTCTGGCGTAGGCATCGACCCCGAGTTTCTGCCGCACATTTTCGACCGCTTTAGCCAGGCGGATGCATCGACGCGGCGGACAAACACCGGCCTCGGTCTCGGGCTGACGATCGTTCGCACGATCGTCGAGCTTCACGGCGGCACGACGACCGCCGAAAGCGAAGGCGAAGGCAAAGGAGCATCATTCACGGTCCGACTGCCTCTCGCCAATGAGCTCTATGCGACCGAGACGTCGGTACCGCCGATGACGACAAACGGATCGACCGGCTCTCTGTCCGGTGTAAAGATACTTGTCGTCGATGACGACGCTGACGGACTGACCCCGCTGCGTATCATGCTTGAGAGAGAGGCCGCAATCGTCGCCACGGCCGGCTCGGCAAGCGATGCGCTGCGGCATCTGCGGGCGAAGGATTTTGACATCCTCATCAGCGATATCGGCATGCCGACGATGGATGGATTTGAATTGATATCGCAGCTCAGACGCAACAAGCGCCAGCGGAACCACGATATCAAGGCAATCGCCTACACGGCTTACGCATCAGAGGAAGACCGCGTTCGTGTCCTATCCGCAGGCTATGAGGTGCATCTTGCCAAGCCGCTTGATTTCGACGAGCTTCTGTCGGTTGTCAAAAAATTCGGAGACAGTGTCCGATCTCGCTCTGAGAAAAATTAATCTTTCGTTTCGGTCTCAGATTCCTTCATCAGCCGCGCAACCTGAAACACATAATGCACGCCTGACACGAAAGCAAATAAAGCAACTATCGCGTATGTGGTTGGCAAATAAATATTCCACCCCGTGACCGCGGAAAGCAGCACCAGCGATACGGCCAGCACCTGAATAAGCGTGCTGAGTTTGCCGAGCCATGACGGCCGAAACCCGCGAAAGCCGGTGATGACATTTATCGCCGCCGCGACCATCAGAATAAGCACATCGCGCCCGATGACCGTGATCGTCACCCAGAACGGCACCGGTAGATGCCGCACCGGCGGTAGCACGTTTGGAATAGACAAGATTATAAAAGCCGTCGTCATCAACAGCTTATCCGCGATCGGGTCGATGATCGTCCCCAGTTCGGACTCCTGCCCATACCGTCGCGCGAGAAAGCCGTCAATTCCATCCGACACACCTGCCAGAACAAAGATGCCGAGCGCCCATATCTCATGTTGATAAAACAGCAAACTGGCAAAAACCGGGATCAATGCCATCCGCATGAAAGTTAGAAGATTTGGGATGGTAAGGATCGATGTCATGCCGGCGTGTGAAGTTCGAGCAAGGTGATCTCCGGCGGGCACTGATACCGCGCCGGAACGACGACCGTGCCGATGCCGCGCGTGATGTATATCTGCGATTCTTTTCGCTGATGATGGCCGCTCTTTAATTTACGCGACGGCAGGATCTTTTTCTCCGGATCGCGCATCTTGATCTGTCCGCCGTGCGTGTGCCCGCTCAACGTCAGATCGACTTCGGCCCGCACGGCCTGTCGAAAGATAAGCGGATTGTGCGCCAGGAGGAGTTTCATCTCGTCCGGAAATGATCCGTGCAGAGCAGCCCGAACATCGGTCTTAGCCGCCATATAGTCGTCAACGCCAGCCAGCCAAAACGACGCGTCGCGCGCTTCAAAACGAAACCCTTCATTGATCAAAACCGTCACCCCCTCGCCGCGAAGTAGATGCGTCACCAAAGGCGCGTCGGTCCAGTGATCATGATTTCCGAGGCACGCGAATGTTCCGAACTCGGATTCAAGCTTTGCTAGAGTTTCAGCGACTGGCGCGATGTAGTCTGCGTCATGTGAGACATAATCGCCCGTGAGCAGCGCCATGTCCGGCTTCAGCTCGTTGGCGATCTCGACCGCCCGCGAAATATGTTCCAAATCGGTGAATCGGCTGTGATGTGTATCCGAGAGATGAACGATGCGAAACCCGTCGAGTTTTGGCGGCAGGCGTTTTAACGCGATCTCGACATGCTCGACCGTCAGCGTGTTCGCCTCGTCCATCGCCGTCTTCGCGACCTTTGAAAGATTGCCGGCCAGCGCGCGCAACGGCTTGTCCGAGGCAACATATGAGTTGATGCGTTCAGAGAGCTTCGGCTTTTGTTTCTTCCGTAGGGGCATCTCGTAATTAACAGCTTATTTTATTTGGGCAGGCCGCGCCAGATTCAAGTTTCTTGGTGCTCTATATGTTTCCTTTGCGCTCTTTGTGTCAAAAACCTAACCGCTAACACAAAGGGCAGAGAGTTTTCGCAAAGATCACAAAGTATTACTCTCCGGTCGATACCCGAAGAAATTTTCGCTTTCCGACTTGTATCAACATCCCCTGATGATCCGGTTCAACGACCGTCGCAGGTTCGGAAATTTTCTCGCCGTCTACCTTAACACCGCCCTGCTCGATCAAACGGCGCGCTTCGCCTTTCGATGCGGCAAGTCCGGTCGAGACAAGTAGGTCTGCCAGTTTATGACCGCCTCGGGCGATGCGCTTTTCCTCGATCTCATCCGGCATCTCTTTTCGGACAAACCGCCGCTCAAACTCGTCCGCCGAGGCATCTGCTTCATCCTTTGAATGAAAATCTGCAATGATGCGCTTTGCCAGATCTACTTTCGCGTCACGCGGATTTTCCGCGCCCGATTCGCATCGAAATCGCAAAGCATTCAATTCGTCCGGTGAAATATCCGTCAGCAGCTCGTAATATCGCCACATGAGC
>Ga0157369_10006999_pt1 | contig 13013 bp, 15 predicted proteins | sample C25metaG_FD_113461 | JGI IMG/M metagenome (GOLD analysis project Ga0157369, IMG submission 113461) | Corn rhizosphere microbial communities from Kellogg Biological Station, Michigan, USA - C2-5 metaG | ecosystem: Host-associated > Plants > Roots > Rhizosphere > Soil | place: USA: Michigan...
TCGACGCCGTGAGGTCGACCGCGACGGCAAGCCGCGTCTCGCCACGGAGCGTTGCGACAAGCTCCTGCAGCATCGCGTCGTTGCGGTAGGGCGTCTCGATGAAGATCTGCGTCTCGCGATGGCGCGCCGACTGGCGCTCGAGCTCGCCGATGGCAGCCTTGCGCGCGGCCGCATCGGCCGGCAGGTAGCCCGCGAAGCGGAAGCGCTGCCCGTCGAGCCCGCTCGCCATGAGCGCCAGCAGGATCGAGGAGGGGCCCACCATCGGCACGACCGCGATGCCGCGCGCGTGCGCCGCCGCGACGAGCTTCGCGCCCGGATCGGCCACCGCGGGCACGCCCGCTTCCGAGAGCACGCCCGCGTCCGCGCCGGCGAGCACGGGCTCGAGCAGCGCGGGAATGGCACTGTCGGGCGTATGCTCGTTCAGCTCCTCGAACGCGAGCTCGCGCATGGGCTTCGGATGCCCGCATGCGGCGAGATAACGGCGCGCGCTCTTCGCGTCCTCGACGATGAAGCGCTCGAGCGTGCGCACGCGCTGGAGCACCGCCGCCGGAACCGTGTCCGCCGGCGGCGTGTCTTCCGAGAGCCACGCGGGCACCAGGTAGAGGCGGCCGGACGGCGTCACGGCACGTCGAAGCCTTCGGCGCGCAGCATGGCGGAAAGGGCGATGAGGGGCAGTCCGATGAGCGCCGTGGGATCGTCACCGCCGAGCCGGGTGAGCAGGCTGATGCCGAGGCCCTCGCTCTTCGCGGAGCCCGCGCAGTCGAGCGCCGGCTCGCGCGCGAGATATCGCTCGATCTCCGCATCCGAGAGGCGCCGGAACGCGACGTCGGTGGTGACGAGGCGCTCGTGGCGCCGCTCGAGGCGCGCGTTCCAGAAGCACAGCGCCGTATGGAAGAGCACCGTGTGCCCCGAGAGCTGCTGCAGCTGCTCGCGCGCCGCCTCCAGCGTGCCCGGCTTGCCCAGCGGCTGCCCGTCGAGATCGGCGACCTGGTCCGAGCCGATGATCCAGGCCGAGGGATGGCGCTTGCCGATCGCCTCGGCCTTCTCGCGCGCGAGGCGCACCGCGGTATCGCGCGGCATCTCGCCACGGCGGGGCGCCTCGTCCACGCCGGGCGAGACGGACTTGAAGGGCAGGCCGAGGCGCTTCAGCAGCTCGCGCCGGTAGCGTGAGCCGGAGGCAAGGACAATTGAATTTGTAGCCAAATCAGTTTGTTATTGAATGAACTTCAACCAAAATATAACATACCGCGCGCGATGAAAGATCCCTACCAGGTCGACCCGCAACGCCTTTCGGAGAAGCCCCTGGTGCTGGAGGGCACCTTCAAGCCCGGGGAACTCGAGCGCCTCGAGGACGCTCTCGCGAACGGCGAGGGCGAGCTCCACTATCGCATCACGGCCGGGCTCGACCCGCAGCGCCGCAAGGTTGTCTCGTGTATAATCAAGGGCTTCGTTTTTCTCACGTGCCAGGCGAGCCTCGAGGCCTTCCGGTACGAGATCTGCGTCGATGACCGGCTCGTCCTCGTGGACGAGGAGTCGCAGCTGCCGCCGGTCGACGAGGAAAGCGATACGGAAGATTACCTGGTCGCCGATGAGCCGCTCGACATCCGCGACCTGGTGGAGGACGCGGTCCTGCTTGCCCTTCCCATGGTGCCACGGAAGCCGGGCGCGCAGGAATCGAGGGAGGGCGGCGGGACGCCCGCCGCGGAGAGGCCGAACCCTTTCGCGGCGCTCGCGAGCCTCAAGAAAACCAAGTGAATGATCAGGAGAAACTGAAATGGCCGTCCAACAGAACAAGAAGTCGCCGTCCAAGCGCGGCATGCATCGCGCGCACGACCACCTGGGCAAGCCGCCCACCGCCGTCGAGCCGACCACCGGCGAGACGCACCTACGCCACCACATCTCGCCGTCGGGCTACTACCGCGGCCGGAAGGTCATCCAGACCAAGGATTGAGGCGCCGGGCCCGCAGGCCTAAGCCTTTCCTTCCATGAAGACCGTCATCGCCGTCGATGCGATGGGCGGGGACCACGGGCCGTCGGTGACGGTCCCGGCGTCGCTCGACTTCCTCGCCGACGACCCCGACGCGGAGCTCCTGCTCGTGGGGCTCGCCGAGCCGCTCGAGCGCGAGCTCGCGCGCCATCTCGGCGCGCATCCGTCGGTCGACCGCGCGCGGCTCACGATCGTCCCGGCGACGGAAGTCGTCGGCATGGACGAGGACGTGCGCACCGCGATCCGCACCAAGAAGCATTCCTCCATGCGCGTGGCGATCGACCTGGTGAAGGAAGGCCGCGCGCAGGCGTGCGTCTCCGCCGGCAACACCGGAGCGCTCATGGGCACCGCCAAGTTCGTGCTGAAGACCCTTCCCGGCATCGACCGTCCCGCCATCTGCGCGGTGCTGCCCACGCGCAAGGGCGGGCAGGTCTACGCGCTCGACCTCGGCGCCAACGCGGACTGCACGCCCGAGCACCTGGTGCAGTTCGCCGTGATGGGCTCCACCCTCGTGCGCGAGGTGGAGGGCAAGGCGAACCCCACCGTGGGCCTGCTCAACATCGGCTCCGAGGAGATCAAGGGCAACGAGACGGTGAAGAAGGCGGGCGAGCTGCTGCGCTCGAGCGCGCTCAACTTCTTCGGCAACGTCGAGGGCGACGACATCTACAAGGGCACGACGGACGTCGTGGTCTGCGACGGCTTCGCCGGCAACGTCGCGCTCAAGACCTCCGAGGGGCTCGCCAAGATGCTGGGCGATTTCCTCAAGGAGGAATACACGCGCGGGCTCTGGTCGCGCATCGCCGCCGTGATCTCGTATCCGGTGATCCGCCGCTTCCGCCGCCGCGTCGACCATCGCCGCTACAACGGCGCGGCGCTGCTCGGGCTGCGCGGCATCGTCGTGAAGAGCCACGGCAGCGCGGACCGCCTCGCCTTCGCGACGGCGCTCGGGCGCGCGGCCTCGGAGGCGAGCCACGGGCTCCTCGAGCGCATCGGGGAAGAGATCGCGCGCGTGAGCGCGTCGCTCCCGAATGCCGTGCCGCCGGCCAGTGCCCCGGGCCCCGCGGCCCAGGCCGCATGACCCCATGATCTATTCCCGCATCACCGGGACCGGCAGCCGGTTGCCGGACCGCGTCGTGACCAACAAGGAGCTCGAGTCGCGCATCGAGACCAGCGACGACTGGATCGTCTCGCGCACCGGCATCCGCGAGCGCCACATCGCCGCGGACGGCGAGTTCACGAGCGACCTCGCGCTCGGTGCGGCCCGCAAGGCGCTCGAAGCCGCGGGCCGCACGGCGGCCGAGGTCGACCTCATCGTGCTCGCGACCTCGACGCCCGACATGGTCTTTCCCTCGAGCGCCTGCCTGCTGCAGGCGAAGCTGGGTGCGAAGCACGGCGCCGCGTTCGACGTGCAGGCCGTGTGCTCGGGCTTCGTGTACGCGCTCTCGACGGCCGACCTCTACGTGAAGGCGGGGCGCGCGAAATGCGCGCTGGTGATCGGCGCGGAGGTCTTCTCGCGCATCCTCGACTGGAACGACCGCGGCACCTGCGTGCTCTTCGGCGACGGGGCCGGCGCCGTGGTGCTCGAGCCTTCGAGCGAGCCCGGCGTCCTCTCGAGCCACCTGCATGCCGATGGCAGCTACGCCGGCATCCTCAACACGCCCGGCCACGTCTGCGGCGGCGCGATCCAGGGAGATCCCACGCTCAAGATGGACGGCGGTGCTGTGTTCAAGCTCGCGGTGCGCGTGCTGGACGAGAGCGCGCGCGAGGCGCTCGCGGCGAACGGCCTGCAGGTCTGCGACATCGACGCGTACATTCCCCACCAGGCCAACGTGCGCATCATCTCGAGCGTGGGAAAGAAGCTCGGCCTCGCCGACGACAAGTGCATCGTGACCGTGGACCGGCACGCCAACACCTCCGCGGCCTCCGTGCCGCTCGCCCTCGACGCCGCGGTGCGCGACGGCCGCGTGAAGCGCGGCGACACCGTCATGCTGCAGGGCGTGGGCGGCGGCTTCACGTGGGGCACCGTGCTGCTCAAATTCTGAACATGACAGCGATCCATCCCTCCCTCGCGATCGTCTTCCCCGGCCAGGGCTCGCAGTCCGTCGGCATGGTGAAGGGCTTCGCGGACTATCCCGTGGTCGAGCGGACCTTCCGCGAGGCCTCCGAGCTCGTCGGCGTCGACTACTGGGCCATGGTGAACGACGGCCCCGCCGAAGCGCTCAACCAGACGGTCAACACGCAGCCCCTGATGCTCGTCGCGGGCGTCGCATGCTGGCGCGCGTGGCAGGCGGCCAACGGCCCGATGCCCGCGTATTTCGCCGGCCACAGCCTGGGCGAGTACACGGCGCTGGTCGCGGCGCGCGCGCTGCGCTTCGAGGACGCCGTTCCCCTCGTGCGCCTGCGCGCGCAGGCGATGCAGGAGGCCGTGCCCGAGGGAACCGGCGGCATCGCCGCCATCCTCGGCCTCGACGATGCGTTGCTGCCGCAGGTGCTCCAGCAAGGCGCGCAAGGCGAGGTGCTCGAGGCGGCCAACCTCAATTCTCCCGGCCAGGTCGTGATCGCGGGCCATCGCGCGGCGGTGGAGCGCGGCATGGCGCTCGCGAAGGAGAAGGGCGCCAGGCGCGCGGTCATGCTGCCCATGAGCGCGCCGTCGCACTGCAGCCTCATGCGCCCGGCCGCGGAGCGCCTGCGCGCGAAGCTCGAGTCCATCGCGATCGAGGAGCCGATGGTGCCCGTGGTGCACAACCGCTCGGTCGAGTCGTACCCGGACCCCGCGCGCATCCGCACCGCGCTCGTCGAGCAGCTCGACCATCCCGTGCGCTGGATCGAGACCGTGCAGTTCCTCGCCTCGCACGGCGTGAAGCGCCTGGTGGAGTGCGCGCCGGGCAAGGTGCTGGTCGGGCTCGCCAAGCGCATCGCGCCCGACCTCGAGGGCGCGGCCGTGACCGACGGCGCGTCGCTCGCCGCCGCGGTGGAGGGGTCATGCTGAACGGACAGGTCGCCATCGTCACCGGCGCCTCGCGCGGCATCGGCGAGGGGATCCTGCAGGCGCTGGCGAAGGCCAACGCGACCGTGATCGGCACGTCCACTTCCGGGAAGGGCGCCGAAGGCATCACCGAGCGGCTGCGCGCGGCAGGCGCGAAAGGCGAAGGCCGCGTGCTCGACGTGCACGACGCCGCCGCCTGCGCCGCCTTCGTCGAGAAGGTGCAGGCCGACTTCGGCAGCCCCGCCATCCTCGTGAACAACGCCGGCATCACGCGCGACAACCTGCTCGCGCGCATGAAGGACGAGGAGTGGGACGAGATCCTCGCGGTGAACCTGAAGAGCGTCTTCGTGCTGTCGCGCGCGGTGCTGCGCGGCATGATGAAGGCGAGGAGCGGGCGCATCGTGAACATCACCTCGGTCGTGGGCCACATGGGCAACGCCGGGCAGGCCAACTACGCCGCGTCGAAGGCGGGCGTGATCGGCTTCACCAAGTCGCTCGCGCGCGAGGTGGGCAGCCGCAACGTGACCGTCAATTGCGTGGCGCCGGGCTTCATCGATACCGACATGACGCGCTCGCTGGGCGAGGAGGCGTCGAAGAAGCTGCTCGAGAACGTGCCCCTGGGACGCCTCGGGCGCGTCGAGGACGTGGCGCAGGCCGTGGTCTTCCTGTGCTCGCCCAACGCCGGCTACATCACGGGCGCGACCTTGCACGTGAACGGCGGGATGTACATGGAATGAGCGCTGTGCGAACCGGTATAATCGCAGTCTTTTCCGAAGCACCCCACACCCATTAGAGCTTGGAGGAATCGATGGACAACGTAGAAGCCCGGGTCAAGAAGATCGTCGCCGAACAGCTGGGCGTCGCGGAGGCCGACATCAAGACCGAGTCCTCCTTCGTCGAGGACCTCGGTGCGGATTCCCTCGACAACGTCGAGCTCGTGATGGCCCTCGAGGAGGAATTCGAGTGCGAGATCCCGGACGAGGAAGCCGAGAAGATCACGACGGTGCAGCAAGCCATCGATTACGTGAAGAACCACGTCAAGCAGTAAGCCCGCAACGTTCCCGCGGCGCGCGCATGAGGCGCGCCGCCTCCCCACATGTCGAAGCGTAGAGTCGTCGTCACCGGGCTGGGCGTGGTCTCGCCCATCGGCATCGGCGCGAAGGAAGCCTGGGACAACCTCCTCGCCGGCAGGAGCGGCGTGGGGCCGATCACGAAGTTCGACGCCTCGCTGCTCCCCACGCGCATCGCGGCGGAGGTGAAGAACTTCAAGGCGGCCGACTGGATGCCGCCGAAGGAGACGCGGCGCTCGGACACCTTCATCCACTACGGCCTCGCCGCCACGAAGATGGCGCTCGAGGACGCGAGCCTCGCGATCGACGATTCCAACGCCGAGCGCATCGGGGTCAACGTGGGCTCGGGCATCGGCGGACTCCCGATGATCGAGGACAACATCCGCGAGATGATCGCGAAAGGCCCGCGCCGCATCTCGCCCTTCTTCGTGCCGGGCTCCATCATCAACATGGTGGCCGGCCTCATCTCGATCCATTACGGCGCCAAGGGGCCGAACGTGTCCATGGTGTCGGCGTGCACGACGAGCTCGCACTGCGTGGGCGAGGCCGGCCGCATGATCGAGTATGGAGATGCCGACGTGATGATCGCCGGCGGCGCCGAGGCGTGCGTGAACCTCTCCGGCGTGGGCGGCTTCTGCTCGTGCAAGGCGCTCTCGGAGCGCAACGACGATCCCGCCACCGCCTCGCGTCCCTTCGACCGCGACCGCGACGGCTTCGTGCTGGGCGAGGGCGGCGCGATCCTCATCCTCGAGGAGCTCGAGCACGCGAAGAAGCGCGGCGCGCGCATCTACGCCGAGCTCGCGGGCATGGGCATGAGCGCGGACGCGAACCACATCACCGCGCCCAACATGGACGGCCCGCGCCGCGCGATGCTGGCGGCGCTGCGCACGGCGGGGCTCAACACCACGGACATCCAGTACGTGAACGCGCACGGCACGTCGACCCCGCTGGGCGATGCCAACGAGACCGCGGCGTTGAAGGCCGCCTTCGGCGACCATGCGTACAAGTTCGCGGTGAACTCCACCAAGTCGATGCACGGCCACCTGCTGGGAGCCGCCGGCGGCCTCGAGGCGGTGATCACCGCGCTCGCCATCCACAACCAGGTCTCGCCGCCGACGATCAACATCGTGACGCCGGATCCGGCCTGCGACCTCGACTACGTCCCGGGCACCGCGCGCGAGATGAAGATCGAAGCCGCGCTCTCGAACTCGTTCGGCTTCGGCGGCACCAACGGGACGCTCGCGTTCCGGCGCTTCCACTGACACGATCCCATGGCGCGCAGGCGGCCCCCCTCGGGTCACCCGCGGCAACCATCTGCCCTGCGCCGTGCCGCGAGCGGGCTCGCCGCGCTCATCCTCGCCGGCGGCGCGGCCGCGGGCGCGTGGGTCTACTACTTCACCCATGCCCCCGTCCGCCTTCCCGCGACGCCGTACGAATTCACGGTGCACCCGGGCGCGAGCCTGAAGAGCGTGGCGCGCCAGCTCGCGCAGGACGGCGTGCTCGCCGAGCCCTACACCTTCTGGCTGCTCGGCCGCTCGACCGGCAAGTCGGGCGCGATCCAGGCGGGCACCTACCGCCTCGAGCGGGCGCTGACCCCCCCCGAGCTCCTCGACAAGCTCGCACGCGGCGACGTGGTGATGGTCGAGGCCCTCTTCGTCGAGGGCACGACGCTCAAGCAGTGGCTCACGCTCCTCGCGCTGAATCCCGAGGTGAAGCACACGCTGCCGGCGGGCGACGGCGAGGAGCAGCTGCGCAGCGCGCTCGGCCTCGAGCAGCCGGTGGAGGGCTGGCTCTTTCCGGACACCTATCGCTTCACGCCCGGTGCCACTGACATCGACATCCTCAAGCGCGCCTACGCCGCGATGAAGCGTCGCCTCGCCGACGCGTGGGCGTCGCGGGCGCCCGACCTCCCGCTCAAGACGCCGTACGAAGCGCTCATCCTCGCCTCCATCATCGAGAAGGAGACGGGCCAGGGCGGCGAGCGCCCCCTCGTGGCCTCCGTGTTCGTGAATCGCATGCGGCTCGGCATGCGGCTGCAGACCGATCCCACCGTGATCTACGGCCTCGGCGACAAGTACGACGGGCGCATCCACAAGCGCGACCTCACGACCGACACGCCGTGGAACACGTACACGCGCGATGGGCTGCCGCCAACGCCGATCGCGATGCCGGGCGCGGCGTCGCTGCGCGCCGCGGTGCAGCCCGCGCAGACCCCGTTCCTCTACTTCGTGGGGCGCGGCGACGGCACCCACGAGTTCTCGCGCACGCTCGAGGAGCACAATCGCGCGGTGGCAAGATACCAGCTCGGAAAATGAGCGCGCGCGGAAAGTTCATCACGGTCGAGGGCATCGATGGCGCGGGAAAGTCCTCGCACCTCGATTTCCTTTGCGGCCGTGCCACCGCGCGCGGCGAGCGGGTCGTGCGCACGCGCGAGCCCGGCGGCACGCCGGCCGCCGAAAAGATGCGCGAGCTCGTCCTGCATCACGCCATGGAGCCGCTCGCCGAGGCGCTCGTGATGTTCGCGGCGCGCAGCGACCACGTCGCCTCGATCATCGAGCCCGAGCTCGCGGCGGGGACCTGGGTCGTCTGCGATCGCTTCAGTGATGCGACGTACGCCTACCAATGCGGCGGGCGCGGGCTGCCGGGTGCCGCGATCGAGACGCTCGAGAGGCTCGTGCATCCCCGCCTGCAGCCGGACGCGACCTTCCTCTTCGACCTCGATCCCGCCGAGGCCTACGCCCGCCAGCGCGCGGCGAGCCGCGAGCCGGATCGCTTCGAGCGCGAGAAGGCGGAATTCTTCGTGCGCGTGCGCGAGGCCTATCTCGAGCGCGCGCGCCGCGATGCCGGGCGCATCCACGTGGTCGACGCGTCGGGCTCGCTCGAGCAGGTGCGCGAGCGGCTGGCGCAAGCCTTCGCGAGGGCCTTCCCGTGATGCCCTTCCCGTGGCATCGCGCGGACCAGGAGCGCTTCCTCGCGCAGCGCGCCTCGCTCCCCCACGCCGTGCTGGTGACGGGACCCGCCGGCATCGGCAAGACCCAGCTCGCGCGCTCGATCGCGGCCGCGGTGCTGTGCGAGGCGCCGAAGGGTGCGTTCGCATGCGGCACGTGTCCCTCGTGCCATTGGTTCTCGCAGGGCAACCACCCGGACTTCCGCGAGATGGTGCCGGAAGCGGCCGAGGACGAGCCGGAAGCGGAAGCCGCCGAGGCGCCCAGGGCGGAGAAGGCGAAGAGCGTCGTCATCAAGATCGACCAGGTGCGCGCGATCGCGGACTTCATCTCGCTCTCCACGCATCGCGCCGGCCATCGCGTGCTGCTGCTGCATCCCGCGGAGTCCATGCAGCCCGCGGCGGCGAACGCGCTCCTCAAGACGCTCGAGGAGCCGCCCCCGGGCACGCTCATCATCCTCGTGAGCGGGCAACCCGCGCGCATGCTCGCCACGATCCGCAGCCGCTGCCGCCTGCTGCCCCTCAAGCCGCCGTCGCGCGCCGACGCGGCCGCGTGGCTGCGGGAGCAGGGCGTCGCCGACGGCGAGGCGGTCCTGGCCGCCGCCGGCGGCGCGCCGCTTCTCGCGCAGGAGCTCGCCCAGCCGGAAGAGGCGCAGCTGCGCCAGCGCGTGCTGCAGGAGCTCGCGCGGCCGTCCGGCGCCGACGCGCTCGGATTGGCTCCCGCCGTGGACCGCCCCCGCGTCGCGCGCTTCCTCTACTGGATGCAGACGTGGGTGCAGGACCTGGTGCGCGTGAAGCTCGCGGGCAGCGCCCGTCACCATCCCGCGTACGGGAAGGCCCTCGCGGCCCGCGCGCGCGGCGCGGACCTCGACGCGCTCCTCGCCCTGGACCGCGAGCTCGCGGGCGCCCGCGCGCTCGCCGACCATCCGCTCAACCCGCGCCTGCTGGCCGAGCACCTGCTGATGGCCTACAATCGGGCCACCCTCACCGCATCGTGACACCATGAACGAGGTCGCGACCCCGGAGAGCCTGGCCCAGCGCCCCGGCGTCTTCACGCTGACGATCCGATCCAAGTCCGCGCTTTACGCCGCGTGGATCCCGTTGCTCAAGAACGGCGGAATCTTTCTCCCGAGCAACCGGTCCCATGCGCTGGGTGAGGAGGTGCTCGTCCTCCTGTCGTTGCTGGACGATCCGAACAAGATTCCGCTGCAGGGCAACGTCGCGTGGATCAATCCCCCGCACAGCGCGGGGAACCGCCCCCAGGGCATCGGCGTGCAGCTCCTCGACAGCGAGGTCGTGCGCGAGCTGCGCAAGAAGATCGAGACGCTTCTCGCGGGTGCCCTGCAGTCTTCACGCCCGACGCACACCATCTAGCCGCGGCTGCTCGAAAGCCGTCACCGCGGCTCTTTCCTGACCAAGGAGGATTCGTGTTCTGGGAACGGCCTGTCGAGTACGCGCTGTCGAATCTGAAGAAGAACCTGCATGCGCCGGTGCGCGTGGTGCTCTGGGATGGGCGCGAGGTCGCGTTCGACGAGAGCCCCCGGGTCACGCTGAAGCTCAACGGCACGCGCGGCGCCTCCGCGCTCGCCAAGCCCAGCCTGCTCTCGCTCGCCGAGGCCTACATCGACGGGGACGCCGACGTGGAGGGCGACCTGCGCGAGGCGATCCGCAGCGCCGAGGCGATCAGCAAGTCCGCGTCGGCCGCGCACCACCTCTTCGACGGAGCGCTGCACCATCGCTCGCGCCATAGCCGGCGCGACGACCGCGAGGCGATCCAGCACCACTACGACGTCTCCAACGAGTTCTACCAGCTCTGGCTCGACCCGCGCATGGTTTATTCGTGCGCGTACTTCAAGACCGAGGAGGACTCGCTCGAGCAGGCGCAGCTGCAGAAGCTCGACCACATCTGCAACAAGCTGATGCTCCAGCCCGGAGAGAAATTCCTCGACATCGGCTGCGGGTGGGGTGCGCTCGCGATGCGCGCGGCGGAGAAATACGGCGTCGACGCGACCGGCATCACGCTCTCGCAGAACCAGTACGCGCTCGCGAACGAGCGCATCAAGGGCGCGGGCCTCCAGGACCGCTGCCGCGTGCTGCTGCTCGACTACCGCGACGTGCCGGGCGAGGGCGTCTTCGACAAGATCGCGAGCGTCGGCATGTTCGAGCACGTCGGACTCGCGAACCTGCCGGTGTACTTCGCCACCGTGCGGCGGCTCCTGCGCGAGCGCGGGCTCTTCCTCAACCACGGCATCACCGCGACGAACATCGAGAACAAGCCCGTCGGCATGGGCGCCGGGGAGTTCATCGGCAAGTACGTGTTCCCGAAGGGGGAGCTGCCGCACCTGCACCTCGCCGTGCGCGAGATGAGCGCGCAGAAGCTCGAGGTGCGCGACGTCGAATGCCTGCGCGAGCACTACGCGAAGACGTGCGCCGCCTGGAGCGACAACTTCGAGCGCCGCATGCCGCAGGCGGTGGCCGCGTCCAACGAGCGCATCGCCCGCATCTGGCGCGTGTACCTCGCGGGCTGCGCCTACGGCTTCGAGCAGGGCTGGATCTCGATCTACCAGGTGCTCATGTCGAAGCAGGAAGAGCCCGGGAAGACGGACCTGCCGCTCACCCGGGCCTGGATGTACCGGTAGGCTTACCTCATCCCGTAGCTGCGCCGAGCGGGCCCGTGCAGGTTGTAGTACGCGGCCTGCACGTCGCTCGAGTGGATGTTGAAATCGCACTGGTACGACACCGCACGCGATTCATAGCGGTTGCCGCCCCACGCCTCGCCCCGGATCACCTCGGTCTCGGAGTCGATCTGCTCGCGCACCGGCGCGCTCGTGAAGTCGAGGAACGCATCGGACGCGTGGTTGCGGCCGAGGAACTGGCCGCGCACGCGGCGCTGGCAGCGCTCGGTCTGCGCGTCCGGCACGTATGACGGCGCGGGCACGTAGGCCGGCGCGGTCGCGACGACCGTGGGCGGCACGACCGCAGGCGCCGCCGCGACGGGCGCTCCCGCGTTGTGCCAGGACACCACGAGGTCGTAGTTGTCGCCGCCGTTCTGCGGGTCGACGACCGTCATGGAAGCGGCGTAATTGTTGTGCCGATCGGGCTGGCGCACCTCGATCACCTGGCCGCGGCCGCGCTCGACGTTCACGCGCAGGTCGGCGACATTGGACGGCAGCGGCTGCGTGCAGGTGCTGCCCTCGTCGAAGCTCCTCTTGCCCGAATTGGTGTCGACGGTGATCTGGTCGCCGCGCAGGCTCACCCGCGCGCGATCGTCGACCCAGATGCGCAGGCGGCACATGCCGTCGGCCGCGGCGACGTTCCAATCCGGCGCGTGCGCCGGTGTGTAGGTGTAGTTGTCGCGGTAGACATACGTGTCCGCGACGGCGGCGGTGGCCGCACCCAGGGCGAGCACGCCCGCGAGCGCGATCGGGATCTGCTTGGCATTCATGGTGTCCTCCACGGTCCTTTGGCTCATCCACTATCGAACGCCACGAAAACGCAATCCATGGGGCGCGCCCGGATTCGCGTGTGGGCGCCTTCCGACGGCCTGTAGAATTCGAGCCATGCTCGTCGACTCCCACTGCCATCTCGATTTCCCGCAGCTGCAGGCCGACCTTCCCGGAGTCCTCGCGCGCATGCGCGACCACGGCGTCATGCACGCGCTCACGATCAGCACGACTTTGGGGACGTTCCCGGCCGTTCTCGCCGTCGCGAAGGGCCATGCGCACGTGTGGTGCAGCGCCGGCGTGCACCCCGACGAGCAGGCCGACGGGCGCGAGGTCACGCTCGAGGAACTGGTCCGGATGGCGCAGGACGAACGCGTGGTCGCCATCGGCGAGACGGGCCTCGACTACTTCCGTGTCGAAGGAGACACCGCGTGGCAACGCGAGCGCTTCCGCATCCACATCCGCGCCGCCCGCAGCCTCGGCAAGCCGCTCGTGATCCATACGCGCGAGGCGGCCGCGGACACGCTGCGCATCCTGGAGGAGGAGGGCGCGCGCGAGGTGGGCGGCGTCATGCACTGCTTCA
>Ga0157369_10007003_pt1 | contig 13010 bp, 12 predicted proteins | sample C25metaG_FD_113461 | JGI IMG/M metagenome (GOLD analysis project Ga0157369, IMG submission 113461) | Corn rhizosphere microbial communities from Kellogg Biological Station, Michigan, USA - C2-5 metaG | ecosystem: Host-associated > Plants > Roots > Rhizosphere > Soil | place: USA: Michigan...
CGCCAGCACCCGCTCGGCGTGCTCGAGGTCGTCGCGGGTGGTCACCTTGAAGGCCAGCGGGTCGCCCTCGACGACGATGACGTGGTGCCCGCCCAGCTCGACCAGGGCGGCGTCGTCGGTCGCGGCCGAACCACCCGTGTAGGCCGCGACGAGCACCTCGCGCGCGAAGCCCTGCGGGGTCTGAACGGCCCGCAGCGACGCGCGGTCGGGGGTGCCGGTGATGACCCCTTGGGCGTCGACGGCCTTCACGGTGTCGACCAGCGCGATGCCGGGCACGGCGCCGGCCGCTCCCCCGCGCACCGCCTCGACGACGCGCTCGAACACCTCCAGCGGGGTGAGGCAGCGGGCGGCGTCGTGCACGAGCACGACGTCGACGTCACCCAGCGCGGCCAGGCCCGCCGCCACCGAGTCGGTGCGCGACGCACCCCCGGCGACCACGACGGCATCCGGCGGCAGTGCGACGCCGGCCCAGGGCGGGCCGGTGGGGTCGGCGAGCCCGGGTGGGGCCACGACGACCAGGGCCGCCAACCGGGGCAGCCGCGCGACGGTGTCGACGGCGTACCCGAGCAGCGGGCGGCCGCGCAACGGCACGAAGGCCTTGGGCAGCCCCGCGCCGAGGCGGGTGCCCGAGCCGGCGGCCACGACGACGACGCCGACGCTGCACGGAGCAGCGTCGGCGTCGGTCACGTCAGTTGAGTGGGCCGGGCCCGGGCGTCAGGACGCGAGGACCTCGTCGAGGATGACTTCGGCCTTCTCCTCGTCGGTCTTCTCGGCGAGCGCGAGCTCGGAGACCAGGATCTGGCGGGCCTTGGCCAGCATGCGCTTCTCGCCGGCGGACAGGCCGCGGTCCTTGTCACGACGCCACAGGTCGCGGACGACCTCGGCCACCTTGATGACGTCGCCGGAGGCGAGCTTCTCGAGGTTGGCCTTGAAGCGGCGCGACCAGTTGGTCGGCTCCTCGGCGAAGGGGGTGCGCAGCACCTCGAAGACCTTGTCGAGGCCTTCCTTGGAGACCACGTCGCGGACACCGACGAGGTCGCAGTTCTCGGCAGGAACCTCGATCACGAGGTCGCCCTGGGCGACCTTCAGCTTGAGGTAGAGCTTCTCCTCTCCGCGGACCGTGCGGGTCTTGATCTCTTCGATGCGTGCTGCCCCATGGTGGGGGTACACGACCGTCTCGCCGACCTTGAAAACCATGTGTTGTTGTCCCCTTTCGCGACACTCAGGATACCACGCACCGGCGGGTCGCAATAATCGGCGACCTCGTCGTTTGTGCAGGTCAGGGCCCCGAATGGGGCTGCACGAGACGCAAATCGGGTCTTGACAGAACGGCGTTGTCCATGCTTCGCGCGCGTGTCGGACGCGTGGCCGGGCGCGGTCGGGGTCGGTGTCGCCGGGCAGCGTGGACGGCCCCGGGGGCCGCATGGCTATCCTTGGCCGCGTGACCAACCGCGCCGCCTCCGTCCTGCGAGTCTCCGCCCTGGCAGGCACCATCCTGCTCGCCTCGGGGTGCGCCTCCGCGTTCTCGCCGGTGCAGACCAGCTACGCCAGCGACGCCGGCGACGGGGTCCCGCTGAGCATCGTCGGCCTCGACCTGCGCGGCCTCGCCGTGGTCGTGCCCGCCCAGGGCGAGACCGGGATCGTCGTCGGCCAGGCGGTCAACCGCAGCACCTCCGCGGTCGACGTGACCTTCGCGGTCGCCGGCGCGCCGACTCCGGCCACCGTCGCCGTCCCCGCCAGCTCGGGCAAGACCCTCTCCGACGCCTCGACCGGCGTCGAGATCCCCGGCATCCCGGTGGCCCCCGGCACGATGGTGCAGATGACCGTCACCACCGACGAGGCCGGCGCCAACGTGGTCAACGTGCCGGTGCTCGTGAACCGCGGCATCTACGCCGGGTTCACCGCCTCGGACTCCTGAGCCTGACGAGAGTAGAGAACACGCCGTCTGCGCAGCTGCGCGGGCGGCGTGTTCTCTACTCTCGTCCGGCGGGTGGGGCTCAGACCTCGAACTTGTAGCCCAGCCCCCGCACGGTGAGGATGTGCGTCGGGTTGGCCGGGTCGGCCTCCACCTTCGCCCGCAGCCGCTTGATGTGCACGTCGAGGGTCTTGGTGTCGCCGACGTAGTCGCTGCCCCAGACCCGGTCGATCAGCTGCACCCGGGTCAGCACCCGCCCGGTGTTGCGCAGCAGCATCTCGAGCAGCTCGAACTCCTTGAGCGGGAAGGACACCTGCCCGCCCCGCACGGTCACGACGTGCCGCTCGACGTCCATCCGCACCGGGCCCGCCTCGAGGGTGGTCGGCAGCATCTCCTCGGGCTCGGCCAGCCGGCGCAGCACGGCCTTGATCCGGGCCAGCAGCTCGCGCGACGAGTAGGGCTTGGTGACGTAGTCGTCGGCCCCGAGCTCGAGCCCCACCACCTTGTCGATCTCGCTGTCCTTGGCCGTCAGCATGATCACCGGCACGTTCGAGCGCTGGCGCAGGGCCCGGCACACGTCGACACCGCTCAGCCCGGGCAGCATGAGGTCGAGCAGCACGAGGTCGGCCCCGGTCGCGTCGAACGCCGTCAGGGCGTCGTGGCCGTTCTCGGCCACCGACACCTCGTAGCCCTCCTTGCTGAGCAGGTAGGACAGCGGGTCCGAGAACGAGACCTCGTCCTCAACGATCAGGATGCGCGTCATGCAGGGCTCTCTCCTCGTGCGGTTCGGGCCAGGTGCGGCCGTCGTCGGGTTCCACCATGCGTGGCCGGTCGGCCGCCGCGGGAAGGGTCATCGTGAAGGTCGAGCCGCGCCCCTCCTGGCTCCAGACGCTCACCCGGCCCCCGTGGTTGGCGCAGACGTGCTTGACGATCGCCAGCCCCAGCCCGGTGCCACCGGTGGCGCGCGAGCGGGCGGCGTCCACCCGGTAGAAGCGCTCGAAGATGCGCTCCTGCTCCCCCGCCGGGATGCCCTGGCCCTGGTCGGTCACGGTCACCTCGACCGAGTCCTCGATCCGCCGGGCCCCGATGCCGACCCGGGTGCCGGCGTCGCTGTAGTTCACGGCGTTGGTCACCAGGTTCCCGACCGCGGTGGTGAGCAGCTCGGCATCCCCGAAGACCCGAAGCCCGTCCTCGCTGGCCAGGGTGAGCTCGATGTCGCGGGCCTCGGCCGCCACCCGCACCCGGTCGACCGCCTCGGCCACCACCGACCCGACGTCGACCAGCTCGGGCTCGTGCAGGGTGTCGGCCACCTGCAGCCGCGAGAGGTCGACGATCTCCTGCACCAGGCGGGTCAGCCGCGACGACTCGACGAGGATGCGCTGCGCGAACCGCTCGACCGCCTCGGGGTCGTCCTTCGCGCCCAGCACCGCCTCGGCGAGCAGCGAGATGCCGCCGACCGGCGTCTTCAGCTCGTGGCTGACGTTGGCGACGAAGTCGCGGCGGATCTCCTCGACCCGGCGGGCGTGGGTGTGGTCCTCGGCGAGGATCAGCACGTGCGAGACGGCGATGGGTGCCACCCGCACCCGCATGACGACGGATGCCGTGGTGTTGGGGCTGCGGGTCAGGTCGAGCTCGGCCTCGCGGATCATGCCGTCGCGGCGCACCTGGCGCGCGAGGTGGCGCAGCTCGTGGTGCACCAGCTCACCGTGGCGCACCAGCCCGTAGCTGACGGCGGAGGCCGAGGTGTTGACCACGGCGTCGCTCGCGTCGACGACCACCGCGATCGAGCGGAGCACCGAGAGCACGTCGCCGACGCCCCGGGGCAGCGGTGGCTCCTCGGGCTCCACGTGGGCGCCGCTGCGCTCGGACCATCGCGTGGCGGCGACGGCCACGGCCCCCATGACGAGGCCGGCCGCCCCGCCGAGCATCGCCGCGAGCGTGGGGTCCACGAGGTCAGGGTACGTCGCGGGCGCACGCTCCCCCGTGCACCTCCGGCCCGCTGAGCGGCGCCTCATCCAGAAGTTCACCTCGGGGGCGTCTCGGGTTCATCCCGGGGTGCCACAGTGCCGTGGGCGCGCAGTTCACCCCGACCTGCCGCCGCACCCAGACCCCGGAGGACACCACGTGATGCGCAAGGCCTTCCACGAGGAGCTCGACCGCGTCGCCGAGACGCTGGTCGAGATGACCCACCTCGCGTCGTCGGCGATGAACCGGGCCACGACGGCCCTGCTCGACGCCGACATCCACCTCGCCGACTCCGTGATCGCCGCCGACGCCGAGATCGACGCGCGTCGCGCCGAGCTCGACCTGATGTCGTTCGACCTGCTGGCCCGCCAGCAGCCGGTGGCCACCGACCTTCGGGTGATCGTCACGAGCATGCGGATGAGCAGCGACATCGAGCGGATGGGTGACCTGGCGCGGCACGTGGCCAAGGTCGCGCGGCTGCGCTACCCGGCATCCGCCGTGCCCGCGGAGCTGCGCGCGACGATCCTGCAGATGGGTCAGGTGGCCGAGCGGATCGTCGAGAAGGCGGGGTCGGTCATCGCCGCCCGCGACGTCGAGGCCGCCCACCAGATCGAGCGCGACGACGACGCGATGGACGACCTGCACCGCGAGCTCTTCGCGCGGGTGACCGACCCCGGTTGGGAGCACGGCACCGAGGCCGCCGTCGACATCACGCTGCTCGGCCGCTACTACGAGCGCTTCGCCGACCACGCGGTCAGCGTCGCCCACCGGGTCATCTGGCTGGTCACCGGCGAGTTCGACCCGGCCAGCGAGGACAGCCACGAGGACGCCGAGGACGGCGCCACCGCCCTGCGCTGACCCTGCACAGGCCTGTTCGCACCCGCCCACCCGGTGTGAGACTGGGCAGGTGACACTCACCGTCGAGGACGACTTCCGCGAGTTCGTGGCCGCGCGCTGGCCCGACCTCGAGGGGGTCGCCTTCGTCGTCACCCTCGACGCCGCCACGGCCCGCCGGGTCACCACCGATGCCCTGGCCGCGCTGCACCAGCAGTGGCGCGAAGCCCTCGACGAGGGCCGGCCCGGGGCGACGGCGCGCCGGTCGGTGCTGGCGGCCGCGGTCGCAGCGGCCCCGAGGGCACCCCAATCATCCTCTGCCGCATACGTTCCCGCCGCACCCGACCCGACCGCGACGACCCGCGGCCCGAATGCGGCACCCCCTCCGAACCCGTGGGGGGAGCCCGACGTCGACGACTCGGTGCTCACCGCGCTGGAGGCCGTCGTGCGTGCGGCCGGCGCTGTCGACCGGGCCCTCGTGGCGGCCGGGTCGGTCTGGGGCGCCGGGCCCGACGAGGTCGCCGACCTGCTCGGGATGCCGGTCGGAGAGGTCCGCGACCGCGCCGCCACGCTGCGCCGTCGGCTGACGACGGCCCACGACGAGGCGCGGGCCGCGGACGGTCTCGCCCCCGCGGACTGGGCCCTCGACGTCGACCTCGACGCCGTCGTCGAGCACCTGCTCGCCGGCCAGGGCGACCCGCCCGACCCTGCCGCCCTCGTCGAGGACCGCCGGCGCTCGGTGCGCAGGCGCTCGGTGGTGGCCGGTGGTGCCGCGGTGGTCGCCGCCGGGGCCGTGGGCTGGCTGGTCATCGCCCGCGGGACGGCTGCCGCCGGTGGTTCCGCCGCCGTCGCCACCACGCCCCCCGTCGGGCCGCCCGCTGCCGACGACCCCAGCTGGCGGAGCGTGTCGCGGTGGGCTCCTCGAGGACTCCTCGCCACCGACGCCCGGGTGCAGGGGCTGGTCATCACCCGCTCCACCGGGGGCGCGCGCCTGCTGTGGGCCGACGACGTGATGGGGCAGCGCCTCGTGGTCTCGGCGACCATGAACCCTGGCACGGAGGACGTCATCGTGCAGGCCTGGCAGGGGGAGGCGGGGGCGGACCCGGCATCGCTGCAGGAGGTGGTCCTGCAGAACCCGTTCGTGCCGGCCGGGCAGGCCGGCGTGCCGCTCGCCCTGCCGGTGTCGCCGGGGACGCTGCTGCTCGTGCTGGCCGGGCCGACGGTGACCAGCGCGCAGTTCTCCCCCACCGTGCGACCCACCCGGGCCGGCACCATCGGCCGCCGCTGGACGTCGATGGCGTTGACCGCCGGCATCGGGGCCACCCACTGGGACGGCGACCAGGGCCCGGCGTTCCGGGTGCGCTGCGACGGCTTCGACGGGCCGGTCGCCGGTTCGGCACAGACCTGGGTCGACCAGGGTGGCACCGACGGGTTCGCCGGCTTCTCCGAGGAGACCAGCCGGTTCGTCGCGGCCGCCCTCGGCCGCCCCCGCGACAGTGTGCGCACCGAGGTCGTCACCGACGCCAAGGTCGGCGGCGGCGTCATCGACCCGACCGCCATGTCGGCGCAGGGCGGCGACGGCCGGGTGCGCGTGCTGCGCACGACGACCGACGACGGGGCCGTCATCCGCTCGGTGCGCGTGGTCGACGACGGTCGCGCCCGGGTCAACTGGTTCGACCTCGAGCCGCCCTCGGTCCTTCCGGCCAACACCCCGGTGGATGAGCCGGTCGTCCTGCGGCTCGACGACTCCCGCCCCGGGGTGGGGAGGTTCCTGGTCATCGCCCCCGGAGCCGCCCGGGTGCAGCTGCTGTCGACCTCACCCAACGCCTACCCCGTCTCCAAGGTGACCCGCACGCGACCCGGCGGCATCGCGGTCGTCGACGTCGTCAACGCCAACCAGGCAGCGGCGTTCCGGCTCGTGCGGCGCGACGCGGCGGGGCACCGGCTCGGCACCGGGGTACCCCGCACCGGTCGCGACCTGCTCGACCTGTGGCCCGGCGAGCAGACCCTGTTCTGATGACGGCCACCGCCGAGGAGGACTTCCGCGACTTCGTCGTCGCGCGGTGGGCCGACCTCGAGCCGGTGGCCCGACTGGTCGTGCTCGACGGGCCGGCCGCCCGCCAGGTCACCACCGAGGCGCTGGCCGACCTGCACGGCGAGTGGGGCCAGCTCATCGACGAGGGGATGCCGGGCGCCACCGCCCGCCGCGCGGTGCTGACCCGGGCCCTCGCCGCGACCCGGCACCGCCCGGGGGTGTGGCGCGACGACCTCCCCCCGGCACTGCAGCGGGATGACGCGGACCGCGAGGGCGACGCCGTCGTCCTGGCCGTGGCGCGAGTCGTGGCGGAGTCCGCCCCGCTCGAGCGCGCCGTGCTCGCGGCCGCGACGGTGTGGGGCCTGGACCCGGGGCGGGTCGCCGACCTGCTCGACCTGCCGCCCGCCACCGCCCGCGACGCCGACCTGGAGGTGCGCCGTCGGCTGCTCGCCGCCCACGCCGGCGCCCGCGCCACGGCCGGGTGGGAGCCCGCCGAGTGGGCCGTCGACCGTGACCTCGACGACGCCCTCGACCTGCTGCTCGGCGACCACAGCGACCCGCCGGACGCCGTCGCCCTCGTCGGGGAGCGGAACCGGCAGGTGCGACGCCGCTCGGTCGTGCTCGGCACCGGCGCCACGCTGGTGGCCGGCGTCGTGACCGCCTGGGGCGTCGACGCGGTGGTGGCCGGCGCCGCATCCGAGGCAGCCCCCCTGCCACGGGGCCCCGGAGACCCGGTCTGGACGACGAGCAACAGCTGGCCGGCGCGCGGTCGGCTGGCCTCCGACGCCGGAGTCGCCGCCCTCGTGGCGTCGGCCTCACCCCGGGCCCACCTGCTGTGGGCCGACGACCTCGCGGGCCAGCGGGTCGTCGTCGCGGCACCGGCCGACGGCAGCGGCTCGGGAGGCACCCTGGTGCGGGTGTGGGCGGGCTCGCGCGGAGCCGACCCGGCGTCGCTCACCGCGGTCGACCTGGCCCGCGACCGGGTGGCGCTGATGGACGATGTCGTGCCGCTCGCGGTGGAGGCCGGGGTCGACGACGAGGACGGTGCCGGCGCGGTGCTGCTGCTCGCCCGGCCGACGGTGCTCGAGGCGTCGTACTCACCCCTGGTCTCGTACGAGCGCAACGGCGGGGTCGGCCGCCGGTGGACCAAGGTCGCCCTGCGCGACGGGGTGGCCACCGTGCCGATCCGCGGACCGATGCCCCCGACCTTCCGGGTGCACCTCGACGGCTACGACGGCGGCCCGCTCGGGGTCACCCCCCTCGGCCTGCCCACCCCCGACCCCTCGGCACCGCTCGCCCAGCCGCTGCTCGACGCCCTCGCCCCGTTCGTGGCCGCGTGCACCGGTCTGCCGGAGTCGGCCGTGCGCAGCACGGTGGTGCTCGAGGTGCCGGTCCCCGGCGACGTGCTGGTGGCGGCAGGGCCGGGTGAGCGGATCGGACGGGGAAAGGTCGTGGTCGCCTTCACGACCCTGCCGAACAACGCACTGCTGCGCTCGGTTCGGGTGGTCGGTGACAGTCGTGGCCAGGTCGGCCCAGTCGACCTCGAGACCACCAGGGTCGTGGGTGCGGCCGACGTCGGGGCACCCTTCGCGACCCGCCTGCCGGCCTTCAGCAGCAGCGTGAGCCGGTTCCTCGTCGTCGCTCCCGGCGCCGCCCGTGCCCAGCTGGTCGGCAGCGCGACCAACACGTACCCGGCATCCAAGGTCACTCCCCTGCGCGAAGGCACCGGGGTGCTGGAGGTCGCGGACGCGCGGCGGGCCGGCCTCTACCGGCTGGTCATCTGGGACCGGCGCGGCCAACGGCTCGGCGGGTGGGAGACGTTGCTCCGCCGCCGCGACCCGCGCGACCTGTGGCCGCGCGTGCGCTGACGGACCCGCGAGCGGCGGTCAGCGACCCTGGTTCGCGACCGCGGCGGCGGCCGCCTCGGCAGCCTCCGGGTCGAGGTACTCGCCCGGGCCGGTCGGCATGAAGTCGTCGCCGAGCCGGTAGACCAGCGGCATGCCGGTGGGGATGTTCAGCCCGGCGATGTCGTCGTCGCTGATGCCGTCGAGGTGCTTGACCAGGGCGCGCAGCGAGTTGCCGTGGGCCGTGACGAGCACCGTGTGACCGGCGGTGAGGTCGGCCTGGATGTCGTTCTCCCAGTAGGGCATCATCCGCGGGATGACGTCCTTGAGGCACTCGGTGAGCGGCACGTCGACGCCGGCGTAGCGTGGGTCGCCGGTCTGGTCGAACTCGCTGCCGGCCTCGATCGGCGGCGGCGGGGTGTCGAAGCTGCGGCGCCAGAGCATGAACTGCTCGTCGCCGTACCTGTCGCGGGTCGCGGCCTTGTCGAGCCCCTGGAGGGCGCCGTAGTGCCGCTCGTTGAGCCGCCAGCTGCGGCGCACCGGGATCCAGTGCCGGTCGGCGGCGTCGAGGGCGAGGTTGGCGGTGTTGATCGCTCGCCGCAGCACCGAGGTGTGCACGACGTCCGGCAGCAGCCCGGCATCCGCCATCAGGTGACCGCCACGCACCGCCTCGGTACGGCCCTTCTCGGTGAGGTCGACGTCGACCCATCCCGTGAACAGGTTCTTCTGGTTCCAGTCGGACTCGCCGTGACGCAGCAGGATGAGCGTGTGTGCCGTCATGTCGCCAGCCTAGCCACCCGCCGCGAGCGCGGTCAGGCGGGCTGTTCCGCCGGACCGGGGTCGCCCGGGCGGGCCAGGATGGTGCGGAACGCCTCGAGGTTGCGCAGGCTCTCGCCGCGCGAGACGCGCCACTCCCACTCCTTGCGCATCGAGCTGAGGAAGCCCATGACGAGCAGCTCGTTGAACGGCTCGTCGGCCGCGGTGAGCACCACCCCGAGCAGCTGGTCGAGGGTCTCGGCGTCGACCCCGGCGGACGGGATGCGGCCGGTGACGAAGACGTCGCCGCTCCTGTCGACGGCGTAGGCCAGCCCGGGCAGGCGCAGGTTGCGGCGCAGCAGGAAGCGGTAGACCTCGTCGTGGTTCTCGTCGGGGTTGCGGATGACGAACGCCGAGACCGACAGCGCCGTGTCGGAGACGACGACCGAGGCCACCGTGGTGAGCTTCCGCTCCCCCGGCAGGGTGACCACGAACTCGTCGTCGCGCGCGCCCGGCTCCCAGTCGTGGCCGGACTCGGCGAGGTAGGCCTCGACGACCGCCGCGACGGTGGCGCGGTCGGTCACGGGATGACCGCCTGGGGGATGCCGGTGAGCGCCTCGGCGTCGTTGATCGACGCCTCGCGGGGCCGGGCCATCGCGTCGGCGTAGACCTCGGCCAGCCGCTCCGCGGTGCGCGCCCAGCCGAACCCGGCCGCGTGCTCGGCCGACGCGCGGGACAGTCCGGCCCGTCGTTCTGGGTCGAGCACCACCCCGGCGATGGCCGTGGCCCAGTCGGCCGTGTCGTGGCCGTCGACGAGGATGCCGGCGCTGCCGACCGCGGTGGGCAGGCCACCGACGTTGGCGGCCACCACCGGGGTGCCGCAGGCCTGGGCCTCGACGGCGACCAGCCCGAACGACTCGTTGTGCGAGGGGACGGCGAGCACGTCGGCGGCGCGGTACCACTGGGCCAGGGTCGGCCGGTCGACTGGCGGCACGAACCGCACCAGGTCGGCGATGCCGCGCTGCTGGGCGAGCTCGGTCAGCCCCATCGGGTTGCGCACCCCGGTGCCGCTGGCCCCGCCGAGGATCGCGACGACGACCCTCGAGCGCAGGTCGGGGCGGCGCCGCACCAGCTCGGCGGCGGCCTTGACGAGCACGTCGGGGGCCTTCAGCGGCTGGATCCGTCCGACGAAGAGCAGGAGCACGGCATCCGAGGGCACCCCGACGGCGGCCCGCGCCTCGAGCTGCGACCCGGGGCTGAAGACCGCGAGGTCGACGCCCGGCTCGGCGACGGCCACCCGGTCGGGGTCGGCGTCGTAGAGCTCGACGAGCTCGCGGGCCTCGCGCTCGGTGTTCGCCACCAGCCGGTCGGCGGCCTCGACCACCTGGGCCTCACCGATCTCGCGGCCCATCGGCTCGGGGAGGTCGCCGTCGGCGAGGTGGAGGTTCTTGACCCGGGCCATGGTGTGCATCGTGTGCACCAGCGGGACGCCCCAGCGGTCGGCAGCCAGCCAGCCGACCTGTCCGGAGAGCCAGTAGTGCGAGTGCACCAGGTCGTAGTAGCCCGGCGGGGCGTGCGCGGCCACCCGCATCATGCCGGCGGCGAAGGCGCACAGCTGGCCGGGGAGGTCCTCCTTGGACAGGCCCTCGTAGGGGCCGGCCGGCACGTGCCGAACGACGACCCCCGGCTCGACCTCGACGACGGCCGGCTGCGAGGCGCTCGTGGTGCGGGTGAACAGGTCGACCGCGATGCCGCGCCGGGCCAGCTGGCGCGCCACCTCGAGCACGTAGACGTTCATGCCACCGGCGTCGCCCTCCCCGGGCTGCGCCAGCGGCGAGGTGTGCACGGTGACCATCGCGACCCGCTGGAGGCGTGCGGGGGTGGAGGGCGTGCTCATGAGTTCGAGTCTGTCACGGCGTCGCGGGGGGTGTCCGTGACGGTGACCACGGCCCGTGGGGCCCAGACGTGCACGGCGATCCGGCCGTCCTGGCGCAGGTCGACGGCTCGGGGCACCTGTACCGGGCCGATCCACACGTCGGTGCCCAGCACCCAGGTGAAGGCCGGCTGCTCGACGACCGCGGGGTCGACCCAGTACGCCCGCTCGCGCAGGTTGCGCTCCGGCAGGGCCGGCGCGATGCCGCGGGTCGCCGGCCGCCAGTCGAGGTGGATGGCGACCGCGTCGGCGCCGGGCACCGCGGCATCCATCCGGATCCGGCCGTCGATGGGCTGGAAGTCGATGCGCAGCGGCTTGCTCGTGGTGGCGTCGTGCACCACGCCGCTGTAGCGGACGATGTCCTTGACCCGGCGCACGGCGTCGATCCGCACGAGCATCAGCGTGCTCGTGACCTGCTCACGGGGGTGGCCGTTGACCTGGTCGAGCCGGCCCATGACGGCCGTCACCGGGGCGCCGCGGGTGACCGTGTCGGCAAGCACGGTGCTGCCGCGCGCGAGCCGGAATCCCGAGTCGTACAGGGCCACCGAGAGCCCGGCGCCGAGGGACTGCACCCCACGGGCGTCCTGGGCGACCTCGAGCAGGCCCGGCGCGACGTCGGCCACCCCGATGTCACGCTCGAGCACCCGAGGCACCCACGAGGTGAGGCCCAGCGACAGGGCCGCGAGGAGCGAGACGACGAGCGCCACCATCGAGAGGCTGACCTGGCCCTCCCGTGACCGCTGCCGCCACCACTCACGCACCCCTTCAGGGTAAGCCGTCCTACGCTGGCCCAGTGCCGCAGCCGCGACCCGTCGGGGTCATCACCCGGGGGACGACGAACCCGAACCGGCTGCGCCGCTGTGACCGCTGGCTCGCCGGTCCCCAGGGGTGGCGGCTGCGCCGCAGCGGCCCGGCCCCGGTGGTGGTCGACCTCGGCTACGGCGCCTCGCCCGTCACCGCCCTGGAGCTGCACGACCGGTTGCGGCAGGTCCGCCCGGACGTCGAGGTCGTCGGCATCGAGATCGACCCGGCCCGCGTGGCGGCCGCCCGGCCGCTCGAGCGCCCGGGGCTGCGGTTCGCCCTCGGGGGGTTCGAGGTGCCCCTGCCGGGTGGTCAGCGGCCCGCGGTGGTGCGCGCCTTCAACGTGCTGCGCCAGTACGACGAGTCACAGGTCGCCGACGCGTGGGCGACCACCGTGGCGAGGCTGGCCCCCGACGGCCTGCTCGTCGACGGCACCTGCGACGAGCTGGGCCGGCTGGCGACCTGGGTCGCGGTGACCGCCGACGGCCCGGTGGGCCTGTCGTTGAGCTGGCGGCTGCGCGGGCTGGAGCGCCCCGGGGTGGTCGCCGAGCGGCTGCCCAAGGCGCTGATCCACCGCAACGTGCCCGGCGAGGGGGTGCACCGGCTGCTCACCGACCTCGACGAGGCGTGGGCGAGGCAGGCACCCCAGGCCGCCTACGGCATCCGGCAGCGGTTCATCGCCACGGTGGGGGCGATGCGCGAGGCCGGGTGGCCGGTGCTCGACGGGCCGTCACGCTGGCGGCTGGGCGAGCTGACGCTGGCCTGGGATGCCGTGGCACCGGGCCGGCCGCAGGCTCGCCCGGGCGTGGGTCACCAGGGGCCGTAGGGGCCCTGGTTGCCCTGCCCGCGACCCATGACCTGGTCGAGGGCCGGCTTGACGTCGGCGAGGTAGACGCCGGCGGCGACGATGGCGACGATGGCGAGCAG
>Ga0157369_10007005_pt1 | contig 13009 bp, 11 predicted proteins | sample C25metaG_FD_113461 | JGI IMG/M metagenome (GOLD analysis project Ga0157369, IMG submission 113461) | Corn rhizosphere microbial communities from Kellogg Biological Station, Michigan, USA - C2-5 metaG | ecosystem: Host-associated > Plants > Roots > Rhizosphere > Soil | place: USA: Michigan...
GCCTGATTATGCTGCGGCCCCAGCGGTTCGAGCTTGAACTGGTCGGTGGCGAGTGAGGTCGGAGGATCGAAGCCGACCGGCACGAATTCATCCGCGGTCATGACCGGCACCGTACTTCGCTGACCAGTCCTCGTGCACTCGACTTCTTCGCCAGCGGGCGTAGTAGCTTCTCGGTGAGGAGTTCTGATGCGAAACGTGACCTATTCGATGGGCGCCTCACTCGACGGCTACATCGTCGGGCCGGACGGGCGGTTCGACTGGACCGCGCCCGACGAGGAGGTCTTTCGCTTCGCCATCGACCAGATACAAGAGGTCGGCGTCCACCTGATGGGACGACGGCTGTACGAGACGATGCTGTATTGGGAGACCGCCGACCAGGATCCGTCGCTCGACGAGCCAATGCGCGAGTGGACTGCGATCTGGAAAGCGCTCCCCAAGGTGGTGTTCTCCACCACGCTGTCGTCGGTGCAAGGCAACGCCCGCTTGGTCTCGGGCGGCCTGGCGGAAGAGATCCAACGGTTGCGAGGCGAGCCGGCGGAGGGCGATATCGCGATCGGCGGTGCGACTCTTGCCGCCGAGGCGGCCAGGTTGGGTCTGATCGACGAGTACCGACCCAAGGTCTACCCGGTGTTGGTCGGCGGTGGAATTCCGTTCTTTCCCCTGCACGAGCGCCGGGTCGATCTCGAACTTGTCGAGACCCGCACCTTCAAGTCGGGAGTCGTCTACATCCGCTACCGCGTGGTGCGCTAGCGCAGGTCAGCGGGGCGTTACCGCCGACAACCGTTCGGTGCGCAGGGCTTCCACATCGGCTAAATCCAACGGCGGCAGTGGGGAGCCGATCACCCATGACAACAGCAGGTCAGCCAGTTCGGGATTGCGCGCCAGCCCCGGCCCATGCAAATACGTGCCGAGAATTCGGCCCTGCACAGCGCCTTCGACGCCGTCGACGCCGTTGCCTACGCCGGCGCGCACCCGCGCGAGCGCGCGCGCGTCAGTGCCCAACCTCGTTCCGCCCGCATGGTTCTCGTAGCCCGTAAGGGGTTGCGTCAGAGACTCACCGACAACCGGTTCGGCAAGTAACTCGCCAACTGCGCGCTTGGGCAACCTCGATGTCGTGACGTCGAGCAACTCCAACCCGGGCTCGAGCACGCCGTTAGAACCGGGGAATTCCTTGCCCAGCAACTGATATCCGGCACAAACGCCGAACACCACGGCCCCCGCATCGACCGCTCGCGCCAAACCGCCATCCGTGCGCAACGTTCGAACCGCCGCGACCTGGGCGTCGTCCTCTCCCCCACCGAGAAGGTACAGGTCAGCAACCGACGGCACCGGCTCGCCGGCGTCCAACTCAATGGGCTCTATCTCATAGCCGCGTGCTCGCGCGCGCATGGTGAGCACCCGCAAGTTGCCACCGTCACCGTATGTTCCGAGCAGCATCGGATAGATCGAGACGAATCGCAGCGCAGACTCAGCCATCGTTCGCACCTCCGCCTCTGCGCAACAACTCGCGAAACGCTGTGTAGGTGCCGACGGCATCGAGCGGATGCGCGCCGGGCGATCCGACCTCGGCCGGCATTGCCGACTCCGTTGTCCAGGGGTCTTCTACCGTCACGTGCGGCACGTCGGCGTAAGTAAGGCGGACGGCGAGGTCGTGCCGCCGCTCTCCCGTCGCGACGACGAATCGGTCGGCGAGTTTTTCGAACGGAACGTCCCATAACCACGAGGGATCCTTGCCATCGGCTGCCCTGGCGTTGATGGCGATGACGACCGGCGCGGGAGCGGGCGCGAGCATGCCGAACATCTCCGCCCAGCCGGCCGGATTCTTGCCGAGCAGCAGCCGCACTCGTCGTCCGCCCAGATTGACCGTCTGGTAGCGACCGCCGACCGAGACCACCGACGACATCGCGGGAACCGACACAGAAGGAGGCACCCCGAGGGCGTCGGCCGCGACCACCGCCATCACCGCGTTCGCTTGATTCGCGGTGCCCGGCAAGTGAAGCTGCAACGGGTGACGCTCGCCGTCCGGGGTCACGACGTCGCCGTCGTCGAGCCGCCACGCAACCTCCGGACGCCGGAACCCGCATGCGCAACTCCAGTCGCGGTCGTCGCGGCGCAGGATGGCACCGCACGACGGGCACAGCACCGAGTCGGCGGTCCATGTGTTGCCCACCGAGACCCACGTGACGTTCGGGATCACGCCGGCCGCCCAGGCCACGTGGGGGTCGTCGGCGTTCGCGACCGCCGAAACCCCCGGCGTCGCGGCGAAGATCGACCGCCAGCGGCGCGCGACCATCGCCACCTCGCCGACCCGATCGAGCTGGTCGCGGCTCAAATTTCCTAAAACCAATAAGGGCGCGGACGTCGCGGGCAGCAGCCCCGGCAGGTAGGTCTCGTCGGCTTCGAGAACGGCAGGGGCGGACGGCGGAATGCCTGGCTGAGGCCGCGCGAGAGCGGCGACCAATCCGGCGGGCATGTTGGCGCCAGACGTGTTGGTGACCACCGGACCGGCGGCGCCCATCGCGGCAGCGAGGAGTCTCGTAGTCGTCGTCTTACCGTTAGTCGCGGAAACGAACGCCACTCGACGTCCGGCGACCAACTGCCTGAACGCGTCGGGGCAGGTCGCTAGCACGACGCGGCCACCGATCACGAAGCCGTCGCCGCGACCAAGGGTGCGCGAGAGACCGCCGGCCAGGCGGCCGAGGCTTGTGGCGGCGCGCAAGCGCACCGAGCCGCTGCTCACCGCAGGAGTATGCGGCTCAGTGACGCGCCGGCTCTTCGGCCCGGCGCTCGGCCGGCGCAGCCTCGGTGTGCGAGAGTTCGGTGGCTGCGCGCCTGCGAGCGGGAGTCTCGACCCGAGCGGTGACGTCGGACATCGCGTGCGTCGCCCATCCGACGATCACGGCGAGGACCACCACTCCTGCACCGATGTAGAACAGCCACGGCTGAGCGAGCGTCAACCCGAACCCGGCAGCGATGAAGCCGCCACAGACCAGGATGACGACGACCCACGAAACCGGACGGCCGGGGATGTGGCCACTGTGCCCGTATTCGCCGATCGACACGTCGTCGGCGGGAACGTGGCTCATGCGGGTCTCCTCAAGGTTGGGCAAGGTGTGGTCGTCAGGGGTGGCTCGGGTGGCTTGGGCTTGTCGGTCGGGTGTCGACCTCGCCCTCAGGCTTGCCCGGCGCGGCGTTTGCTGGCCACCCGAAGGTATCGCCACGGCGGCGCGGACGCTGCGCAAGCTGCACACCGGGTAGCGACTCGCCGATGCGACCGGCCGGAACCGGAACGGCGGTGGTCACCGGAGGCTGCCCCGGCACGGCCGGCAGCGGACCGGCGGCAGGGATTCGTTCGATCTCGGTGCGACCGCCAGGTGGCGGCGGCTCCACGAGCGATCGCCCACGCTGCGTTGGCGCAGGCTCGATGGGCTCGAGCATGCCGTCGTCGTGTCTCGGTTCGGTCATGGGTTGCTCACAGTCCCTTGGATACCAGAACGGCCGCGCCCTTGCGACGCCGGGATCGGCTCGTGTGCCGCCTGGGCCGCCCCGAGCTAGGCGCAGACCCCCGAAGCGAGGCATTTACGCCCCGCTTCGGGGGTCTGCGCCCCCTGAGCGTGATCGACTTCGCGGGCTGAGCGTCGCGGGCTGAGCGTCGCGGGCTGAGCGTCGGGCGAGCCGGTTAGCTGGCCCACTCCAGCAGCGACTCGGGCGCGTCGGGGTCGCGCAGCTTGGCCAGCGCTTCCTTCTCGATCTGCCGGATCCGCTCGCGGGTGAGGCCGACGTCATGCCCGATCTCGTCGAGCGTGTGCGGGCGGCCGCCCACGAGTCCGAAGCGCAGCGCCAGCACCCGCGACTCACGCGGGTCAAGGCCGGCGAGCGCGCGGTGCACGGTGTCGATCATCGCCTGGTACTCGAGCGCATCGGACGCGCCCGGCGCCTCTGCGTCCTCGATCAAATCGCCCAACCGGGTGTCTTCGTCGTCACCCACGGGATTGTCGAGGCTGACCGGCTGTCGCGCGTTGCGCAGCATCTCCTCGATCTGCTCCGGCGTGCGGTCGAGTTCGGCGGCGAGCTCCTCGGCCGTTGGTTCGCGGCCGAGCCGCTGGTGCAGGTCGCGCTGCAGGCGGCCGAGCTTGTTCAGCTGCTCGACGACGTGGACGGGCAGCCGGATCGTGCGGGCCTGGTCGGCCAGCGCCCGGGTGATCGCCTGCCGGATCCACCACATCGCGTACGTGGAGAACTTGTAGCCCTTCATGTAGTCGAACTTCTCGACGGCGCGGATCAACCCGAGGTTGCCTTCCTGGACGACGTCCAGGAACGACATGCCGCGGTTGGAGTAGCGCTTGGCAACGGAGACGACGAGGCGCAGGTTGGCCTCGAGCATGTGGGCCTTCGCCCGCTGGCCGTCGTCGCGGATGAGTTCGAGCTCGCGGCGCAGCTTTGCCGACATCTTGTGCTCGCGCAGCTTGACGTCTGCGTAGACGCCGGCCTCGATCCGCTTTGCAAGATCGACTTCCTGGGCGGCGTCGAGCAATGGCGTGCGGCCGATCTCGTTCAGGTAGTTGCGCACCGGGTCGGCGGAGATACCGGGCTCGTCGCTGTCAAGATCGGGCTCATCGTCAACGGTGGCGGTGTCAGCGGCCGCGGCGTCCGCGGTGGCGGCGTCAGCGGCCGCGACGGCAGCCGCGTCGTCAACGGTTGCCTCGGCAGCATCGATTGCCTCGACATCGGCACGATCAGGGTCGCCGACGGCCGATTCGGCAGTTATGGTGGAGCGAGCCGCCGCGTCATCGCTGCTGGCGAGAGCGGTAGCGGTCCGCTTGCGGTCACGCGTGGTGATGATGGGCTCCTTCGTCGAATTGCGTCGGTACCTATACAACGCATGACGCCGCTGGGTGTTCCTTTGGTTGACGCCTGCCCGCGTTTTCAGCCATTTCTTGGCCTCGATGTACCCGCCGCGGCGCGAAGATCACCTGGCATCCTTCAGGAATGGCCGTGATCCAGGTCACTGACGGGTCCTTCCGGTACGGCCGCGGTCCACCCTGGGTCTTGCGGGGTCTTGCGGGGTCTTGCGGGGTCTTGCGGGGTCTCGCGCCGGCTCCAGGTCGAGTTCGATGCGGGTCGGGTAATCCGGCTGACGGGGGCCAACCGAGCGGGCAAGTCGACCTTGCTCCGGCTGCTCGCGGGCATCTTGATCCCCGGCGGCGGCGTGATCACGCCGCCGCCGGCGAACACGAGATCAACAGGCGGCTTGATGTCTTGCGGCTCACCGACTCACTTCAGTTCTGGCAGATCGCGGAAGTACTCAAGTGATTCAGGGTTCGCCAGCGCCTCGGTGTTGCGCACCGGCCGGTGGTGGACGACGTCTCGCACCGCGAGCTCGACCAGCTTGCCACTTCTGGTGCGCGGCACGTCGGGCACGGCGATGATGCGCGCCGGCACGTGGCGTGGTGAACAGTTCTTGCGGATCGTGGCCTTGATCCGGTCCTGGAGGTCCGCCGAAAGCTCGACGCCGTCGGCCAGCTTGACGAACAGAACGACCCGGACGTCGCCTTCGACGTCCTGCCCGATTACCACGCTCTCGGCGATCTCGGGCAGTTGCTCGACCTGGCGGTAGATCTCGGCAGTGCCGATCCGCACGCCCCCTGGATTAAGCGTTGCGTCGGAGCGGCCGGTGATGACGAACCCGCCATGTTCGGTGCGCGCGAGCCAGTCGCCATGCCGCCACACGCCCGGATAGTCGGAGAAGTACGCAGCGTGGTACCGCGAGCCGTCGTCGTCCGCCCAAAATCGCAGTGGCATCGAGGGGAACGGGCGGGTGCAGACCAGTTCGCCAGTGACACCCACGGGCGCTGAGTGACCCGCCTCGTCGAAAACCTCGACCGCCATGCCAAGCGCCGGGCCCTGGATCTCGCCGCGGTACACCGGCCGGGCGGGGTCGCCGAGCACGAAACAGCCACAGATGTCGGTGCCGCCAGAGATCGAAGCGAGGTGAACGTCGCTCTTGATGTGCGAGTAGACGTAGTCGAAGTTCTCAGCGGCCAAAGGAGATCCGGTGGAGGTGATCGTGCGCAGGGTGCTGAGATCGTGCGACTCCGCCGGGGTCACACCTGCCTTTCGGAGGGTGTCAATGTACTTGGCGGACGTGCCGAACAACGTGATGCCGAACTCGTCGACCAGGTCGAACAGCGATGTTGTGCTCGGGTGCACGGGCGAGCCGTCGTATACGACGAGCGTCGCTTGTGATGCAAGCGCTCCGGCCAGCCAGTTCCACATCATCCAACCGGTGGTCGTGAAGTAGAAGACTCGATCACCAGATTTGACGTCGCAGTGCAGCTGATGTTCCTTCAGCAGGGTCAGCAGAATTCCGCCCGCCCGGTGCACGATGCACTTCGGTACACCGGTCGTGCCGGACGAATACAGCACGAAAAGCGGTGCGTCGAACGGGAGCGACAACGGCGTTACGGGCGAGGTAGGCCGCACGAAGTCGGGCCACAGCACGGCATTGCGCAGCCCGTCAGTCGCCGGTGCGTCAGCCAGATACGGGACGACGACGAGCTGGCGCACGCTCGGCAAGCCGGCGTGGATTTCGCGTAACCGTTCGAGGCAGTCGTGCGACTTGCCGCCGTAGACGTAGCCATCGGCAGCGACGAGAACCCTCGGGGCGACCTGGCCGAAACGGTCGAGCACGCCGCTCACGCCGAAGTCTGGGGAGGTCGAGGTGTAGACGGCTCCGATCGTTGCCGCCGCCAACGCCGTCACATAGGCCTGGGGAATGTTCGGCAGCCAAGCCGCAACGACGTCGCCAGCCTTGACTCCGGCCTCGAGAAGGCCCGTCGCTGCAGCAGAAACCTCGTCGCTCAGGGCGCGCCAGCTCAGGCTCGAACGCACGCCGTCCTCGCGAGCAAACAGAATCGCCGGCGAGCCATCATCGCGTTGCAGTAGCGTCTCGGCGACGTTAAGGCTGGCGTCGGAAAAGAACCGCGCCTGCCGCATGTCGGCGGCGTCGACGAAGGCGCGGTCGCCCTTCGTCCCGACGACGCCGGTGAAATCCCACAGCTCCGACCAGAAGTCGCCAGGGCGTTCGACCGAGAGCCGGTGCAGTTCGGCGTAGCCGGGCAACGCGACGTCGAGGCGTTTCGCGACCTGCTCGCGAAACGCCGTTATCGCGGCATCGGCAACTCGCTGTGCCGAGGGCTGCCAGATCGGCCCGCCGTCGCGATCCGCCGTTGTGTGCACGAGCGCCGATTCTCCTTACGCGGTTGGACCTGTCCAGATGTTGATGCCGCCCTCGACGGCGTAGCGATCGATCTCCGCGAGCTCGTCGGCGCTGAACGTCGTCTTACCGAGTGCGCCGACGTTTTGCTCGAGTTGAGCCACACTGCTCGCGCCGATCAGCACCGAGGTGACCCGCGGGTCGCGCACTGCCCAGGCAAGTGCCAACTGCGCCAACGTCTGGCCACGCCGCTTCGCCATCTCGTTGAGCGAGCGGATATAGGTCATGTTCTGCTCGGTGAGCATGTCGGCCGTGAGAAACCGGCCCTGCGCGGCGCGCGAGTCGGCGGGCACGCCATTGAGGTAGCGATCGGTCAACATTCCCTGTGCCAGTGGCGAAAACGCGATGCAGCCGATGCCCTCGCGGCCGAGCACGTCGAGCAGATCTTCTTCGATCCAGCGGTTCAGCATCGAATACGACGGCTGGTGGATGAACAGCGGCGTCCCCATGGTGCGCAGGATCGCCACGGCCTCTTCCGTGCGCTTGCCGGAGTAGGAGGAGATGCCGACGTACAAGGCCTTTCCTTGCCGTACAGCGGTGTCGAGAGCCGAGAGTGACTCTTCCATCGGCGTGTCGGGGTCGAACCGGTGGTGGTAGAAGATGTCGACGTAGTCGAGGCCCATACGCTGCAAACTCTGATCGAGGCTGGCCAGCAGGTACTTGCGCGAGCCGAGGTCGCCGTACGGGCCGGGCCACATGTCCCAGCCGGCCTTGGTCGAGATGATCAGCTCGTCACGGTAGGGCTTGAAATCTTCGCGCAGATGCCGCCCGAAGTTGGTCTCCGCCGACCCGGCCGGCGGCCCGTAGTTGTTCGCAAGGTCGAAGTGCGTGATGCCGAGGTCGAAGGCCCGGCGCAGGATGTCGCGCTGTGTGGCGAACGGCTTATCGTCGCCGAAGTTGTGCCACAGGCCGAGCGAGATCACCGGCAGGTTGATGCCGCTGCGACCGCACCGGCGGTAGGTCATCTGGTCGTAGCGGGTCTCATCGGCCAGGTAGGTCACGAACGCTCCTCGAGGACTTGATCGTTGGCGCCTATTCTCTCAGTGCTCATCTCCTCGGGCTCATCCGATCGTCACCGCGGTGACGCCGTTCAACGTCCCGATCAGCACGGTCTTGCCAGACAGGCTCGGTGACGCGAAATGCGGGAGCGAGCCGACGCCGATGTGCGCCCTCGACGCACCCGTCGCTGCGTCGAGCGCGTAGATCGCGCCCGAGCCATCGGTCGTGTAGACGGTGCCCGCTGCATACACCGGCGAGCCACTGAGATTGGACGCCGCGTGCCAGGCGACAGCCATCGCCGAACCCGATACGTTCACCGCGCGGATTCCGTCGGGGCATGGCAGGTACGCCGTCGAGCCGTTGACCGCAGCACCGCCGAAGGGTCTGCAGACTGACGCCTGCGCGAGTTGGCCACCGATTCCGCCGAGGTGGGTTGGCGAGAGCAGATACGCCGTGCCGCGTTTGCCGGCAATCAGCACCCGGCCCCCGACCAAAACCGGCGACATGGAACCCAGGTCGAGGTCGCCGTCGTTGTCGGACGCCCATGTACTCGGCGCAAAGAAGTCAGTGCGGGTGAGGGTCGGCGACAGCCTGGTCACCGAGTCGGATCCGTCGTATGTCGTGTTGGAAGCACCGTTGCCCACGGCCACCAGTACGGTGCCGTCGATGTCGGCGATCGGACCGGCCGGTGCCCAGATGCCACCCTCGCGTGATGTCGGCACCGCCCACGCAATCGGCGTACCGCTGCCGTTCGTGGGAATCGACACGACCTGGCCGATGTACTGGCCGCAGTCGCCCGCGAGCCCGCCATACGCAACGTAGACCCGGTTGTTGGCAACGAGGATTGCTGCGCGCTGCTGCGAGGCGAGCGGGTTACCGCTGAGCGGATCGACCGTCTTGCTGAAAACCAGCAACCCATCGGTCGGCCGAACGGCCGCCAGGATGTGGTGGCCACCAGCCGTTTCGGCCACCGCGTAGACGAGCCCGTGCGCCGGATCGTAAGCGGGCGTGCCGGTGATGCCGAGCGGATCGATGTCGCCGCACGGCAACGAGGACTGCGCGATCGGGTCTGCGATGTGCCTACGCCACAGCACGGCGCCGCTCGACACCGACAGCCCGTAAAGCGAGCCTCCTTCGGTGGCTGCGACGACGGTCGTCCCGATCACAATCGGTTGCCCATAGACCGCGCCGTCGAGCGCGGCCGTCCAGGCCGAATGGAAGGCGCTGAATGCCGGGGTTCCGGTCGTGGCGCCGGTGCGCTGTGCGTCGTGGTGGTAGGTCAGCCAGTCGGTCGACCCGGTCGCAGGGGGTGTCGGCGGCGCGGGCGGTGCCGTCGGTGGGTTGCCGTTCGCGAGCCCTTCGAAGACGGCGGTCGCGACTGCCTTGACTCCCCCGAGCACGACGGCGGACGGTGCAGCGAGGGATTGGACCGTCTGCCACGTCGGCGCTGTGACGTAGGTGTTGGGCACGAGCAGCACCGGTCGGTCGGTGGCACCCGCCCAGGCTGCTCCCGCGAGCCCGTCGGCAAAATCCAGCCCGCTCGCGATGAGCACGCCGTGTGATGCCGATGTGCCGCCGCCAACTTGGACGAGCGTCGATGCGACGGCGTCCGCGGTCTGGTAACGGTCAGGTCCTGAGATGCGCGATTTCGTCGCACCGCCCGGTACCGCGCTCGCCGCGGCGTTGAGGACGGCATCCGGCACCGCGGCGGTGCCGCCGAGCGCGACGATGGCCGAGGGATGAAGCCGTGCTATCTCAGTGGCCGTGGCGGCCGAGAGTTTTGCCGGATCGGTAAGCAAAAGTGGGCCGTTCGCAACTGCGGCGAGCGCGGCGCCCGTCAGCGCATCGGCGAACCCGTTGCCGCTCGCGAGGTAGACGTTCACGGTGCCACTCGGGTACATCGCCTGTGAGACGGCCGCCGCCGTCGCGTATCTGTCAGCACCTTGCCAGCGGACGACGGACGGCCCGAGCGCCGCCACCTGCGATGCCACCGTCGCCGAGATCGCCTTGGTGCCACCGAGAATCGCGACCTTGGCCGGCTTCAACCGGGTGATCTCAGCCGCAATGGACGACGACAGCGTGCCGCTCGGCGTCAGTAACAAGGGCACCTTGAGATGGCCGGCGGCCGCGGCACCGCTGAGCGCGTCGGGAAACGCCTCACCGCTGGCCAGCAGAAGGGTGCTGCCCGCGGGCAACGGATCGGGCCACCCGGTGTCGGCGATCGCGGCGGCGGTGCTGTACCGATCGGCGCCGGAAACGCGGGTGACGGTCAGGCCAGCCGCGCCCGATGCAGGCACCGACGGTACTGTCGCCAGGCCCGCTGCCACGACTGCCGCGGCTGATACGACGCATACCCGCCGGAGACCGCGCCTCAACGACCCGAAACCTGCCCCACCCATGAGCCGCCCCTCCGACCGACCGGACATACCGACCATCACGCACGAGTGGTCATCACCCTAGGCACGATGGCCACGCAGGCCAACCAGCGCGGGGTCGACTCGCTCAATATCGATATTCGGCCGACGGCCTTGGGTCACCAATGCCGCGGCAATATCCGGGCCGAGGTCGACGTCGGTGACGACCCACCGGCCGGTGACACCGCGAACGCGCGCGCCCTGGGGGCCGACGGTCACCGTACGCAGCCGGAAATCCAGCCCAACGCCAAGTGCCTTGCCGTAGGCCTCTTTGCGAGTCCAGATCCGCATGAACGCCTCGTCTCGCTCGTTCGGTGCGAGCCTGTCCAGGGCATCAATCTCGACCGGCGAACAGACTCTGGGAACCAGCCGCGGATGGTGCGGCGCGCGTGGGAGTTGCTCAGCATCAATGCCGACCGGACGGCGAGCCAGTGCCGCCGCGACTACCTGGCCGCTGTGGGTGAGGCTGATGAAGGCAGGCTTAGGGGGGTCGAGCAGGATCGGCCGCCCAGAGGGTTCGGCTCCGATCGCGATGCGGTCTGTGCCGAATGCCGTCGCCGCAAGGTGCTGGAGCAGCCGGCGCCCGAACTCTTGTCGCGACGCCGGCCCGTCGGCGTCCGCAGTGATGACGTACGCCACATTGACGACCGGCCTCGCTAACCACGACACGGCAACCATTCTCACGGCAATACAAAAGGGCGGACGCCGGGGTCGCCGGCGTCCGCCCTTTTCGGGAGAGGGTCAGGACGAGATTTGGGTGGTGCCGAGCTTCACCTTGACCGTGCTGGTGTTGCCGTTGCGAACGATGGTCAGGGTCACTGTGGTTCCCGACTTCTCAGCTCGAACCGCCCGCTGGAGGTCGGAGCTGTTGCTGATGGTCGTGTCGTTGAACTTGGTGACGACGTCGCCTGCCTGCAAACCGGCGGTCGCGGCGGGGCTGCCGGGCTGCACCGCGACGATGCCTGCCCCGTTGCCCGCATCGGCAACCTGCACGCCGAGGTAGGTGGTGCTCTGCGTCGTGCCGCCGTTCGAGTTCTTGCCGGCCTTCAGGTCAGGAAGTGCCTTCACGACGGTGTTGCTGGGGATCGTGAAGCCGATATTCTGCGCCGGCTCACTGCTCGAACCCGTTGCCACCGCCACGTTGATGCCGATGACATCGCCGTTCGTGTCGACGAGTGGGCCGCCGCTGTTACCCGGGTTGATGGCCGCGTCGGTCTGCAAGAGGCCGCTGAGATTGTCTTCGCTGTCTTGCAGGCTGCGATTCTTCGCAGACACGATTCCTTCGGTAACCGTGGGAGAACCGCCGTAGCCCAAGGCGTTTCCGACCGCGATCACGCTGTCACCCACCTGCACGGTGTCGGAGTTCGCGAACGTCGCGGGCGTAAGGCCTGACACACCTGAAATCTTGATGACCGCGAGGTCTTGGGTGGTGTCGATGCCGACGATCGACGCGTCGTGCGTGCCGCCGTTGTTGGGCAGCGTCACCTTGATGTTCGAGGCGCCGTTGACGACGTGGGCGTTGGTCACGACCTCGCCGTCCGACGTGATGACGATGCCGGTGCCTGCGCCGTCGGCTTCGAACCCGCCGAAGCCGCCGAAGCTGCCGCCGCGGCCCCCCGGCGATGTTGTCACCGTGTCGTTGATGATGACGACCGAGGGTTCGATTTTGGCCAGTGCCGACTTCACATCGGACGAAAGCTGCGACGCAGACGGCAAATTGCCCACTGTCGTTGACGACGCGGCGGTTGGCTGCACGCCGCTGTGGCTGTGGTCGTCGACAACGTGGACGACGGTGCCAGTAACAGCGGCCGAGACCACAACCGCGGCCGCGGTCATTGCCACGCCCTGCCGGATCCGCTTGCGGTGTTGCTTCTTCTCCTGCACTACCGGATCGCTGCTGATCTCGTCGGCCGGCGCGGCGAACGGCGGCGTGAACGGCGTGGTGGGGTTCACACTTTCGGTCCCGGACGCCGCGGCCGGGCGCGACCACCAAGGCAGCGGTTCGGGGCGAGGCGCCTCGACGTCGCCCGTCGGCTCGGTAACGCCGCCAGGCTCGGTGGTTTGGGGGGTCTCCGTGGTTTGGGGGGTCTCGGTGTTCTCGGGCGGCGCCGACTCGAACGCACCGTCGCCTGCAAAGTTCTGCGAGTTGCGCTGGGCCTGCTCGTCGTCGTAGGGGTTCACCGGGGTCTCCTCTGCGTCGTAGTCGTCGGCGGCCCCTCGAAGTCTCCGTCGACCGCCTGTACCCAAGGTCGCCGAGAAGGCTGGGAGTTCTCTGAGTCGAACATGAAAGACAACGAAGAATCATGAGCGCTAGCACACA
>Ga0157369_10007007_pt1 | contig 13007 bp, 16 predicted proteins | sample C25metaG_FD_113461 | JGI IMG/M metagenome (GOLD analysis project Ga0157369, IMG submission 113461) | Corn rhizosphere microbial communities from Kellogg Biological Station, Michigan, USA - C2-5 metaG | ecosystem: Host-associated > Plants > Roots > Rhizosphere > Soil | place: USA: Michigan...
CCTGAGTTAGCCGCTCACATCCGAAGTGCGCGAACGCGATAGCCATTCCGCAAAGCCGCTAGTCCTCAAGCGGTTCTTACCAGTCGTAGAGCAGTTATGTTCTAGCTGGGACAGCTCACTAGCGAAGAAGAAGAGCTTGTCGCGGATTACCTTACCGCCGAAAGAGCCGCCGAACTGATTCAGCCGAAGTTTGTCGACCGATTTACCAGCGAAAAAATTACGCGCGTCGAAGTAGTCGTTGCGAACATATTCGAACAGCGAGCCGTGCCAGTCATTGGTTCCTGACTTGGTGATTACGCTGATCTGACCGCCGGTACCAGTACCGTATTCGGCGGGATAGTTGCTGCTGTCTATCCGGAATTCCTGAATGTTCTCGAGGCTCTGTTGCAGGTGAAAGTTAGAGGTTGTCTCGCCGTTGAGGTTGCCTGGCGAGGCGTCAATTATGGAACTCGCTTCGACGCCGTCGTAACGAACCACATTCTGCTGATTCGAACGGCCGCTGAAGCGAATATTGTCGTAGGTTCCGCTTCCATTGTTGACGGCGCCGGGCGTGAGCAGATAGAGCTGCGAGACCTGGCGGCCATTTAAGGGTAGCTGCGCCACTTCCCGTTCGCTCACATTGACCCCCATTTTGGCGCTGCTCAGGTCCACGGCCGAGATAGCACCGCCCTCGACATTGACAACGGAGGCCGTTTCACCGACCGTCAGGCTCAGATTGTGACGAATTTCCTGGCCGACCTGCAATGGAAGATCCTTAATCTCGGCTTTGGCGAAGCCGGGTTGGGAAACGGATAGCGTGTAGTCGGAGGGCTCAAGGCCCGTGAATGCGTAGTTGCCGTCGTCGCCGGTGACGGTGGATCGCTCCTGGTTCGTTCGCTCATTCAAGATTGAGACACTGGCTCCTTTGACAACCGCCCCGGACGGATCCAGAACGGTTCCAGCAATGCGTCCAGAGCTGGTTTGAGCCAGCGATGCAATAGAAATGCCTACGGCAATTAGAATAGATAAAAGGATCCTCAAGTAAACGAACTCCCCGCTTTAGAGGCTAGTGGGGGCGTGTTTCAGAAAGATAACGAAAGCTTTAATAATGTGTGACGGACCGGGCGAATAAATACTACTCCAGCCTGGTGTTGCCGGCGGGCTCGAGGACCGCGGACATCGAGCCTTTAGATTTAGGCATGCGCGGGTCAGCGCCGTAAGCGTGAATCTGATCGCGCGCGAACTCGGCTGCCGACCGCTCGCAGGTGATGACGATGGTGCGTCCGGCCGTATCGACCTCCACGGCGTGCTGAAGGGCGGCTTCCGCGGAGAGGAAAAAGAGCTTCTGAAGCATCTCGATCACATAGTCGTATGTGTGCTCATCATCATCGAGCAGGACTACGTGAAATAGACGCCCATGTTCCTGGTGCTCAATGTCTTTCTGCTCGGGAACGACTTCAGCGCCGGCGACCTTCTGCATCTTGAAAGCGATTAATTTTTATTGGAGCATACCGGCAATTTCGCGGGCTTTATTCTGGGATATTCGATGCGAAGGTCTCTTTTGACTGTTTTCTGTTGGATGGGGTGTTTGGGGGCGCAAACCGTTTCGCCGCCGACACAGAAGCAAACGGTAATTGTCACGGGAACGCCTGAGCCGGTGCCGCTGGAAGAGTCCGATCGCTCCGTCAACGTCTATCCTTTGCAATATTCATCTCTGCTGTTTGGCAGCCTTACAGACGCGCTATCGCTCGATTCCTCGGTCCAGGTACAGGCGCGTGCCCCCGGCGGAGTGCAGGGGGACCTCTCTATTCGTGGGGGCGGGTTTGCGCAAAACCTGATTCTGATCGACGGTATCCGGTTGAGCGACGCTCAGTCGGCCCATCATGACCTGGACCTGCCCATTCCACTGGATGCGGTGAATCGTATTGAAATTCTTCGCGGCTCAGGTTCGACGCTGTATGGATCGGAGGCGGTTACCGGGGTGGTGAACGTGGTAACTGGCGACGCGCCGGAGCGACTGGAGATGCGGCTGCGGGCGGGCTATGGCAGCTTTTCGACTAACGAACAGAGCGGATTTCTTTCCTTTCGGCAGGGAGCGCTGTCGCAGCGTTTTTCTTTCGAACGCGAGCTTTCCACCGGCTTTCGTGACGATCGCGACTACCGAAATCTGGCCCTTGGGTCGGAATCCTGGATTCACACGCGGTTGGGATTGACGCGAGTATTTCTTTCGCTGCTAGACCGGCCGTTCGGCGCGGACCAATTTTACGGAAACTTCAATTCCTGGGAGCGAACCAAAACCTGGCTGGCAGCGCTCTCCCAGGATCTTGGCGAGAAGACGATCTTTTCGCTCGGCTACAGGCGCCATACCGATCTTTACGTGCTGCTGCGCGACAACCCGGCGTACTACACAAACCGGCACGAAGATGACACCTGGGACACGGCGCTGCGGCGCCACGATTTCCTGCGTCCTTCGAGCAACCAGCAGAGTGTAGGTGTGTTCTATGGGGCCGAATTCCTCGCCGATCACGTGGCGAGCAACAACCTCGGTGTTCATTCGCGCAAGCAGGCCGCTTTGTACGGAAGTCTCGACGTGCGATTCTGGCGGCGATTTTCCTTGAGCGCCGGAGATCGCCAGGAATTCTATGGAGATCGCGGGGCGATCCACGGGATATCCGTACCATCGGTCAGCGGAGGTTTCTGGCTGGCATCGAAAGCCAAGCTGCGCGGGACGGTAAACCGCGCCTTCCGGCTGCCGAATTACACGGACCTTTACTACCATGACCCAGCAAACATAGGGAATCCGAATTTGCGGCCGGAACACGCCATGAATTATGAAGGCGGCCTCGACTTCTATCCGGCGGAGCATTGGCGCAGCTCTGTGACGGTTTTCTCTCGGCACGAGACGGACGATATCGATTATGTGCGGGCAGACTCGTCGGATATTTGGCAAGCCACGAATTTTGGGCGGCTTACTATTACTGGAGTGGAAGCTTCCATCGGCTGGCAGGCGGGCGATGGGCAGAAGGTAGAGGTCCAATACACAGCCCTGCACGGTGCGCAGGCGGCACTCAACGGCTTCCAATCGAAATACGTTTTTAACTATCCGACGCAGCAGGCTGTTATGGCCTGGCAATCGAACTCAACGCACGGCTGGGTCGCCCGCGTGCGCGCCGGGGTGACCGACCAATACGAGCGCGACACGTATTTTCTGCTGGATGCCTATGCCGCCTGGATCCGTTCGCCGCTTCATCCTTATATACGACTGACTAACCTCACGAATGCGGATTACCAGCCGGTATACGGCGTGACAATGCCAGGCCGGGCCGCGCTTGTCGGGCTGGAGTGGTGTGTTTTCTGCGCGCGCAGGTAACTTTTTCTATAGAACCTGACACCCCGCCAGCGGGGCACTCGCTTACTGGTTTTCGCGGGCGGCCATTGCGATCGATCCGATCTTCTACGATCTGCGCTATGCTACCTCTCTCTGGAATAATGTGATGGCCGACCCGCAGAAAGTTGTTCCGAATCCCTCGTCGCTCGAAGAGTTGAATGCGCTGCTTCCCAATCCCGGCAGCGACGGCTATATTTTCTTTGAGAACGTCAACACTTGCACGATTGAGCGGACGCTGGTGTTTCGCAAGCTCAATTGCTGGTGGATGATCGAAATGTCCTATCTCGTCTATGCGGCATCCGCGAGTTTCGTCACGCAGGAACTTGCCACGGTCGGGCTTGGCGTGGCCGTGTTCGGATTCGATCGCTCGCAACCCCCGCACGTCCTGGTCGCTCACAATGACGAGATCATTGTAGTAGCGTTCCGCGGCACCAGGATAAACGATCTGCCCGACATACTGGCGGACGTAGCCTTCTTCCCCGAGCTGACAAGCAACGGTTTTGTACATCAAGGCTTCCAGAACGCGCTGATTTCCGGCGGCGTTTGGGAGGACGTAAAGCGCCATTTGTCCGGAATTTCCGGGAATCAAACGATTTTCTTCACGGGGCATAGTCTGGGCGCCGCTCTGGCGACAATCGCTTTCCGCGCCTACCGTGATCCAGTGGGGCGGCCGCGCACACTGTACACGTTTGGGAGCCCGCGCGTGGGCGACGCACTAATTTTCTGCTCGACGTATCCTCCGAATGACTACCGGATCGTGAACGAGGACGATGTTGTGACACACGTTCCGACGCCGCCCCTATATGGCCATGTCGGCTCCGCATTCGGACCGAATGGATCTCCTTTGAAGGTGGATTTGTGGGAACAGCTCGAACGCCGTTTTTCCGGCATTGGCGAGGCTCTCGGGATTTCCGGACAGGCAGAACGAAGGCAGCGTCTCTCGCAATATTTTGCGAATCAGAGTCTGAAACCGGTCGGCGACCACGCCCCACGCTGTTACGCAACCAAGATCTGGAACGCGATTTAAATTGGTTTTGCTCGGACGGTGATAGTGTACCCGAGGAGCCGGAAAGGAGGGTTTCATGTCTAAAGTCTGGTTGGTGACCGGCAGCGCAAGTGGACTGGGCCGTAACATCGCCGAAGCTGTGCTCACATCGGGTGATCGATTGGTCGCGACGGCTCGGGATACGCGCCGCCTCGAAGATCTGGTGCAGAAATATGGCAATCAAGTTCTGACTGTTCCGCTCGACGTGGCGGATGAGGCTTCGGCCCACGCCGCTGTTCGTGCGGCCATGGAGGCATTCGAGCGTCTCGATGTTGTCGTGAATAATGCGGGGTACGGTGATGTTGCGCCATTCGAGCAGCTGAATGCGGATAGATTCAAGGCCGTGATCGACACCAATTTCTATGGTGTTGTCAACGTGACCCGCGCAGCGCTACCGATCATGCGAAAACAAAAGAGTGGCTGCATCCTCCAGATATCATCGGTCGGCGGCCGGTTGGCCCTTCCGGGCAGCACCGCCTACCATGCAGCCAAGTGGGCCGTCGGCGGATTCACCGAGTCCCTGGCTCAGGAAGTAGCTCCGTTCGGAGTTAAGGTGTGCGCGCTCGAACCTGGCGGAATGCGAACGAACTGGGGCACTCGTGCACACAAAAACACACCTGACGTGCTGCCGGATTATGAACAGTCCGTGGGTGCGGTAGTCAGCGCGTTGCACTCTCTATGGGGCAAGGAGAATAGCGATCCGGTCAAGGTGGCTCAGGTCATTCTTCGTTTAGCAGCCAGCGATCGTCTCCCTCCCCATCTTCTCCTCGGTAGCGACGCTGTTAAGTACGCTGGCGAAGCAGAGGCAACTCGTGCCGCCGATGCAGACCGTTGGCGAGAAGTCAGTGTCTCGACAGATTTCGATGCACCGAGGGCATTGCCCGCTTTGCAATTCTAAGCGAATACCTGGGAAACCGTTGCGGACGGCACAAAGATGACTCTACGGAACCACGCTGTCCCTTCCGGTTTCTCGATGCTGGCTGCAACTTTCATGCGAATGGCCATGCGCCGTGCGAATCAGAAGGATCTTGCTGCGCTGAAACGACTGCTAGAAGCAACTCCTGCCTAATTTGAAGCCCGGATCGCCTATGATGGCGTCGCCAGTTATGGTTCGTAATAGCCGCTTCGCGAGCTGATCTTCAGGCTCGTGTCATGGGTGGAAACCGAAACCGGATGATAGCGCCGCGGCTCTTCCCGAACTGCTTTCGGATAGAAACCCAACAGATATTGCGTGCGCAGCTCGCGGATAATATCGGCGAATGCCGCATCGAGCTGCTCGAAACTTTCCGGATAAAAAATACGGCCGCCGGTGGCCGCCGCAAGAGTTTCGAGCGCATGCTCGCCGCCCGTGTTGCGGCCTGCTTCGCCGGGAATCGGCACGACGACGATTGGATACAGCACTGCATCAGCCCGCTGCGCTGCCGCCAGCGCATCGTCGTAACGTTTATAGCTGGTGGTATCCCCGCCGTCGGTCACCGCCACGATCACGTGGCGCCCCTCGCGATCCGTGAGCGTGTCGGCGGCCAGATAAATCGTGTCGTAGAGCGACGTGCCGCCCTCGCCGCGCAGGAAGCGCAATGCGCTTTGCGCCCGCCTGGCGTTGTGCGTATAATCCAGTTCCAGATTGGTGTGCCAATTAAAGGTGAACAGCGCGAGCGCATCGTCCGGATTGCCCGCTCCCAGCAACGCCGGAATGAAGCGCCTGACCGAGCCTACTTCGTAGTGCAGGTCTCTTTGGGTGCTTCCGCTGTTGTCGATCAGAATAGCGACAGAAAGAGGGAGCGAGGTGTTGCGCTCGAACACGGCAATTTCCTGCGGCACTCCGCTGTCGGCAATCCGAAAATCCTGCTTATCCAAGTGCGGGAGAATTGCTCCAGTCGCGTCGCGCACGGAAACCAGCAGGCGGACGAGATTCACCTTTACGGAAAAAGTCGGTGCATCCGACGGCTGCCGCGCGGGGTCGGCCGGCTTGAATTGTCCCCAGGACAGCGCGACGCCGCCGGCGAGCAGCAGCGCACTACGGCGCCAGCAGGCGTTCATCCCACTCCCCATCCACCCAGACCGCGCCATCGGCGAAATACTCTTTCTTCCATATCGGCACTTCGCGCTTCAGCCGGTTGATGCCCTCGAAGGCCGCGTCGAACGCCGGCTTACGGTGCGGGGCCGTTGCGACCACCGCGACACTCGTTTCTCCGATTTCGAGCCGTCCCAAACGGTGCAGCATGCCGATTTGCCCTATCGAGAACTGCGCCGCAATCTCACGCCCGATCCGCTCCATCCGCGCGCGCGCCATTTCTTCGTAGCATTCGTATTCCAGATACTTGGTGGCCCGTCCCTGGCTGTTGTTGCGGACCACACCTTCAAAGACCACCACGGCGCCGTCTTCCGGGCGCTGTAAACTCTCGGCCAGCCGCCGCGCGTTGATTCGCTCACGTGTGATCTCAAACACGTGCCCTTCGCCCGACCCGCCGCTTACCGGCGGCAAAAAAGCAACCTCATCGTCCTCGGCGAGCACGGTATTCGCTTGGGCGAACTCGCGGTTCCTGGCAAATAAAGTCGACGAACGCCTCTCCCGCAGGGTTTCGTAACGCGCCGAATAGATGGTAAAAACGTCCTCGAGGGTGGTGCCGGCGGGAATTTCGAGCTCGTCTTCCGTGCGTCCGGCGATCTCTTTCAGAGCCCCAAAGAACAACACCCGCACACGCATGTCCAAATCCTAACAAGCGGGTACCATATAGATACCCCCATGCTGCATGTTGTACTCCCGGTCGGCCCGCTGCACTGCAATTGCTCGATTTTCGGCGACGAGAAAACGCATGAGGCGATTGTTGTCGATCCCGGAGACGATATTTCCCAAATCACGGCCATCCTCGACCGCCATCAGCTCAAGACGAAGGCCATCATCATTACTCACGGCCACATCGATCACGTGGCCGGAGCGTCTCAGCTGCGCGCGTTGACGGGCGCGCCGGTCTATATGAACGAACGCGATCGCGCCCAACTCGATATGCTCCACCTCCAAGCCAGTTGGCTCGGCGTCCCCACCCCGCCTAAGGTGGAGATTGACGTCCTCGCCACGGACGGCGCGGTCCTTCAGCTCGGCGGCATAGATTTCGAGGTACTGCTCACTCCCGGCCACACGCAAGGTAGCCTGTGCCTCTGGATTCCGCAGGAAAAGAAGCTGATCGCCGGCGACACTCTCTTTCGCGATTCCATCGGCCGCACCGATCTGCCCGGCGGCGATGGAACGCGCATTCTCTCCTCGATCAAAACCTACCTGCTGCAGCTTCCCGATGACGCCGTCGTATTTCCCGGCCATGGAGAAACCACGACCATAGGCCGGGAAAGACTACATAACCCATTCCTCCAACGGATTTAGGTCGTTTCCTTTTTGGTCTCCAGCAGGCTCGAGATCAACTCCTTGGCGTCTATCAGGTTTTTCGAGATCATTTGAATGTCCATTGCGGGCTTACCGGGCTGGCGCGCGCTTTGGCAATAGACGCCGTGCTGGCCTACCAGCACCAGGGCGTCGGTGATGCAATCCAGCGTTACTGCGAGCCGCCCCCGTTCACGGCCCATTCGGAACTCGTGCCGCTCCAGTTCCTCTTTGCGATCCTCGTAGACGTTCATCTCCTATCCTAAAACTGAAGTCATGCAAATACCTCCTTGGCCGCGCGCCGGTGAACGGGAAGCCGAACTCCTTCGCATGGTCCTCGAGAGTCCGCAGTGGGGCGGCTTTCATCCGTTTGTAGCCGAGTTCGAGCAGAGCTTCGCCGCCTACCAGCACGCGCGCTTCGGTATTGCCGCTATGAACGGCAGCGTCACACTGGAACTGGCGCTTGAAGTCCTCGGGATTGGGCCAGGCGATGAAGTGATCATCCCGGCGATCTCGTTCATTACGACAGCCACCGCTGTTTCGCGTGTTGGCGCAACGCCGGTTTTCGTCGACATCGAAGCCGATGCCTACAACATCGATCCGGGTCGCGTGCGCGAAGCGATCACGCAGCAAACCAAAGCCGTGATTCCGGTTCATTTCGGCGGCGCGATGTGCGATATGCCAGAGTTGCTCGCGCTTTGCCGCGAGTGCGATCTGGTACTGCTCGAGGATGCCGCTCATGCGCACGGCTCGGAGTACGAGGGCAAACGAGCGGGAAGTTTCGGTTTCGCCGCTTCCTTCAGTTTTCAGAACGGCAAAGTTCTCACGGCAGGCGAGGGCGGCATGCTCGTTACTTCCGATGCCCACTTCGCAGAGCGCGCCCGATCCATCGCCAATTGCGGCCGCATGCCTGGTCGGAGCTATTCGGAGCATCATGAATTGGGAACGAATTTTCGCCTCTCCGGGATGCACGCCGCCGTCCTTTTGGCGCAGTTCGAGAGGTTACCGGGGGAAATTCAGCGTCGGGAAGACAACCTCCTTGTTTTTAAAGAGTTAACGGCAGACACTAAAGAAATAGTTTGGCAGCGCCAGCGACCCGGCCAGACGCAAAATTCGAACTATCTTATAACCGGCCGTATCGCCAAAAGTGTGCGCGATGAGTTCTGCTCCAGACTGCTCGCGGCCGGCATTCCCGTCACGCCTTTTTATCCGCACACCCTCTATCAGAATCCCCTGTATGCTCGCGAAAAGTGCCGTGTGATGCCGTGCCCGGTCGCGGAAGAAAGAATCCATGATTCCTTCTGGCTCGGACATCGCGCTTTTCTTTCCCCGCCAGAGACAATTCGCGACATCTCCGGCGTGGTTCACGCGGCGGTTAGCGCTTTGCGGGCTTCGGTTCTTTCGTAAGGGGCGCGACGCGCTGTCCGGTGACTTTGAACTGCGTATCGTTTTCGTGCAGGAAACCGAGTTTCTGCAGCTCCAGTTCTTGCGCACTTGGATCGGTTTTCAACCGCTCAATGAACTTTTTCTTCTCTTCCACGTCGCGCGCCAAGTTCGCATTCTCTTCCTCGAGCATACGAATTTGCTTGCGCTTCTCCGCGAGCGCGCTCAGGCCTTGCGGCCCGCGCAGCATGATCGTTGCATAGGCGGCCAAGCCTGCCAATGTGGCCAGCGCAGCGATCGGTCGAAGAAAGGATCGAAACATCTCTTACATCCCTTTATAAACTTGTTTACGCGAAAGGTCCAGCGGAAACGAATATTTATGCTTGAAACGATCGTTGTTTTATGCTCCTGCAGCGATATCGAGGCTGCGCGGCGCATTGCGAGGGCGTTAGTGGAAGACCGTCTGGCAGCCTGCGCGAGCACAGTGCCCGCGGTCGAAAGCGTGTATCGCTGGCACGAAAACATCGAGACTGCGACTGAGACTCTCCTGCTCATCAAGACCACCGCGCAGTCTTTCCCGAAGCTGCGCGAAAGGATTCTGGAACTGCACAGCTACGATACGCCGGAGATTATTGCCCTGCCGATTGTTGCCGGCCTCGAGAAATATCTTCATTGGCTGGGCGAACAAGTTTCGTCGAAGGATCGATGACGAAGGCTTCCGGCGCATCCGCCGTGGTGTCGTACACCACGAAAGTCGGGGCGACGTTCTCCCATTTTCCACTTGAAAATTTCGCGCCCATGATCGGTCCCGGATTGATCCGGAGACAGCCGGCTTCGCGTGAGATTTCGAACTCGTGATTGTGTCCAAAGCAAACCACGTCGTAGTCCCCGGATTTCGACATGGGTTTAGCTAAGTAATCGAAGTGATTCATCGCAAAGCGCTTCTCGTCGAAGACGGCCTGAAATAACTCGCCATGTACTTGCACATGGGCAAGCCGCGAGGCTTTTGAAGTGATGCGGTAGAGGTCGGCGTCGTTGTTCCCGAAAACTATGTGAACCTCTCGAGGAAACTTGGCGAGCTCGTCGATTACGAACGGCGAGCATAGATCTCCGCAGCAGAGCAGCGCGTCCGCGCCTTGAACGCAAGAAATCGCCCCCGCTAAGTTCCAAAGGTTATCGTGGATGTCGGAAAGAATCGCGATATGCATAGCTTACTCGTAGAAGTTGCGGTTCCAGGCGTGCCGCTTCAGAATCGCGAGCGTCTTTTCATCCAGCGTTCCCGCAACCGACGCCCGGCAACTGCTCTCGACTGTCACAATGCGGCGCATGCCGGGTATCACCGAGGTGACCGCGCGATGGGAGAGGCAGAAGCGCAGTGCGATTTCGGGTAGCGTTCCCGGGACGCCGGCTAAGTCGCGCTCGAGCGCCGCAACACGTTCCACCACCTGCCGCTTACGATCGTCACGAAAGTATCCTTCGCGGAACTCACCCGGCTCAAAATGGCTGCTTTCGCTAATGGTCCCGGTGAGGCCCCCTTCATCGAGCGGCACCCGTGCCAGAACGCCGACGCGCATCTTTTGGCAAAGCGGAAAAAGATTCTTCTCGGGCGTCTGATCGAAGATGTTGTAAATCACCTGGACCGCATTGAACAGGCCGGTCTTCAGCGCCTCGAGCGCCGAATCCGGATCGTGCTCGGAAATGGAAACTCCGAAATAGCGCACTTTCCCACTGGCGCGCAGATCCTCAATCGCGCGGCGCCACTCTTCCAGGGGTGTCCAGGCGTCCGTCCAGACGTGAAACTGCTGGAGATAAATCTGCTCGATGCCGAGGTTGCGGAGACTTTCTTCGGTCGAGCGAACGATATGGTCGCGCGGAAATACCTGCGAAATGTCGGTGGCAGGTGAGGCCGGCCAAATGCGATTCCGCGGTGGGATCTTGCTCGCCACATAGACGTTCCGAAATCCGTTCCGCACCGCTTCGCCCACCAGCCGTTCGCTGTGGCCATCTCCATAAGCGAGTGCCGTATCGATAAAATTGACGCCCAACTCGAACGATCTCTTCAAGGCGCGCAGCGACTCGTTATCCTGTCCGCCGAGCCATTGTTTTCCTCCAATGCCCCAGGCTCCGTAACCGATTTCGCTAATTTCGGCTTCGGTGGCCCCTAACTTTCGGTAATGCATTGCTTCACTATAAACAGAAAGGCCGCCGTTATCGCTCGATAACGACGGCCCAGGATATTTTTGCTGGCTGTTTCTAAGGACGATTCACGTTCTCAGCTTGCAAACCTTTCGGTCCGCGTTTCACCTCGAACTCAACCTCCGCACCTTCTTCGAGAGTCCGGTAGCCATTCATCTGTATCGCAGAAAAATGGACGAACACATCATCACCGTTCGAGCGCTGGATAAATCCATAGCCCTTAGCGGCGTTAAACCATTTCACAACACCTTTTTCTCTCACTACTAATCTCCTGTAACTTGATGCGGAATGAAAGATGCTCATTCAGCCATAAACACAGTCCAGGAGGAAGCCCCTCCCGTCCCAGTTCAGAGGCTCTCAGAAACACAACCAGGCAGCATCGAAAAATTCTTGCCTGCAGTGTAACAGATGGTTGAAACGCCAAGCAAGCAAAATTACCTGCTTCACCGGGCTAGAAGGTCCCGTGAAAAAGTCCTAGAAGTACTTGATTCTATTCCGGAACCACGTAGGCGGCTAGGCCGCTCCGGCGTTGCCGTTTTCATTTTCGACCAGTTTGGCGTTGGCCGCGCTGAGGAGGGTAACGGGAGATGAAATGGTGAGCAAACGCCGGGAAAGCTTGAGCAAACCGCGACGCTCGAGCTGATTCAGGGTCGTGGATGTCGTCTCGCGTGTGGCGCCGATCAGATCCGCCAATTCGAGCTGCGTGATAGGAAGCGGATAGCCTTCGCCAGTCTCCAGGGGCTTTACTAACTTCGATAGTTCCGCGAGATAGTGCAAGATGCGGTACTCGACATCGTGCAGACAAAGCATCTCTACCTTTTCGGCCAATTCCAATTTGTGCTCGAGCAGGTGACTGATGACCGCCAAAGCCAGTTCAGAATTTGAAGCAATCAACCGCTTCAACGGTTCGCGCGGTATCCGATACAGAGTAGCCGGACTTAGTACCTCGGCTTCCGTGTGATAGGTGCGCCCGTCTTCGCTCAAGACTTCTTCCCCTACTAGGTGTCCCGGACCGCAGATGGAGACGATAATTCGGCCTCCCGCCGCACTGGTCCGCGTGAGCTTAACCAAACCATCTTCGATGAAATAAGCGGTATCGGCCGCTTGCCCCTGTGAAAACAGGGGAGCCGCCCGCCGCAAAGAGGCTACCCGGCTGACCTCGGGTGTTGACAGCAATACACTACGCGCTGACGCTACAAGGGCATTCACGACACGTTCCCCGTTTCATAAGATTATAGACAGTTAGAGACCCAACGGGTAGGAAAAGTTCTAGGGGATTAAGATATTTACTGACGAATTTTCGACGCAAACGCTTCGCCGGACCTAAATAAGTCGGCTAAGTTACTTGTGGCGACTCCCTGCCTGACTTTATTAAGCGTCTCCTGGAATTCGTCCAGAGCTTTCAGCACGTCTGTTTGGTTCGTGGATAGGATGCTGGTCCATAGATCCGGTGCGCTCATGGCCAGCCGGGTCATATCTAATAAGCCCGGGCCCACCACTTTCCCTAGGTTTTGGCCGGGGCGTCCGTTCAGGGTAGCGGCCAAGGCGGTGGACACAAGTTGCGGAAGATGCGAGGTAAGAGCCACCGCCGAGTCGTGCTCCTGGGGGGACATTTCGATGATGCGGGCTCCGAACTTCTC
>Ga0157369_10007009_pt1 | contig 13005 bp, 12 predicted proteins | sample C25metaG_FD_113461 | JGI IMG/M metagenome (GOLD analysis project Ga0157369, IMG submission 113461) | Corn rhizosphere microbial communities from Kellogg Biological Station, Michigan, USA - C2-5 metaG | ecosystem: Host-associated > Plants > Roots > Rhizosphere > Soil | place: USA: Michigan...
CGCGTCGATCACCCAGTCCGCCTCCGGCAGAGCCTCCACGTCGCTCGCCGACCGGATGTCGCCGTGGACGAAATTCACGCCCAGCTTCCGCAGCCGCTGCCGGTTCGTCTCCGACCCGGGGCGCATCAGGTTGTCGATGCCCCAGAGCGTCAGCCCGTCCATCCGCTCCAGCAGCGACGAGGCCAGCGCGCTGCCCACGAAGCCGCAGACGCCGGTGATCAGCAGTTTCATCGCGACGCTGCGGGGACCAGCCGGGTCATCCAGCTTCCGACGATCTCCTCGAAGATGTGGTCCAGCGATTTCGTGATGCCCCACGCCGGGTAGTGCGCCTGCATCTTTCGCAGATCGCTGTAGTAGCAGATGTGGTCGCCGATGCGGTTTTCATCCACGTAGCGCCACTGCATCGGCTTGCCCGTGATGCCCTCCGCCTTGCGGAACGCTTCGACAATCGAGCAGGAATTGCCTTTGCCGCCGCCGAGGTTGTACACCTCCGCCACCCGCGGCGCCTGCGCAAAGCCGTACATAAAACGCGCCACGTCCTCCGAATGAATGTTGTCGCGGACCTGCTTCCCCTTGTAGCCGTAGACCTTGTATTCGCGGCCCTCGAGGTTGCACTTGATCAGGTAGCTGAGAAACCCGTGCAGCTCCACGCCGGAATGATTCGGACCCGTCAGGCAGCCGCCCCGCAGGCAGCACGTCGGCATATTGAAGTAGCGGCCGTACTCCTGCACCAGGACGTCCGCCGCCACCTTCGACGCGCCGAACAGCGAATGCTTGCTCTGGTCGATCGAAAAATCCTCCGCGATGCCGTGTTCGTACGCCGCGTCGTCGTAGTCCCAGCGCGTCTCGAGTTCGACCAATGGAATGGTGTTCGGACGGTCGCCGTAAACTTTGTTGGTCGACGTGAAAAGGAAGGGCGATTCGGGGCAGAACTGCCGCGCCGCTTCGAGCAGGTGCAGCGTCCCCAACGCGTTCACTTCGAAATCCAGGAACGGGATGGCCGCCGCCCGGTCGTGCGACGGCTGCGCCGCCGTATGCACGATGACGTCCGGACGAAGCTCGCCCACCAGCGCCAGCACACGCTCCCGGTCGCGAATGTCGATGCCCTCGTGCCGGTAGTCGCGGATCTCCCGCCGCAGCCGTTCGAGCGACCAGGCGGTGTCGCCCTCCGGCCCGAAAAACACCGCCCGATGATTGTCGTCGATCCCCGTGACCGCGTAGCCGGCTCGCGCAAAGAAGATCGCCACCTCGGAACCGATCAGTCCGCACGACCCGGTTACGAGAACTTTTCGAATGCTCATAGGTAAAGGTAAAGCCCGTCCAGGCGGCCGTTAAACGGCTAGTGTAGCGGAATTGCAGGCGCTCCCGTGCGTCACACCGCCGAGAGCGCGCAGACGCTCGCCACGCCCAGCACCACCAGCGTCGTCCGGTCCTGCACCGCGAACAGCAGCGGATCGTCCGGGCACTCTCCGCGATGCGAGTAGATGAACAGCCGCCCCAGCCAGTACAGCAGCGCCACCACCCCCACCCACAGATACTCCGGCCGCCGGTACAGCCGCAGAATTTCGGGACTCTGGATGTACAGCACCATCGTGAGGCAGGCCACGAACCCCGACGCCACCGCCATCATCTCCAGCACCGGCACGTCCTCCGCCCGGTACCTCCGCCCCGGCGCCCCGTCGCGGTCGAGCGCCCGCCACGCGATCAGCTCCGAGACGCGCTTGCACAGCGCCAGCGAGAGGAACAGCGCCAGCGCGAACGCCAGCAGCCAGTGGGACACCGCGTTGCCGGTCGCGATACTGCCGGCCAGCAGCCGCAATAGATAGAGGCCCGCCAGCAGCAGCACGTCCGCCATCACGAAGTCCTTCGCCTTCGCGGAGTACACCACCGTCATCAGCACGTACACGCCGAGCGAGATCGCGCAGCCCGCCGGCAGAAACGCGCAGCACACGCCCGCCGCCGCCAGCAGCGGAGCCGGCAGCCAGATCGCGACCTCCAGCGGCGTCTCTCCCGAAGCGATCGGACGCAGCCGGCGCCTCGGATGCAGCCGGTCCCGTGGACGGTCGATGATGTCGTTCACCACGTACCCCGCCGATGCGCAGAACGAGAACGCCAGGAACAGCAGGCTCGCCGACACCCACCGCGCCGCCGAGTCCACCTGGTGCGAGAGCAGGAACGGCACGAACACCAGCGCATTCTTCAGCCATTGGTACGGCCGCAGTGTCCGCCGGATCGCGCCCCACCGCCATGCCGCCCGCGGCGCCTTCTCCCGCGACGCCTCCACGCGGTCGAAGCCCAGGTGCTCCGCCGTCCGCCGCGCCAGCTCCACGTCGCCCGTCGTCACGATCGTCACCGGCCCGGCCCGCCGCGCCTCCTCCACCGCCTCCTCTCGAAACGGCAGCTCCGCCACATTCAACCCGGCCGATTCCGCCAGCCGCCGCCGCAGGAACGCGCCGCCCCGCATCGCCCAAAACGGCAGCAGCAGCGCCGCCCCCGGCCGCCGCCGCAAACACCCCGCCACGCACTCCGCCGTCAGGCTCGACCCCGCCAGCAGGCTGTCCAGATCCACCCGGGTTGTCGTGCGTCCGTCCGTCGGGCTCATCCTCAATCCGCTGCCGCGCCCGCCTCCCACGCGCACAGCCCCTCCACATACGCTGCGGACCCGTCCCGCAGCCAGCCGTCCAACTGCGCGGGCTCCTTAAGCTGCTGCCCACGCGCCCGTGGGACCAGGACGAAGCGGCAGTCCCACTCCGCCAGAGCCGTCATATCGCCCCACAGCTTCTCGAACTGCGCCACCGGGAACACGTCCTCCTGCCCCTTACCCCAGCGCTTCTTCACGTCCTTCAGCGTGATGTACGTCGGGATCCGCGCCGCCACCGCCGCCACCGCCGCCGCCACCTTCGCCGCGTCCGCCAGGTCGCCGCGCTGCAATCCGAACACCGCCAGCAGCCGGTCGATGTCGATCCAGTACGTCGCCGTGTTGTAGCAGGAGAGCCGCGATTCGACCTCCTCGTCCGGCAGCGCCATCCCCTCCACCATGCGCAGCCGCCCGTCCACCACCGCCAGCCCGCCGCCGCGATCCTCCACCTGGCGCTCGATCACCTCGGCCGTCATTGCCGCGCCCTCTTCGATGTGATACCCCAGCAGCCCCGCGTCCACGTCCACGCCCACCGTGTCGATGTTGTGCACCAGCAGGTGCCGCAGCCGCGGACGCTCCGCCAGCAGCTGCTCCAGCGCCCCGCTCCGCAGCAGGTTCGGAACCTCGTACCAGTGCCCCACCGGATGCAGGCATTGCAGCGGCACATTGTCGCGATAATCGCTTCCCTGCCCCGCCTGCCGCGCCCACGCGATCAGCGTCGCATGCAGGCTCTCCCGCACCTTCTGCGCCTGGTCGTCCAGCACCTGCTGCGCCGTCTCCTCCCACGCGAAGCGAAGGTCCCGCTCCATCGGGATCATCCGCAGCCCGATCGCGCGCCCCTGCGACAGCAGCAGCGGACCCGGATACCCGTAGTTGCCCACCTCCCGCAGCCGCTCTTCGATCGCCCCGTGCGTCAGATAGCTCGTCGTCAGCACGTGCGGCAGCAGCGTCCCGCAGCTTCGCCCGGTCTTCAGGCTCTTCGCCAGGTGCGTTTCGATAAAGCTGCGGCGCCGCCCCCCGAGCCGGCAAAACGGGTTCAGCGCCTTCACCACGCCCGCGCCTTTCGTCCACCGGCTTCCGATTCCGCCCGCCATCGAAACCACCGCGACCTCGCCCGCCGCCAGCGCCCTCTCGCCCGTCTCGCGATACCGCTGCGCCAGCCCGCCCCGCGCGTCGAACAGCGCCCCGTCCGGCGGATCTTCGATACGGCTCGCCGCCGGCAGCCGGTTCTGCGCCAGCCCGATCCGCCCCGCCCGCAGGTCTTCCTGAATGCGCTCGTGCTGCGCCCGGTCGAACCCGAATTCTTCGAGCAGCACGTCGAGGCTCGCGCCGCCGTCCTCTCCCGCCGCCGCGCCCGGCAGCAGGTGGTCGAATAGCCGCTCCACCGCGCCCGCGAATTGCTCCCGGGTACGGCACGCCCCGCTGAATCGATCGAGCTCCGCCCGCCGCGCCGGCGAAAGCAGCCGCGCCTCCGCCCGCAACAGCGCCGGGATCGTCAGCGTGTAATACTCCGGCGGCAGCAGCGCGTCGCACCCTTCCCGCAGCGTGGCCGAAGACCCGCGTTCGTTGATCGCGAAATCGTACACCACCGGCTCCATCGCAAACGGCACGGAGCTTTCCAGCTCCCGCTTCGCCGCCCGCATGATCCCCGCGATCCGCTCCTGCCCTTCCGCCTTGCGGCCTTCGGCGAACAGAAACCCCATGCCCCCGCCCGCCATCCCGCCGAGCATCCAGAACCCGTGGAACGCCGCGCCCATACTCTCGCGAGCCTGCGCGATCAGGCGGTCCGTGTACAGGTTGCCCGCCCACGGAATGATCGTCTGGATCGGCCCCCGGAAGTTGCGCTCCGTCGATGCTCCGATCGCCCGCATGTCGCCGCGCCGCAGCTCGTCGAGGATCTGCTCCAGGATGCGCGTGGCCTCCCGCCGCCCCGCCCATTCCGCGCCCGACCGCAGCAGGTATCGCTCCGTCACCATCTCGAGGATCGGCCCCACGTCCTGCGCCATTCCGCCGTGCGCCAGCACCAGGCTGTCCTGTAACCGCTGCCGTGTCGCCTCCGAAACCTCGTCCGTCCCGAACACCCGGTGCCGAGGCAGCAGGCAGCCGCGGCTCACACCGTACTCGGGATCACCGTCTTCCGCCGGCACGCCATAGATCAGCTTGATCCCCGGCCACAGCCCGCCCGAATCCTGCCAGCCGCCGCCCGAGCCGCCCAGCCATTCGCCCAGGATCGCCCGCGCCGCCACCAGCCGCCGGTCGTTGTCGTCCAGCTCGCCCGTCAACGCGTGGATCTGCCCCGTCGCCCGCATGCACGCCGAGATCAGGCACCCCAGCAGCGTCGTCGAAACCGCCAGCCGCGAGCCCTTCGGAATATCGTTCACCTTGCTGACGATCTCGATGCCGTGCCCCGGCCGCCCCACCAGCTTCCGCAGAACCTCCGCCAGCTCCCCCGTCGAGCCTTCCATGCCCGAGGGCACGATCCCGCTCGCAATCACCGCCGCCTTCAGCAGCCCCAGGTAATCGCGCGCGAAGTCGAATACCTCCGCGATGGTCGTCACGTCCGCCGTCGCCTTCAGGTCCACGCTGGTCAGCCGCAGCACCGGCTCGTCGATCACGCGAAAGTAGGCTTCCACCGGTGGACGCGGCGCGCCCCCGCTGGCCCCGCGCACCGCCAGGTCCACGGAAATGTTCAGCACCCGCGCCCCCTCCGGATAATCCATCCCGAGGAAGAAAATGTCGCTCCACCCGCTATGCGTCAGGTCCATCCGGACCGGCGTCGCCTCGCACACGATCGGGAACGCCGCCGCGCCCTCCGCCTGCCGCAGCAGCTCGGGCCGGATCCGCAGCGCGTAATCCGCCGGGTCGCCGGCGCGGAACATCCATTGATTGCCGCGCACCGAGCGCACGCTGCGCCGCACCTGGTCGGCCAGCGTCTGAAAGCCGAGCGCGCGGTACGCCGCCGCCAGCGCGCTCGAGATCGGCTCGCTCGGCCCCTCCGCCGCCTGCGCCCCGAGCAGCGTCTCGATCGCCTCCGGAAAGCGCCGCCGCAGCAGGTTGGTATAAGCCGAAAACGGGATCAGCGACCGCCGCCGCGCCCCAGTCTGCCGCGGGATGTGGAAGCGGTGAATGGCGTACAGGAAGAACAGCGCCCGCACCCGTTCGTAGAGATTCTCGGTCGAGCGCCGGAACTCGTCGAGCGCCGCGCAATCCGCCAGCAGCCCCTCCAGGCTCGCGCCCGCGCACAGGGCTTCGAGCGCCTGATCCCGGATCTCCGGACGCTCGGATGTGATCGCCTCCACCAGCCGGTTCATTGTCCGCCGCGGCCGGCCGCCGCTCCCATCTGGTGCGCCGCCAGCAGCTCCACCAGCTGCGCCAGCACCTCCGCGCGATCCTTGCCGTTCAACGCCAGCGCCAGTTGCGCCGTCAGCAGCCCGTAACGAGCCCCGATGTCGTAACGCCGGTGCGGCTCCTCCATCGCGAGATACTGCTCGCGCCGCGCCAACTCCGCCAGCGCCCCGGAGAGCGACACCCGCGCGCCGTCGCCTGCCAGTTGCCGCCCCAGAATGTCGATCACCGCCGGCGTGAGCACGTGCATCCCGAAGAAGCAGAGATAGTATCCGGCCCGCATCCCGGGAATCCCCAGCCTCTGCTCCGCCTCCGTCGGCGTGGGCTTCTCCAGCACCGTCTCCACCCGGTACAGCCCCTGCCGCCCCGCCACCCGCCGCCCGCCCACCGCGCCGAAGTTCGGCAGCAGGCCTTCGCGCGTGATCTGCACTCCCGAGACGGAGCATTCCTCGGCCTGCGCCACCTCGAGCAGCCGCTCGGCCGGCGCCGCGCCATCGCTATTCAGGTAAAGATGATCGCCCACCAGGTGGAGAAAAGGCTCGCCCGCCAGAAACTCCCGCGCGCACCAGACAGCATGTCCGTACCCCCGTGCCTCCGGCTGCGCCACGAACCGCACGTGCCCCAGGAATTTCTCCACGGCGTTTCCGTACGCCGTCTCCGCGCCCGGCGCCACGATCACACAGACCTCTTCCACCCGCGCCAGCAGAATCTGCTCCACCAGAATCGCCAGCACCGGCTTCTCTTCGCCGTCGCGATCGATCAGCGTCTGCAGCGGCAGCGCGCGCTGGCTCTCCGCGGCGGCCGTGATGACCGCCTTTCTCACTCTCATTTAGGCCCTTTCGACTTGCCTCCGCCCAGATAGGCGCGGCGGATGCGCAGCACGTCCCAGAATGCCACGAAAAAATCGCTCGGCTTGACCTTGGACCCGGCCACATCCACCCACGAAAGCAGCGGGAATTCGTAGATCCGCTGCGCCGCCGCCTCCGCCCCAACCACCCCCAGATACCGCGCGATAATCTCCACGTCGAAGATCCACCGGCTGAGGAACGGCCGGTCGAACAGCGCCGGTGTGCAGGAGGTGACGCGAAACATCTTCGCGCCGCACTGCGTGTCGTAAATCGGCAGGCGGAGCATGGTGGAAACGAACGTCGCGAAGATGCGGCCCAGGTAATGGCGGATGGCTTTGCGCTCCACGTGCCGCCCCAGCAGCTTCACCCGCGCGCCGAACACCATCTCCAGCTCCGGGCGCTCCCGCATCACCGCCACAAACTGCGGGATGTCGCTCAGCGGCGTCGCCAGATCGGCGTCCCAGAAGCCCACGAAGTCGCAGCCGCGCTCGAGAGCGAAGCACACGCCCCGCCGCACCGCCTCCGCCTTGCCGCGATTCACGCCCTCGTCGAGCACCGTGGCCCGCTCCGGCCGGACCTGCGCCAGCACCCGCAGCACCTCCGCCGTATTGTCCCGGCTGCCGTCGTTGACGAACACGAAATCCACGTCCCCGGTCTTCAGAAACTCGCTGAATTGCGGAACCGGCAGACGGCGACCCTCGTTGTAGCACGGCACCACGATGACAGCCCTCGAAACGTTCACCAGCAGATGATAACAATGCGCGGTTTGTATACTGGAGCCGGTATCGACATTTGCGCAACCGACTCGCACTGACTCTCGCCACATGGTTCGGCGCAGGCTATTCCCCGTTCGCCCCCGGCACCGCCGGCTCCCTCGCCGCCATCGTGATCGCCTACCTGATGCGCAATCACGCCGAGCCCTGGCACTTTGCCGTCTGGGCCGCGGTCCTGGCCGCCCCCGCCGTCTGGGCCGCCGGCGCGACGGCCGAGATAGTCGGCAAGAAGGACCCGGGCATCGTGGTGGTCGATGAGGTCATCGGCCAGTGGATCACGCTCGCCGGCGCGCAGACGATCGATTGGAAAAGCTGCCTCGTGGCGTTCTTCCTCTTCCGCCTCTTCGACATCTGGAAGCCCGCCCCCGTCCGCCAGCTCGAGGCCCTCCCCGGCGGCCTCGGCATTAACGCCGACGACGCCATGGCCGGCGTCTACGGCGCGGTGGTCCTCTGGGCCGCACTGCGGCTGGGGTTGTAAAAGCGGGCGAGCCGGATTTAGCTTCTGGAGTGCTGGCTCACATGTCGATCTTCACTCAATCGAAGAACCGGCGATCCTCTTCGGCGAGTCGCGCTTTAGCGGCAGCGGTCTTGAAGGTGACGCCCAGCCCGGGACGATCCCAGACGTCGATGAAGCCTTTCTTCACGATGGGATTCGGCAGGCCTTCCACAATGTCGTACCACCACTCGGGCTGGCCGAACGGATATTCGAACGCGATGTAGTTCTGCGGCAGCGCCGCGGCCATGTGAACATGGGCGGCGAGGCCGATCAGTCCGTCGAAGATTCCGTGCGGCGCAACGGAGATGCCGTGGATGTCCGCATATTCGGCGATCCATTTCAGCTCGGCGATCCCGCCGACGTCTTCCGGATCCGGCCCGATGACGTCGACGGCCTGCTTCTCGATCAGGTCTTTGAAGTTCTGGCGGAGGTAAATCTCTTCTCCGGTGTGGATCGGGACGGATGTGGACTGCTTGAGATCCCGGAAAAGCTCCGCGTTCGGATAGGGCGTGTAGTCGCCGGTGAGGATGTCTTCGATCCAGGTGATGTGCATCGGCTCGCAGGCGCGCGCGAAGGTAACCGCGTCCTTGAGCATCCAGCCCGGACCGCAATCGAGCGCGAGTCCCACCTCGTCGCCCAGCACCTTCTTCATGGCTTCGACGCACGCGATCACGTGCTTGAGCCCGCGCTCGGTCATGAGACCGCGGTCCGGGTGGGAGGCCCCGGCTCGCGGCTCGTCGTACCACGTATCGGGGATCGCCCGCATCATGGCGGGATTGTGGAAGCCGACCGCCATCTTGATCAGCGTGAAGCCCTCTTTCGCCTCCCGCATCTTCTGCACGTTTTCGGCGTAATCCTGCGGCGTCTGCCCGTTCAGCGGCGGACGGAAGCCGCCGTTATAGATGCGCACCCGATCCCGGATTTTGCCGCCCAACAGCCGGTAGACGGGGACGCCGGCGACCTGGCCGGCGATGTCCCATAGAGCGATCTCAATCGCGCTCACCGCCGAGCCCCACGGCTTGAACGCGCCGAGCCTGCGGATCTTGAGCATCACCCGCTCTACGTCCGTGGGATCTTCGCCCAACAGATAATCCTTGTAGAACAGGACCATCGGCTTCAGGTAAGCCTTCGTCGACTCCGCCTGGCCGTAGCCGGACACCCCCTGATCGGTTACGACCCGAATGACCGGATTGCGGCCGATGACGGCGCAGCGCAGATCTGTGATCTTGATCTTCGCCTGGCCCGTTCGCCTTTGCTGAGCGGCCAGCGAACTCGCGCCTGCCGCGGCCGAAAGCGACCCCAGAAAACTTCTGCGCGTGTGTGTCGGCATGACTCTCCTCGGTTGGAAACTTATTCTATACCTCCCGGTCCGAGCGGAGCGGCCCGGCCGTTCCAGAGAATGGAGACGCCGTCGATTTGGCCTTGACGGATTACCAGTAGGAGGAGAACAATCCGACAGGCGATCCCCGTCTTCTGATGATTGGCTTGATTAGATCAGCCTAAGTCTATAAGCATCATGCAACATACAGCCAAGCGCCTCGACCATCGGCCACAGTGCGACAATGTACTCCATGAAAGGCTTCGACCGCATTACCTGGAACCCGAACCAGATGAACGGCCAGCCCTGCATCCGCGGCATGCGTCTGACCGTCCGGCGCATCGTTGAAGCCGTAGCCCTGTACCCGGATCGGAATGACCTGTTCCGGAACTACCCGGAATTGGAACCTGAAGATGTCAGACAGGCGCTGGCGTTCGCCGCCGCAAATCTGGAAGACACCGCTCTCGAAACTCCGGCAGCATAGAACATGGCGCAGGACATTCGGCTGCTTCTCGACAAGGGGCTGCCGCGAGATGCAGCCGCGCTTCTCCGTCAAGAGGGTGGACCTGTTCGCACGTAGGCGAACTCGGCATGGCGCGCGCTGAGGACACGGAGATCGTCAGGTTCGCACGCGAGCACGGCTCGGTCGTAGTGACGCTCGATGCTGACTTCCATGCGCTGCTCGCAACCTCGATGGCGCGCACTCCGTCAGTGATCCGTTTGCGCCTGCAAGGATTGGACGGCGCCGAGGTTGCCGCCCACGTCTCCAAGGTTAGCGTTCACTTCGCCGCAGAGTTGGCCGCAGGCTGCCTAATCACAGTGAAGTCGAACAAGACGACGTGCCACAAGCTCCCCGCCGGGGGCGACTGACATCTTCGTCTTCAGGAACGCCGTCGTGGGGCAAGGGGCGCGAAATCGTGCGACTTCAGTGCCACCGCACGCGCTCAAACGTCAGTTGAAGGGACATTGGTCTGTGACGATCAGCGGCAACTGGCGGGTGACATTTCGAATGGAGAATGGAGACGCCGCCGATTTGGACTTGACGGATTACCACTAAGAGGAGAACGCATGCCGACGAAGAATTCCCCCATCCGGGCCGCATCATTCGCCAGGACTGCATCGAACCGCTGGGCCTGACGATCACGGCCGCCGCGAGGGTGTTGGGTGTGACGCGTCAGACGTTAAACAACGTGGTGAACGGGAAGGCGGGCATCTCACCCGAGATGGCGGTGCGCCTTTCTAAGGCGTTTGGCGGCAGCGCCGAAATGTGGGTGCGCTACAGTCCAACTATGACCTCGCGCAGGTGCGGTCGAAGGACATCGATGTTAAGCGATACCCACGAGCCTCCTGAACCGCGTTGCACTTTGCGGTAACCCCGTTTTCTCACAACAATCGCGTTCACGGACCGGAAGGCGAGACCTCAAGCTTTCAAAGAGCGTTGCGATCACGCTCGCTCGTAGGCTCGAAGGAATTCCTCTCTTGAGATTCCAGCTTGCGTGAGAATGGTCCGCAACGTCGAGGCCTTCAGGGTCGGGTGGTTCGGCATCGTGAGGCAGTCAGAGCCTCCACCGGCATGCGGACGGCGCATCGAAATATGTTCAGCCTCGCGCACTACTTCGAAGCCAATGGCCCGAAGCGCAGCAATCACCCTGGTCTTGGGAGCATCGACAGGGAACTTCGGCATCAGGCGGCGATGGTCGCCTCGGCTATAAAGGCTTCGATCAACGGAGATTCTTCGGAGAGGGCATCGTCGCCGAAGGTCTCGATGTGGAACCTAATCGCCGACTTGACATTGGTGAGCGCATCCTCGTAGGTCTCGCCGTCGCCGACCACGGTCCCCTTGAGTCCGAGTGGGTACGCGACGTAGCCGTCCGAGTGCTTCTCCACGACGATCTTGAATTGCCGGGGCATATTCTCGTCCGAAGTCTAGCACAGACCAGTGCGCCGGTACTGGGCGGCCAGACCGCTCGCCTCAAACTACGGTAACCCCGTCTTTACACCGGAACCTTCTCACGAGGATTGAACGGCAGCTACAATGGTTTGCCGTTCAGCAACCATGGTGAAGCCGCGCCTCGTCGGGTACGACGCCACGTTTGACCGTCAGATTTGGATACTCGAGCTTGCTGATATTCATTCACCGTTCGTTTGGAGCGAACTCCAAAACGCGAAGTTCGTCTGCCTATCCGCAATGGACGCAAGCTCGGCGGGAACGGATGACTTTTCGGCGTTCTGCTCGCGCCTGATAGACCTCGGGTGCGCGTACTACTGCGCTTGGGGGCCGGACTGCGAGCGTGTTCACGACATCATGGACGAACTTGTCGTAGGCGGAAACCCTCCCGAAACCGACATCGGCTGTCTTATGACGACGTGGCACGCAAAGGAGTCACTGACCCAGGCCGTCGATTTCTTTCTTAACTGCACGGTGCCGGACGAAGAGTTCGCTCCGAATGGATGCTCATTCGGACTCGCCGTTGTGGTCGGTTCCGTCGAGTGGACGAGCGAGATCGAGCGACATGTTCGGAAAGCGACCGGCCGCTGTTTGACCGGGTAGTCTACGATAACCCCGTTTTACGCCAGCGGCACGCACGTCGCCCGAGGAACGTACATCGGAGTTCGTCCGCGCAGGCGTGCTAATCTGCTCCCGTGAATAGAGTTAAGGCTCTGGTGCGCGTCGTGTGGTTTGTAGGTAGTACGCTCTGCACCGCGTACGTGATGTGGATTCTGTTCGCCGATTTTTTCCTCAGCCGCATCTGCGACCAACCGGGCGCATACACGCTCGTCACTAACGACCAAGCTGCCGAACGAAAGGTCAAGGCAACGGTCTTCACGACCGATTGCGGCGCTATGACCTCGACGAGGACCGTAGTGAACTTCTCGAATGCCCTCGTGGACGGCCGAAGTTTTGGTGACACCGTCGCAGTCTTCACGAACGTATCTTGTGGCGCTGTGCGCTGCGAATGGGTGACAAACCGGGACTTCGTTGTGCATTATCCGCATACGGCAGGCGTGGAATTCTTGGTTGCCAAAACCCGGGGCGTCAGCATTAAACTCCAGCCGGAATAGCGTCCGAGCAGCGCCCGTTTCGTGGGATTCCCTTTCGTCTGTGGTTGCGTGGTCATCCAGCGGAAGGCCGGGGAGGCGGCCTCCGGTGCTACTGCGATTGCCCCTTGGCGTCTGTTCGACCTCGGTCCGCGCGCGGTTGTTTCCTGTAACCCCGTGTTCCGTCAAGCACGCTTCAATTCACCCTTGGCGAATGCCGCCGATAATCATGAGGGTTAGCCAGAAGAGCGCCACGACGCCAGCAGCGATAGAGAAGGCGTTCCTAACGGCGATGCTGGCGGGTGTGGAGCGGGACGACCGGCTCCAGGCCCAACCAGACGCCGATAACAAGACAACACCGAGGGTGCTTAAGCCTACGCCCCACACGATGCGTTCCGATGTGAAGTAGCTCTCGCGAGGAAACCGGGGCAGGATCAACAGCCAGCCGGTTCCGAAATAGAGACCGACGCACGCGGCGACGAACACTACCACACTACAGAGTTTCAGGGGCATGATCCGCCGAGCATCGTAGCACCCGGCACGTCCCC
>Ga0157369_10007012_pt1 | contig 13003 bp, 11 predicted proteins | sample C25metaG_FD_113461 | JGI IMG/M metagenome (GOLD analysis project Ga0157369, IMG submission 113461) | Corn rhizosphere microbial communities from Kellogg Biological Station, Michigan, USA - C2-5 metaG | ecosystem: Host-associated > Plants > Roots > Rhizosphere > Soil | place: USA: Michigan...
CCCACTGATCACACCTCCGAACGCAGAGCGGATCGGCTGTCCGTCAAGGCTGATTTCGCTGGCCGGCGATTTCGGGCCCTCCGCCTCATCTTTATCCGCGGTCGGAAGAGCGCGTCCATCGAGAAGGAAAGCTCCCCAGTCGCGATTGGCAATCGGGAGCGATTCAAGTTGTTCCGAGTCGAGCGTCTCGGGGCCGCGCTCTGCAAGTTCGAGCGGCACTGCAACGCCATGGGCGTGTGGATCGGACCGCCCCTGCGCAAACAACGCACCATCCAGAGCCACAACTTCCACCATCGCGAGCTCCGGAGGCACGACGCCGGCGGCGGTCGCGGACGCGATGGGGATGGCATTTGGCGGCAGGAAGGACTTCGCGTCTGAATTTGTCAGAGCCAATCGCGTCAAATCTTCGGAGGCGATCGATGTCTCAACCAGCAGCGTGCGCGAAGACGGCATTGAGGCTTTTGACACTCGGGTAAGCAGTTCGTAGGTATCTGGCCGCAGCGCTGCTGTTTCAGCGCGTTGCCGATTCAGCGTGGCGATCTGCGCCTTCCCGGGATTGTCAACGGCCAAATCGATCACCGCCTGCACTCTGGACTCGTGACCCGGCGAGATCATAATCCCACTCACCTCTCCGATGCCCAACGAACCCGAGGCGGCCAGCGTGTATTCCCCTTCCGCGAGATCGTGGAAGCTGTATTTGCCTCCCCGCAAGGTGGTCGAAGTGATCGCCTCACCGGTTGCAACGTTTCGCAGCGTGACCGTGAAGTTTTGGAGTGGCAAGGAATGGGCATCGGTCAGCCTGCCCGACAGCGAGCCAGACGGCTGCTGTCCGTGAGCGCCACAGAGCGTCAGCATGCTCGCGACCATCAGCAACACCAGGAGAGCCAGCGGCTTCCTCCGGAATAGCACTCCCATGCGGCAACCAGCGTGCGGTCAAGGCTCAGGCTCTCACCGATGCCTGGCCTTTCGCCGGAATGGGAATCCGGAGCAAGACCAAGCCCAAACGGGAAGATCCTCTATAACCAGCCGCTTTTTCCTTGCAGTGAAGTAGGAGGCCATTGTAAGTAGCCCAGAGGAAATGCCAACGTGACTGCGAGCACAGCCGGGAACAAAAGACGGTCCTTCTGGAGCTTTCTTGGGCCTGGGAGCGGCATTCGGTAGACTGAAGAGACAGGGCAGTCAGCATGCGACTTATGGGTCTAACCTGGTCGCAAGCTCCAAGCTGCTGATCCAACAACAATTATGTTTATCGATGAAGCAAAAATTCGGGTCAAAGCGGGGGATGGCGGCAACGGCTGCATGGCCTTCCGTCGCGAGAAATTCGTTCCGCGCGGCGGCCCTTCGGGCGGCGACGGCGGTCGGGGCGGCGACGTCGTAATGGAGTCCTCGCAACGGCACAACACCCTCATCCACTTCCGCTACAACCCCGAGCATAAGGGGCAGCGCGGCGAGCATGGCATGGGATCGAACTGCACCGGATTGGATGGCAAGTCGGTTGTGCTGCAAGTCCCTGTAGGCACATCGCTTTACGATTTCGAAACCGGCGAGCTCGTTCATGATTTCTCCGAGCCGGACGAGCGCATCATCATTGCCAAGGGCGGCCGCGGGGGCCGTGGCAACCAGCACTTCGCCACCAGCACACACCAAGCGCCACGCGAGCACGAGTTGGGGCGGCCCGGCGAGGAGCGAATCTATCGGCTGGAGTTGAAACTGCTCGCCGATGTAGGGCTCGTTGGATATCCGAACGCGGGCAAGTCAACGTTGATCTCGCGCATTTCGGCGGCCAAGCCAAAAATCGCCGACTATCCCTTCACAACTCTCGAACCAAATCTCGGCGTTGTCACGGTAGGTGAGGAGCCGCACCAGGAGTCGTTCGTGGTCGCCGATGTACCGGGACTGATCGAAGGCGCGCACGAGGGATCAGGGCTTGGCACACAATTTCTCAGGCACATCGAACGCACAAGTGTGCTCGCTCACCTGGTGGATGTTTCTGACGCTTCGGGACGGCCCGATCCTGTTGAAGACTTCAAGGTGATTAACAACGAGCTTGCAAGTTTTGGAAACGGACTCGCCGACAAACCAATGATCGTCGTCGCAACAAAGACAGACGCGGCGAATCCCGACAAGCTGAAAAAGTTGACGACGTACGCCAAGCGCCGAAAACTGGAGTTTCACGCCGTCTCTGCCGTGACCGGTCAGGGTATCGATGAGCTCAAGTGGGCGCTCGCCAAGCGCGTGGAGCGGCCGATTACGCAGAATGCGTAGCGGACACGCATATCAGTCGATTACACCATCGCCCGTTCCTTCACCACCAGATATTGATTCAGCACAGACGAAGTCACCGCCTCGGGATTGAGATCGAGAGTGAGCGCGCCCTGCTCGTGCAAGCGGGCGATGAGCAGCTCCCGCCGGGCCGCCATCTCCTGCGCCGCAGCCGCGCGAAACATCTGCTCGACATTTTTAGGCCGCTGCTGGGCAATGGCATCAACCTCCGGCTGAGCCATTGCGACAAATAGCAGAACGTGACGCCGCAGCAATTGCATCGCTCCGTCAATGACCTCTGGACGCATGGCGGTTTCGGCAAGATCGGTAATCCACAGAATCAGCGAACGGCGCGGCTGCAAACGGCCCATCAGTGCTGTGGCGCGCAGGTGGTCTGCTTCGCTGGATTCCGCGCGAAGGTGCGCGAGCAACTCGATCATCTGGCGCAGATGCGCAGCCCCACGACCGGGCAGCAAGCGCTGTTGAATCGTCTGCCCATATGCGAGAAGACCCACCCGATCACCGGAGAAGAGCGCAAGCTGGCCCAGCGCTACGGCAGTCGAGCATGCATGATCCAGCTTTGAATGTGCGCGCAGGCTCCCGGCCGCCAGGGGCATCGCCGCATTGGCGCGAGGCGGTGCAACTACGCGCGAGCGCATCAGGCGGCCGCAGTCGAGCACGATCCAAACAGGTTGGCTGCGCTCGGTCTGATACTGGCGCGTAATGAGGCTTCCCCGGCGTGCGCTGGCGGTCCAGCAGATATCGCGGAGATCGTCCCCCTCACGATATTCGCGAAGGCTCTCGAAATCGCGGCCGAGTCCTCTCTGGCGTGTCTGGCGAAGCTGCAGGTCAAGCTGCCGGCTGCGGGCAAGAAATATCTGCTGCTCTTCGCTGGAACGCAACATCGGATAAACGCGAACAGTCTGCGTCAGCGGGGCCTTCGACCATTTCTCCGCCAATCCCAGCGGAGAACGATAACGAACATAGAGCAGCCCGGTGGTGCAGTCTCCTCGCTCCTGTGGCTCGACCCGGTAACGCACCGACGCAGGCACACGAGGGAAAGCAGTGAGGCGAATCGCCTTCGTATGAGCCGTTGCATCCATCAGCGCCGGCGGCAGGTCGTCGATAAGCCGGCATTCCAGAATTACCGCACCCCGGTTCTCGATGGTGAGCTCGATTTCCGTCTCGCTATCGAGCGAAGGGGCGTTCGACCACCTGCGCGTCGCGATGAGACTCGCAGGCTTTGGCAAGCGTAGACCGTCGAGAATCGCGGCAACGATCACCAGCGCATCCCAGGCCAGCATGGCATAGCTCAGTCGCGGGTCCCACAAGCCGAAGACCAGGAATACAAATCCTGCAAGCAGCAACGCAATCGTCCGCTCCGTCAGGCCAAAACTGAAGCGGCCCCGCGGCTCACAGTCCGCGCGGACTTCATCGGGATTGAATTGCGATGCGATCATTGGCGCGGAACGGGAACCGCTGCGATGACGTCGGCCAGCACGCGGTCTGCATCGAAGCCCTCAAGTTCGGCCTCCGGCTTCAGCATCACGCGATGGCGCAGCACAGGAGCAATTGCGCGTTTCACATCGTCCGGCACGAGATAGTCTCTGCCGTCGAACGCCGCAGATGCTTGCGCAACACGCATGAGGCTGAGAGCAGCCCGCGGACTGGCGCCAAGCAGCAGCGTTGGCCACTCACGAGTGCGGCGAGCGAGAGTGAGAATGTAACCATAGAGTTCCGGCTCGATACGAATCGCACGGACCTCTGCGCGTGCTGAGTCAAGCATCCCCTCAGGAATGGGATTGATGCTCATCTCGTCAAGCAGACTGAATCCGCTGCCCGCATGATGGCGCTCAAGGATCTGCAACTCCTCCGCTTCACTTGGATAAGAAACACGGATCTTCATGAGGAACCGATCGAGCTGAGCCTCGGGCAGTGGGTAGGTGCCTTCGAAATCCACCGGATTCTGAGTTGCAAATACAGTGAACCAGGTCGGCAGCGGGCGGCGCACGCCATCGCTTGTAACCTGACGCTCCTCCATGCATTCAAGCAGCGCAGCCTGCGTACGCGGAGGCATGCGGTTGATTTCGTCTACGAGCAGAAGATCCGTGAATACCGGCCCTGCATGAAACGTGAACGAGTCAGTGCCGGGACGCAGAATCGAAGTGCCCAGGATATCCGCCGGCATCAGGTCAGGAGTCGCCTGCACGCGCTGAAATCCAAGGCCCAGAAGACGGCCCAGCGTTTTGACTATCAGCGTCTTCGCGATACCCGGTACGCCCTCAAGCAGTGCGTGTCCCTGGCAGAGCACCGCGATCAAGACCTCTTCGATTGCATGCGTCTGGCCCGAAATGACGCGGCCCAGTTCAGTTCGTGCGTGGGCAATCAGTTCACTGGTTGCGCGGAGCGCCGTTTGCTCAACAGTGGTATTCTCTCTCAGTTCCTCGCTCATGAGGGCCTTTCGTATTTGGTTTCATTGCTCGCGCTGAATTTGCTGCCCCGCTTCGCCGCATCAATCAGCATCTGGCGGTGATGATGAAGTGTCTGGATAGCTTTCAATGCCGCGCGCGGCTCGATCTTTTCGTTGTGAGTTGCATCTTCGCAGGAACGCAGGTCCGCTTCAAGTCCCGGCTCGGCGTGCAGAAACCGACGCCGTATTGCAGTCGCCAGTTCTTCCGAGTCCATCCGGGACTGGCGAAGACCGCACATCCGTAGTGCCGTGCGCCGGAAGCGCTCCCATGCAATCGACACGGCGGTCGAGCTCGCTCCAGCGCTGCGGTACAGCGATCCGAGTGCGTCCAGGAACTCGATCGGGGTAGCGCGCGCAGCAGGCGGCAATTCGCGCAGTGGCCCACTGCGGCGGCTGAAACTGAAGATGATGAGAATCGTCACCAAGACCATCCCCGTCCACAACAGCGGCACGGTTGGTCCAGTCACAAAACTCCACGTCGATCGTATTTCGCCGTGCAGCGACTCGTCCCAATAGAAGTGGCGTCCTTCGCGCGGACCAAGGGAATTGAGCAGGAGATCGACATCCGCGGCGCGAGCCAGCGATGCGTTTTCCAGTGGGGTGGAGCTTGCCCACCACACCACGTGCCCTTTGGCGTAGTGGTATTCGACAACCGCTGGCTGCCCTGCGCAACTGTACTGGATGCGCTGCGCGGGATTGCCTGCGTCCCAAGTGGCGTCGGGGACCATCCAGACCTCACCGGTCCCGGCAAGAGTATCGAGCCCTTGCGCATCCAATTGGCACGCTGCGAACGTAAAATTTTTGGGTGTACTGGCCTTTCCGTTCGGCAAAAGGTATCCGCCCCACAATCCCGTCGCCAGCACCCGCCCCCCGCGAGACACAATCTGCTGCACCGCTCTGAAGTCTTCCTTCTCGGGTGTTAACGGCTGGGTGATGATGACGACAGTGTCCGCCGTTGCTGAGGCTGCTAGCTCGTCCAGCGGCCGTTCCCACCGCTCGATGCTGTAGCCTGCACGCAGAAGTGATTGGTATGCAGCCTTCGCGCCATGGCGGCCCGACAGGTACGTCGAGGGCATTGGATTGTCGTCGTTATTCTCATTCGGCATCACGAGGCCGATCGCCACGGCCAGGCCGACAGCGATGCCGACGCTCCACAGCAAAAGCCGGCGGTCCTTCGCATCGAGTGATGACATAAACCTCATCGACCACCGCCTTCAGAATTGGCGGAGCTGGCGCCCATGGAATTCGACCCGCTACCCATCAGCGTCGTAGCAAGGCTCTCGGCCGCCATGTAATCGCTCTCTGCGGCTGGATGGCCCCCGTACCAGTAGCGCTCAAATGTATTTGTCAGTTGCGAAAGACCGGATTTGCGCGGATCTTCCTGCGCTACTAGAGCCAGGTATTCGCGCGGAGTCCGAGCGCGGTCCGCGGGCCAAAGCCGGCGCGACTCCAACCGTGAAATCGCCGCCCAATAGACAAAGTGAATTGCTTCGCGCCACTGGCCATTTGCTGCTGCTCGCCGTGCGTCCTCAAGCCATAGCTGCCAATCGCGGACCGACGCCGCGCCGGAAGCGGCGCGTTGGTTGTCGTCAGGGGTGAGGCGCACACGCCAGCGCCGCTCCAGTCGCAGCAAAGCAAACACAAGAGCGACACACACACCCAGAACGAATCCCCACACCAGAACACGGCCGATCCACACAGAGCGCGCCTTCAGATTGGCCACACTTGCGAACAGATGGTTCAGCCATCTCGCAAACTTCTCCAGGATCGAGTCCTTCATCGTTGATTCCTGGAGATTCCGGAACTCGGGACCGGCCAGCACTTCGTGCATGACTGCCCGTTCCCGCGTGTGATCCGGCGCAGGGACCAGAGGCGCGTGCGATTGTGCTAGATCGCCCTCCAGCCGGCTCTTCGCAGCTTTGAGCAATTCCGAAGTGGACGGTTCATCTTCACCCGGCCCCATGGCCGGCTTCGCGCTCTTCTTTCCAGTGCCAGGTTTGCTCGAGCCTTCGTCGGGCGTCTCGGCTAGGACGAAGACAGCCCGCAACCAGTCATACCGAATAAGTCGCGGCCCAGCCCCTGTTCCGACCGTGATTGAAATCCGATCGTCCGGTCCTATCAGCGCGGGATCACAGGCCTTCACGTCACGTCTCTTGGAACAGCCCTCCAAAAGCGACTCGAGTCTCACAAGATGCTCGCCGTATTGGTCCATGGAAGCGTCGTTCGCGCGAATGCTCGCCTGAGACAAAGGAATCGGAAGCGTCTGCGTGCGCACCGACTTGCCTGCGAAGCAAATACCCAGCCCCAGGATTGCGCAAGACCGGAAGTGCGCGAACCTCATCCCTGGATCTCCTCGGCCGGATTTCCCGCGACCTCTGCCGCTATTGTCTGAGTGGGAACCTGCACCATCATCACTGCGGCATCCAATCATCCACTCTTTGTCTAATACTCAAGCCGTATGCGCTGATCATAGTAGATGAAGGTCATGGCGCCCCGGCGGAGCGGAAATTCTGTCCAACCGAAACCATTCGCAGGCGCTGGTCGTTGTAGATGACCGAGAGCGAAGCTGCAACGCCTGCCCAGGCGCACGCGCTGAAAACCGAGATTAGTCCGAGATAAACGGTAACTCCGCAGACCGTTAGAATCCAGATTGTATGAGTCGTGGGGTGAGCGAGAACTCCTGAAAGAGCTAGATACCCGATCACCGCAATAGTAATGGCGATCATCATCGCTAACATCATTACAAGGTACATGGCCGCGTATACCACCAGCATTACCAGGAAGATTCTTCCCGCCGCTCCGCGCGTAAGCGCCCAACTGCGTTTTATCGATTCCCTCACATTCAGCGATTCGAAAACCGACGCCGGAAAAGCCAGAGAGAGCCTAAGCGCCACGACAACCCCGCCGATCAATGCGGCAATGAGCAAGAGCATCGCGACCGCGATCACGACAATCAGAACGGGCGAGAACGCTTTTGAGGCCGCCATGGCGCCGAATGTGAGCGCCTCCAACAGCCACGCTGGGAGAAAACAGAGGCCGTACATCGACAAGATCAACAGGACAAAGTGACCCGCGCGCTGCCATGCAATTGCGTACGACTCCCTGATCCTCACGCGAATTCCGCAATCCGCCGAAACGGCCGCATAAGACGAGGCTGCCAGAAACAGCGCAAGGGCGATAAGATGCACAATCATTACCACCGTGAATGCAGCAAAGACTAAGCTGAGCTGTGGCATTGCCGGAGGCTGATTTCCCCTGAGCGCCGCCGGGATGAATGTCACTCCGATGACAGCAAAGAAAGCTCCAAAGCTGACGAAGTACGCAGCGCCGGGAAGCAGGGCGATTCCGAACTGCGTACGAAAGTCTGCGCGTAGCAGCCGATAAATCCGGCTCAAGATTTGGCTGAAGGTCATTCCCATATATGAAGGAAGCTGCGCCGCACCGCTCATGCTTTTCTCTCCTCCGGAGCACTCGTCAGGCGCTCCTTTTGCAGCGCGGTAGCATTCGCTACCTCCACTATCTGCGAACTGCAGCCAGGGTTTCACCAACAGGCTCTGGGACCAACTCGGGCGAGGTGGGAACCATGAGCGCAGCCGGACTCGCCTGGACCATCCCCGCCTTCTGCATCTTCCACTCGATATCGAACCCTTCTTTGCGGATGCGCTGATCGAAATAGAAGAGCGTCAATGCAATTCCGTACACCGGCTTTGTCAGCGCGCGTACCACGAACATTGCGCCGTAAAAGAAGATGATTAAGATGACACCCAGCAGGTGCGAATGTGCTTCCCCCTGCAGCCCCGGAATCAAAGCCAGCGCGATCATGGCGGGAAATGCCACGGCCCACGCAAGAATCTGATTGAGAAGAAGGCCGAGGATGTACAACAGCAGAATCCTTCCCTTTGTTCCGGGGCTCAGGCCCGTTCCCCGCTTCAGCGCGCTCCACGCGGTCGCCTGCTCAACCACACAGACCGGAAAAGCTAGGCACAATCGCAACAGCATCCAAACAGCGAACGCGCCGATCACCAGAAAGAGAAGAAAGAGCAACCCGCCAAACAACGGACTCGGATCATTGGTCGCGAAGCCCCTCACTTTCACCGCAATCATGGTGACCATCGCCCCGACAAAGACGATGCCGGGCCCCGCCACGATTGCCAGTCCCTGCAATATGTACAGGCCTAGATAGCGCCAACCGCGGCTCCAGCCTGTTTTGTAGGCACTGCGAATGCTTATAGGGTGCCCAAGAAAGAAGCGCGCCGCCGCATCGCACATCGCGGCCTCGCCCATAGCACTGGCGGCCAGACTCGCCGCCACCACAAAAATCATCAAGATGATCAGAAGAGCCCAGCCCAGGATTCCGGCGCTGCTGACGCCGTTGCGAACGTTGGCCCCGATCCACGCCAAAAAACCGAAAGTCCCCGCAGCGAAAACAAACATAGCTGCGGCAGGAATCGTAGCAATACCCAAAAACACGAGGAACCGCGAGCGATACATCTGCGCTGTCCGGTCCAGGATCTCGGTCAGCGTCAGTGGATGGAGCGGCTCATTCATTCCCGCTCCCGGGCTCGATCGCAAGGGATTCTGCGCTCGGAGGTTTTTCCGACAATGCAGGCGATGCCACCATTCCCGCCGCCTCCATCATGTGCTCGATGTCGAAACCCTCTTTGCGCACGCGCTGGTCGAAGTAGAAAAGTGTGAACCCCGTGGCGTAGATTGGGCCAACGAAGGTGTTGGTCAGAAAGGCCAGGATTTGCTGGAGAACGCTCATCCACAGCGGGATGGCTCCCTCGTGCTTCAGGCCGGCAATAATGAAAAAGCCTTGGGTCAGGCCGATAATCCCTACCTCGATGATGACAGTGAGCAGACCGAGCATAAAGATCCGCCCTCGCGAACCCTTGCTGAGAAAAATGCTGCGCTTTATGGATGCGCGCGCACTCAGGTTCTCAACGGTGCATGCAGGCACCGCAAGCGAATAGCGCAGGCTCATGATGATGCCGTAGATTCCGAACGCCAGCAGCAGCACGATGAAAGTCACCGATGCTCCAAGCAGGATGAGCGCGCCGGTCTGATCGATCGCGCGCGCGGAATGGGGGTCAAGAAAACCCTTCGCCTTGACGTAGTGAAGGATCAAAACGGCATAGGCCGCGTAAACCAGGACACAGGGAAACCACGCCAGAAAATAGATCTTGGTCAAGAGCCATACATACCGCCCCGTTCGCGGCAGGACTGCGCCATAGGCTGCGCTGATACTTGCCGACTCTCCCAGGTGGATCCATCCCACGGCACGCGTATTTGCCGCCACCGCAACTCCGCCGCACACCAGGCTGACGAGCGCGATGAGCACAATTCCGATCACCGCGGCGCCAATGATCGCCGTGTTCATATGCATGGCCGAGAAGCCACGCTGCACTGCGATCTGCACCAGCCCGAGTACCAGCAGGATCCCTGCATAGACAGACGAGATACCTGCAAGCAGCAGAAAATTTGTCCGATAGAGTTCAGCGGTGCGGTCGAGAATCTCTCCCAGAGTGAGCGGCCGCAGGGTGGTCTGCATTTTCAGGTCCTTGGATGTTCAGGAGTTGCTTGCCGGGATGCTAGCACAATCGGGGCTGTGGCGGGCGCGCCCCTCACGGGGTAAAAGCAAGGCTAGGGAGAATCCTCGGGCACTTTTTTCCCATTCGGTACTTCTTACCCTGCGAAAACTGGCGTTTTCCCTTCGCAACCTCTTCGTTCCAAAGCAGAAACGCTTTGGCACTTCCATTGCTAATTACTGTCCTCGCAAGACGAGGCCGTTTCCCCAGATCTACGCCACGTCTGAAAGTCGGACCCGACGGTACAAGGCGGAAACGTCCACCCCGGAGGTTAAATATGAAAACTAGAATGCAGCTGCTTCTTGGAATTTCTTCCTGCGCTCTGATGCTGGCAAGCGTCCAGGCCCAGGGATTCACGATGAATTCTGCAAGCCCCATGCCGGTTATCCAGGAGCCTCAGGCTCCGCCCGCTCAGACCTCGCCTGACCAGAGCATGCCGAGTCAGGATCAGTCGAAGGCCACAACCTTTACCGGAACCATCGTCAAGGACGGAGAAAATTACGTTCTTCGCGACTCCTCGGGTGGTATCTACAAGCTCGATGATTCCTCCCGCGCACAAGCCTTCGAAGGCAAGACGGTGAAGGTAACCGGCAAGCTCGATGCAGACTCCAAGTTGATCCACGTTGACAGCATCCAGGCCCTGGCCTCGTAAAGGACCACTGAAACTTACAGCAGGAAAATTGATCCGGATGCGAGGCGAACTGCCTTGCATCCGGATTTCTCTTTTGGGCGCCTTTCAGCAAGTGGCATAAACAGCAGGTCAAGCGTTCCTCGATAGAATTGAACCTCGAAAGGAGACGCCCATCTCTATGCCTCTCGATCCCGCCTGTGACATCTTCCTTGAGTTCTCGCGTAACAAGCTTCTCGATCAGTACTGGCCACGACTACGTAAAGCTGTGGAACCGCTTAGCCAGGAGCATATCTGGTGGCGGCCCAATGCTGCGAGCAACAGCATTGGAAATCTCGTTCTTCATCTCAATGGCAACATTTGGCAATGGCTCGTCGCTTCGTTTAACCGCCTGGAAGACCAGCGCGATCGCCCCGCCGAGTTCAATGCCACCGGCGATCTTTCGGCAGCCGATCTGCTCGATCGTCTCAGTCAGACCATCGAAGAAGCGGCAAAAGTTCTTGTGCGCCTCACACCCGACGAACTGCTTGCAACCTGGCACATCCAGGGTTACACGGTGACCGGGCTCGCAGCCGTCTACCAGGTAGTGGAGCACTTCGGCCTGCACTACGGTCAGATCGTTTACATCACGAAAATGCAGGAGGGCCGCGACCTCGGATTCTATAGCGAGCTGAGCAAGACCGGACGCGCAAGTGGCGGTTCAGTCTAGGCCTCGAGAGGAGATCGCCCCGATTATTCGAGGTGCTGTATCTGGGTACCCGGCGGAATCTTCACGGCAAACTCATCGGCCGGCAGTTTCACATCGGTGGAGACCTTATCCACCGTCAACACCAGCTGTATGCCTTCGAGCGGCCGCCTGATGGTCACCCTTGTCGGAAATTGCTTTCCGTTGAAATTCTTGTATCCCAGGTAGCTCACCTGGCTCTCGAGATTTCCCTGCTCGTCATACAAATCCTGGTTCGATGGCAGTAGATCATCGCGATGGAAGGTGATCACACGAACGGGCTTGTCTCGACGGCTGCCGTTCATCGCGTGCTTCGTGATGCTCAGAACGTACTCGGGCATCAACGTCAGGTGTTTCTTGGCAACATCTTCAATGGTTTCGGTATCCGAGATCTCCGCGTAGTAGTCCTCGGGATCGAGTCCGCGCACCATCATCGCATCAAAGAAGAACCCGGGCCTGAGGTTTTCAAATTGCTTGTCTGACCTCTTGGTAAGTGTGTTCGGGCCCTGGATTGCTTTGCTCTTTGGCGGAATGAGAATGGTGAATGTGTTGCCATCGCTGGCCATATCGAAGACGCGCACAGTACCCAGTAATTGCCCGACAACGCGCATATGGTTTGGCTTCTGCATCACGATCCAACCATGCACCGATGGATAGTCGGTTGCCAGCCCTTCCTGCGGTTTGAGGAGCGTCGCCTTCATTTCTACCGTTGCCGTCAGGTTCTGAAATTCGTTCCACCGTTTGTCGAGTTCGGCAGCAAGTTCCTCGGGCGTCGCAGTCAATACACGTGCGGGCGCCTTCGGCACAGGCAAATGCCGCTTCATGGGAATAAGCCCGCAGCCGCTGAGCAACAGCGGCAGAGCAAGTACTCCATACAATGGCCGCAGCCTCATCGTTGCCCCGCCTTCTTCACTGCGCGCCTGTAGCCGGAGACATTCTTTGTATGCTCTTCGAGCGTTGTCGAAAACAGGGATTGCCCCTGCGGGTTTGCGCCGGCAGCAACGAAGTAGAGGTAATTTGTGGGTGGCGGATTCATTGCAGCGCGCAGCGCAGGCAGGCCGGGATTCGCAATCGGTCCAGGCGGCAACCCCGGATGGAGATAGGTGTTGTAGGGCGTATCCCGCTTCAGATCGCTTCGATAAATGCTGCCCCGCCATTGATCGCGGACTTCGAGCCCATAGATTACCGATGGGTCGGTCATCAGCGGCATATGCTTCGCAAGTCGATTTTCAAAAACGCTGGCGACCAGCGGCCTCACCGATGCGAGGGCTGTCTCTCGTTCTACCAGCGAAGCCAGCGTCACCACGTTGTGCACATTCACCTTCAATCCA
>Ga0157369_10007013_pt1 | contig 13001 bp, 11 predicted proteins | sample C25metaG_FD_113461 | JGI IMG/M metagenome (GOLD analysis project Ga0157369, IMG submission 113461) | Corn rhizosphere microbial communities from Kellogg Biological Station, Michigan, USA - C2-5 metaG | ecosystem: Host-associated > Plants > Roots > Rhizosphere > Soil | place: USA: Michigan...
CGTCGAGGGCGTCACGGATCAGTTCCGAGCCCTGTTTGAGTTTCTCGGCGGCGGTGCCGGGTTGGTTTCCCATAGCACAGATTCTACCAAGAACCGAAGACATCCACGAAAGTTATCCACAGGCAAGACAAGCATCCCTGCGTGAGTGTCGCTACTACGTACGACTCCGCCACTTCCGCGAGTCAGCAGAATCTGCGGGCATGCGCCTCATTCCCGGAAAAGTTCTCGCGCGCAACCCAAGGGTTGCCTCGAACACTACGTCCCGCGTGTCCGCGACTGCGGTGCAAACGCAGCGTAGACGTGCCGGGGCGGCGCATCCGGAAATATGATCGGCACAGGATCGATTTCGCTCAGCGCGGCTCTCACCTGCCGGGCAAGGAGGCGCCGATGTCGTACGCGATTGAAACGGATGCGCTCAGCAAGCGTTACGGCACGCAGACCGCACTCCGCGCACTGAGCCTCACGGTCAATGCTGGAAGCGTCTTCGGCATGATCGGGCCGAACGGCGCAGGCAAGACCACGACCATGCGCCTGCTGCTCGACATCATCCGACCATCGGCGGGAACCCTGCGGGTGCTCGGCGCCGACCCCCGCACCGGCGGCCCGGCGCTGCGGCGTCGCATCGGCTTCCTCCCCGGTGAGCTCCGCCTCGAGGGCCGCACCACCGCTCGAGCTCTCCTGGGCTACTACGCCCAGATCAGCGGAGGAGGTGCCGCCCCGGCCGCCATCGACGAGCTCGCCCTGCGGCTCGGCCTCGACCTGACCCGACCGGTCGGGGCGCTCTCAAAGGGGAACAAGCAGAAGGTCGGGCTCGTGCAGGCGTTCATGCACCAGCCCGACCTTCTGGTGCTCGACGAACCCACGAGCGGCCTCGACCCGCTCGTGCAGCGTGAGTTCTTGTCGCTGGTGCGCGAGGCACGGGAGCGCGGCCAAACCGTCTTTCTCAGTTCGCACGTGCTCAGCGAGATCCAGCACGTGGCCGACAGTGTGGCGATCCTTCGCTCCGGTGAGCTGGTGACGACTGCGAGCGTCGCTGAACTGCGCGAGTCGGCCGTGCGCCACGTGCGGGTCACCGTCAGCCAAGCGGATGCCCCGGCTCTCCGCTCTGCACTGGCCGCGCTACCCCAGGTGGCCGACCTGCGAGAGACGAGCGGGCCATCCGGACTGGCCGGGGTCACCATGTCGGCCAGCATCGCCTCCGGCCTGCACGAGTTCGTGCACGCCCTCTCCCGCTTTGACGTACTCGACCTGGTCGCCGAGGAAGCGGACCTGGAGGAGGCGGTCCTCCGCTACTACGGGACCGATCTGCGGGAAGGAAGTGAACCGGCATGAGCGCCCTGCCCCTCCTCCGCCGCACGATCTGGTCATCGCGCCGCTCGGTCATCCTGTGGAGCGTGGGCCTGCTCGCCGCTCTGGGGCTCTACCTGCCGCTGTACCCGTCGATCGGGGGCAACGCCCAGATGCGGCAACTGATTGCGAACCTGCCCCCGGCTCTCGTGAAGGCTATCGGGTACGAGCACCTGACGACCGGCGCCGGCTACACGCAATCCACGTTCTTCGGACTGTTGGGCTTCGTGTTGTTCACGATCGCCGCCGTCGCGTGGGGCACGGCTGCGATCGCCGGCGAGGAGGAGAGCGGTGCGCTGGAGCTCACGCTGGCGCACGCGGTGACCCGCACCCAGGTGGTGCTCGAGCAGGCAGGCGCCGTGGCGCTTCGGCTGCTGGTGCTCGCCGCCGTCAGCTTCCTCGGCGTGCTGGTGCTGAACGGGCCGTCGCAAACCGGAATCGACGCCGGGAAGCTGCTGGCGGCATCCGTTGCGCTGCTCGGTCTTGCTCTGCTGATCGCGTTCGCGGCGCTGGCTGGCGGCGCGCTGACCGGTCGGCGTTCCGTCGCGCTGGGCGCAGGGGCGGGCGTTGCCGTGATCTCGTACGTGCTGAACGCGGTGGCGAGCCAGAGCGCCGACCTCGACGGCCTGCACGCCTACTCCCCCTACGCGTGGGCGTTCGGCAACTCGCCGCTCACGCAGGGCGCCGACTGGGGCGGACTCGCGCTGCTCTATGGCGGCGTCGTGCTGCTGCTGGCACTGGCGGTGGTGGGCCTGCGCCGGCGGGACGTCGGGGTGTGACGAACGCATACATCGCGGCGGCCGGCCGGCCCTGAAAACGAAAAAGCCCCGGCGAACCGGGGCTTATGTGGTGGGCGATACTGGGATCGAACCAGTGACCTCTTCCGTGTCAGGGAAGCGCGCTACCGCTGCGCCAATCGCCCATTTCCTGACTGAACTACGACAGGAATGGAGGTGGATACGGGATTCGAACCCGTGTATACGGCTTTGCAGGCCGCTGCCTCGCCTCTCGGCCAATCCACCGTGCGGGTTCACCACCAAACGAAGAGAACCGCACCTTTCGGTGCGATTCCATTCGAGCGGATGACGAGATTCGAACTCGCGACCCTCACCTTGGCAAGGTGATGCGCTACCACTGCGCCACATCCGCGTTGCTCGCATTTCTGCGTGCTAGGAGACTCTATACCGAACCCGTCGCGATATTCAAACTGAGCCGGACACACGTTTGGGAGCGGTCGAAGCGCCGAAAGCGGGCCTCACGGTCTGGTATCGTGAATCCCGCCTGAACGAGTTTCAGACGCACAGCAGGGGCGATTGGCGCAGTTGGTAGCGCGCTTCCTTCACACGGAAGAGGTCATCGGTTCGAGTCCGGTATCGCCCACCACACCTACGGGTTTTTGAACCGCCAACCCGTCATACTGCAAGGTCGAAACCTAATCGCGTATGACGACCCGGTCCGTCGCCGAGCTGTATTCGACGACTGCACCCGAAAGTGGCCCCGAAATAGTCATGACATAGCCCATCCCTTTGCCGGCGGCCTCGTAAGCCAGCATCGTTCCAAGCGGTATACGTCCGAGTGCGCGCCCGTCTGGCAGAAGTACAGTGCCGGTGTCCGTCGTGACCGCCAAGGAAGAAGGCCAGCCATGGTCGGGCACCAGCTGTTTCATCACATAGGCGAGGGTGCCGACGGACTGAACCATCTGCATCCGCTCGTCGGCACCATCTGCGGGGGCCGATACCACGGGCTCTGCCGGGGCCTCAGCCGCCGGGACCTGAGCTTGGGTGGCTGCAGCATGAGCTCGCGGAGCCTGCAGCAGCGCCGGCGCACTTGCGACGGGCACCGGCCTCAGCGGCATGTCGTTGACGAAGAACGACAGCGGGCTCGCCAGGCGCGGCGACCCCGCGAGGAAGGTGACGAGGTAAACCGCCATCACGAGGGTTCCGACGGAGCCGAAAGTCACCCCTGTGGTGGCAACCGCCCGCGTTCCACCGCCCTCGCCCACTCCGCGCAGAGCGAAGATTCCGTACAAGACTCCACTGATGCCGACGGTTGATACGAGGAATCCCGACGTGGTCGATCCATCGCCCGGCTGGAGAACTGCGAAGACGATGGCCGCGGTACCGAGCAGCAGCGACCACCACGCGGCGCCACGACGCGTCCCGACCCGGCTGTAGGGCCGTGCGGGCTGCCGATAGGTGGCGGGGTGGTGTACGGGGGCGGAAGGCGGCGGCGAGGGCGTCCAATCGCGCGGCCCCGGAGGTGGTGTCACAGCTACTCACAATCGTCCGGCGGCCGGCACTGACCGCACTCCCATTGCTAACGGCGCTGGCGTTCCGCCGGTAAGCCCCAGAAGCGGGCACAGCACTGCGCGCGCCTCTGCCGCCCGCACCTCGTGCTCCCCCACCTCCTGCTCCCCCGCTCCGTTTTCAGGCCGCGCACGGCGTGTCGCGGCACCGAGTGCGGCGGGATCGGGCGCGACACACCTCCGCTCCTGAAAATGGTCGACCCGGGGCGCGGGCCCCACGCGGCAACCCGGGGCGCGGGCCCCACGCGGCAACCCGGGGCGCGGGCCCCACGCGGTCAACCCGGGGCGCGGGGCGTACGCAGCCGAGCGCGGGGCGGCAGGCCGCACGCAGGCGGGCGCGGGCCGGCACCCATCGGCACCGGCCCGCGCTCACCTCAGATTGCTACAGGTTCCTCGGGGTCGCGTCGCCGTCACCCTCGACTTCGATCTCCTCCTTGCGCACATCCTCGGAGACCGGAACCTCGTCGGTCACAGTCTCCTTGTCGAGGCGTACGCGCTCGACCGGCACGGTCTCCTTGTCGACCACAGGGCGTTCGGCGTTGAGGGTGACCTCGTGCTCCTCCTCGCTGATCGCGGGGCCGTCCATGGCGTCGCCGACGTTCGCGTCGGTGATGGGCTCGCGCTCGACGCGGACTTCCTCGTGGCTGACCGGCACCGTCTGGGTCACGTTCTCGGTGACCACGTACTTGCGCAGACGCGCCTTGCCCGTCTGGGTGGTCTCGGTGCCGACGTTGAGGCGCTCCTCGGAGCGAGTCATCGCGTCATCCGTTGTGGGACCCGACGTGTCGTGGCCGACCGTGCCCGTCGTGTCGCGCGAACGGCCGCCGGTCGCGTCGGCGTAGGTGCCGGCGTCTCCCGCGTACGTGTCCGCGTCTCCCGCGTACGTGCCCGTCGTGTCGCCGGCGAAGCCGCCGCCCGAGACCTCCACGTTGCCTGCGTCGCCCGAAACCCCGGTTCCGAGCCCCGAGTCCGACGCCGTCTGGCTATACGTCATCCCGTAGTAGTCGTAGAGCGTCGCCTCCTCGCTCTCGCTCAGAGCACCGTTGCTGTCGTCGACTCGCGGGGCGTCCTTCACCGTTGCCTTGTCGTAGCCCACGCGCACCTCATCGCCGTTCACCGTGGCCCCGCGCAGCGGAATGAACGTCTCCGACATACCGAAGAGGCCGGTCTTCGCCGTCACCCATTCCGGGTCTCCGGTCGCATTGTCGAGGAACACCTGGCCGACCCCTCCGATCTTCTCGCCGTCCGATCCGATAACCGTTCCGTTGCCCTGCAGGAGAGCCTGAATCTGCTCTGTGGTGATCATTTTCTGTTCCGATCCGTTGAGGTTCTGATTGGTTCTGATGTGTTCGCGATGTCGCTCTGAACGCGGTTCTCGAGGTCATGATGTGCCACCGGCCGGGCCCCTTGTGGACGTCAACAGCCGGTCGGCAGTGCTGGCGCTTCCAAGCGTCCACCGCGGTTGTGGAGGCCAAGGTACTGCCGACTTCCGGGGTTCGCTAGGGGCTGGCGCGAATCCCCCGATCGGGTGATTCTGGGTCAGTAACCCGTCCGGCGCCACGCGCACTGGACCCTGGAACCGAACGTGAAGGCTCGAAACCATGGCAGAACAAAACAGTGTGGCGAAGAAGCAGCAGGCCCCGGCACCCGACGATTCACGAAAGCCGGATGCGCCCACCGAGGTGCACAAACCGGCGTGGGGATACGTCTTCAAACGCGCCCTGGCGGAGTTCTCCCAGGACAAGTGCACCACGCTCGCCGCGGCGCTCACCTATTACGCCGTCCTCGCGATCTTCCCCGCCCTGCTCGCGCTCGTTTCGCTCGTCGGGCTCTTCGGGCAGGCCAAACAGACCACCGACCTGCTCCTGCAGATCATCGGCAACTTCGCCGACGCATCCGTTGTCGAGACCCTGCGAGGCCCGATCGAGGCACTCGCCACCTCGAACAGCGCAGGCTGGGCGCTCGCGATCGGCATCATCGCGGCCATCTGGTCGGCGTCGGGGTATGTGAGCGCCTTCTCGCAGGCGATGAACCAGGTCTACGAAGTGGACGAGGGCCGCCCGTTCTGGAAGCTGCGCCCGACCGTGCTCATCATCACGGTGATTCTGCTGATTCTCGCCGTCATCGTGGTGCTTCTGCTCCTGATCTCCGGCCCTGTCGCGCAAGGCATCGGTAACGCCCTCGGCCTCGGCCAAACGGTCGTGACGGTGTGGAACATCGCGAAGTGGCCGGTACTGGTGTTCATTGCGGTGCTGATGATCGCGATCATCTACTACGGCAGCCCGAACGTGAAGCAGCCCCGGTTCAAGTGGATCAGCGTCGGCGCAATCATCGCGCTGGTCGTCATGGCGATCGCCTCCCTGCTGTTCTTCTTCTACGTGTCGAACTTCGGCAACTACCAGAAGACCTACGGGAGCATCGCCGGGGTCATCGTGCTGCTCCTGTGGATCTGGATCGCAAACCTGTCGCTGCTGTTCGGCGCTGAGTTCGACGCAGAGCTGGAACGCGGCCGTGAGCTGCAGGGCGGCATCGAGGCGGCCGAGACGATTCAGCTGCCCCCGCGCGACGACCGCCAGACCAAGAAGCGTCACGCCAAGGAAGAGAAGCTGGTCGACGCAGGTCGCGACCTGCGCGAAGAGTCCAGCGACGACGGCAACACGGGGAACAACGATAGGTCGTAGAACCGCTGGGCGGGTTGTGCGCCGCTGCGCGGGTTGCACGCCACGCGCGCAGCGGCGCACAACCCGCGCGACAGGCAAGTCGCCCGGGTCAGGCGACGGATGCTCCGCCCGGCTCGAGCGCATAGCCGTCTTCACCGTGCACCACGATGTCGATGCCGGCCACTTCGGCCTCGCTGGTCACCCGGAACCCGATCGTCTTCTGGACGGCGAAGCCGAGCGCGAACGCGACCACAAACGAGTACAGCAGCACGGACCCGGCCGCGATCAACTGCACGACCAGCTGGCCTAGGCCTCCCCCGGTGAACAGACCCGTGCCGGTGGCGAAGAACCCGAGGTAGAGGGTGCCGATGATGCCGCCGACCAAGTGGATGCCGACCACGTCGAGCGCGTCATCGAACCCGAACCGGAACTTCAGCTCAATCGCGAATGCGCATACGACGCCGGCCAGTGCGCCGAGCAGCAGCGCCCAGCCGGGCGTGAGGTTTGCACACGCCGGGGTGATGGCCACCAGCCCCGCCACAGCGCCCGATGCCGCCCCGACCGATGTCGCCTTGCCGTCCTTGAACCGCTCCACCGCCATCCAGCCGACGATGGCCGCGGCCGTGGCGCCCAGAGTGTTGACGACGATGAGGCCGACGTTGGCGAGCCCGTTCACCCACTCGGCGCCGGCGTTGAAGCCGAACCAGCCGAACCAGAGCACGGCGGCCCCGATGAGCACGAGCGGCACGTTGTGCGGTTTGGTGATGCCCTTCTGGAATCCCACCCGCTTGCCGAGCACCAGCGCAAGCGCGAGGGCAGCCGCACCCGCGTTGATGTGCACGGCGGTCCCGCCGGCGTAGTCGATCACATCGGGAAGCCCGAGGGTGTCGCCGAGGCGCATGATCCAGCCGCCGCCCCACACCCAGGCTGCGACCGGAAAGTAGACGAGCGTCGCCCAGACGCCGGCGAACAGCATCCACGACCCGAATCGCGCCCGGTCGGCGATGGCGCCGGAGATGAGCGCGACGGTGATGATGGCGAACGTCGCGCCGAAGGCGGCGCCCAGCAGGTCGGTGTTCGCCGTGGGCCCCTCGGCGACGTGGGCCAGCCCGAAGTCGGCAAACGGGTTTCCGGCGAAGGCCGAGGGCGAGTCGACCACGCTCATGCTGTACCCGTAGAGGATCCAGAGCACCCCGATCAGGCCGAGCGCCCCGAAGCTCATCATCATCATGCTCACGACGCTCTTCGCCTTGACGAGTCCGCCGTAGAAGAAGGCGACGCCGGGCGTCATGATCAGTACCAATGCCGTCGCCGTGATGCCCCAGGCGATGCTGCCAGTGTCCATTGCGCGCACCTCTCGTTCGACTGCCGGGCGACGGCGAAGCGGATGCGGGTGCCGCCTGGGCAGAGCCCCAGTCTTGGACGGCGCGGTTACGAGAAGGAGCGCACAATGTTTCCCGCGGGTTACGGGAGCGCCCCGCGTGTAACGAATTCGTTTCGCGGTCGAGCGGATGCGCCTGGCCGGCCCCGCTACTCCGCGTGCGGCGGCAGCTCCCCCGTCGTCAGCGCCACCATGCGCGACTGCGAACGCAGGTACTTCTTGCGGTAGCCGCCCGCCAGCATCTCGGCGTCGAACGCCTCGTTCAACGGCAGGCCGCTGGCGATGATGGGAATCTCAGCGTCGTAAACGCGGTCGATGAAGGCGACGAGGCGCAGCGCATCCGTTTGGTTGGTAAGCAGGAAGACGTCGCGGATCGTGATGACGTCGACGCCCTGGATGATCTTGATATACGTCGACGGGTGCACCGTGGCGAGGTGTCGCATGAGCGAACCGAAGTCGTCTTCGGTGACGTTCTCGCCGCGCTCGCGCATGACGCTCACCATGCGGGCGAGGTCCTCAGGCTCCACGCTCACGGCGCGGCCGGTGGTGTCGCGGCGCCGGTAGTCGAGGCCGTCGATGCGCACGGTCTCGAAGTTCGCCGACATCGCTTGAATCTCTCGCAGGAAGTCGGACGCGGCGAACCGGCCTTCGCCGAGCGAGTTTGGCGGGGTGTTCGAGGTCGCGGCGACCCGGGTGCCGGTGTCCATGAGCGCACCCAGCAGGCGGGTCATCATCATGGTGTCGCCCGGATCGTCGAGCTCGAATTCGTCGATGCAGATCAGCTTGGCGCCCTGCAGCTGCTTGACGGCATCCGCGAAGCCGAGCGCGCCCACGAGGGCGGTGTACTCCATGAAGGTGCCGAAGTACTTGCGACCGGGCGCGGCGTGCCAGAGCGCGGCGAGCAGGTGCGTCTTGCCGACGCCGAAGCCACCGTCGAGGTAGATGCCGGGCAGCTCCGCCTTCGGTTTGCGGCTGCGAGAGAAGAACCCGCCGGGGCGTTGCGCCCGCCACACCGCGGCGAACTCGTGCAGCTTCTCGACCGCCGCCGCCTGGGAGGGAAAGTCAGGGTCGGGCCGGTACGACTCGAACGAGGCGTGGTCGAACTGGGGCGGCGGCACGAGCTCGGCGACGATCTCCGCGCCGGTGATCCCGGGCGACCGATCGGCGAGCCGCTGGGGTTGGCGGGTGGCCACTGGCGCCATGGAGGAATCACCTGTTTTCTGTGTCGTAGGAAGACGAAGACCCGGCCCGCGGATGCGCACCCGGCGTCGGGCAGCGTAGATTCGTAGTGCGGGCCGCTGACCAGCCTAATCCGCACCCCATCCACTCAGGCGCGAGCAACCGCGCTCCCAGGAGGTTCTTCCATGTCCGTTGAGCTCGATCCGGCACCCAAGTTCGCTGCATACGCCCACCCGGAACGACTCGTCTCCACCCAATGGCTCGCCGACCACCTGGGCACCCCAGGCCTGGTCATCGTCGAATCCGATGAAGACGTGCTGCTCTACGAGACCGGGCACATCCCCGGCGCCGTCAAGATCGACTGGCACACCGACCTCAACGACCCGGTCGAGCGCGACTTCATCGGCAGCAAGGGCTTCGCGGCCATGGCCGGCAGCAAGGGCATCTCCCGCGACTCGACCGTCGTGATCTACGGCGACAAGAACAACTGGTGGGCCGCCTACGCGCTCTGGGTGTTCACGCTCTTCGGGCACGAAGACGTGCGCCTCCTCGACGGCGGCCGCGACAAGTGGATCGCTGAGGGTCGCGAACTGACAACGGATGCCCCGCAGGTCACCCCGGTCGACTACCCGGAGGTAGAGCGGCAGGACGCACCGATCCGCGCCTTCAAGGAGGACGTGCTGGCGCACTTCGGCAACCCCCTGGTGGACGTGCGCTCCCCCGAGGAGTACTCGGGCGAGCGGCTGCACATGCCGGCGTACCCCGAGGAGGGCGCCCTGCGCGGCGGGCACATCCCGTCGGCGGCGAACGTGCCGTGGGGTCGGGCGGCTGCTGGCGACGCCACGTTCAAGGACCGCGACGAGCTCGAGGCCATCTACAAGGGCGAGGCCGGCCTTGCCGACGGCGACCCGGTCATCGCCTACTGCCGCATCGGTGAGCGCTCCAGCCACACCTGGTTCGTGCTGAAGCACCTGCTCGGCTTCGAGAACGTGCGCAACTACGACGGCTCCTGGGTGGAGTGGGGCAACGCCGTGCGCGTGCCGATCGCCTACGGCAGCGAGCCCGGGCAGGCCCCCGCGCCCCGCTGACAGAAGTGGGACAATGGAGGAGATGACTTCCTCCACCGTGCCGGCCGCGCTGGCCGAGATCCGCGACGACTTCCTGGCCCTGCCCCAGAAGGAGCGCCTGACGCTGCTCCTCGAGTTCTCAAATGAGCTCCCCGAGCTGCCCGAGCGCTACCAGGAGCACCCGGATCTGTTCGAGCGCGTCGTCGAGTGCCAGTCTCCCGTCTACATCTTCGTCGAAGTGGATGCCGACGACAGCGTTCACCTGTATGCCACGGCTCCTCGCGAATCGCCGACCACCCGCGGCTTTGCGTCGATCCTCGCGCAGGGCCTCGACGGCCTGAGCGTTGACGAGGTGCTCGAGGTTCCCGACGACTACCCGCAGTCGATCGGGCTCACTGAGGCCGTCTCGCCGCTGCGCATCCGCGGGATGACCGCCCTGCTCGCCCGCACCAAGCGGCAGATCCGAGCCCGGCGCGTATCCGTGAAATGACAGTCGTTTCAGTGTCACGATGGTTTTCCGCCTGGTGCGCCGAGCAATGCGCCTCTGATCTCGCTCGCCGACGAGGAACGGGCTGTGTCCCACCAGAGCGTTCCCGATTGCAACCGGCCGGAGTCGCGGGCGAACTGTTCTACTCCCGGATCCTACTTACGACGCTGTAAATAGAAGGCTACGGCGAGGAGACCCGTCGAAAGCGATGGCGATTGTGACGCTAACCTTCAGCAGGATGCTCACATAAAGGAGGAGCACGATAACGGCCAGTAAATCCACCCTTTCGAGAAGCTGGACGGCTCTCCCCCTTTCCCTATCACTGACGGCACGGGAGAGGGCCTTAGTTGACGCATGGCGCATCCAATCGCGCCGGCCAGTGTCTACTTGCTCTTACTGGCCGCCATCTGCCATGCCGCAAGCTCGGGTCTTCAAAGCCGGCATTGACTTTCGGCTGATCAAGAACATCCATTAAACCTGGTGCGATTCAGCCGGTTCCCGCGGGCGTCATACGAGTGCGTGTCCTATTGAAATTTGGCTCTATTGCTCAGGATGAGCCAGATCACTCCGGCGAGTCCGCACGCGAACACGACGGCACCGAGGACGCGAAGAGGAACGTTGCTACCGAAAACGATCAATGCGACTCCGACTGCCCACAGCAGAACTCCTCCAATCCCGATCACGACAGTTCGACTAGTCATCATTACCTCCGAGGTTTGCGTCGATGCCGAGCGGCGCCGTTACAGCGGACCAGACATCGCTGTTCGTTTCATCATCGGTACTAACAAATGAGGGCGCCCCAGATGCCGAATCCAAGCCCAACCACCGCCCCGACGGCGGTTCCCACCCCCGGCGTGAATGCCGTTCCCCACACGGCGCCAATAGCAACTGATTCACCTGTCCCCACAAAAGCGAAGAGGATTCCACATTTCTGCGTGTCGGACAGACTCCCCGTTGGATCCGCGTTGTTGATGGGTCACCACCTGCGTAGGCGTACCGGTTGGCGTTGTGCGGATCGAGGGGTGCGTCCATGGTGTCTTGTTGGGTGAAGCGGCCGGTAGCGGGGTCGTACCAGCGGGCGCCGTAGTGGATCCACCCTGTGGTGCGTTCCTGGACGCCGTCCTTGAACGTGTACGAGTTCTGGCCGGTGCCGTTCCCGCCGGAGTCGACGGTGAGGGTCGGGACGCCGTAGGGGTCGTAGCTGTAGGCGAACGCTCGGTAGGAGCCGCTAGTGACCAGGACGGTGGGGTTGCCGGTGCCGTCATGCACATACAACGACTGCATGCCGCTGGAGGTGCGGAGCATCAGCGGTTCCCCGGTGACCGGGTCGTGTTCGACGTAGGCGGTGGCGTTGTCACGGTTGACCTGCTCGATCACGGGTTGACCGTTCTGGTCGGCGCGCCCGTACGTGTACTTGTAGTACCCGCCGGTGGTGTTCTCCGCGAGGATCTCGTTCTGCCCGGTTCCTGCATAATGCGGACTATACGTCGTCCCGCCGACGGTGACACCGGTCATCTGCTGCGCCCCGTTATACGAATACGTGCCCTTCGGGTCCGCGGTCAGGTTCCCGGCCGCGTCGTAGCTGTACCCGGTGGTGGTGATCTGGTTCGCGGCGTTGACCGTCAACGACTGCGACGCGGTGGTGCCGCCGCTGGCGGTGAGCCGGTTGCCTCGGGCGTCGTACGTGTAGGTGTACGTCGTCGGGCTCGTGCCGCCGGTGATCTTCGCCTTCGTCAACCGGCCAGCCGTGTCGTAGGTGTACGCGGTGACCGCGCCGGACAGGTTGTCCTTCACCCACTGGATCTTCGACCGGTCACTGGAAGCCGTCGGCGGGCAGGTGGGGGCGGTGGACCCGGCCGCGTAGCAGTAGGTCACATCCATGATCGACGTTTTGTCGCTGTTGCCGTGACCCTCCTCCGCGGTCACCCGGGTGACCCGCCCGGTGGTGTCGTAGTCGGTGTGCGTGTGCGCCACCCAGGTGGAGTGGTCGCTGTTGGCGTCCATCCAGGAGTCCGTGCGGCGGCCCCGGTTATCGGTCGCGAAGGCGAGCACGTGCGTGCCGCCGTTGTACTGGTAGTTCAGCTTCGTCGGCACCCCCGACGCGTCGAACACGTAAGTCGTCGTGCCCCGCGAGTCCGTCGCCGACGTCAAGTTGGACGCTTTGTCGTAGCCGTAGCTGATCGTGCCACCGCCGGCGGTGTTCACCCGCGACGTCAACCGGCCCAACTGGTCATACCCATACGTCGTCGTGCCCTCCCCGTCCACCCGGGTGAGGGTCTTCCCGGCCGCGTTGTACGTGTACGTGACGGTGGGGGTGCCGTCGGAGAACGACGTGGACAGCACCCGGTCGACCTTGTCGTAGGTGTACGTGGTCGTGACACCCCGCCCATCCGTGTCGGTCGAGAGCCGCCCGAACGCGTCATACTCAAGATCACGGGACCCCAGGGAGGAACCGGTGACCGGGGTCACCCAGGTCAACTGGTGATCCGTATACCAATACACCGTCTTGTTCGTCCCATTGCCCGGCGCGGTCGCCGTCGCGATCGTCCCGTCCGAGTGATAGGTGAGGGTCGCC
>Ga0157369_10007016_pt1 | contig 12999 bp, 11 predicted proteins | sample C25metaG_FD_113461 | JGI IMG/M metagenome (GOLD analysis project Ga0157369, IMG submission 113461) | Corn rhizosphere microbial communities from Kellogg Biological Station, Michigan, USA - C2-5 metaG | ecosystem: Host-associated > Plants > Roots > Rhizosphere > Soil | place: USA: Michigan...
ATGAATCTGCTTAAACAGTTGCTGCTGACCGCCGCGTTAGGCGCGGCGCTCGCGAGTGCGGCGCCGGCGTTTGCCGACGGCAAGCCGACGATCAAGATCGGCTACGTCGAAGGATGGGACGATAGCGTGGCGACCTCGAACGTCGCGGCGCAAGTCATCGAAACGAAGCTCGGCTACCCGGTCAAGCTCGTGCCGGTCGCGGCTGGCGTGATGTGGGGCGGGGTGGCGCGCGGCGATCTCGACGCCACGCTGTCGGCTTGGCTGCCGGCCACGCACGGCGCGTATTGGGAGCAATACAAATCGAAGGTCGAGGATCTCGGCGCCAACTTCAACGACGCCAAGATCGGGCTGGTCGTGCCGGTCGACGTCAAGGCGACGACGATCGCCGATCTCGAGGCGCAAAAGGCCGATTTCAGCGGGCGGATCGTCGGGATCGATGCGGGCGCCGGCGTGATGAAGAAGGCGGACGATGCGATCAAGGCGTACAACCTCAGCTACCAACTGATGCCGAGCTCGGGCAGCGCGATGACGGCTGAGCTGGCGCGCGATATCCATGCGAACAAGCCGATCGTTGTCACGGGCTGGGCGCCGCACTGGATGTTCGCCAAATGGAAGCTCAAATTCCTCGAAGATCCGAAGAAGGTATTCGGCGGCGCCGAGCACGTCGATAACGTGATCAATCCCGAACTCGACAAGAAGGCGCCGCAAGTGGTCGCGTTCTTGAAGAAGTTCCAGTGGAAGCCGGGCGAGATCGATGGCGTGATGCTCGCTGCGCAGAACGGCACGAAGCCGGAAGAAGCCGCGAAGGCATGGGTATCGGCACACCCGGATCGCGTGGCTAGCTGGGTGGCGGACGCCAAGTAATCCTAAGTATTCAGTGTCCCTGTACGGGGTACGCGGCTGTGATGGCCGTGTACCCCGTTTTTTTACGAGTGCAACTACTGCAATACCACCGTCCGCTCCCCATTAATAAACACGCGCCGCTCGATAAACGCCTTCACCGCGCGCGCCAACGTGATGCACTCCACGTCACGCCCCACGGCCAATAAACGCTCCGGGCTATGCGAGTGATCCACACGTTCGACGGTCTGCTCGATGATCGGACCTTCATCGAGATCGTCGGTCACGAAATGCGCGGTAGCCCCGATGAGCTTCACGCCACGCGCATGCGCTTGGTGATACGGTTTCGCGCCTTTGAATCCGGGCAGAAAGGAATGATGGATATTGATCGCGCGCCCGGCCAGCTTGCGGCTCGTCTCTTCGGAAAGGATCTGCATATACCTCGCGAGCACCATCAATTCGGCGCCCGTCGTCTCGAACAAATCGAGTAGCCGCGCTTCCTGCCGCGCTTTGGTATCGGCCGTCAGTGGCAGATAGTGGAACGGCAAGCCGTGCTGAACGGCCATCGGTTCGAGCGTCGTATGATTCGAGGCAATCCCGACGATGTCCATCGCGAGTTCGCCCATCCGCCAGCGGAACAGCAAATCGGCGAGGCAGTGCTCCAGTTTCGACACCATCAGCAACACTTTCGGCCGGACGTGAGCGTCGTGAATCGCCCAATTCATGTTGAACGAGGCGGCGATCGGCGCGAATTCGGCTTTCAACGCATCCACATCGAGCGGCGCGTCGTGCTCGCGCGCCCCATGAAAAACGCAGCGCATGAAAAAACGCTCGCTGAGATCGTCGTCGAAAACGGTCAACTCGTCGATATATCCACGATGTTTATCGAGCAGCGCCACGACGGCGGCGACTTGGCCGGCGGCGCTCGGGCACGCGAGCGTCAGAATGAATTGATGGGAACGGTCTGGTGTTGACATAGGAATGGCCCTGGTCTCCATGAAAGCGCGTCGGGGATGCGCATTGCGCACCAGCGAGCGGTGCTTGCCAGTAGACCAGGGCGCCGCGCGCGCAGATAGAACCGAATCGCCGTGGCGATGGTATCCGGGCGTCAGGCCGCGTTCGCAGGTAACTGAAACCGCGCCACGGCTTCGTCGAGGCGCCGGCTCTGATCTTCGAGGGAGGCGGCCGCGGCCGATGCTTCTTCCGCCAGCGCGGCATTGCGCTGCATCGCCTCCTCCATATGAGTGACCGACGCATTGATCTGCTCGATACCGATCGACTGTTGCTCCGAGGCCAGGCTAATTTCGCCGATGATCGTGCGCACACGCTCCACCGCGTCGGTCAGCTCGCGCATGGTCGTGCCGGCTTCTCCCACGAGCGCGCTGCCGCCGTCGACGCGCTGTGTCGAATCGCCGATCAAGGTTTTGATTTCCTTGGCGGCCGACGCCGAGCGCTGCGCCAAGTTGCGTACCTCGGCCGCCACCACCGCAAACCCTTGTCCGTTTTCACCGGCGCGCGCGGCTTCCACGGCCGCGTTCAACGCGAGGATGTTGGTTTGGAACGCGATGCCTTCGATCACGCCGACGATGCCGGCGATCTGCGTCGAACTCGCCGCGATCGCATCCATCGTCGTGACCACGCGCGCCATCGCATCGCCGCCCTTGACGGCGATCTCGGCGGCGCTGCCCGCGTAAGTGCGGGCGCTGCGGGCGTTGTCCGCGGTCTGGCGCACGGTAGCGGTCAGCTGCTCCATGCTCGCCGCGGCTTGTTGCAGGGAGGCCGCCTGCCGCTCGGTATGATCCGACAATTCCATATTGCCGTGCGCAATGGTACGGACGTCGCCGACCATCGATTGCGTACTAGAGCGCACCTGGTGAACGGTTTGCGCCAGGCCTGCTTGCATTTGGCCGAGGCGATCGAGCAAGTGCCCCATTTCATTCGCACGCTCGACGACGACGCGATGCGTCAAGTCGCCCTTCGCAATACGATCGAAGTGATCGACGGCCGCATTGACGGGGGTCACGATCGAGCGGGCGAGCCTGCGTTGCGTGACCAACCCGACGATAAGCGCGAGCGCCGCCGCCGCGCCGAGCATCCACAACGCGCGGTGAAAGCGTGCATTGGCTTCGTCGAAGCGAGCCTTTTCGCGCGCGACCTGGAAATTCTCCAACTCGGTGATGGCGTCTTGATACGCGGTGAACAACGCGGGCGGGGCTTCCCGTTGAGTCGAGAGAAAGTCGACCATGTTGTCGGCATCCAGTTGCGAAAGCGCCTTCTGCAACGTTTGGTCCAATAGCGCACGACGGCGCGCCAGCAGGGCGTCGAGCAGGCTTTGCTCGGCGGCGTTGGGCGTATGCAGGTGCTGGTAGGCCGTCAGTTCGTCGTTACTCTGCGTCAGCAGTTGATGCAAACGGGCAATTTGCTTTTGCGCCGGCTGACCGGCGCTAATCAATTGCTCGACCTCGCTCAGCCCGCCGCGCAGCACCAACAACCGTTCCGAGCTCGTTTTCAAATGGAGCAGCGACGCCGTATCGTCGAGATACATGGCGGCGAGCTCCGCTCTTCCGGCGGAGAGTAGCGCGATCGCGCTGCCAATGACGAGCATCAGCAATGCCGTGTAGCCGGCGATGGTGGCGGCAAGACCGCCTCGAATCGAAAGGGATTTGGGCATGGCGATACTCGCGTACACGTTGAGGAAAGCGCGAACGGCGGGCGCTTACCACCGCTATATCGGCAGCCCGATGCGCCGCCTATTGCCAAGAGGCGACGACAGTCTGATCAATTGCGACAAGGTGCGATGCCCGCCATCTGGCGGCGAACAGGCGAGCGCGGACGACGCAATCCCCCGTGCGCTGTTCAATTGCACGTCAAAAAAAGTGCTTAATAATCGCTGTTATTGTCAACTACGGTAAGTCGTAGTCACCCCGTTCGATTAATTAGAATTACTCCTCGAATGTTCCTCAATGGTCTGATGGAACGCGTCGACGGAGATCATGGCTGCCGCATTGGCGGGAGCCGGACGTTCGGCCGGGCGAAACACCGCATCGCCGCGGCGAATGGCGCGGCGCGACACGACACATGTACCCGACGAATTCGCCGAGCGGCGGCGCCAGCGTTGTTCGCCATAATGGCATCGGCCTGGCTCAACCCAACGAATAATGAGCGTGGTATCGGATTGTTCGAGTATTTCGATTTGGACGCGGCTAACGTCGATGGCGAGAGACTTCTTGGTCCTCATAGCGGCTCCTGGAATCGAGCTCCCTAAATGTATTCGGGAGCGGCCAGGACCGCTATCGCCATATCCGTAGAAACACCATTCTCGAAAATGAAATAATCAAGGGGCGGCTACGTTAATTTGCACACTTTTTTGCACACTGACGTGGCAATGCATGCGGATTGAATTGCGCCGTGATCGAACGCGCGGGCGCGAGCCGTTGCCATGGGCCGCCCCAAGTTTAAAAGCGGGACGGGCGATAAGGTCGCGGATCGGTCAACGGCGTTTGCCCTGTCATCATTTCCGCGAGCAGCCGTCCTGTCACGGGGCCGAGCGTCAGTCCATGGTGCGCGTGGCCGAATGCGAACCAGAGCCCTCGATGCCGCTCCGCCTTGCCGATGACGGGCCGCATATCGGGCGTGCAAGGCCTCAGGCCGAGCCACGGCTGCGCATCGAGGCGTCGCCCCAGCCCGAACGCCGGGCGCGCGTAGGCTTCGGCGCGGGCTAGCTGGATACCGGTTGGCGGCGCCTCGCGCGCCGCGATCTCCACGCCCGTCGTCAGACGTAGCCCGCGCTGCATTGGGGCGATCACATAGCCTTGCTCGCGATCGAGCACCGGCCGCGTCAAAGGCGCGTCGCCGGTGGGTTCGTAATGCATGTGATAGCCGCGTTTCGCCCGCAGCGGAATGCGGTAGCCGAGCGGCCGAAACACGGTGTCCGACCACGGGCCGAGCGCCACTACGAGTTCACGCACGCAAACGGGGCCATCGGCGGTCTGAACGATCCAGGCATCGCCGTCTCGGCGTACCGTCGCGGCATCGCCCACGAGCGATTTCCCGCCGGTTGCCTCGAACAAGCGGGCGTAGGCCTTCGTGAGCGCGCTCGGGTCTGTGACGCTTTTGGGATCTTGCCAATGCAGGCCGCCGCAAAAGAGCCCGGCGAGAGACGGCTCGCACTGGCGTAGCGCCGTGGCGTCGAGCGTTTCTAGCCGCAGACCTTGCGCACTTGCCAATGCCTCGGCCCGCTTGGCGGCCAGTTCGAACTCGTCAGGGGTCCTAAACGTTTCGATCCAGCCATCGTCGCGCATCAACTCACTGGCGCTCACGCCGATGCGCGCCACGAGCGCATCGTGCTCCTCCACGCAGAGGCGAATCAGCGGCAGCATGTCGCGGGCGGCCGCCGCCAAACGCGCAGGCGACGATTCGCGCCAATATCGGGCGAGCCATGGGACGAAAGACGGGAGCGCTTTGTAGTCCCAGTAGAGATCGGTCGATTGATTGCGCGCATAGCGCGCCAATGCGCTCAGGCTGCGCGGGAAGGCATACGGCACGACGGCCGAGCGCTCGATGAGCCCCGCATTGCCGAAGCTGGTTCCTTCCCCGGGCGCCCGGCGATCGACGAGAGCCACGCGCCGCCCGCGGTCTTGCAGATGGATCGCGCACGAGACGCCGACAATGCCGGCTCCAAGAACGACGACGTCGAAATCCATGATGAAGTTTTCCGTGAAGGGGGCTGAAGGGCTGAAGGGCGATCAGATGACTTCCGCGTCGGGCGCCCATAGCACGAGATCGGTCTCGGCCACGGCCACGCAAGGAAGAATCAAGCCTTCCGCCTTTTCTTCCGCGCTTACGCCAGGCCACTCGATTCGATACGAAATGCGGCCGCTCGCTAACCGGCACAAACACGTGCGGCAGGTGCCGTTGCGACATGACCTCGGGAGCCGAACATGCGCGAACGCGGCCGCCTCGAGCAGCGACAATGTGGCCGGCGCGTCGAACGTATATCCATGCGGTTCGATGCGGACGATGGGGCTAGCGCTATCGGGCGGTGCAGTCATAGAAACCGAGGGATGCAAAGCGATCGCGCCATTGTCATCGCACGACGGCCAAAAGACCAAGCGGCCAACGCATTTACACGCAATTCACGTGCCTTTTGTCAGATCAAATGCCGTTTCGGTTCCAAATTGCAAGGAAAACTTGCTCGTCTGGATAAAAGTTCTACAGTGTATGCAATCGGCGTGGACGGCGGTATGTCCGTGCTGGCAGCCCGCGCTTCCAGCAAGAAGGAAGCACTCCCACCGGCGCGGTCATCGGCGTGTTTTCGTCACGGCAAAGGCGAAGTCCATGCAGATCAGTTTTCCTAAAGAGGCGCCCGAGTACTCGGGCCGCGAGTTGATTGTGGCGTTCCCCGCGCTCGTCAATGGCGAGCGCGTCCGGTGCAGCATCACAGCGGAGGCGCTCGAAGATCATTTCGGCGCGGCTTCGCCGAGGCTCGAGGACATGGTCGGCGCGTTCGACGCGCACCGGCCTCGGATAGAAGCGGCCACGCGCCGGCTACTGTCCGAAACGGGCGGCCAATGCGCGATGCTGCGCAGCGGATACGTCCGGTTCTACGAAGCCAACACTCGCGTTTGACGGCGCCGATTACTCCTTCCCTCACCCAGGGGGCGCCGGAGAGGCGATCGCACAAAGCGCGCAAGCGCCCGGTAGAGGGCATGCCCCGTTGCGCGCTTCGACAACGTTCACTCGCCGCCGAGATAAAAGAAGCGGAACAGGAAAATCGCGGCGATGATCCAGACGATCGGTTTGACTTGTCGCGCGCGCCCCGTCAACAGCTTGAGCCCCGCATAGGTCACGAAGCCGAACGCCACCCCATTCGCGATCGAGTAGGTGAACGGCATCAAAAGCGCGGTCAGCGCGGCCGGCACGACTTCGGTGGCGTCGTCCCACGGTAAATCGGCCAGTTCACGCAGCATCAGACACGAAACGTAGAGTAGGGCGGGCGCCGTCGCGTACCCCGGCACCACGCTGGCCAGCGGCGCGATAAACAAACAGGCGAGGAACAATACGGCGACGGTAATGGCCGTCACGCCGGTCCGCCCGCCGGCCTGCACGCCAGATGCGCTTTCGATATAGGCGGTCGTCGACGACGTGCCGAGCATCGAGCCCGCCACGATAGCCGTGCTGTCGGCGAGCAGGGCTTTATTCAACCGGCCCATTTTCCCCTCGACGAGCAGCCCGGCGCGGTTAGCGACGCCCATCAAGGTGCCGGTGGCGTCGAACAACTCGACGAGAAAAAACACGAGGATGACGTTGATCACGCCTGTCGATAGCGCAGCGCGCACATCGAGGTGGAACAGCGTCGGGCTAATCGAGGGCGGCGCCGACACCACGCCATGAAACTGATTGCCGCCGAAGAAGAACGACAGCACCGTCACACCGAGGATGCCGATCAGGATCGCCCCGCGCACGCGCAGATAATCGAGCGTCACGATGGCGAAGAAGCCGATCGTCGCGAGCACCACTTGCGGCTTATGCAGATCGCCGAGCGTGACGAGCGTGGCGGGGTTGCCGACGACGATGCCAGCGGTTTTCAGTGAAATGATCGCCAAAAATAGACCGATTCCGCCGGTTATCGCGACGCGGATCGAACGCGGGATGCCGCCGACGATCATTTCGCGTACCCGCAGCAGCGTCACAAGCAAGAACAGACACCCCGAAATGAACACCGCACCGAGCGCCGCTTGCCAGGTGAAGCCCATGCCCTTGACCACGGTGTACGCGAAATAGGCGTTGAGCCCCATCCCGGGCGCGCAGGCGATGGGGTAGTTCGCATAGAGGCCCATGATCAAAGTTGCGAGGGCCGAGACCAGACAGGTCGCGACGAAGACGGCGTCTTTCGGCATGCCCGCATCGCCGAGGATGGCGGGGTTGACGAAGATGATATAGGCCATCGTCAGGAACGTCGTGGCGCCGGCCAATATCTCGGTGCGCAGATCGGTGCCGGCTTCCTCGAAGCCGAAGTAGCGCCTGGCCGATTCGCGCAGCGAAGGCGTGTGGGTGTTTTCCATGGGCGGGTCTCCGAAAACCAGCCGCACAGTGTAATAGCAGACGATCCGCGCGCGCCAGCGACAAGCGTCCGTTGCGCAGGCCAGCATGCGCTATGCCGGGCGCGCATGTCGCGGCGCTTCAGCCGCGCTTGAGCAAGTTGGCGAGCAAGTCGATGGGCAGCGGGAAGACGATGGTGGAATTCTTGTCCGCGGCGATCGTGGTTAGCGTTTGCAGATAACGCAGTTGCATCGCTTGCGGCTCGTGCGCGAGCGTTTGCGCGGCTTCGAGCAGCTTCTGCGAGGCTTGCAGTTCGCCGTCGGCATGGATGATTTTCGCGCGCCGCTCGCGCTCGGCTTCGGCTTGCCGGGCGATCGCGCGAATCATCGACTCGTTGATGTCCACGTGTTTGATTTCGACGGTCGACACCTTGATGCCCCATGCGTCGGTTTGCGAATCGAGCGTCTTTTGAATGTCCGCGTTCAGTTGTTCGCGCTCGGCTAGCAGCGCGTCGAGCTCATGCTTGCCGAGCACGGCCCGCAGCGTGGTTTGCGATAGCTGGCTCGTCGCGTCCAGGAATTTCGCTACTTGAATCACGGCCTTTTCCGGATCGACGACGCGAAAGTAGACAACCGCGTTGACCTTGACGGATACGTTATCGCGCGTGATGACGTCCTGCGGGGGCACATCGAAGACGACCGTACGCAGATCGATCCGCACTACTTGTTGCACGATCGGAAGGATCAATACAAGGCCCGGCCCCTTGACCTTCCAGAACCTGCCGAGCATGAAGACGACGCCGCGCTCGTACTCCCGGAAGATTCGAATCGACGAGGCGACGATGACGAGCACGATCAAGAACAGCAACGTGCCGAAGCTAAAGGTGAATCCGATCATGGGGACACTCCTCGGTGAGGTTCTCTGTGCGGCGCCCGTAGCGGCTCGTCCGCCGGTACGACATCGAGCGTCAATCCCTGTCGGCCGATGACGCGTACGCGGGCGCCCGCTGCAATCGGCGCCGCGGAGCGGACCCGCCAGCGTTCGCCGCGCAGGCGCGCCCAGCCGATATTCGCGCCTGTGGCCTCGCCATCGTCCGGGCCTAGCGCCGCGTCGATGACTTCGCCGACGCTGCCGACGAGCGCTTCGCCGCCCGAGACGAGAGGCCGGCGCCGCGCGCGATAGGCGAAGCTCGACACAAAAAAGACGAATACGGCGCCGGCCGCGGAAATTGCGGCGATCATCGGCAGCGGCACGCCGTAACCGGGTGCATCGGTATCGATCAGCATCAGCGCGCCGGCCGCGAACGCAACGATGCCGCCGAAGCCGAGCGTGCCGAACGTGGGCAGAAACGCCTCGGCAATCAGAAAGGCGATGCCGAGAAAGATCAGCGCGAGGCCCGTGTAGCTGATCGGCAGCAGCTGCAGCGCGAAGAGGCCGATCAGGAGACAAATCGCGCCGGCGACGCCGGGTAGTACAAAGCCTGGATTGGCGAATTCGAAAAACAAGCCGTACATGCCGATTGTCAGGAGGATCAACGCGACGTTCGGGTCGGTCACGACAGCAAGCACGTGGCTGCGCCAGTCCGGTTCGAGCATGACAACGCGGGCATGCATGGTCGACAGGGTATGTGCGCCGTCGGCCGTCTCGATCGTGCGCCCGTCCAGCTTGCCGAGCAGGTCGGGCAGATCGCGCGCAGTCAAGTCGACGACGTGCTGCGCGAGCGCTTCGTTGGCCGACAAACTGACGGCCTCGCGCACGGCGCGCTCGGCCCAGTCCGCATTGCGCCCGCGCAATTGCGCGAGCCCGCGAATGTACGCGGCCGCGTCGTCGATCTGCTTGCGCCGTTCCGTCGATTGAGAATCGATCGCGAGCGGCGCGGATGCCGTTTTATCGCGCGCGTTAGGCGGATTCGCAGAAGGCGACGGCGTCCCGAGCTGGATGGGCGTGGCGGCGCCGAGGTTCGTGCCCGGCGCCATTACGGCGATATGGCTGGCGTAGACGATATAAGTGCCGGCGCTCGCGGCGCGTGCGCCGCCGGGCGCGATAAACGCGGCGACGGGCACGGGCGAAGCGAGGATCGCCTTGATGATTTGCCGCATCGAGGTGTCTAGCCCACCGGGCGTATCGAGCTCGATCACGGCGAGCTGCGCGTGGTCGGCCGCCGCGCGTGCGAGCGAGCGCGTGATGAAATCGGCGCTCGCGGGGCCGATTGCGCCGTTCACGGGGATGGCGACGACTTCGGCGTCGAGCGGCGCGCTCGTGTTGGGCAGCACCGCGTTAGTGCGCTCGCAGACGATGAGCGCCGCGAGCGTCACGACGCAGCAAGCGAGGCGCGCGCGCAGCCGTGCGAACGGGCGCGGGCTGCGCGTCGACGCCGTTCGCGGCAACGGATGGATTCTCATCGTTCTTAGCCGGCGCTCGAGATGCGCCGCCGTTGGCGGAGGGGCCGCCCTGACAGTTAAAGCTTAGGACGATTCCCTGCCATCCGCTAACCGCTACGTGTGCAAGTGTGCGCACCGGCGCAAAGTTTTCGCGGCGCTTCGGTTCCAACGCCAACCGTCGGGCTGGCTTGGCGAAGCCGCCGTTCGTTGCCGCTTCTTCGTCCGAATCGGCAAGAAAAGCGGCCATCGGTTACAATACGGAGCCGATTCGCTTCGCACGCTTGCCAAGTGTGCGTATCGTCTCGTTGCGCAGTCTCCCTTGATAATCGCCCACTGAGGCCGGCGATAGCAGTTCTATTCGACTGCACGCCGACTGCACGCCCGACCCCTACCGGACGGCATCGCGCACGCCGCGGTTCACCGGTTCCATCGCGTAAAGGGCGTACCGCCAGGACAGGCGGTACACATGACGCTTAGAACGCGGAGGCCGCCCACCTCCCATTTCCCACAATCGCGCTACCGATAGTTGGTTGGCGCTCGCGGCTTGCTTTTCGGCGAAGCATCGAAAGGATGGGCCGCGACTGACTAGGAATCTCGAATGGCAAAAGAAGAATTGCTTGAACTTGACGGTATCGTCGACGAAGTGCTGCCGGACAGCCGCTACCGCGTGACGCTCGACAACGGCGTGGTGGTGGGCGCTTATGCGTCTGGCCGCATGCGTAAGAACCACATTCGCATTCTTGCGGGCGATCGCGTCACGCTCGAGCTGTCGGTGTATGACCTGACGAAAGGCCGCATCAATTTCCGCCACAAAGACGAGCGCAGCAGCGGCGGCGCGACGCAACGAGCCGCATTTCGCCGCCGTTGAGGTGAGTCAGGTAGTCGGGTAGTCAGCGAAGCCCAGAAAAGGCGGCGGGGCGCGACAAGCGTGCGCCCCGAGCTGGCGACAAGTGTGCGTGCGCGACGAGCGCACCGGGTGCAGCGCGACGAACGACGAGCAAAGCTACGCTTCTCGTTCGTGGCAAACCACTTCGATGTTGTGCCCGTCCGGATCGATCACGAAAGCGGCGTAGTAGTTCGCGTGGTATTGCGGGCGCAGGCCGGGCGCGCCGTTATCTTTGCCACCGGCCTCCAGGGCCGCGCGATAAAACGCGTCGACTTGGCGGCGATTCTCCGCGACGAACGCCACATGAAGATGCGCCGGCTTCTCCTCGGTGGGGTATAGGCACAACGAAGCCTTACCGTCCGAGCTCATTTCGATGCCGTATGTCGGTGGCGGCCGCTCCCCGACAACTTTCACGCCGATCGATTCGAGCGCCTTGAGGTAGAAGGTCTTGCTCGCGGCATAGTCGCGTACACCGAACTTGACGTGATCGAACATGAGTTCTCCTAATCGTTAATCTCGGGAGCGTCCCGCGGCCGATGCATCGATGCGGCGGCTGTTCGGCCGCGCTCAACTGCGACGCTTCAAAAAATCGATCGCCCCGTATAGGTGGTCAGCCATTCTAAAGCCAGCGTGCCGGCGAGCGAGTTGCCGTTCGCATCGAGCCCCGGCGACCAGACGCAAACTGCCATTTCCCCCGGCAATACGGCGAGTACGCCACCCCCGACTCCGCTTTTTGCAGGCAAGCCCACGCGATAGACGAAGTCGCCAGCCGCATCGTAGGTCCCGCAAGTGAGCATGAGGGCCGATAGGCGCTTGGCCGAACTTGCATCGAGGATACGTTCTTGCGTTGCCTGCGAGATGCCGCCGCCCGCGAGGAAGAGCGCCGCGCGTGCGAGTTCGACGCAGTTCATTTCGATGGCGCACTGGCGGCAATAAGCGTCGATGACGACGTCGGGCGCCATTTCAAGGTTCCCGAAGCTGGCGATGAAATGAGCCATCGCACGATTGCGCTCGGCGTGCTGCAATTCCGATTGCGCGACACGCGAGTCGTAGTCGATATCCGCTGCGCCCGACAAGCGCCGCATGAACTGCACGAGCGCTGTTTCCGCGCGCACGAAGCGGCGGCACAGCACGTCGGTCACGACCAGTGCGCCCGCATTGATGAACGGATTGCGCGGCAAGCCGCGTTCGGTTTCGAGTTGGACGAGCGAATTGAAGGCGGTGCCCGACGGCTCGCGTCCAACGCGCTGCCAGAGCTCATCGCCCAGCAATTGAAAGGCGAGCGTGCAGGCAAAGAGCTTCGAGATGCTTTGGATCGAAAACCGTTCTTGCGCGTCGCCGACGGTAAACACCTCTCCGTCCAAGGTGACGACGGCCATCCCGAACCGCTCGGCCGGCACCTTGGCGAGTTCGGGGATGTAATCGGCGACGCGGCCTTTGGTGCGCCACGGTTCGATGTCGCGCTCGATCCGCTCGAGGATCTGCGCGTAATTAGGCTGATGGTTCATGGATCGTTCTGATCGTTCTTTCTTTCTTTTAGTGAGCCGGTAGACATGCGAGACGTCCGGCCGCCGCCGCTCGCTCTAGTGGGCGAGCGGCGCAGCCCGTATGGAACCCGCAAGCGCGGGTCGCCGTCAAGCCGGGTAGCAGTGGTCACTGTGGGCTGCTGTCTTGTTTTGTTCTGGCGAGGGTTTTGCGGTCTGCGTTGAGCTCGGTTCGAGCGCTGCAAAATACCGCTTGCGGCGCATGAAGAACGCGCCTAGAATCACGCCTCTTTCGCGCAGTCATGGAGACGGCGCGAAACGAAGCGAGAGAGTGGGAGCCTTGCGGCGCGGCGGTTTGCGCGAGGGC
>Ga0157369_10007017_pt1 | contig 12996 bp, 9 predicted proteins | sample C25metaG_FD_113461 | JGI IMG/M metagenome (GOLD analysis project Ga0157369, IMG submission 113461) | Corn rhizosphere microbial communities from Kellogg Biological Station, Michigan, USA - C2-5 metaG | ecosystem: Host-associated > Plants > Roots > Rhizosphere > Soil | place: USA: Michigan...
CGCCACCGCCGCCTCCCCCGCCACCGCCGCTGGTGGAGTAGGCGGCAACGTAGGCCACGCTCATCGTGCCGCCGGATGCCGTTGAGCTGGTCGGCGTAGTGCACCCGCAGACGCCGTTCGGGAAGCCGCCGCCCATCGCCAGGTCCATGATGATCGACAAGTTATGGTCGAACGCCGCCTGCCACGTCGCCGTGCCGACTTGGGCCTCGGTCACGGTGAAGTATGAGCTGCCGTCGAGGTAGAACGTGACCGACTCGTTGGACGTGTTGGTGCGGTTCAAGATCATCGTGTAGGTGTGGAAGCCGGACTGGCAGCCGGAGCAAGCCCGCAGGCCGCTGCCGATGCCGTTCGGCTCGTTGCACGGGCCGCCGGGAAAGGTGCCGCAGTGGATGGTCCCGGCGACCTGCGACAGCGAGTTGACGTCCTCCATGATGTCGATCTCGCCGTTCTCGGGCCATTGCCCCGGGCCGAGCATCCAGAAGGCCGGCCAGTACCCCAGCCCGCCGCCCGGCTGCTGGATCGAGGCGGTGACCTCCAGCTGGCCGCCCGCGGGGGCGCCCACGTTGGCGGAGGTGGTCTGGACGCGGCCGGAGGTCCACGAGCCGCCGCTGCCGAGCGCGGTGATGTCGAGGTTGCCGCCGCCGTCGAGGTGGACGTTGCTCGCCGAGGTGGTCATGGTCTCGATCTCGCCGGTTCCGAAGTTGGAGCCGGGCCCGGTGTCGTACATCCACTGGGAGTCGATCCCGGATCCCGAAGAGCCGTTGAAGTCGTCGCTGAAGACGGTCGACCAGCCGGATGGCGGCCCGGGAACCGCGGCGGCCGCCGCCACCCGGGCCGGCGCCGCGGGGCCCGCCGGGGCCGCAAGGGCCGAGGTAGCGGGCGCCATGGCCGCCGTCACCGCGATGACCGGCGCGATGACGGCGAACGCCAGTCCGCTTCTGGGACGCCAGTTCCTGGCGCGCTTACTGATACACGTGACGCGTTGTGATATGCCGGGCATATCCCGGCCTCCTTACCCCGCTCAGGGTTTTAAATAGGAAACTTTCCTATTCTTAGCGCGAATGTAACGTCACGGTCTCACCGCGTCAATCGGAACGATCGTTAAAAAACCGTAAACCACCAGTTATCCTCATTATCGCAAGTACACGCCAAAGAACGCTCAAGCATTCGAGGCTTGGGCCAGTATCGCCCTCGGCGCGCGGCAGCACGCCGACTCGCGGGGGCGCATGCCCAGCCGTCCCGGCCCGGCCGTCCCGCTGATCTTCGTGACACACGATCACCATTCTGGATGACGCTCATTGCCCTGCTCCAAGGCGCTCACGTCACGGGCCGGGCGGCCGGCACCATCCAGCCCTTCGACCACGCCGCGCGGGCAGCCACCGCGCTCGCCCAAAGCCGGTACCCCGGCCCGGCTCCGCGTTGCCGGGAAGCGATTAGTCCCGGCGACCGCCGGGGTCAGTACGGGCGAGCAGGCGGGACCGGCCCGCCGCGGTCGCTAGAGGGAGGCTCGATGAGCCCGCAGGATGTCGTGGCCCTGTACTACGAGGCGTGGATCAGCAAGCGCGGGGACATGGGCGGGGTGCCGCTGGCCCCGGATTTCAGGTTCCGCGGCCCGGTCGCGAACTTCGACGACGCCGAGAGCTACCGGGCGATGGCGCGGGAAGCGGGGGCAATGGTCACCTCGTTCACCGTGCGGCAGCAGTTCACCAGCGGCAACCAGGTCTGCTCGATCATCGACTGGGAGATGGCGCTCCCGGTCGCCCCGATGACGAGCGCGGAGATCCTGGAGGTAGAAGATGGCCAGATCACGCGGGGCGAGCTGATCTACGATGCACAGGAACTGCGGGCGGCCATGTCCGCGGCGGGCTGATCAGAACGAGGCAGAATCGGAAGCAACGTGACTCGGGCGCCGGCCGGATTCGGCGACAGCAGCGCCGGCGATCAGCCTGACCAGCCGGGTGATGAGCTCGCGCTGCTTGAGCGGGCCCGATCCGGTGACCAGGCCGCCTTCGGCGGCCTGGTCACCCGGTATGAGGGTGAGCTGCGGCTGCATTGCTACCGGATGCTCGGCTCGTTCCACGACGCCGAGGACGTGATGCAAGAAGTGCTGGTGCGCGCCTGGCGGCACCTGCCCGCCTTCGAGGGCCGGGCGTCGGTGCGCACCTGGCTGTACCGGATCGCCACGAACCGGTGCCTGACCCGCCGCGCCCGCCCGGCCCCCGAGGCGCCGGCGGGGGCGGCGTTCATGCCGCCCCCGCCCAACGCGCCGGACGTCGAGGTAGTCGGCTTGCAGCCGCTCCCGGACGCGTGGCTCGGCGAGGCGGCCGCGCCGGCCCCGGAGGCCAGCTACGACCTGCGCGAGAGCGTCAGCCTGGCGTTCCTCACCGTGATCCAGCTCCTGCCGGCCCGCCAGCGGGCCGTCTTGCTCCTGCGGGACGTGCTCGGCTTCAGCGCCGCCGAGACCGCCGGGCTGCTGGACATGACCGTCGCGGGCGCCAACTCCGCGCTCCAGCGCGCCCGCGCCGCCCTGGAACCGCACCACGGCTCCGGCCGAGTGCCCCGCCGGGCACGGCCGGCCGATGACGAGGCCGAGCGCAGGCTGCTGGAGGCGTACACCACCGCGTGGCACGCGAACGACGTCCCCGCGCTGCTGTCGCTGCTGCGCGCGGACGCGCTGCTCACCATGCCGCCGTTCCCGGCCGCCTACCGCGGCCGCGACGCGATCGGCCAGTTCCTGCGCACCGTCCCGGCCGGCGGGCGCCTAGACCAGATCACCTTGATCCCGGTCCGGGCGAACCTGCGGCCGGCGGTCGCGGCCTACGCCCCCGGTGCGGGCGCGAGCAGCGCGTACGGGATCATGGCGCTGACGACCGACGGCGACCGCATCACCGAGATCACCGGCTTCGCCGACCCCGCGCTGTTCCCCGCGTTCGGCCTGCCCGCCCGCCTGGAGCGATAACGTGCCCTACAACGAGGCCCTAGCCACACGGCTCCGCGAGATCATCGCCGACATGGACGGGGAGATCACCGAGCGGCACATGTTCGGCGGGCTGGCGTTCATGCTCAACGGTCACATGTTCGCTGGCATCGTCGGCGACGAGCTCATGCTCCGCCTCGGCGAGGCCGGCGCCGAGGCCGCGCTACGGCGCGAGCACGTCCGCGAGATGGACTTCACCGGGCGGGCGATGAAAGCCATGGTGTTCATCGAGCCCGGCGGCTTGGGTGGCTCAGCGCTGGGGGAATGGATAGCCGCGGCGGCGACGTTCGCCCGCACGCTGCCGCCCAAGCTCGCCACCCGGAAACCCCGGTGACCTCGCCGCGGCGTGCCACCGGCAGGCCGCGGCACGACGCGGAGCGGGAGGGCTGCATACCAGCGGGCGGTCGCGGGTCAGTAAGATCGACGATGCTCCAGATGATGCCCTGGCGTGGAGGCACCCGCTTCCCGAACCGCCGTGGTGCCGCGGCTAATGGCTTCTAGCCCCGATTCTCGCGACTGAGGAGTCTTCCGCGTGCCTGAGCCATCGGCTGATATCGCCGCGACCGGCCTCGACGGAGACGGGGCTGGCCCTCCCCCGCCGCGACCGGCCCGGCGGGTGCTGCCGCGGGCGGACCGGCGGGAGATCGCGGCGATCTTCGCCGGCGGCGCCATCGGGACGTTGCTGCGGGCCGCGCTCGCCGAGGCGTTCCCGCACCCGGCGACGGCGTGGCCGTGGCCGACATTCGCGGTCAACATCGTGGCGGCGTTCCTGCTCGGCTACTTCGTTACCCGCCTGCAGGAGCGGCTGCCATTGTCGGCCTACCGGCGGCCGCTGCTGGGCACCGGGGTGTGCGGCGGGCTGTCCACGTTCTCCACGATGCAGGTGGAGATCTTGAAGATGATCAGCGCAGGCGCCTGGGGGCTGGCCGCCGGGTACACGGTGGCCAGCATCGCGGCCGGGTACGTGGCGATCCACCTGGCCACCGCGCTGGTGCGCAGGGTGCGGGTGCGGCGGGAGGCACAGTGAGCGTGCTGGTGTGGGCCGCGGTGGTGCTGATCGGCGGGGCCGGCTCGGTCGCCAGGTTCCTGGCCGACGGCCTGGTGTCGTCGGCGGCCGGCCGCGATTTCCCGTTCGGCACCCTGGTGGTCAACCTCTCCGGCTCGGTGATCCTGGGCCTGCTGGCCGGGCTGGCCCTCAGCGGCACTGAGGCGCTGCTGGCCGGTACCGCCGCGGTCGGCTCGTACACGACGTTCTCGACCTGGATGCTGGAGACGCAGCGGCTGGCCGAGGAGCGCCAGCTCCGCAAGGCGGTCCTCAACGTGGTGGTCAGCCTGGTGCTGGGGGTGGCCGCCGCCGCGCTCGGCCGCCTGATCGGGGCCCAGCTGTGAACGGCCCCGCCAAGGTGGACGGCCCCGCCGCCGGCGAGGATGCCGTAAAGCTGACCAGCTACTTCGGCGAGCGGCGGCGCACGCCGGGACCGGGCGGAGCCGGATTCGCCGCCGACGCGCTGCTCGACCTGTACGGGCGGCAGCAGGTGGCGGCCAGCATCTTGCTGCGCGGGGTGGAGGGGTTCGGGGCCAGGAAGCACCCGCGCACCGACCGGTCGCTGACCTTGTCAGAGGACCTGCCGCTGGTCGCGGTGGCGATCGACCGCCGGCCCCGGATCGAGGCCCTGGTCGAGCCGACGGCGCGGATCACCGGGACCGGGCTGGTCACCCTGGAGCGGGCGCGGCTGCTGGCCGGCGACGTCGAGCCCGTCACGCTGCGCGAGGGGATGCACGAGGAGACCAAGCTGACCGTGTACCTGGGCCGCCAGGAGCGCGTGTACCGGGTCCCGGCGTTCGTGGCCGTCTGCGACCTGCTGCACCGGCGGGGCGTCGCGGGGGCGACCGTGCTGCTCGGCGTGGACGGGACCACGCACGGCACCCGGCAGCGGGCAGCGTTCTTCAGCCGCAACGCGGGGACGCCGATGATGATCATCGCCGTCGGCGCCGGGGAGCGGATTGCCCGGGTGCTGCCGGAGCTCGGCGGCCTGCTGCGCCATCCGCTGCTGACGCTGGAGCGGGTCCGCATCTGCAAGCGCGACGGTGAGCTGCTCGGCCCTCCCCCGGCGGTGCCCGGCAACGGCGACGCCGGGATGCCGGTGTGGCACAAGCTCATGGTCTACACGTCCGAGGCGGCGCTGCACCAGGGCCAGCCGATCCACCGGGCGATCGTCCGGCGGCTGCGCGCCGCGGGGATCAGCGGGGCCACCACCCAGCGGGGCGTGTGGGGCTTCCACGGCGACCACGCGCCGCACGGCGACCGCCTGCTGCAGCTCGGCAGGCGGGTTCCCGCCGTCACCGTGGTGATCGACGCCCCGCACCGCATCGCCACGGCGTTCGCCATCATCGACGAGCTCACCGCGCAGCAGGGACTGGTCACCAGTGAGGCGGTCCCGGCCCTGCGGGGAACTGCCAAGGGCTGGTTAAATCGGCATCGGCGGCATGTCAGCCGCCAGCGGCCAGCTGGGCGGGTTACTCCCTACTTCGTCACCGTTAGCGGGTGCCTGGCCGACGTTGACGCGCTGTAGACCTGGCTGCCGCCGTAGGCGGCGGTGAGCTGATAGCTGCCGACGCGGAGCTGGCTGGCCCTGAGCGTGCAGGTTCCGCTGCCGCCGGCGAGCTTGATCACGCAAACCGTGGCGGTGCCAGCCTTCACGGTGACGGTCCCGCTGGGTGTCCCCGAGGTCCGCGCCTTGACGTGGACGGTGAGCTTTTCAGTCTGCTCGTGGCCGGAGCGGATCTTCGCGGCGGACAACGTCAAGGCCGTGGAGGTAACGGTGGACTGGTCGGCCACGAACGCCTGGACGTGCTGGCTGGCATCCCCGAAATACCCGCCAGCGGCGCAGTTGCCGGAGCTCACGCACGCGACGGAGGTCACCGCCGCGGGGAAGGCCGGGACCGCGATGCCGGGCACGCGCCGCGCATTTCCCCAGGAGCTGTCGACCTCGTTGCCGATGAGCGTCCAGGCGCCGCCGGCGGCGGAACCGCCGAGGGCGCAGTTGCCGGCCGCTCCGCAGGCCAGAGAATTGAGGCGGGTGACGTTGCTGGTGTTGATGGTGGGGCCGAATACCTGCTGCGCGATATCCCAGCCGCCGCTGCGCTCGTCGGCGACCCACGCCTGCTGGCTGCCCGGCGGGTCCATGAACGGGCCGCTGAAGGTCCCGCCGGCCGAGCAGAAGCCCGGTGCCCGGCACGAGATCGCCACGGCTTCGGCGTCCCCGTTGACGTTCAGGCCGGCCAGGCCGGGCAGGACCTGGAACGGGCCCCACGTGCCGCCCTTCTCATCGGCCACCCACACGTCCTGGCGGGAGTTGTCGGGGGCGCGGTAGTTGCCGGTGATCCCGCAGTCGCCCGCCCTCGCGCAGGAGATCGCCGTGGGCGTAGCACCGTTAGTGTTCGTGGAATTGACGCCGGGCAGGGGGCGCGGTAGCCCCCACGTCCCGCCCTTCTCGTCGGCCACGAAGGGGAGGGTCTGGTTCACCTGGTCGTGGTAGGACCCGGCGAGGGCGCAGTCGCCCGACGGCACGCACGCGACCGCGTCGGCCTCGGCTTCGACGTCGCCGTTGGCGTTGAGGCCGTTGATGCCGGGCACCTGGATCGTCCGCTGCCAGGTTCCGTTCTTCTCGGCGGCGATGAACGGGTGATGGGAATTGGTGAGCGTGGTGTAGGAGCCGACGGCGACGCAATTACTTCCCAGCACGCACGACAAGGAGTTGACCGACGGGTCATCCCCGCTGCCGGTGCTCAGCGCGGCCAGGCCGGGCACCGGGATCGCCGTTTGCCAGGCGCCGTTCTTCTCGTTGGCGACAAACCACTGGTGGGGCCCGCTGGCGGGAACGTAGAAGCCGATGACGGCGCAGTTGGGCCCCTGCGCGCACGCGACGAAATCGGTCGTCGTGTCGCGCCCCCCGCTGAGGGTGGCGAGGCCGGGGATCGGGTGCGCGTTCCCCCAGGTTCCGTTCTTCTCCTCGGCGACGAATGCCTGCCAGTGCTTGTTCGCGCCCTGGTAGTCGCCGACGGCGGTGCAGGTGCCCGAGGTAATGCAGGCCACCTGGTTTACCTGGGAGCCGTTCTTGGCGAGGGCCGCCAGGCCAGGTATCAGATGTGCGTTGTTCCAGGCGCCTTGCTTCGCGCCGACGCTGGCCTGCGCAGCGAGCGCGGCGTGGGCGGCGAGCGTAGCGTCGGCCGTCGCCGGGACTGCTGGCAGCGCTCGGGGACTAGCCGTGCTGCCCATGGCGGTCACGCCGACCGCGATGACTGCCGCCGCGCCGGCGGCGAGCATGCTGAACTTCATGAAGACTTCCTGCCTGCCATCTCGAGGTCGTAGCCAGCACTGTGGCATCCGCTGCTGAAACGGCTCTGACAGCGCACTGAACTGGAAGCCGACGTGAGCGTTGATGGTGATTGAAGTTCTGGCAAACGAAAGCTGTGGGATCTTGTTACGCACTGGTGCGCGGGGCCGGGTCTTCAGTGCGACGTCAGCCCGCTTCAGCGGGGAATGGCACCGGCCGGGGCCTTACCCATCCAGTGCGACCTCGCTGTGCACGACCCGGCCGGCGACGGCGGTCAGGGCAACGCCCGGGGCCGCCAGGCGGGCCGGGTCGCAGGTCAGCGGGTTGGAGTCGACGAGCGCAACGTCACCGGGCTGGCCGGCGGCGATCCGCCGGCCGTCGGCGGAGGCGGTGATCGCCTCGGCGACGGTGATGGCCTGGCCGGGCTGCCACGGCTCGTCGCCTGGGTGCCCGCGGTGCACCGCGGTGGCGATCGCGAGCCACGGGTCAAGCGGCGCCACCGGCGCGTCCGAGCCGAGGGCGAGCCTGATTCCGTGGTCGAGCAGGGAGCGGAGCGCGAAGCAACGCTCCGCCCGGTCGGCCCACACCCGGTCCATCGTCGGGCGGTCGTCGAGGAGGTGCGCGGGCTGCACGCTGGCGGTGAGGCCGAGGCGGGACATCTGCGCGGTCGCCGCGGCGGTCGTGAGCTGCGCGTGCTCGATCGAGCCGCGGGCGCCCGTCACCGCGTAGGCGGCCAGGGCAGCCTCAAGGGCGCGGTCGCCAATGGCGTGGGTCGCGACCGACAGGCCCGCGGCCCGGGCCTCGGCCTGCAGGGCGACCAGCGTGTCAGCCGGGAGATTGGGTGCCCCGAAGCCGCCGGTGTCGGCATACGGTTCATGGCACCAGGCGGTGCGGGTTCCCAGCGACCCGTCACTAATGATCTTGAGCGAGCCGACCGTGAGCCGGTCATCGGCCCCGGGCAGGCGCGCGCCGCCGCGCAGCCCGGCCGCGCGGACCGCGCCGAGTTGGTCGGCGTACGGCGACCATCGGACGCGGAGCAGGTCACAGCCCTCGTGCCAGCGCTGTGCCCAGTCGGCCCACGGCGCGCCGAACTCGAAGTCAACGAGCCCGACGATTCCCTTCGCCGCCGCGTCGCGCAGCACCGTCCGGTAGTCAGCCGCCGTCACGGCGCCCTCGAACGCGGCCACTTTCGGGTAGGCGGCGAACCACTCGGCCTCGGCCACAGTGCCGTCCCGGCGCGGCAGGCCGAGCGCGTCCAGCGCGGCGGTGTTCAGCCAGGCATGGTGGAAGTCTCCGTTGATGAGGACGACAGGGACGCCGGCGCAGACCAAGTCAAGCTCGGCGACCGTGACCGGGCGCGACCAGGTCCCGGCCCGCTGGCCCGTCCCGATGACGGGACGCCCCGCCCGCGCGGCCCGGGCGACGAGGGCGAGCACGTCCTCCGGGGACGACGTCCGCGACAGGTCCAGGCGCCGCGACGCCAGTGCCCACTGGCCGAGGTGCGCGTGCGCGTCCCACAGGCCGGGGAGCAGCCAGCGGCCGTCCCCGTCGGCCACGACAGCGCCGTCCGGCCGCAGCCCGATGCCTACCCCGGCGATGACGCCGTCGCGGATCAGGACGTCGGCCGGGCTGGCCGCGCCGTCGCCGGCCGGGCTGTCCAGGGGGACGACGCGCACCCGGCGCAGCAGCAGAGACGACACCCGGCCATGATCGCAGCCCGCGGGCCTGCCGTCGACGGCGCTCCCGGCCCTCGTAGCGCAGCCGTCACATTGCCCGGCGCGGCGTGCGGGCCGAAGCCCCGGCGTTCCCGCATCCACATCATGAGCGGCCATTACGCACGGAGGTGGCGCTCTTGACGGCGCCTTATTACACCCCTTAAATCAAGGGCTGAATTAGTGACCCGGCTGCCCGGAAGGAGCCAGCTCATGCCCGTATCACTAGTACCGGCATTCACTTCAGGCAGCGCGTCGGGCGCGCCTGCGGAGCTCACGGCATGAAACTTTCAGGGCCCGGGACGCTCAGCGCCGCGTATCGCGGCATTCCAGTCAGCCCATAAGGCAGGAGGCTACCCACCATGCACTACAACGGACCGGCAACGCCGGCCGCCGCCACTCGGCGGCGCGTCGTGACGGTGCTCGCGACCGTCTGCGCGCTTTTCGGCGCCGCTTTCGCGGCTGGGATCGGGGTTGCCCGGCCAGCCTCCGCGACGACCGTGCCGCCCCCGCCGTCCGGCTGGACGACCGTGTTCAGCGACGCTTTCTCGGGCACGGCCGGCTCGCCGGTGTCGTCGGCGAACTGGAAGTACGACACGGGCCCCGGCTCTAGCTTCGGCACCGGTGAGATCGAGACCATGACCAACTCGACGAGCAACGTCTTCCTCGACGGCAGCGGTCATCTCGTGATCAAGGCCATCAAGTCGGGCACCTCGTGGACATCCGGCCGCATCCAGACGAACACCGCCAACGTGGGCGCGCCCGCCGGCGGTGAGCTGGAGGTCACCGCGTCGATCGAGCAGCCGAACCCGTCGAGCGGCCTGGGCTACTGGCCCGCCTTCTGGATGCTCGGCCCCGGATCGTGGCCGTCGACCGGCGAGATCGACATCCTCGAAGACGTCAACGCCTTGTCCGAGCGCTCCGGGACGTTCCACTGCGGCGTCGACCCGGGCGGCCCGTGCAACGAGACCAACGGCATCGGCAGCGGGCTGGGAGCCTGCGGCGGGTGCCAGACCGCGTTCCACACCTACACGGCGATCGTGAACCGGACCAACACCTCCGCCGAGTCGATCACCTGGTTCCTCGACGGGACCCAGTTCTTCCAGGTGAACGAGAGCCAGGTGCCGGTGGCGACCTGGCAGGCAGCCATCGACCACAACTTCTCGATCATCTTTGACCTCGCGATGGGCGGCGGCTTCCCGAACGGAGTCTGCAACTGCACCACTCCGACCAGCTCCACCAGCTCAGGCGCGACCATGAACGTGGCCTACGTCGCCGCGTACCAGAAGGCGGCCGGCGGAGGTGGCGGTAACACCGTCACGGTGCCCAGCCCCGGCAACCAGGCCGGTACCGTCGGCACGGCGGTCAGCCTGCAAGTCCACGCGAGCGACTCCGCGTCGGGCCAGACGCTGAGCTACAGCGCGACCGGGCTGCCGGCCGGCCTTTCAATCAACTCCTCGACCGGCCTGATCTCGGGGACGCCGACGACGGCCGCTACCTCGAACGTCACCGTCAGGGCGACCGACACCACCGGCGCGTCCGGCTCCGCCGCGTTCAGCTGGACGATCAGCACTAGCGGCGGTGGCGGCGGCAAGCAGTGCACCACGACCGCGACCGCCAGCATCTCCGCCGACTGCTTCACCGGCAGCCAGGGCACGATCTCGGTCACCTCCACCACGGACGCCAGCCCGTCGGGCGTGGATGGCAACCAGGCCGCGCAGCTTTCCAATGGCGACTACCTCGAGTACAACAACGTCAGCTTCGGAAGCGGCGGGTCGGCCCAGTTCGACGCCAGGGTCGCGTCGGGCGCGGCCGCCGGAGTCAGCGGGCTGGTGGAGGTCGTGATCGATAATCCGTCCAATGCCCCGGTCGGAAGCTTCGCGGTCGGGAATACCGGAGGCTGGAGCACCTGGAAGACAGTCCCGGCGAACATGACCAAGGTGACCGGCACCCACAACGTGTACCTGAAGTTCGTCTCGGGCGCCGGCGGCAATCCGCCCTACGTCAGCCTGCACTACTTCACCTTCCCCGTTTCCTAGCTCCGGCTGCTGGCGCGCCCCGGTTACTCCGGGGCGCGCATCAGCTCCACCGGCCGGCGCCGCAGCGAGATGGCCGCCGGGGCGAGGCTGGCGAGCAGCGCCGTCAGCAGGCAGCCGAGCGCGATCAAGGTGACCGGCACCCAGGGGATCACGATGTGCACGGCGGGCGCGGATGAGGCGAGCGCTCCGCGCAGGCCGCCGGTGACGGCGGCGATCACGGCCGCCGCGAGCGCGATCCCGAGGACGCTGATCAGGGCCGCCTCGACGGCGATCATCCGCAGCACCTGGCTGGCCGTGGCCCCGGCGAGCCGCAGCGCGGCGAACTCGTGCTTCCGGGCGGCGTTCGCCATGACCAGGGTGTTGGCGATCGCGATCCCGGTGTAGGCCAGCGCCATGCCCAAGATCGCGATCAGCGCCAGCTTGTTGAGCCTGTCTTGCTGCGCGCTCGACCCGGACAGGTAGCCGCTGGCCTTGATGACCGTGCCGCCGCCGGCCGCCGCGGCGGCGGCGACCGCCTGCCCGGTGCCTGGGCCGGCGCCCGGCGACAGCCTCAGGTAGACCGCGCTCGCCAGCGGCGCCGATGTGTGCGCGTCCCGCAGTGCCCAGGGCAGCAGCACCGTCTGGTCCAGGTCGAGCTGGTCGGCGTACACGGCCACCACGCGCAGCCGGACCGGGGCCGAGTCGGCCAGCCAGACGGTGATCACCTGGCCCAGCCGCCAGTTGCCCGCGGGCACGGCGACCGTGCCGGTCCCGGTGAGCGCGGCCAGGCTCCCGGCTACCAGCGGCAGCTTCTTGACGCTAGGGAGGGCGGGTCCCGTAACGTACTCGCCGGCCCAGTCGTCGAGGCTGCCGCCGCTGGCGACGTACACGGTGGTGTCAGTCACCGGGACGGCGGCGCTGACGCCGGGCACCTTGCCGATCGCGGCGACGGTGGCGTCGGCCAGCCCCGGCCCGCTGCCCGGGGCGACCATCGTGGACGCGGTGACCCGGCTGGCCGCCGCCGCCTGCTGCGTCCGGCCGAAGGTGAACACGCCGGCCATCAGCGAGCCGGCGATGCCGACCGTGAGGAGGATGGGCCCGACGGTGGCCGCGGTGCGCCGGATGCCGGTCGCGGCGCTGCGCGCGGCCAGCATGCCGGTGGCGCCGCCCAGCGCGGCCAGCGCCGGCGCGATCAGGCGGATCACCGGCGACGCCAAGACCGGCGTCAGCATGGCGAAGCCGAGCGTCAGCAGGATCGACGCCGGCAGGAACAACGCCGCCGTGTCCGCCGAGTGGCTGTGCCCGCTGACCACGATGAGCGGTACCGATCCGCCGAGGGCGGCTATGCCGACGAGCCAGCGGGTGACCGGCATGACCCGCCGGTCCACCGCCGCCTCGCGCAGTGCCTCGGCCGGGCGCACCCGGGCCGCGCGCCGGGATGCCAGCCACGCGCCGGCCAGCGCGATCAGCAGCCCGGCGCCGAACGCGGCGGCCAGCGGCCATAGCGTGAACCGCGCGGTGAACCCGGGCGGGGCGAACCCCACGCTGGCCAGCCAGCGTGCCCCCGGCCCGGCGACGACCACGCCGAGCGCGTCGCCGGCCAGCGACGCGATGACGCCGACGGCCAGCGCCTCGCCGAGCACCAGCCGACGGACCTGGCGCGCGCGGGCGCCGGCCGCGCGTAGCAAGCCGAACTCGCGGCGGCGGACCGCCACCGCGTAGGCGAACGTGCCGGCCACGACGAAGACTGAGACGAACCCGGCCAGGCCCGCGGTTGTGCCGAGCAGCGCCGCGGTGGCGGCGAGGAGGTCGGCGTCCGGGTCCGGCTCGGCGTCCCGGCGGTGGTCCCCGGTCAGCACCCGCAGGTCCTGCCCGCGGGTGAGGGCGGTCACCCGGGCCAGGAGCGCGCCCGGTGACGCGGCGCGCTCGTGGCTAGTCAGCGCGATGGCATC
>Ga0157369_10007018_pt1 | contig 12996 bp, 11 predicted proteins | sample C25metaG_FD_113461 | JGI IMG/M metagenome (GOLD analysis project Ga0157369, IMG submission 113461) | Corn rhizosphere microbial communities from Kellogg Biological Station, Michigan, USA - C2-5 metaG | ecosystem: Host-associated > Plants > Roots > Rhizosphere > Soil | place: USA: Michigan...
CACGGCAGCGGCTGCGAAGATGCCTGCACCATTTTCCCCAGAAAAAGATAAGGCGTAATATCAGCCGGATTCAAATCCGAGGCCGTGCAAACCCGCTCCGCTGCTTGCGCATACAGGCCGCTGGCATAAAAAGCGGCGCCCAACCCCGCCAGCATCCTTTCCGAATGCGGGTGCGCGGAGGCACCCTTCTGAAAAACTTCTGCAGCAGGTTGTATCGCTCGATGCAAGAGCAACTCCGTGGCCCATGCGAAATAGTTCTGTTCACTCGGATTCAGTTGTGCAGCGCGCTCATACTGATGCACCGCGGCCAGCGAATCATTCATTTGCTCGTCGATGTCCCCCAGTTGCCGATGCAGATCCGCGCGGTCAACGCTTGCCAGCATTTTTTGCAGTTGATCGCGCCTCCGCATCAGGTTTTGTGAATCCAGCCCCGCATCATCGCCAGATGTTTCTCCGCCAAGTCCGCGCGTGTCTTTTGCCAGTGCCTCGCTGGTTCTCAAATTCACATCGGAGCCGTGCCCTCCCGCCGCTGTCCAATCTGTAATTCCAGCAACGGTGAAGTCGGTGCTATCGCTGAATTGCATGGATTCCGATGATTTGCTGCTCGGAACCTGCGGCTTGGCTGAAGCTAACTTCACGACAAGCGGACCAGGGTTTCCTGACGGAATATCAATCGGCTGTGTTTTCTCCTGAAAGCCCGCCTTTTTGATCCGCAATAAGTAGGCGCCTTCGCCAGACACCACGATCAAGAACTTACCTTCACTGTCACTCGTGATTTGTTGTGCGATCGCCCCACTTCTCTCCAGCCGAACTGAAGCCCCTTGAATAGGAGATCCACCAGCCTCTTCTACTCTTCCTTCAATTTTCCAGGATCGTTCGGCTGCCTCTTGGGCATTTGCAATCGGCACAACCAGCACGCAAGCCAGAGTAACCAACAAAGTCCTGAAATGACATTTGTGAAAGCGAATCATAGCCAAACAAAAATTCCGGCTCGCCGGAGTGTTAAGGCAGGAATTTTATCTCAAGCGTCTATACGGGGGCGGCTCTGCTCGAAAGGTGGCAATTGAGCCTGCTTCCTGCCTTATCGTTTATGCTCAGGATTTGTACGTTAGCGCACTTATAGAGTAAGCTTCAAATCTACACAGAGACCAGCACGCTGGGCACATGTCCGTTCCGGAGGCAATTGATTCGCCTTCGACCCCCAGGGTCCCTCTAGGAAGGGCGACAGCATGCGTGTTCATTTAATCAATCCCAGTGAGGTAGCTTTTGGTACTGCCGTAATTACGCCTCGCTGGCTATATGTGCTGGCGGCGGCGACCCCAGCGACCTTTGGCGATCCCTCTCTTGTCGATGAAACCCTCGAACCTCTCAATCCTGAAACCATCGCGCCTGGTGACATTGTTGGTATAGGCATCCACACCGCCAACGCTCTTCGTGGCTACAAACTAGGAAAAATAGCCCGCGAACGCGGTGCTCATGTTGTCTTTGGGGGAATTCACGCCACCTTATATCCCAACGAAGCCCGCGAACTCGGTGGCGCGCACTCGGTTGTGAAGGGCGATGGCGACGTCGCTTGGTCTAAAGTTTTGGAGGATTGCAGCAAAGGCACTCCCCTTCCAGTGTATGAAGGCGGCCGTATCGAAGCCGACTCCTTCCTCCCAGCCCGATGGGACTTGATTCCGCGCGAAAAATACATGTGGGCCTCAGTGCAGACGGTCCGCGGATGTCCCAAGCATTGCTCGTTCTGTTCGGTTTGGCGCACTGACGGCCAGCGTCCGCGGCAGCGCTCCTCAGACGTAGTGATGGAAGAAATCGTTCAACTCCGAAGAATGGGATTCCGGTTCATCGCACTTGCGGATGACAATTTTTATCCCGTTACCCTGACCGACCTTCGCCTCGCCGAGCAACAGAACAATCAGGCTCGATTGAAGGAACTTAAAGCTGTTCGGGCCGAGCGTTTTATGTTGATGAAGCGTCTGGCACAACTACCTCCGGACACTATTTTCTTCACCCAGATCACCATGGAGGCCGCCGAAGATCCGGAATTCCTAGATGCCATGAACAAGGCGCACATCAAGGGGGCATTAGTCGGGGTGGAATCGGTGACTCCCGCTGGCCTAAAGGATATTTACAAGGATTTCAACCTGGCCGGAAAAGACCTGATAGACCGTTTGAAAAATTTCCGGCAACACGGTGTGTATGTTCTTGGCTCTTTCATTTTCGGATTGCCAAGTGACCGCGCCGAAACCTTCGATGCTACAGCGCGCGCCGCGCAAGAAGCGGAAATCGCCTTTGCCCAGTTTGTAACCCTTACGCCTTACCCCGGCACCGTCGATTTCATGCGCTGGGAAAAAGAAATGGAAGCCAAACCGGTCGAGATTGCCGGCATTCCTATCACGCGACGATGGCTGATTCCGCAAGCTCTACGACCGAAACTGTACTGGTCGCATCCCACGATGTCGGCGGAAGAAATCCGCAGCAATACCCAATCCGTGTGGGACACGTTCTATGGATTGAAATCAATCTGGACCCGCTCCCGCTTCATCAAATCCATGCGGGCGCGTTTAGCCTTTGTATTGATTTCAAAAATCTACCGCCAGATGTACGCTGACACCGGTATCGCCACTGACAGCGCCCGCGTATCACGCTCTCAACGCTGGGTGCGCCTGTTGGCCAAACCCTGTCGACATCTGTTCGCCGGCCGTCCCATGCCGAATTTAGCGGTTCCCCAAGCCTCGCGCGACTGGGAGCCGAGTGCTGTTGCTTAGACGCTCTGGAAATTTGTTCTGGCGGAAAAGAAGGCCGAGCTTAATCGTGGAGAACAATATTTAGCAGTGAACTGTGCACCTGCATGCCGTCTCCGTCGTAATTAATGAAACCCATTTTTCTGAACCGGTTCATAAAAAAACTTACGCGTGAACGAGTAGTGCCAATCATTTCTGCCAGAGTTTCCTGACTCATCTTAGGGATAGCCGCCGCCGGCGCGCTCTCTTTCCCAAAGTGTGCAAGTAGCAGCAAGAGCCGCGCCAGGCGCTTTTCGCTGGAGTTGAAGAGCTGATCAACCAGGTCCTCTTCGTAGCGGATATTCCGCGCCAGCAGGTAGGCTACAAATAAATCTGAAAAAGCGTGTTCCCGATGCAGAGCCAGCATCATAGCTTTTTTATCGATTCGTAAAATTTCGCAGTCGGTCATAGCGCTCGCAGACCCCATGCGTAAGCGCTGCCCAGCCAGGCTGCCCTCTCCGAAAAAATCTCCCTCGCTCAATATTCCAAGCGTGGCTTCCTTGCCGCTCTTGGAAACAACTGAAAGACTAACCTTGCCCTCCTGAATGTAGAAGACAGCATCCGCGGCATCGCCTTGCTTGAATATCGTATCTTTCCGGACATATGTGACCACCTTCCTGCCCTCGCCAATGGTGGCGAGAAATTTCCGGGGGTCGAAACTTTCCTCTTTTTTCACCGGCTTTACGGCTATCCTCAACAGGTTGCTCCCGGAGCAAAGTACACTCGCTGAGATCATCTCAGACCCTTCAACTCCAAATCTGTTCACTTTTGCTCAGATTTGGCTCGCCGGGGCCATGTTCTGTACCTCTAGTTTATTACCATGAGCAATATTGAGCAGCACTAACCCCGGAAACGTTCCATCATAGGAACAGTGAAAGTCAAAGAACTCAGCCTAAAGCAGATTCAATCAGTGGCTTGCCCGACATGCGCCGCGGCCATTCAAGAACCTTGCGAATTACATTCGGGCGGGTTGCGGTTTGAACCACACCGCGACCGCAAACTTTCGGCAGCTGAAGCCCTCGCAGCGAAATCCCGAACAAAGTAACCATCAGAACGGCAGCCAGAATTCGTTGAGTTAGTACATCAGCGATTTCGGAAGGTACTCGCGATGTCAGTTAAAGCCAAAACCAGAATTCTGGTCGTAGAAGATGACGTCTCTGTGCGTCTCACCATCTCCAAATTGCTCGTTGACCAAGGCTACGAAGTGTCCACCGCCGGCGACGGATTCGACGCATTGCTCCAATTGCGCGACGCCGTTCCCGATCTAATTCTTTCCGATCTCAACATGCCGCAAATGTCTGGGTTTGAGCTCTTGTCGGTTGTACGGCGCCGGTTCCCTGAAATTCTGGTGGTAGCCTCGAGTGGGGCTTACTATTCCAGCGAAATTCCCAGCGGAGTGATCGCGGATGCTTTTTACGCCAAAGGGGAAGAAAGTTCGTCTCGGCTGCTGGAAATCATCGCCAACCTGATACAGAAAGGATCCGTTGGCCACAAAGGCCAGAACGCTCCCGTATGGATTCCACGCAATGGTAAAGACCATAACGGCAAACCCTACGTGCTTCTGACTTGCACGCAATGCCTGCGTTCATTTCCGTTCACTGTCGATCACGAACCAACCGGCGAGGTGCTGCAGACCTCGTGTATTTACTGCCTCGACGAAGTCACATACATCATCGATTTTTCCCGTTCCGTGAACTCACCCGAAAAACGGGCGGCATGGCAAGCCGCCTTCTTGAAGCCACAAGAAAAATCTGCGGTTCAGGCGGCAGCCGAATTCAGCAGTACAAAATCAGCTGATAAGGAATCAACACCGATCAAATCGAAGCCAGAGCCGCCGGAATGGCTTTAGGTTCATTTCCGAAAAAGCTTGGCCACGCTGTGGCCCGAGTCATTCCCCAGTGCGGAATGGTCTCCCAGGCCGTAGCTTTCAATATGTTCCTGGTTTTCTTTCCCAGCCTGCTGCTTGCTCTTGGTCTGATGAGTCGATCGCTGAGTGGAAAGAACGGGCAGGACCTGGCCGCACGTCTGACCGCAATTTTGCCACCTGGCAGTTGGCAACTGATTTCTGACTTCGTGCTGCGTCAGGGCGGTAATCCCTGGATTTGGGTCATCTTCGGTTGGGTCGGCACCTGCCTCGCCGGATCGCAAGTGATGAAGCTGATCATGGAGGGCATTCACCTTATTTATGGTGAGCAGGAAAAGCACTCCTTCCTGGGACGGCAACTGCGTGGATTACTGCTTTTTTCAGTTGCTATCGTCGCATGGCTGGCAGCGGTTGCACTCAGCGTTTTCGGCCGGCCTTTGCGCAGGTGGATGATCCTGGGATTCGGCACGTCCTCATTAGTTCGAGGCTTCTGGACATTCGCCCTCCCCTTACTTGCCATGCTTTTGGCAATGCTCGTTCTGGCGTTGATTTATCGGATTGCGCTGCGGAGTGCAACCACATGGCGTTCCATTTTTCCCGGGGCAGCTGCCGCGACTATTTTGTGGTGGGTTGTCAATCTTTTATTTGGCGCATACGTCCGCAAAATGCATTACGGCCCGGTGTACGGCGGCCTGGCCGCGGTGTTCGGCCTGATGATCTGGATGGAGTTTTCCGTGATGATCGTCTTTCTCGGAGCCGCCTGGAATGCAGAAAACCTGGTGAAACAGTGAGCAATTGTGAGCAGACTTCAGGAACTCTGGATGTAATACTTCAGGAACTCTGCTGGATGAATAGTTTTCCAGCTTCCCAGGAGGTCCTGTATGAATACCTTTCGCATCCTGTTGGCTGATGGCCATCCGGTGTTTCGGATGGGTGTGTCTTATCTCATCCGATCCAACCCAGGCTGGGAAGTTTGTGGCGAAGCCGCCGATGGGCGTGAAGCCGCGACTAAATGCATTCAGCTCCGGCCGGACCTTCTGATCCTGGATATCTGCATGCCCAATCTGAACGGCCTGGACGCCGCCCGCCAGATTCTTAAGCACAACCCTGACCAGAAAATACTGGTCCTTACAAATTCGGAATCCGAGCAGGTCATTCGTGAGTGCCTGGAAGCAGGGGTTCGCGGTTGGGCGTTCAAATCTGACAGCCCGACAGAGCTCACGGCGGCAATTCAGGCACTACAAGACAACAGGCTCAGTTTTAGCTCGCGAGTGTCGAATCTTATCTTGCGCGGCTATCTCAAACCTCACCGCGTAACTCCCACCATTTCAGTGCCCGCAAGACTGTCCACGCGAGAAAGAGAGATAGTGCGGCTGGTGAGTGAAGGGAAAACCTCCAGGGAAATCGCACTGCTGTTAGGCATCACCGTGAAGACCGCGGAGTGTCATCGCAGCAACGTGATGCTCAAAGTCGGGGTTCATTCCACCGTCGAGCTGGTGATGTTTGCCCTTCGAAACGGAATTGTTCCCGTACATGTTCCGACTTTCAGCTTGCCGATTCTTTCACGAGAATTAACTTTGGCGCCTGCCACGGTCAACTAGATTCGCTAGATTTGTTTGTGTCGAGCAGAATGGGAATGGGAGCTTTCTCGGTTTTTAATTTTGAGAGTGAGCCATTCTGCTCAGCATTGTCACGCCGCGTAAGCCATTATTGATCATGGCTCAACAAGCAAACCCTTCCAGAAAACCAGACGTTTTCGGTGCTTCTTGAGAAAAGGTGCTTGCTTGGCAAGCGTCGGGATCCCGTAGCCGCGTCGGCCTCGCTTGTTGATGGCACTTGTTCGCGGCATGTCCAACTTCTCGCTATTCAGCTTTTCAGAAATCAAAGGAGCACGATGAATAACTTTTTGTCGGTTTTTGTGGTAACGCTTGCGCTGCTTTTGCCCCTCTCTTCAGCCGCGCAAAATCAGCATTCCGATGATGGCCGGCGCGTTGACCAAGGTTACGGAGATCACGACCGCTGGCAATCGCGATTGTCCCCGGAAGACCAAAGCCGTTTCGACAGCTACTACTCGCGCTGGTTAACTGCCAGGCAATCCGGTGACCGCAAAGAAACTTCCAGCGCCGAAAAACGCATGCGCGATGTGATGGGCCACTACTCTATTCCTCCCAACGTGCAGTTCTCGGAGATTGCATCTGACTCGGTCGCCAGATATCGCGGTCCGCAAATCCCACGCTTCTCCGGCGATGATGCCAATGATTTTCGAAGCTACTACTCGCGCTGGCAGAATTACAAACGAAGCAACAATCACCAACAATCCTCGAGCATGGAAGAGCGCATGAGGAAAATTATGTCCGCTCATAACATCCCTGATAATGCCTCTTACGCAGATGTCATGGACATGTTGACCGATCGCGACCGGTAATCGATTTTGGTCCCTGATGATCGACTGGAAATCGCGTAATTCCTTGTGGTTCATGGCAGAATAAGTAATAGTCTGACTCGATACCATGAACCGCAAGGAGTTCGAATGATCGGAAATACACGACGTGACTTCCTAAAGGTATCTGCCGCTGCCAGCGCTGCTTTCCTTACTCCCAATCTTGCAGCACGTGTAATGGGCGCCAATGATCGCGTCCGCATTGCCATGATCGGCGTCGGTTCGCGCGGCCAGGAACTTCTCAAGCAGATTGTCGCTGTCCCCGGAACTCAGGTCGTCGCCATCGCTGATGTCTATACTCGTCGCTTCGACGAAGCCAAACAGATTGCTCCCGGCATTCAGACTTTCGACGATTATCGCCGCGTCTTAGACATGAAAGATATCGACGGCGTAATCGTCGCCAGTCCACTGCACATCCATGCTCGTCATTTCGTGGATACCCTTGCCTCCGGAAAAGACCTGTACGCCGAGAAAACTATGACATGGTCGATTCCGGAAGCTGAGAAATGCCTCGATGCCGCTCGCAAGTCGGACCGCGTAATTCAAATTGGCCTGCAACACGAGAGTGGCGGCCCATTCATCGACGCAAAGAAATGGATCTCGGATGGAATGCTGGGCAAAGTCAACCAGGTCGAATCTTGGATGAGCCGCAACACCCCTCATGGTCATGGCCAGTGGGTCCGTCAACCCGCTGCCGACTGCACTGCCCAGAATGTGGGTTGGGAAGCCTTCCTGAATGGCAGGCCTGACAAGGGGTTTGACGCTTATCGGTTTATGAACTGGCGCCTGTTCTGGATGTTCTCTGGTGGAAACGTAACCGAAAACATGATCCATCAGATGGCATGGATCATGAGCGCCCTCGATCTTTCTCTGCCCACTGCTGCCTGCATGTCCGGCGGGATTTTTTCTGAAAAAGATGGCCGTGAAGTTCCTGACACTATCGCCGTCACCGTCGAGTTCCCGAACGAAGTCGTGGTCACCTGGCAATCAACATTCAGCAATCGACGTTACGGGCTTGGTCAGAGAATCCTCGGCAGCGATGGCACCGTCGAATATGTCGCGGGTGCTACTGACATGGTGCGCGGCGAGTCCGAAGAGCAGGTCCATTACTACCCAGAAAAGCTCAACCGACCGAACGGCGACTCGTTGATCGGCAAAAGTCCGACGCAAAATCACATGGCAAATTGGATCGACTGCATGCGCAGCCGAAAAACTCCCAACGCGCCGGTCGAACTAGGATACAGATCCGCAGTCGTTGCGCACATGGCTAATCTGTCATACCGCCAGCAGCGCCGGATCACGCTGGCAGAAGCAAAGGCATTTAAACCGGAGTACTAGACGGCATTCAATGACCGCGCTAAGCAAACGTGCCGCCGAGAAAAGTCTGACTCGCGATGAAGTCAGAGAATTCGTTGCTGATGCGCTGTCGGGAATTCCAATTACAGGCAAGCGTGTTCTGGTGATCATTCCTGACAGCACACGCACCATGCCAATGCCACTGATGTTCGAGCTTCTACAGGCTGAAATCGGCCGTGCTGCCGTTTGCAATTATTTGGTCGCGCTAGGCACCCACGCCCACATGGACGATTCCCAACTGAGTCGCATGTTCGGGAGGAACATTATCAATGGAACCTGCGAAGGCGCGCAGATATTCAATCATCGCTGGGACATTGCCGAAACCTTCGCCGACATCGGAGTTATTGATGCAACCGACGTAGCACGAATCTCAGGCGGGGTGCTTTCCGAACCGATCCGCGTTCAGATCAATCGCCATCTCTTTGATTACGATCACGTCCTGATTTGTGGCCCGGTCTTTCCTCATGAGGTGGTCGGCTTCTCGGGTGGAAACAAATATTTGTTCCCCGGCGTAAGCACGGGCGAAATGATCCACCAGACCCACTGGCTCGGCGCTCTTCTCGGCAGCTACAACATCATTGGTACGGGCACAACTCCGGTCCGCCAATTGATCGATCTGGCCGCCGCCAAGGTTTCGGTCCCGGTATCATGTTTCGCGTTAGTACTTAAAGGATCAGAAATTTCTGGCGTTTATTTCGGAACCGCAAAAGACGCTTGGAAGTTGGCGGCCGCGCATTCCTCCGAAATCCACATTCAGTGGGTCGACCACCCATTTCGACGTGTGCTCGCCGTGATCCCAGAGATGTACCCCGATCTGTGGACCGGCGCCAAGGGGATGTACAAATCTGATCCGGCAATCGCTGATGGTGGCGAAGTAGTGCTCTATGCACCGCACATTAGCACTGCCAGTTATGTACATGCCGACTTTCTCAACAAGGTCGGTTACCACTGCGCCGAATATTTTCTGAAACAACCGACGCGCTTTGCCGAAATTCCACGTGGGATTCTGGCACACTCGATACATCTTTACGGACAAGGATCGTACGATGCCAAAACTGGCACCGAACAGCCTCGAATTCACGTGACCCTCGCGACTGCAATTCCCGCGGCGCAATGCCGTGAGCTGAACCTCGGATATCTCGATTATCGAAACATCAACTTCGAGGACTGGAAAGATCGTGAGTCCGAGGGCATCAAGCTGATTCCGCACGCGGGAGAAATTCTTTACCGGATTAAGAGCGCGCAGAAGACCGTACCGACTTCGGAGTCACTGGCGCTCGCCTGACGGTATAATTTTTCCGAAGTTTATCGACACCTCTATGGGCCATCCACTTCTCGACCTCACCAATAAAACTGCAGTCGTCATTGGCGGCACCAGCGGCATCGGGCTCGCTATCGCCAAAGCGCTCGCCAAAGCCGGAGCCAATGTCGTTCCCACCGGCCGGCGCGCTGAACTCGTAAAAACTGCCGCGGCCGAAGTCGAAGCGCTCGGTAGCCGGTCTCTCGCGCAAGCTTGCGATGTCACTGAAAACGGAAGCATCGAAAATTTACTCAAGAAGGTCACTGCTGAACTCGGCAGCGTTCATATTCTGGTGAACTCCGCTGGGCGAACCAAGCGCATGCCGACGCTCGATTTTCCCGAGTCCGAGTGGGACGCGATCATGGAAACCAATTTGTCGGGCACACTACGCACCTGTCGCATCTTCGGACGCCACATGATCGAACAAGGTTACGGTCGCATCATCAACATCGCGTCTATCGCCACATTCCGCGCGCTTTACGAAGTCGCCGCTTACGGCGCCAGCAAAGCCGCGGTCGCCTCCCTAACCAAGTCGCTTGCCATTGAATGGGCCAACAAAGGTGTGTGTGTCAACGCGATCGCTCCAGGAGTCTTTCGCACCGATCTGAACGCGGCGCTTCTTGACGGGACGGAGCGCGGCCGCGAATTTCTGCTGCGCACGCCTATGCATCGTTTTGGTCAGCTCGATGAGCTTGGCGGCGCCGCAATTTTTCTCGCGTCAGATGCGGCGAGCTTTGTGACTGGTCAAATTCTAGTTGTCGATGGAGGAATGCTGGCCAGCGGAGTGAATCAGTAGAATCCGTTTCGTGAAGCTTCGTATCCTGTGGTTATTCCTTTTGGAAGTTAAGTCGAGCTACGCCTTTTTGCGACTATTTCCGTCATAGCCGTCCGAATTCGGGCGATCGGAACTACTTAACATGTCATCCGCCAGCTTAAGCCACCGGCTAACGACCTCGTAGTCCGGATACTCTTCTTGAATATCCGGCATGACCTCTGGAAATTGAATCACATTGGGGCCAGCTTCGTCTGGCAATCCTAATGCGCGCCTTAATCTCTCCTTCTGTCGCTTACTTCGCTTGAACATTTGAAGGATTTTGGGCATACGAAGCTCTTCACGGCGCACTGGTATGATGCCAAGCGTGCCAGCGCAGATGACTCATGCTCGATATCAGTCATGCTGTAGAGGATGTAAGTAACTGGCCAGCTCAGGAAATTACGGTAGAGGATTTAGGTGTGTTGCAGAAACTCTGCTCTGCCCGGCCTACTTTGCTTCGCAGCGTCAGCAGACGTTCTCCAGCTGCAGCCAGCGTCTCTGATCGCTTGGCAAAATGCAGCCTTATCAGACTGTTAATTGGTTCGTGAAAGAAGCTCGATCCTGGCACCGCGGCAACTCCAACCTCTCGCGCCATCCACTCACAAAAGCTCACGTCGCTCTTCCAACCAAATTCGGATATGTCGATCATCACGTAGTACGCGCCTTGCGGTTCCGTGTATTCGAGCCCCGCAGCGTCCAGATATTCCAGGAACATTGCTCGCTTTTGTGTGTACAACGTTTGAAGATCCGTGTAGTAACTATCAGGCAATTCCAGTGCAGTTATCGCGGCTTCTTGTAAAGGCGCAGCGGCTCCCACGGTCAGAAAGTCGTGAACTTTGCGGCCTTCGTTGATGACGGTCGGTGACCCGATCACATATCCCAAGCGCCATCCGGTCATCGAGTATGTTTTCGACAGCGAACTACAACAGAGAGTCCGCTCGAACATCCCCGGCAACGATGCAAAATATATGTGCTTATGCGGCGCGTAAACGATGTGCTCATATACTTCGTCAGTCAGCACGAAGATGTCATATTCTTCGGCTAAGTTCGCAATGAATAGAAGTTCTTCCCGCGAAAAGACCTTTCCCGAAGGATTCGCAGGATTGCACAACACCAAAGCCTTGGGTTTTTGTTCAAATGCTCGCCTCATCTCGCCCGGATCGAAGCTGAAATCGGGCGGGTGCAGGGTCACGTGAATCGGTTCCGCCCCGCACAAAATCGCATCGGCCGCGTAGTTCTCATAAAACGGCGAGAACACAATGACCTTGTCGCCAGGATTGCAGGCGGTCATCATCGCAACCATCATCGCTTCGGTGCTGCCGCAGGTGACCACCACATTCTGGTCGGGATCAATCGCCATTCCCATAAACCGTGACACTTTGCGCGCCAGCGCCGCTCGAAAATTCGGTGCGCCCCAGGTCACCGCATACTGATGCGGTCCCATCCGGGCAGCTCGTTCCGCCGCTTGCAGGACTACCTTCGGCGGATCGAAATCCGGATATCCTTGCGACAGATTGATCGCGCCGCACTCGTTGGCGAGCCGTGTCATCCCACGAATGACTGACTCCGCGAACTTACTGGTGCGGTAACTGGTCTTGGGCATGGGTCTTCAATTCTCTCATTTTGCCACTCAAAAAGGCATTCTTGCCTCAGACCCAATGATGGCCAAAACCTTGTAAAATCGCAGCTTCCGCGCGGTTTTCGTGGGCACAGCGCATGCTAAGATGATCGGAATCCATGCGCTCTGTTCGCGTCTTCCTTCTGGGTCTCGGTTGTGCCATCTCCAGCTTCGCTCAGGCTCCGCCGCCTGCGGCGCCGGTTCCGCGTTTCGAGGATGTAACCAAGAAAGCTGGGATTACCGTCTCGCACCTTTCCTCGCCTGACAAGCGCTATATCGTCGAATCCATGAGCGGGGGCGTCGGATTTATCGACTGCAATAACAGCGGCAAACTCGACATCATTATGGTGAACGGCTCGTCGGTCGACCGTTACAAACAAGGCGGCGATCCCATGATCACCCTCTATCATCAAGACGGCGACCTTCATTTCAGTGATATCACCCAATCCGCCGGTCTCACTCACAAAGGCTGGGGCATGGCAGTTTCTGTCATGGATTACGACAATGACGGCTGGCAGGATATTTTTGTCACCGGCTTTGGCAGCAACGTTCTCTATCGCAACTTGGGAAACTGCAAGTTCCAAGACGTTACTGCAAAAGCCGGATTAAGCGTTGCGGCATTCAACGGGGGTGCAGCCTGGGCAGACTTCGACCGCGATGGCCTGCTCGATGTTTTCATTCCCGGCTACGTTTACATCGACATAAACCATCTGCCTGAATTCGGCAGCAACGACAAGTTTTGCCGTTATCGCGGAGTCATGGTGCAATGCGGCCCTGGCGGCCTTCCCGGCGAACCCGACCATCTGTTTCGAAATCGTGGC
>Ga0157369_10007022_pt1 | contig 12986 bp, 17 predicted proteins | sample C25metaG_FD_113461 | JGI IMG/M metagenome (GOLD analysis project Ga0157369, IMG submission 113461) | Corn rhizosphere microbial communities from Kellogg Biological Station, Michigan, USA - C2-5 metaG | ecosystem: Host-associated > Plants > Roots > Rhizosphere > Soil | place: USA: Michigan...
GGCCTTAACGCGCCATTAACCAATTCCGCCTCAACAATCGTCTCCGAAGGCCATTCCCCGCTGCCGCGGCGGGTCGCGCCGGAAACCGCGTTGAAGGGATGCGATATGGAGACACTTCTTGCAAAAACGCCCGCAACCCTCGACGAGATCAGGGCCCGGGTCGCCTGCGCGCTGGAGCGGCATCCGCTGTGCCGCAGCGTGCAATTCGACATCGTCAGCATGCCCCGCACCAGCAGGGGCGGCAACTGGACCATCAGCCTGCGGTCGGTAGCGCCCGATGCGCTGTGGGAGGCCTCCGATATCGTTGCCGACATTCAGGATGCCTACGATCTCTCCGTCGCGGCCTGATTTTCGCGCTGCTCCGGGGCTCTTTTCGCCCCCAAATTCGCCGCCGCCACCGCCGCGGCACGGTTAAGCCTTAATTAGTGCCCAGTTTTCGGCAAAGTGACCGGGGTTCGCGGAGCCAAACGGAGAACGGCTTGACGAGAGCTATGACCATCCTCGCGCTGACGTGCTTCCTCGTCGTCGGCGCGGCCGCCGCCAGCATTCTCGGCCGCGACAGCGTGCCGGCGGCGCGGTTGGAAATGGCGTCGCCCGTCGTCAAAAGCCCGGTCCCGAACCGGGAAAGCAAGAAGGACAGGCTGCAGGTCGCGACGCTGGCGCTGGCTTCGTTCGAGCCGCCACAGACAGCAAGCCTGAGCCAGCCGCTGCGGCAGGCCTATGCATCCGAGAGCCCTGCCAACATCCAGCCGCCGAAGATAACCGCGCCCGCGGCGATGCCGGCGGCACCGCTGGCGCCGCCAAAGCCCAAGCTTGCCGCCAAGCCGCAAGTGCAAAAATCCTACGCGCTGCTCAGCGATGTGCAGATCGCCGGGATCAAGGAGCGCCTCAAACTTTCTGCCGACCAGGAATCCTACTGGCCGGCGGTGGAAAGCGCGCTACGCGCGGTGGCCCGCAAGATCCACGCCACCCGCAAGGCCGATCCAAACGCCACCGGCGTGCCGATCGATCCCGACGCCGAAGAAGTCCAGCAGCTGAAATCGGCCGCGATGCCGCTCTTGTTCCAGCTGCGCGAGGATCAAAAGCAGGAAGTGCGAACGCTCGCCCGCATCATCGGGCTGGAGAAGGTCGCCTCGATGATCTGAGTTGGAGAGGGTAACCGCAAGGCCCCTGGTCCTGCTTTGATTCTGAAATTTCAGCCTGGCCACGCATGCGATTTTCTCCGCAGCGCTAGAGGCGCACGCAACCGTTCGTAGCCGATGTCGCGATCGTCGCGCAGTCGGTTTGGTTCCCGCATGTGCCGTCCCCTGAGTGTCGCGGAACATCAGAATAGGTTGTGCGTTGCCGCCGAAAGGGAGCCGAAACATGCGTGCTTCGACGGCTTATTTTGCGGGAGCGGGAACTGTTGTCGCTGCGATCGTCGCCGGCGTTGGCGGGGGTCTCGTGATCGCGGACATGATCTATCCAAAACCCGCCAAGCAAGGCATCGAAATGACCCGGCTGGAGCGGCGCATGTCGCCGGAGCCGATTCCTGCCGCGCCCGGTCCGTCGGAACCGGTGCAATATCTGGCGGCGCCTCAGCCGTCTGCACCCGCCGTTGCGGCGGCTCCAGCGCAGACTTCGCCGCCGACAGAAACTGCCAATTCGGAGCCGGCTGGCGCGAAGCCAACCGAAGCGGCTGCAGCACCGCAGCCCGCGGCACCGGCACCACAACCCGCAGCGCCGGCGCCACAAGCTGCAACTCCAGCGGCGCAACCCGCCGCGCAGGACCAGGCCGCCGTGTCCGAGAACGCGCTTGCCAGGGCGCGTGACGCCGACCTGAAGCGCGCGGCGGAAAAGCGCAAGTTCGAGCGTCGCCAGCAATGGGCCGAGCGGCGCCGGCAAAGGCAGCAGCAAGAGTTGCGATCGGTCGAGGAAAGAGTCAGGGAAGAAACCGAGCCTAGCCAGGCGTTCGTGGCCGAGCCGGTGAGAATCGAGATGCCTCAGGTCCGTCTGTTCGGGCCGGAGTGAAAATCCTGGCTTTGATCCGGTGCGCGCAGAAGTTTAGGCGGGATAGACCACCGTCCCATCGTTGCGAACGACGGCGCCGGGCGTCAGGCTCGCCACGTCGACATGCGATTTTCCGAGAATGTGCATCACTTGCGCGCCTGCGGCGAGAAGGTGGTCGGTAATGATCCGGCGGTGGCAGCGCCACCACACCGCTTCAGCGCACATGATCACGCACCGGTGCTCACCACCTCGTTCCCGGAGCCGGGCCAGGCCTGTGGCGAAGGGGGCTGTCAGGGCGTAGTCCGCATAGTTCCGAAAGCTGCGCACTTGCCAATAAGCATTCAACGAGGGTTCGGCGCCGCGCGACTTTCCGCGCAGGCCACCGAGCTCGGCGATATGCTCGTAGCCGATCTGCCACGGCGCCAGCGCTTCGGGCAGGCTCTGCTGGTTGAACTGCGGGTTGGTGCGCGACCGCGGCATCGACCTTACGTCGATAACGAGGTCGACGCCGGAGTCCTGCAAGAGACCGGCAAATTCGACGATCGTCCTGGTCGAGTGGCCTATGGTGAAAAAGGTGTTCGTGGCGCCGCTCCAACCGACGAAGGCCCATGACGAGCCGGCATCGCCGCCGATCCTAAGCGTGCGATTGCAAATTCAACAGCGCGAATTATCGACAAGATGTTACGGTGCGAGGAACCGATGGGGGAGCGTAGCGGTTGAATGCTCGTGCCGCTCAGGTAGATATGCGTTCAGCGCGAGAACTGCCTTTTGCAATTCTTCGGCGGCATCGGAGCGGACGACCGTGGCGAAGCGCTTCCAGATCCATGATCGCGTGAGCTGGAATTCCGAGGCTGGTCGCGTCAGCGGCACGATCATCCGCGTACATACCGGCGACTTCGATCACAAGGGTTACACCCATCATGCGAGCCCGGACGCTCCGCAATATGAGATCAAGAGCGCCAAGACCGACCATATCGCCTTCCACAAGGGCTCCGCGCTCACCAAGCTTGGCGATTGACGAGGCAACATCGCGGTCGACGATCGCGATCCGGCGTTCAGTTGATCACAATGATAAAATGATCGATAGGTATAAAAGCTTTGGTGCCCCGTTCATGGCAAAGATACGAACACTTATGTTATTGAAATACCTATGGGATAAGACGGATGGGGCGACCCGCCGCCGATGGCGACGATCACATCCGCCTCAATCACTGGATGCCGCCTGGATTCGCGTTGGCCGGCACTAGATTAACGCTGTGGGGCATACCAGAGCAACCGCGGAAGGCCGTGGGCCGCTTATTCCAACTCAATTTGGGTTTGAACTGACCGGACGACCCGTTCAAAGGCAGCTTTGGCCAGCCGGTCGTCAGTGATCCATTCCATCGTCCAATTCGGCCGCCCCTCCAATTTCTTGAACGTGGCTATTTCGTAGGCGCCACCGGCGTGCGAGAGTGACGCCTTGAGCGTTGGGTGGTCATGGATCAAGGACCAAACTCTCGCTTCGATCTCGCGTCGGGCCGCCTTGACCGGATGTAGTTCGTATTTTGCCTGGAGGTCGCTGGCAACCTGGTCGAGACGCGAGTAGCAGGCCACGGATACCTTGTTGTCCTTGCCGGCGATCCCAAAGCCCCAATTGGCATCGGGGCGCGGTGTAGGACCAAATATGAAAAGATCCTCCAACTCGGCGCACTCTTCGTGCTTACGAGCAGCCTCCAGCATCATCTGGCGCAGTTCCCTTTCACTCTTACGTTCCTTGGCCACCTACATCTCCGTGTGTGCAATTTTATCCGGCCCTTCCCGCCGATACGTTTGTGCTGATGCCATTCTGCTTTTGAAGACCCGTCGCCGCCCCATGCGCTCTTGATCATTGATCGGCCGTGCGTCTTACGGGTGCAGCTTTTGCCGGACCCACCTCGACGCTGGCGCCGTGAACAGCGCCATTGCGTTCGAACCGAAGCTCGACGCGTCCGCCGAGGGGGGTGAGGCCGATTAAATTGCGAAGCTGGGACGCGCTTCTGATCGACGTGCCATCGACAGTCTTTACGATGTCGCCCTTCTGCAGCCCCACCTTCTCCGCCGGCGAACCGCTGGCGATCTCGGCGATCAGCGCCCCTTGATAGCCTTCCTTGGCCGCCAAATCGGCTCCAAGATCGCGGATGGAAATACCGATCTGGCCGCGACGAACTTCGCCGTATTGAACAAGCTGCTCCATGGCCCGCCGGGCCATGTTGATCGGCACCGCGAATCCAATTCCAACGTTGCCACCGCCCGGTGAAATGATTGCCGTATTGATCCCGACAAGTTGCCCCCTCAGGTTGACCAGGGCGCCGCCCGAATTTCCAGGATTGATGGATGCATCGGTCTGGATGAAGTCCTCATACCCTTGCTTGCCAAGGCCGGTTCGGCCCAGCGCGCTGATAATTCCCGAAGTCACGGTCTGGCCCAAGCCAAAGGGGTTCCCGATCGCAATCACGAAGTCGCCGACCTCGATCCGGTCGCTGTTACCCAACGGGATGGCCTTGAGGTTACCTCTTGGTCCTTGAAGCTGAAGAACGGCAATGTCGGTTGCAGGGTCACGCCCAACCAATTTTGCATCGAACTTTCGTCCGTCTTTGGTCGTGACTTGGGCCTTTGAGATCTGCGCAACGACGTGGTTGGCGGTGATTACATAGCCGCGTTCGGCGTCGACGATCACGCCCGAGCCGGTTGCCTGGACTTCCTTTTCGAACTGCTTGGGTAGATCAAAAAACTCCCGAAAGACGGGATCGCGGTAGAGCGGATTGTCCTCCTTGACCCGCGCGTGCACCGAGATATTGACGACCGAGGGGGTGGTCTCCTTTACCACAGGCGCAAGGGTCGGAATTTGGCCGCCCCTGATATCGGGCACCTGTGCGAGCACGGGGGACCACGTGATAGACGCGCAAAGGAGCAAGGCTCCGGCGAACCGTCGACCCATTGTCACCGATGAGTTATTCGACATGGCGAGTAAACGACTTTGTAGAGGCGAAATCCCAACGCCCGGACGTCGCGAGCCCGGACGTTGGAAACTGTCAGCCATTGCGATTGATCGCGATGCGGCGGACGTTCTTCGCTTCCGCGGATTTCGGCACGGTTATGGTCAAGACGCCGTTCTTGAACGCGGCCGACACTTTGTCCTCATCGACGTCCTCCAGCGGTATGCGCCGTTCGAACCGTCCATAGTACCGCTCATTGAAACGACGTGCCTTGTCTTCCGATTCCGATTTTTTCTCTCCGGAGATCGAAAGAACGCCGTTCGCGATTTCCAGGCTGACGTCCTTCTCGTCGAGGCCGGGCAGTTCGGCGGTGATGCGCACCTCCTTGTCCGTCTCATCGATGTCGATCTGGGGCCAGCCAAGCCCGCTCAGTCCCCGGCTCGATCCGAACGGCGCAAGATCGAACCCGCGGAATACATCGTCGAACATGCGGTTCATCTCGCGATGCAGCGTGAAGAATGGATTCACGTCGGTACCGCGATGAATGCCGACTTCGCGTCCGCCGTTATTCCAGGGAATGAGATCCTTGATACCCATGGTATGTCCTCCTCAAATCAAGTAACTTCCGCCGCGGACAAAAGCCGCCGCGGAAGTCGGTTCGCTGATGTAAGTGTTGCTTCGCGGTCAGGCCGCCTTGCCGTCGATCTGCCGGACGTTCGAAGCGGGCGAGCCGTCGATCGAAATCCGGCGCGGCTTCATGGCCTCGGGGATCTCGCGCACCAGTTCGATCTGCAGCAGCCCGTTATCGAACGCGGCTCCCTTGACCTGGACATAGTCCGCCAGATTGAACTGCCGCTTGAATGGCCGCGATGAAATTCCCTGGTACAGGAACTCTCGCTGTTGCTTCTCGGCTTTCCGGCCTTCCACCGTCAGCACGCTTTGTTCTGCGGTGATCGCGATTTCATCGGCCGAGAAGCCCGCCACGGCCAGCGAAATCTGGTAGCGGTCTTCGCCCAGGCGCTCGACGTTGCATGGGGGATAGTTGTCCTCCGTACCGGCCTGTTGCGCGGCGTCCACGAGATCGAACAGGCGGTCAAAACCGATGGTCGACCGCCAAAGGGGAGCAAAATCGTAGGTAGTCCTCATAGCCAAATCCTCCATTGAGCAAGATGGGTACGAGCAGGCGTCGGACACTTCCGGCGCCCGTCTCCGCCGGGCCCCCGAAGGGCGCCCTAGACCGCTCATCGCGGCAGGCTAAAAATTAGAAAAAACCGATCGGATTTCAAGTGGGCCATCGCGTTCATTTTTTAAGATGTCAGAGAACGGGAATCCGCCGATCTAGTTTTGCTCACGGTCGCCCGGATTCTCGCCGAAGGGCGATCAACCTCCGGCCCGGCACGCGAAGCCATGACTTCCGCGTGTCTGGCTTTTCCACCCCATTGTTACGCAAAACACATTCGCGCATTTTGGTGAGGCCCAAGCAAATGGGCGGCACCGCCGCCGATACCGCGGTGGTGCCGCCTGTGCGGTCGCTTGCGACTTCTCGTTATCTGGCCGCCGTCCTGCTTAGATTTGATTCAGCATTCCAAAGACCACTGTAGGCAGGCGCCAAGTTTTTCGGAGCCGCCGGAGCGTTGAAGTCGGGTAGCAACAAGGTGTCAACCCCGGGTCCCTTCGATTCCGATCCAAAATTCATCCACGGCATCGTATCGAGATAGGGAATGGGCGGGATTGGTAGCTTTTCCGGAAACTTCGACGCAGCCTGTCGCGCGTCATCATTGTTCAGGGCACTCTCGCTCGCTTGAGCGGCTTGCGGAGCCACGAGGGCGCCCGCCAGCAAAAGTGCCAACAGCCTTTCCATCATGTTATCCTCCGTAATGGTTGTCGTCGGGCTCGTCCCTGGGGATCGCGGACATTGCGCCCAACGCTGGTCGCCGAACGCTCAACCAAAAGAAAGGTTCTCTTCCGAAAATTGAAGTCTCGATCGAGACCCTCCTGTCATGCTGCGTCGGCAACTTCACCTTGTTGCCAAGACAAGGTCGGCGTTGGCGATTCCGGCTGCATCCGCTGTCAACGCCGGCGAAGCCACACGACCTGTTTCGAACATCGCAGCCTGCAAGGCGACTAGGATTGCTCCAGTTGCTGCGACTGTGTTTGCGATCACGAGAAGAACGACCGATGGAGTAAACATGGCGATTAGTCCGGTGATCCTTTGCTGGCTTAGAGCCGTGCCTCCCGCTGCTTCATTTCCTTCGCGCGGCAAGTGGGCGGACCGTCGACCTCACGCCGACTTGTCAGTATCGCAGCCTTTACCTTTTGAAACGCTCGCTGCTCGATCTGGCGGACCCGTTCGCGGGATACTCCATGTTCCTTGGCAAGTTCTTCAAGGGTCGCCGACTCCTCGTTCAGCCGGCGCGCGGTGAAGATGTTACGTTCGCGAGGATTGAGGTTGGGTGAGCTGGAATTCCGAGGCTGGTCGCGTCAGCGGCACGATCATCCGCGTACATATCAGCGACTTCGAGCACAAGGGTTACACCCATCATGCGAGCCCGGACGCTCCGCAATATGAGATCAAGAGCGCCAAGACCGACCATATCGCCTTCCACAAGGGCTCCGCGCTCACCAAGCTAGGCGATTGACGAGGCAACATCGCCGTCGATGATCGCGATCCGGCGGTTGTGTCATAGGCAGATTGAGCGCGCGGGACACAATTCAAGGTTCCCTGAGCACAGATGTCGAGTCGAATAGACTTCCAAATCGCCGCCAGAGCAAATGATCGACCGACAGGGCGCCGGCGCCGCGGCATAGCAGCACCAGAAGCATTGCGGCCCACTGGATGTGCGTTGGCCAGGCCAGCGGATAGACGAAGATCTCGATGATGGCCGTCATTCCGAGCAGAACGAATGCTGTCGGCCTTGTCAGCAAGCCGAGCACCAGCAGTACCGGGGTCGTCAACTCGACGGTCGTTGCCATGTAGGCGGCGATCGCAGGAGGAAGCAGGGGCAATTGATATTCGTCGGCGAACAGGGACAACGTGGTGTCCCAGTTAGCCAGCTTCGCCATCGCAGAGCTCCAGAACACGGTGGCAATGGCAAACCGCAACGGCAGCGCGAGCCATGTGTAGGAAATGCCGTTCAGGCCATGAAGCGTTCGACCGACGATCCCGCGCTTGGCGGACGAAGCCGGCGTTGAGACCGTCATGTTGCCCATGCGCAAAAACTTTCAGGCAGCGGTCGTTGTCAACGAAGCGTCGGGCATCCCGAAGCTGGAAAATCGGCCATGGGCCAGATGCTCGGCCAGCGCGTTGGCGCAATCGAAATCAACGGCACGCTCAACCGCGATTTCGATTGTCGCGCCCGAGCAAAGCTCCGAAAGGAACTGCCATGCCGTTTCGTCCAATCGAACGACTTCAACGCCGGTCGTCCGTCGCTCGATCAGCAGATGGATTGGGCCGCTGTCGAGATTGATCCTGCGAAGGGCTTCGTCGTCGGATTCGAGAATGGCGTGCCAGATATCGTCTACCGGCTGTCCAAGCCGGAGCAGGCGGAGCGAGGGGTTCGCAACGAAGCAAATACGGCCTTGATCGTCGGCCTCGATCGTAGCGAGCCTGCCGATGTCGAGCGATTCTGTGTCTGGCGCATGGAGTGCGCCGTTCACCGCCCATTCCAGTTCCGCGATATCGCCCAGATAGGCAATCGACGTTGCCGGCGGGAATGTCCGCAGAAATTCCGGAAATTCTCCGCCGTACTGGTCGAGCCAGGCCGCCCGTGGCGGATGCTCGGCAATGAAGACCTGCGCGGTGCCCTCGAAAAATTCCTCGCCGACCAGCCGCTGCACCACCGGAAAGCAGAGCCGTAGCACCTTGGTGAGGCCGTGTAGAAACGTGTTCCGGTAGATATCCAGCCGATCCTGGTTGACGTGCGCGGCAAGCATCGCAGAGACGGCGTCGTTCTCGCGATGCAGGAGGCTTCTTTGTAAAGCGTTCTGCAATTCAAGCAGCGTCGGCATGGCTGGTTTCCTTGACGGCGTTGCCAATGAATCGACCGGCGTGGCTGGCCTCCTGGAGCAGAGCCGCCAGCGGCGGCACCTCATTGTCCCATTCGATCAGCGTTGGAACGGCGCCGAAGCGCGCCAGCGCCGTCTCATACAACGCCCAGACTTCATCGCTGACCCGGGAACCGTGGTCGTCGATACGCAGCGTGCTGCCGTCGGCGAATGTTCGGATGCTGTGCCCGGCGAGATGAATCTCGCCCACCGCATCCGGCGGCAATGCGGCGATGTAGGCCGAAGCATCCCAGCCATGATTGTGGGCGCTGACGCAGATATTGTTGACGTCGCAGAGGATGCCGCAACCAGTTCGTTTCGCGACGGCGACCATGAATTCCCATTCCGGAATAATGGAATTCCCGAATGCGACATAGGTCGACGGATTTTCGACGAGAATCCGGCGCCTTAAATAGCTCTGGGTCTGATCGACATGGCGACATACGACGTCGAGCGCCTCTTCGGTCATTGGCAGCGGAAGCAAATCAGCGAGATAGGTGCCGCCGACCACGTTCCAGGCGATGTGTTCTGACATCAACCCGGGTTCGACACGCTCGGCGACTTTGCGGATTCGTTCGAGATGCGCGGGATCGATGCCTTCCGCGCTGCCCAGAGACAACCCGACGCCATGCAGCGAGATCGGGATGTCGCGCCTGATGACGTCGAGATAGCGGAGCTGCGTTCCTCCGCCCATGTAGTTTTCGGTGTGGACTTCCATCCAGGCCACATCGGGGCGGGTTTCGAGTACGATTTGATGGTGTTGAAAACGCAGACCGATCCCGGCTCTCGCCGGGATCGCGCTGGCCTGGCTGATGATAGCGGGGCGCATCAGCTTGCCTGGGCTCAGGCCGCGGTCGTCTTGCCGCCCTGGATCTTGCCGCAGTCACCGGCCGGCAACAGCACGAACGACTTTGCGTCGCGCGCCTGAGTGGCCTGGCCAGCACACGAGTGCGCGCCTTCGGCACAGTCATTCTTCCCGGCAGCGTTGATGCCGTAGCACTTCTCAAGCTTGTCCTTGCCCATGCGTGCCATGTTGTCCTTCACGACCTGCGGTGGATTGGCCATGCCCTGGGCTTGGACGGTGGGGGCCTGCATTGCCAGCGCAAGGCCAACGGCGGTGGTCAGCGTGGATACGGCGAACAGACGACGATTCATGATGTCTTCCTCTCCTGTCGTGTCCCGATTTAGAGACTCACATGGGGAGGTTCGCCGGCCGCTGGCGAAAGGTTAGCGGGCTTTGGAAAAATTCTTTCCTGTTGTCGCCGAGATCGCAGGTGTATCTTGCTGGTCGATGCGTTCCGCCAGACTCCGCGACCGTTGAAGCCAGAAAACAGACCACTTCTATGCCGACCCCCCATAAACCGTTTGCGCCGCGGCTGACGCTCGTCCCATCGTCCGGCTCCAGCGGTGATCGGACCGCCGACAGCCGGCCTGACTGGTCGACGCTCATGAAGCGCGCCCAGGACGGCGACCGTCAGGCTTACCGGACCTTGCTGCAGGAGGTGGAGCCGTATGTCAGATCGATTGCCGGCAGGTGCTTCAAGCAGGCGATCGATGTGGAAGATGCGGTACATGACGTGCTTCTGACCGTTCACGCGATTCGTCATACCTATGATCCAGCCCGTCCGTTCGGACCTTGGCTCGTCGCAATCGCCAACCGTCGCATCATCGATCGGCTGCGGCGCGAGACACGCCGGAAGGCGCGCGAGATTGAACTGTCGGTCGAGCATGAAACCTTTCCGGAGCCTGCAGCGAACCTTGATAGTAACCTTTCGGCAGAACTTGCATTGGCCGACGCCATCGAGAGATTGCCGCCGGAGCAGCGAGAAGCGATCAAGATGCTCAAGTTGAACGAAATGTCCTTGAAGGAGGCGGCAAAAGCCAGTGGCCGGTCGATTGCGGCGCTGAAGGTTGCGACACATCGCGCGATCAAGAACTTGCGTCAACTATTGAACGGCGAGCGACCGTGATGAAGACGCCAGACCTTATCGATTCGCTGGTCGAGGCGGCGACGCCGGTTCGTCGTCTGCGTCCGCCGCTCATTCGTGCGGCACTCTGGCTATTGCTGGCGGTAATTGTTATGGGACTTCTCGCCGTCGCGCATGGGCTGCGATCGGACATCGCGATGCAGTTGCAGCAACCGGTCTTCGTGGTCGGCATGGTCGGCACGCTGGCAACAGCCATCCTCGCCGCGATCGCGTCGTTCAAGCTTGGCTTGCCCGAGGGCTCGCGCTTCTGGTTGCTGCTGCCGTATCCAGCGCTCGCGCTTTGGGTTTCGACAATTGGCTATGGCTGCCTTACCGATTGGGTCAGCATCGGCCCGGATGGCGTTCGCATGGGTGAGGCGGTTCGATGCTTTGCGACCTTGCTGCTGACGAGCGTGCCGCTGTCGATCGCCATGCTGGTGATGCTGCGCCATGCCGCCTTGCTGCGGCCGACCGCGGTCAGCGCGACGGGAGGCCTGGCCATTGCGGCGATGACGGCCTTCGCGCTTTCTCTCATTCACGATCTTGACGCGACGGTCATGATCCTGGTTTGGAATCTCGGTTCGGCCGCATTGATTGCCGGGCTCGCGAGTGCCTATGGCCGTTCCGCGTTTTCCTGGTTTGCCTCTCGCGTCATGCCGACGATTCCTCCGCAATTGTCGCGGTAGCCGTTGGGCTCGCGGGCGGGGCTCCAGGAAAATAACTTTTGGTGCCCCTGGCCGGAATCGAACCAGCACTCCTTGCGGAACTCGATTTTGAGTCGAGCGCGTCTACCAATTCCGCCACAGGGGCTTGTCGCGGCTTGGCCGGAGAGGGCTGAGGTCGCGAAGCCGGCGGAATATAGCGGGCGGTGACTGGCGGTCAACCCGCGTATCAAGCTGACCGGAAAACGCGGATGCCGGCGGTCCGAACGCTCGCGCCCCGACTGCACTTGCCGGCGGGGCGGATGCAACGGGCACGCGGGGGTGCACCGCTTCCGCGGCATCGAGCGAATAAGACACTCCAGTGTGATCGTGCTTCGCCTCGACAGCGCCACCCGCGCGGGATAGGACGCGTCACAGAAGGAGATCAAGGTGACGTTCGACACCACCGCAGGTCAGCCGCATGCACGCAACGACGGCCAGCCGGCGCTCACGGCGGCGCTGGCGATCGCTGTCATTGCGGCGGCGACACTGGCCGGCGCGTGGTTTTTTCAGCTGGTGCTGGATATCCGTCCCTGCCCGCTCTGCCTCGAGCAGCGCTATGCCTATTATCTCGCAATCCCGCTCGGCGCGCTGGTCGCGGTCGCCGCGGCGAGGGATGCCCCGCGCGCCGTGGTGATTGCTGGCCTCGCCATTCTCGCAGCGTCAGCCCTCGGCAATGCCTGGCTAGGGACTTATCATGCCGGCGTTGAATGGGGTCTTTGGAAAGGCCCGACCGATTGCACCGGGCCGGTTGGCAATCTCGGCAGCGCCGGCAACCTGCTGGAGCGTCTCGACACCGTCAAGGTGATCCGCTGCGACGAGGTGCAATGGCGCTTTCTCGGCCTGTCGCTGGCCGGCTACAACGTGCTGATCTCGCTATTGATGGCCGCGATCGCGGCATGGGGCATCGCCAGGTCCGCCAAGCGCAGTTAATTCTTTTGGGCATGATCTTTTCCGAAAACCGGATTCCACTTTTCGGGATCATCCCGTTTAATCGTCGACATCTTCCTGCGGGCGTCCGAACAGATGGACGATGCCGGGGGTCGCGATGGTGACGAACACGAAGCGCGACAGGTGATGGGCGCCGACGAAGATCGGGTCGATGTGCAGCGTCAGGGCCAGCGCCAGCATGGCGTCCATCGCGCCCGGTGCGAACGCGACGATGACGTCGGCAAACCGAACGGGGGTGGTCAGCGCGATCACCGCGACGAATACAGCGGAGATGGCGATGGCGATGGCGAACGATCCGAGCGCCGCGCTGACGTGGCTGAGCAGCGTCCTGGTCTTCATCCGCGCGAACCGCGAGCCGATCAGCGCGCCGATCCCGACCA
>Ga0157369_10007024_pt1 | contig 12983 bp, 12 predicted proteins | sample C25metaG_FD_113461 | JGI IMG/M metagenome (GOLD analysis project Ga0157369, IMG submission 113461) | Corn rhizosphere microbial communities from Kellogg Biological Station, Michigan, USA - C2-5 metaG | ecosystem: Host-associated > Plants > Roots > Rhizosphere > Soil | place: USA: Michigan...
CATTCTCTCTGGACGGTTACTACTTGATTGAACGCGGACAGACATTGGCATCATTCGCTTACATGGTAGCGTCGGTGGCGCTTTCCGTTGGTGCCCTGATCGCCGCGCTGCGGCTCGTTCGGGCGCTTCCGTGAACTTGGCAGGTTAGCGTTACAGGCCGCTCAGTTCGAATGTCCGTTCCGGCTCATTCGCGTCGATTTTGGCATGTCCGCAGCATGTCCGGTTAGTGGGTGCCGGCAGAAGCGCGTTGCATAATCTCGCTTGTCGGGCATGATGGAACCGCTGATGATCCGGTTACTGTCCGGTCGACGAATCAGGGCGAACGACGCGCCCTGCATCATCTCTTTGGCTGCTCTTGAGTGTTGAGGGTATTTTGATCGAGCCCATACTTATCCTTGGAATACCCGTTGATTTCATATTGTTCGCGCTGACCCTGCTCGGCGTTGCGCTGTTCCATCGCCACACGCTTCCAGTCGCGCTGACCGGGCTCTCGACCATCGTCATTTACAAACTGGTATTCACCGGATTCAAATTCGGCGCCGGGCTTGGCGGGCTCGGTCAGCACATGGCTCATGAATGGGTTACGCTGACTAATCTGTTTCTTCTGCTGATGGGGTTTGCGCTTCTATCCCGGCACTTCGAGGAGAGCAGGATTCCTGATGAGATGCCGGCTTTGCTCCCCGACGACTGGAAGGGCGGTGTGACGCTGCTGTTCCTGGTATTCGTGCTGTCGAGCTTCCTCGATAATATCGCGGCTGCCTTGATCGGGGGCACCGTTGCCCGACATGTCTTTCAGGGCAAGGTCCATATCGGATATCTCGCCGCGATCGTCGCGGCATCAAACGCCGGCGGTTCAGGCAGCGTCGTCGGCGATACGACCACCACGATGATGTGGATAGCCGGCGTGAGCCCGCTCAGCGTGTTGGAGGCCTATGTTGCCGCCATCGTTGCGATGCTCATCCTTGCGGTGCCGGCATCACTGCAGCAACAGCGGTTTTCCCCGATTCTCAAGAAGCCTCCATCGGGACTGAAGATCGACCGGACGCGGGTTTTCATAGTCGCAGCTATTCTCATCGCAGCGCTGGCCGCCAACATCACCGCCAACCTGAAATTTCCCGCCCTGATGGACACGATCCCTTTGCTCGGTCTGGCCGTTTGGGCAGTCATCCTCCTGACCGCAGCATTGCGACGGCCGGACTGGTCGGTGATGCCGGAGACCTTCAAGGGCACGGTCTTTCTGCTCGCATTGGTGACGGCGGCCTCGATGATGCCGGTCGAAAAGCTCCCGGCCGCGGCATGGCAGACGGCGCTCGGATTGGGCTTTGTCTCTGCCGTTTTCGACAATATTCCGCTCACCGCACTCGCCCTGAAGCAGGGCGGCTACGACTGGGGCTATCTGGCCTATGCCGTCGGATTTGGCGGATCCATGATCTGGTTCGGCTCCTCCGCTGGCGTGGCGCTGGCCAACATGTATCCGGAAGCGAAGTCGGTGGGCCGCTGGGTCACCCAGGGCTGGTTCGTCACGGTGGCCTACGTCGTCGGATTCTTCGTGATGCTCGCCGTGCTCAGCTGGCATCCCGACGCGCCGCTTGGCCGCTAGCGCGCTCTATCCCGCCCGCGCCGCGCGGCGCAGCGATTGCGGCGGCTGGCCGAAGGCGCGGATGAAGGCGAGGCGCATCCGCTCGGGATCGCGAAAGCCGGTCAGTTGCGCGACGCGTTCGATCGCCGCGCGCGTTGGAGTTTTGCCGAGATGCTGTTCATGTGCTGGCGCCGGCCGGGCTGCTGCTGGGCATGAAGGCGCCGTGCGCGCAAATGATCGCATCCGTCACCTCCATCGCCATCCTGATGACGATCCTGATCCGGGCGCCGACCACCCCATGGCTGGCCAAAGGTCTGGGGCTGTTGCGAGCCGCTGATGGCGAACCATTCTAGATCAGTAAGTTCGTGGCGTATGATCCAAGGCTCCAGGTTTGGAAACTTGAATCACGACTTGGCAGCCGCTCTCAAGAGTCACGCCTTGCCCATCGCTTGTCTGCTTTCGAAGTGGTGGCCGACACACAGGACGCCCGATTATGGGGGTAGACCGGAAGCAACCGGCCGACTGTCAAAACGACGCGATTGACCCTCACCGGACCTGGGTTACGAGCGCGCATTGCGAGGCAAACATTTTTCGACTTGCATGCGACGGCCGTTAAGAACTGGGTCGCGTCTCCTCAGACTTGCGATGAGGTGATATGCTCCGGTGTCGATTTCGATGAGGTGGTGAGTGAGGCGCCGTGCGTTCATAGCCCTTCTCTCGGGAACAGCGGTTGCTGGCTCGCTCGACGCATGGGCCCAGCGATCGCCGCCACCGCTAATCGGCGTACTTGAAGGTGCGTCTGCGACCACCATGGCGGCTAGATACGACGCGTTTCGCGCCGGACTGCGCGAGCTCGGCTACGTCGAGGGAGTCAACATTCGCCTCGAGTACCGTTACGCTGACGGCTTCCTTGATCGCCTTCCGGCGTTGGCGACGGAGCTAATCCGTCTCCACCCCAGCGTAATCGTGTCGGCGCCCGTGCCCGCGAATCTCGCAGCCAGCAAGGCGACCGGTTCGATCCCGATCGTCATGGCGAATGGTGCAGACCCGGTCAGCTTCGGTCTTGTGCAAAGCCTTTCTCGTCCCGGCGGCAACATCACAGGGCTCACGAACTTCGCCGAGGACCTGGCATCCAAGCAGATCGATATTATCCGCGAATTGCTCCCCCATCTTGCGCGCGTCGGCGCTATAATCAATGTCGAGAACCCGCTGCACGTTCCGCAATGGCGGGAGACCCAAGCTGCGGCGGCCAAGGCGTCGCTCGCCCTCGTGCATTTTGATTACCGGATTCCCACTGACCTCGAGCGTGCCTTTGAGCACTTTGCAGAAGAAAAGGTCGAGGCAGTTCTGGTTCCGCCCGACGTCACCTTCGCGGCCCGGCGGGTGCGTATTGTGGAACTAGCGGCGAACGCGCGGCTGCCCACGATATATTTCAACCGTGAATCGGTTGTGGACGGCGGGCTGGTGAGCTACGGCCCTAATATCGTGGCGCTTTATCGCCGCGCAGCGGTCTTCGTGGACAAGATTCTGAAAGGCGCCAAGCCCGGAGAGCTGCCGGTTGAACGCCCCAATGAAATCGAACTAGTGATCAACGTCAAGACCGCCAAGGCGCTCGGGCTCACCATTCCACCGACGCTGCTCGCCCGTGCCGACGAGGTGATCGAATAGGATACCTTGTTAGAAACGCTCACGGCCGGTATTGGCACGAACCGGACCAACCGGACCAGTCAGATGATGTCTGTTCCTCGGGGCAATCGGAAATAGCGTTTCGGGGCCGTCAGGACCATTTTTGACCCAACCCGCACACCGGGCCTGATCAGCGTCTGAAAGCACCTATGTGCCATTTCTTACCCTATCGCCCGGTCCGAGGCTGCTATAGTTCACGGATGGTTCAAGGGAGGCACATGCAACGGCGCGAATTCATCACGCTGGCTTACGGCGCCACGATCATGTGCCCGCTCGCCGTGCGCGCGCAGACGGCAAAGGTGCCGACCATCGGCGTCCTGCTCACTGGCAATCCAGATCCTGAGATCTTTTTAAGAGGCTTCCGCGGCGCGCTCCGCGACGTCGGCTATACTGATGGGCAGAACATTCGGCTGGAGGTTCGTTCTGCCGAGGGCAAAAGTATTCTCCTTGCGAAAAAAGCCGCGGAACTGGTCGGCCTGAAGGTTGATATCATTGTCGCTGCACTGACGCCCGCCATTCAGGCGGCGAAACAAGCGACCCGTGACATTCCCATCGTGATGGCGCCAGCCGGCGAGCCGGTGGGAACCGGGCTTGTCGCCAGCCTTGCTCGACCGGGCGGAAACGTTACCGGCGTGTCGGCCGCGACCGCGGAGCTTGCGGGCAAAACTCTTGAGCTAATCCGGGAGGCTTTGCCTTCGGCGCGCCGAGTAGCGGTTCTGGCCAATGAGGCCGATCCACTCTCAAAGCCATTCCTTGAGCAGATTGGCCAAGGGGCACGCACGCTTGGGCTGGAGCTCGATACAGAAATGGTGCGGCCGGAGACGCCGCTCGACGCCGTATTCGACGAAATCAGCCGCAGGAAGGCCGAGGCCCTCATCATTCAGGGAAGTCTGCAACAAAAGGAACTTTTCGATCTTGCGATCAAGCATCGATTGCCGTCCTTCTCGAGTAACCGGCAAGTGGCGAACTCGGGAGGGCTGATGACCTACGCCGCAAACAGTGCGGAAGTGCAGCGCGGAGCTGCAGGATACGTCGACAAAATTCTCAAGGGCGCCAGGCCAGCCGACCTGCCTGTCGAGCAGCCGACCAAGTTCGAGCTGGTCATAAACGCAAACACCGCCAGGGCGCTTGGGATCACCGTTCCACCGACGCTGCTCGCCCGTGCCGACGAGGTGATCGAGTGATGCTCGGCAATTTTAAAAAACGTGAATGACCCGAAGTGAACATTGACCGCTTCTGAATTATATCAAGCCAGGATTCTATCTCTGGCCACCCCTGTTCTGGTTTGAACCGTTGCGATATCTTGTCCAAAGAGACAGCGCGAATTCATCACGCTTATCGGCGACGGAGCAGGACCTTGCAACAGCCACCCAATCATCACCTTGCACAATTGAACATTGGCCGCATTCGATACGAGATCGACGATCCGCGCATGGCGGATTTCACGAACAATCTTGCATTGGTGAACGGCATTGCCGAACGCAGCGCCGGGTTCATCTGGCGCTATACCGACAAGAGCGGCAACGCCACTAATACGCGGCCTTATGCCGATCCGCGTATCATCGTCAATTTTTCGGTTTGGGAGAGCGTCGATGCACTTGAGCGCTTTGTCTGGCAGACAGTCCATAGGCGCTTCTATGGCCGCCGCACCGATTGGTTTGAGCATTTTGAAGGGCCGTCTGTCGTGTTGTGGTGGGTGCCGGTCGGCCATCGGCCGAGCGTCGAGGAGGCTGTCGCGCGCATCGAGCACCTGACGCAGCATGGCCCAAGCGATCAGGCGTTTGATTGGCAAACGGCGTCCGCACAACTTTGGAAGACGGCGCGTTGTGCGCCCGCAGGACAGGTGGCGTAAGACCCAAAGCCGAGGTGCAAAACCGAGCGAGCAATGTCTGCTTCTGGACTGACATTAAACGGACATGGCAGCCGTCTTCAGCGATGTCCGCTTTCGGCAGTGGAGCAGACATGGAACTGACGGGCCGACACTTCCGCTTTTGAGCCATCTGAGACATCGAGCGGACTGTTTCGCTGCGATGCAAAGCGTTGTACTCAATCCGTGAGGTGCTAGGGTTGTGCTCCCCGGCGGGGGGTAGGAAGCCAATGAGACGGCGCGAATTCATTTCAATGATCGGCGGCGTGGTTATTGCGAGGCCGTTCGCAGCACGAGCGCAACAGCCCTCGCTGCCGGTAGTCGGGTTTCTCAGTGGCCGCTCGCCGGTCGAGTCTGCGACCGTGGTTGCCGCCTTCCGAAAGGGATTGTTGGAAGCCGGCTATGCCGAGCCGCAGAACGTCACGATTGAGTTCCGTTGGGCGGAAGGACAATTGGATCGTCTACCCGAACTAGCCCGCGAATTGGTGCACCGGCCTGTAGACGTCATCGCGGCTCTGGGCGAGTCGGGACCTGCTGCAAAAGCGGCAACGACGACCATACCGATTGTCTTTGGAAGCGGGGGAGATCCGGTCCAAACCGGGTTGGTTACCAGCCTTAATCGTCCCGGCGGTAATGCAACGGGCGCAACTTTCCTGACCGCGGCCCTTGGAGCAAAGCGTCTTGGACTGCTGCGCGAACTCGTTCCTGGCGCAGAGGTCGTAGCGCTACTGGTAAACCCAGATGCGTCTGTCGGCCAGGTGCAGATCAGGGACGTAACCGAAGCGGCGCGTGCGCTCGGACAGAAGCTTCTCGTCCTCGATGGCGGTAGCGATGATAAGATCGAAGCAGCTTTTGCTGCCCTCGTGCCGCAGCGCGCCTCTGTCCTTTTGGTCGGTGCCGACCCGTTTTTCGACACAAGGCGGGACCGCCTGGTTGCATTGGCGTCGCAGCACCGAATGCCCGCCATTTATCAGTTCCGCGAATATGCAGTTGCCGGTGGTCTAATGAGCTATGGGACCAGCATTGCGGAGATGTACCGACTGGTGGGCATCTACGTTGGCCGTATTCTAAAAGGAGAGAAGCCCGTGGACCTGCCGGTGGTGCAGGTGACCAAGTTCGAGTTCGTAATCAATCTCAAGACCGCCAGGTCGCTTGGCGTCAAAATTTCGGACGATTTGCTCTCGATCGCCGACGAGGTGATCGAGTGATGCTCGTCATTTCCGCTATTGGCACTTTTCAGGCTTGAGCAATCAAGCTGAAAAGGTCCGCTCGTTGCCATTTCTTACCCCATCGCCCGATCCGAGGCTGCTATAGTTCACGGATGGTTCAAGGGAGCCACATGCAACGGCGCGAATTCATCACGCTTCTCGGCGCCGCCGCGGTATTGTGGCCGGTCGCTGCGCGCGCGGAACAGCCGGTGAAGCTGGCGACCATCGGGTATATGGGGCCCAATACGCCCTCAGTCGACAGTTACCGGCTCCCCGCCTTTGTAAAACGATTGAGCGAACTTGGTTGGATCGAGGGCCGTACTGTCGCGATCGAGTATCGCTGGGCGGAGGGACGCAGCGAGCACCTGGCCGAGATCGCGGCCGAGTTTGTCCAGCGAAAGGTGGACGTCATTGTTACGGCGGCAACCCCGCCCACCGCAGCAGCAAAGCAGGCCACGTCAACTATCCCGATCGTGTTCGCCGCCGTGGGGGATCCAGTCGGCACCGGCATCGTCGCTTCGCTGGCTCGTCCGGGCGGCAATGTCACTGGCCTGTCGTTGCAGCAAACGGATAGCGCCGACAAGCGACTGGAACTGTTGCGGGAGGTCATCCCCGGTCTTCGGCATTTGGCGATCATGGCCAACGGCGGCAATCCCTCAGCCGTGCTGGATATGCACGAGGCCGAGGCAATTGCCCACAAAGTTGGCCTGGAAGCAGTCACGTCAGTAATTCGTCGCCCCGAGGATATCGTGCCTGCATTCGACGTGTTCAAAGATCGCGTGGAAGCACTCTATGTCTGTAACGATCCGATTGCAGGCACCAATCGGGTTCTGATCAGCACCTCTGCGTTGGACGCGAGGCTTCCCACGATGTTTGGTGGGCGGGAATACATCGAAGCAGGAGGATTGATGTCCTATAGCGCAAGTTTCCCGGACCTATACCGGCGTGCCGCCGACTATGTCGACAAGATTTTGCGTGGCGCGAAGCCGGCCGACCTCCCCGTTCAGCAGCCAACTCAGTTTGAACTCGTCATCAACCTCAAGACCGCTAAGACCCTCGGCCTCACTGTGCCGCCAATGCTGCTCGCCCGCGCCGATGAGGTGATTGAATAGAGACGCTGTTTGCTGCGGCGCATGAGTCTCCTTTTGGGCACTTTCCAGACTTGGGCAATCAAGCAGATCTAGGCGATCAAGCTGCTCGTTGATGTAAAGCGGACGATGCCCCGCGAGCCTCGAAGCCCGGAAACGGCCCAAACGAGAAAAGGCAGGCGTCAGGCGATATCAGAGCAGGAATTTTATGCCGTATGTGTTGCCGCGACGCCAAACGACTTCGCATGGCTGGCGCTTCGGATGAGCCGGCACAAGCGCCAATCCGAACCCGTCCCCGACATCAATCGCAGCATCTGTCATGATTTTGGCGCCGCTCGGCGAGACGTCCAATACGAAGCATTCGCGCTTCGTCATTCCGTTGTCGACCGTCATCCAGGCCGGCTGCCTGTGCAGTTGCCGTCGTGGTTCGCGCTGTAGCTTTGCCCTTGGCCTGTCAACAATCATGATGACCATCCGTCGTTGGACTTGACTGCGCTAGGTTAGGCGAATCGTCAAAGCAGGTCTCCAGGTTAAAGGTGGTTTCGTAAAGTTCCCCTTAGGGTATTGCCCCCAAATTTATTGGTTTATTCCGCGACGGCCTACCCCGCCCGCGCCGCACGGCGCAGCGATTGCGGCGGCTGGCCGAAGGCGCGGATGAAGGCGCGGCGCATCCGCTCAGGATCGCGAAAGCCGGTGGACTCCGCGACGCGTTCGATCGCTTCGCTGGAGGATTGCACGCGCTGCCGCGCCACCTCGATCCGCAAACGTTCGATTGCCTTCGACGGCGTGGCGCCGGTTTCCGCAATGAAGGCGCGGGCGAAATGCCGCGAACTCATGCCGGCCTGCTCGGCCAGATCTTCCACCGTCAGCGGCGCATCGAGATGCTCGCGCGCCCAGGTCAGCAGCGCTGTGAAGCGGCCAGTGGGTGCCTTCAATTCCAGTAGCGAGGAGAACTGCGACTGGCCGCCGCTGCGGCGCTGATAGAGCACGAGTTGGCGCGCGGTTTTCTGCGCGATCTCGTCGCCGAAATCCTCCGCGACAAGCGCCAGCGCCAGGTCGATACCGGCGCTGATCCCGGCCGAACTCCAGATATTGCCGTCGCGGACGAAAATCCGGTCGGGCTCCAGTTTTATCTTCGGATAGGCGCCGAGGAAATGCCGGGTGCGCTGCCAGTGCGTGGTGGCGCGGCGGCCGTCGAGCACGCCGGCTTCAGCAAGAATGTAGGCACCGGAGCAGACGCTGGCGACGCGGACGCCGCGCTGTGCGATTGCCCGCACGAACGCCAGCGTCTTCTGACAGGTCGCCGCCGTCCGCACCCCCTCGCCCCCGGCCACGATCAAGGTCGAGATCGCGCCGGATGGCCTCAGACCGCGTGCCAGCAACTCGACGCCGGAAGAGCTGCGCACCGGGCCCGGCGTCAGCGCCAACACCTTGATCGACGCTGGGCCGCCTGCAAAGCGGGCGGCGATTTCGAACACCGAAATCGGACCGGCCGCGTCCAGCAACTGGAAACCGGGAAACACGAGAACGCCGATCATGATTTAAGGCCATGTCTTAAAATGAGGGAAATATGGCATTTCGGACAAGATGCGATCATGGCAGACTGCGCAGGTCAAGCAAAAATTCGAAAGGCGCGCCATGTCCGAACCGCTTCAGATTGGCCTTGTGATATTTCCCAGGGTGACCCAACTCGATCTCACCGGGCCAGTGCAGGTGTTTTCAAGCGTGCCCGGCGCCAAAGTACATCTGATCTGGAAGCGGATCGAACCGGTGCCGAGCGACTCGGTGCTGACGCTGACGCCCACCATCAGTTTTGCGGATTGCCCGCAGCTCGATGTGATCTGCGTGCCCGGCGGGTTCGGCATCGACGACATGGTCAATGATCAGGAGATGCTGGATTTCCTGCGCCGGCAGGCAGGGGGCGCGACATACATCACCTCGGTCTGCACGGGATCGCTGGTGCTGGGCGCGGCCGGATTGCTCAGGGGTTACCGGGCGACGACGCACTGGACGGCGATGGATCATCTGGCGCCGTTTGGCGCGATCCCGACCAAGACACGCGTCTGCGTCGATCGCAATCGCATTACCGGCGGCGGCGTCACCGCCGGAATCGATTTTGCGCTGACGCTGGTGTCGATTATGGTCGACCGGCAGAGCGCGGAGGCGATCCAGCTCCGGCTCGAATACAACCCGGCGCCGCCGTTCAACGCCGGCTCGCCCGATACTGCGCCGCCGGAAATTCTCGCGCTGATGCGAGAGAGGATCGCGCCCGCGCAAATCCGCCGCGGCGAGGCGGTCCAGCGCGCCGCAGCGAGGCTGTCGTAGCGTCGTTCCAACCGGATGGTCAAAATCCATTTCAATCGATAAAGATCGCAAAGAAAAAGGCCGCCGGGTTTCCCCGACGGCCTTTCCTGTCCTACGGCAGCTCCACATTAACGGGCGATTTCAGAACCTCCGCACCAGGGGCCTATCTCCCGGCCGTGTCCTACTCGGTAGCCGCTGCATTTCGGGACAGTCGCGAACTGGAGCCCGAACCGACGCGATGGTCTCCCATCTCCGTAAGATGACCCATTGAGCCATGATTGCTTCGGAGCCACAACAACAGGGCGGGCGATGTCCCCACTGTCCCCGCTGTTCACAGGCAATGATGGCGTTGGGTTCTTACGTCATTCCGGGGCGCACGAAGCGCGAACCCGCAATCCAGAGGTTGCCGCTCGGGATTCCGGCTCTGTCGCCTCAGGTCGGAAATTGCCGACCGAAGGAGCATCCACGATGTGCAATTGCACATCGGGGAATGACAATGAAACGATGCTTATTTTCCCGGCGTCCACGGCTGGTAGTCGCCGGTGGCCTTGGGGCGGCGGCCGCTCGCCAGGATCGAGCCGGAGGGCCGGTAGGCCGCTGATGTCCCCGTCAGATTGGGGAGATGCGGCTTTTCCCAATCCTGCGGCTTGTAGGTCTCTTCGCTCGGCGGCACGTCGACGGTATGATGCAGCCAGCCATGCCATGACGGCGGCACCCGCGAGGCCTCGGCGTAACCGTTGTAGATCACCCAGCGCCGCTCAAAACCGAGCGACGGATCAATCTTGCCGCCCTTGGTGCGGAAATAGCGGTTGCCCTGCTCATCCTGGCCGACTGCTTCGCCGAACCGCCATGTCCACACTTGCGTGCCGAAGGTCTGGCCGTTCCACCACGTAAATAGCTTGAGCAGAAACTGTTTCATCGGTTCGCCGGTTCGAGAAGCGCTTTGAGGCCCTGATGCCATCGGGACGCCGAATTGTCCAGTTAAGTTCGGTCCTTGCAGCCCCTCGGCCGCAGGCTATGCGCTAGCGCTTTCGATGATTAATCCGGTACTTGGCTCGGTTTGCGGAACATAAATCGCAAGGGGTCGAGCCTGTCCCGGTCACGTCTTCGTTCCTTGCGTGCGAACGCGCGCAGAAGCGTTTTTTAACCAGCCTGCGATACCCTTCGATCAATCGGTGTCTCGCCTGGCCGCGAGTGAGTGTATGTGCGTTCCGACCCGCCGTCTCAACCCGGCGGGTTTTTTCATCGGCAGGCCGAAGCTGACGATTGCGGGAAACGTTTGCTCAATGATCGCGCGCAGAAGTTTCGAGGGCCGAAGTTTTGAGACTTGGGCCGTGATCGCGGGCTCGCTTGTGGCGGGCGCTGCCTACGCCTGGTTTGCCGGCGAGGACATTAACTGGGATTGGCGGAACTATCACGAGTACAACGCCTTCGCGCTCATCAACGGACGATACGGCTGGGATGTCGCGCCCGCCGGCATTCAAACCTTCCTGAACCCGCTCGCCTATGTCCCCGCCTACCTGCTGCGCCATCATGTCGGCGCGCCGTTCTGGGGAATGCTGCTGGGCGCGATCCATGGCCTCAACCTGGCGCTGATCTATTGGTTTTCGCGTCAGGTGTTGAGTGGCGCGGCGAGCCGATGGACGCTCGCGGCGGCGGTCGCCATCGCCGCGTTCGGTCCGATGACGCTGTCCGAAGTTGGAACCAGCTTCGCCGATATCCTCACCGCCCTGCCCGTCATCGCCGGTCTGGGCTTGATCGTGTCTGCGACCGCAAGGCATCGGGCACGCCATGTCATTGCGGGAATCTTGATCGGCGGCGCGGTAGGACTGAAGCTGACCAACATGATCTTCTTCCTCGGCGCGGGCGCATCGCTGCTGTTTGCGGCACGGCCGCTGATGGCGCTGTCCTGTTTTGCGATCGGTGGCGTAATCGGCGGGCTCGGCACCGGCGGCGCCTGGGCCTGGACGTTGTGGCAAGAGTACGGCAACCCGGTATTTCCGTTCTACAACACGATCTTTCGCTCGCCCGAAGCCCCGCTCGAAACGATGGCCGATGTGCGCTTCATGCCGCACAATTTGTGGGAAGCCTTCGCCTACCCGTTTTACTGGCTGATCGGCGATTACCGGTCATCGGAGGGCCCGTTTCGAGATCCGCGCTTTGCGATCCTGTTGGTGCTGTTTGCGGCCAATGCCGGCGCGAGCTTGCTCTGCAAGATACGGGTTTTCGCGCGCCGGGATAAGCAATTCCTGCTGTTTTTCGCGGTCGCTTACGGAACCTGGCTGTTTGCATTTTCAATTCATCGTTATGCGGTGGTGCTGGAGCTGCTTTCCGCGCCGCTGATCGTGCTCTTGCTTTCGCGTTTGCTGCGCGCGCTCCAGTATGAATCGCCGACCATGGATCGGCTGCCCCGGACCAATTTTGCGGCGGTCGCTGCCGCCGCGGCGATCGCGCTTTGCTCGCAGGCTGCGGATTGGTCGCGCCGCCCGTGGTCGGATCCGTATCAGCCGGTTGTTTCCGAAGCGCTTCTCAATCCTGCAGCCTACCTTTTGATTGAGAAGCCGGTCGGCTATGTCGTGCCCTTGCTGCCGCCCGGCTCGCGCGCCTATCAACTTGCCGACATCCTGCTGCCGATTGCGCCGGGCGGTTCGCTGGACCGCCGCGTTCGTTCCGGCTTGGCAAATCCGCCGCCGGGCGGAATTTGGGCGCTGCATCTTCGCGGTAGCCCGCCGCGACAAAATTTGCTCGACGATTACGGACTGCAGTTCGACACGTCCCGGTCGTGCGAGACCATTCCGGGAGCCGACGGCGTCGATATCGAAGCCTGCCCGCTGATCGCGGCCGCTCATGCGACGCAGCTGCCCGCCGCTGCGGCGCGGCCACTCGCCAGCGCCGAGCCGGATAGACGTTAGAATAAAGGATAAGTTTGCGGCGACCGATTGTCGCGGAGTCGACGCAATCCATTCATTCCACGTACAGTTCCGGCCTGTCACGCTCCTGTCGCGCACAATCAGTGCGAGGCTCGGGAACGTCTGCGCTTTGAGGCGGTTAGACTGTGTCCCGCAGATGGAGCCGAATATGAACAGTCTTAAGGTTTTGAGTACCGCTGCTGCAATGGCGCTGGTCGTGCCGGTGATGGCGCCGACCGCGAGTTTCGCGCAAACTCCGGGCGGCAAGGTGAGCGCCTCACCAAGAGGCGGCGGAGGCGGCGCTCCGGCCGCGCGAATGGGCGGCGGTGGCGGCTTCCGTGC
>Ga0157369_10007025_pt1 | contig 12982 bp, 10 predicted proteins | sample C25metaG_FD_113461 | JGI IMG/M metagenome (GOLD analysis project Ga0157369, IMG submission 113461) | Corn rhizosphere microbial communities from Kellogg Biological Station, Michigan, USA - C2-5 metaG | ecosystem: Host-associated > Plants > Roots > Rhizosphere > Soil | place: USA: Michigan...
CCGCCCGCCTCAGCACCGCCCGCCTCAGCACCGCCCGCCTCAGCACCGCCTGCCTCAGCACCGCCTGCCTCAGCACTGTCCAAGGAGGCGCGCGGGCCGGACGCCACCTGGTGGCTGCACGGCGTGTCCCACTCCGAGCGGCCGGTGGCGACGCCGGGGCCGCAGCCGAGCTTCAGGCGGTTCTTCCCGGTCGCCGCCAGCCAGCTGGTGTCCGCCGTGGGGTCGGCGATGACCGAGTTCGCCGTCCCGCTGTGGATTTACACGACAACCGGGTCGGTGGCCAAGTTCGCCCTGATGGCGGTGGTCGGGCTGGTCCCCGGGCTGCTCGCCCTGCCGGTCGCGGGGGCGCTGGTGGACCGGGCCAGCCGCCGCAAGGTGATGCTGGCCGGCGACACCGCCGCCTGCTCGGTCCAGCTGGCGTTCGGCATACTGCTGTGGACCGGGCACCTGGGCGTCGCCGGGATCTACCCGCTGCTGGCTTGCCTGTCGGTCGCGCTCACCTTCCAGCGCATCGCCTACATGTCGGCGGTACCGCAACTGGTGCCCAAGCACTCCCTCGGGCACGCGGTCGGCCTGATGCAGCTGAGCACCGGCACCGCGCAGCTGGTGGTCCCCATCTTCGCGGTAGGCCTGCTGGCCGGCATCGGGCTCGGCGGCATCGTCGCCCTGGACATCGCCAGCTACGCGGTCGCGATCGTCACGCTGCTGCTGGTGCGCTTCCCCGCCACCATGGCCTGGCGGCGCCGCGAGTCCCTCATGGCCGAGATCACCGGTGGGCTGCGCTACTCCCTGGGCCACCGCGGCTTCGTGGGCATGCTGGCGTTCTTCGTAGTGCTGAACATCTTCCTGGCCCCGCTGATGCTGATGTTCGGGCCGCTGGTGCTGTCGTTCGCGCACCTCGCCGACGTCGGCCGGATCTCGGTGGTGGCCGGCGGGGGCGTCCTGGCCGGGGCGCTGGCCCTGATGATCTGGGGCGGCCCGCGCCGCCTGCGGATGCGCGCCGTCTTGCTGGCCGCGCTGGCCGACGGATGCTTCGCCGCGCTGATCGGCGCGCGCGCCAGCCTGGTCGTCATCGCCATCGGGGTGTTCGGCATGCTCGCCTGGATCACCGTCCTCAATGGCGTCTACACCACGATCGTGCAGGTCAAGGTGCCGCAGCGATTCCACGGCCGGGTCTTCGCGATCCAGACCCTCATCGCCTGGTCCACGCTGCCGATCGGATTCGGGCTGGTCGCGCCGAACGCGGCGGGCCTGCTCAACCCGTTGCTCGTCAAGGGAGGCGCCCTGGCCTCGACGGTCGGCGGCGTCATCGGCACCGGCCCCGGCCGCGGCATCGGGTTCATGTACGTGGCGTTCGGCCTGGCCATCGCGGCGGTCGCGCTGATCGCCATGCGCGTTCCCGCGCTGGCCCGGTTCGACCGCGAGGTTCCCGACGCCGCCGCCGACGACCTAGTCGGCGTGCAGGCCCTCCGTGCCGCCGCTGCTTCCCCGGACCTCCCTTCCCCGGGGAAGCAGCGGCCATCCTCCCCCGCCACCCCAACCCAGAAGACGGAGGCGATCTCGTGACCGAACCCGAGGACATGCAGCAGGTGGTCATCAACGACGAGGACCAGTACTCGCTGTGGCCCCGCGACACCCAGCCGCCGGCCGGCTGGCGCCCCGAGGGGTTCACCGGCACCCGGCAGGAGTGCCTGGACCACGTCGACGCGGCGTGGACCGACATGCGGCCCCGTAGTACCAGGGAGCACAGCCTGAGGGAGCAGCCGTGATGACCGACCCCGCGCAGGTCAAGCTGGAGCTAGCCGACATGATCGCCGCGGCCTCCGACGGGGTGGTCAGCGCCGCCGACGTGCTGGCGGCCAGGCACCCGCTATCGGCGCTCGGCCTCACCTCCCTGGCCCGCATCCGGCTCATCGACACGATCGAGGATTCCTTCGGGGTGAACCTGGACCTCGACGAGGACCTGTCGTCCTTCGAGCACGTCGACGCGCTCGCGGCCCGCCTGGCGGGCCTGCTGGCCGCCCAGTGACAATGACGCCAGCGACCATGACGCCGGCGACCGTGGCATTCCGCGGGGCGCGCGCTGGCGAGGCCCCGCTCACCTGGGGGCAGCGGCTCATGTGGCGGGCCGTCCACCTGATGGGCCCCAGCCAGTCCTTCCTCAACTGCCCCTGGGTGCTGCCGGTCTACGGCCGGCCTGACCTCGCCGCGGTGCTCGACGGGCTGCGCGCGCTGATCGAACGGCACGAGAGCCTGCGGACCACGTTCGCCGACGCCCCGGGCGGGCCGGTGCAGCGGGTGGCGCGCGACGGCGAGCTCACCGTGCCGCTCGTCGACGCGGGCGCCGAGCGGCCCCTGGCGGCGGCCGAACGGCTGGCCGGCGAGCTGGGCCGGGCGGTCTTCGCGCACGAGCGGGAGTGGCCGCTGCACGCCACCATCGTCACCCGGGACGGCCGGCCGGCGGCGCTGGCCCTCGCCTTCACCCACCTCGCGGTGGACTACCAGGCGCTGGCCCTGCTGTCGGCGGACTGGCGGCGGCTGCTGCGCGGCGAGCGGCTGGCGCCCCCGCCGTGGCAACCCATGGACCAGGCCGGGCTGGAGCAGACCGAGCCGTTCCAGGCCCGCTCGGCCCGGGCTATCCGGTACTGGCGGTCGGTGCTTGCGGACGTCCCGCTGGAGGTGTTCGACCACCCGCCCGGCGAGCCCGAAGATCCCCGGTTCATCGAGGTCGGCATGGAGTCGGTCGCGCTGGCCGTCGCAGCCACCCGGCTGGCGCAGCGGTGGACGATCAGCACGACCAGCGTGCTGCTGGCCGCCTGCGCCACCGAGCTGGCCACCGTAAGCGACCGCCCGCGAGCGGTCATGCAGCTGGTGCACAGCAACCGGCGCGACCCGCGCACCCAGGCCATGGTCGGCACCGTCGGCCAAGATGGCCTGTTCGTGCTCGACCTGCCCGGCACGGACTTCGCCGCCACCTGCCAGGCGGCGCACCGCGCGGCCCTGACGGCCTATCGCAACGCGCACTACGACCCGGCCGCGATGACGGCCATGCGGCAGGAGATCGGCCTGCTGCGCGGCCGGGAACCGGACCTGGACGCGTTCGTCAACGACCGCCGCGACGGCGCCGGCTGGGCGGCCCTGCCCGCGCTCGCCCCCGGCGCGGACCTGGCCCCGCTGACCAGCCAGACCCGGACGTACGTGACCAACGCGTGGCCGGGCGTGCGCTTCAAGGTGTTCTTCACCGTTGGCACCGCGCCCGGCACCGGGCAGCTCAGCCTCATCATCGACACCGCGTACCTGTCCCGCGACCAGGCGGTGTCGATGCTGCTTGACATCGAGGCGATGCTGGTCCGCGGCGCGGCCGGGTAACGGGCGCTGGGTTTGCCTGATGAGCGCCTCGGGCAAGTGCATGCGCAGCATCACCTGGCTGACATTGGCGGGAACGGTTCGCTGGGTGAGCAACGATACGACGATCATCACGGCGAATGCCAGCGGGACCGTCCAGATCGCCGGCTGGCCGAGAAGCACCGCCCCCCAGCCCCTTGCCGCCGCGCCGAGCATCGTCGCGATGATTGCCGACAGGCACGACCCGCCGCCTATCACGATGCCCGCCGTGGCACCGACCCGGGTCAGCCGCCGCCACCATATCCCGAGCACCATCAACGGGCAGAACGACGACGCCGCGATGGCGAAGGCCCACCCCACCAGGAGGGCCAGCGAGAAGCGGCCGACCAGCAGCGCGGCAATGGTCGCGACCACGCCGGCGCTGATCGCGCACCAGCGGAACGCGTTAACCCCGCGGTTCAGGAAGTCGTGCGACAGCGCCCCGGCCACGCTGACCAGCAGGCCGGACGAGGTGGACAGGAACGCGGCGAAGGCCCCCGCGGCGACGAGCGCGGCCAGCAGCTCGCCAGGCAGCCCGGGCAGCAGCAGTGACGGCAGGGCGAGGACGATGCTGTCAGAGTCACCGGACAGGTAGAGCTGGGGCGCCTGCATCCGGGTGAGCACCGCGAGCACCGTCGGGAACAGGTAGAAGGTGCTCAGCAGCAGGACCACGATCAGCGTCGTCCGCCGGGCCGCCTCGCCGTCCGGGTTGGTGTAGAAGCGCACCAGGATGTGCGGGAGCCCGATCGCGCCGAAGAACGTGGCGATGATGACCCCGTACGTCGCGGCTAGGGGGTGCGCGCCGCTGGTGCCTGAGGTCAGGAACGGGGAATCCCATGACTCGCCGCCTGCCGACGGTTCCATGGCCAGGCTGACCGGGACTGGAGCACCGGCGGCGAAGCCGATCCGCGTGCCCGCGCCGGCGACGTGGTGGCATGCGCACAGGCGCACCGCCTGGCCGCTCCACGGACGCTGGTCGACCAGGCCGGTCACGGTGGCCTCCGCCGGGCGCGCAAGGGTGAAGCCGGTCGGCTGGGGCATGGTGACGACGGTGGCGTGAGTGAACACCGGGGAACGATCCGGGGCCAGGTTAACGCTGGAGCCGTGCTTGATCGCGATCAGCAGCACGAGCGCTGGGATACCGATCGCGCACAGCTTCAGCCAGTACTGAAAGCATTGGACGAAGGTGATTCCCTTCATCCCGCCCATCGCGATGTTGCAGCTCACGACCACGCCGAGCGTTGCCGCGCCAACCCAGTAGGGGACGCCGAGCACCCATTGCAGCGTGATGCCAGCGCCCTTCATCTGCGGCAGCAGGTAGAACCAGCCGATGACCAGGACGAGCGCGGTCGCCGTCTGGCGCAGACCGCGAGACCCCAGTCGGCCGACCGCGAAATCGGGGATCGTGTACGCGCCGAAACGCCGCAGCGGCGCCGCCACCAGCAGTAGCAGGACCAGGTAGCCGGCGGTGTAGCCAACCGAGTACCACAGTGCGCCCAGGCCTTGCGAGACGACCAGCCCGGCGATGCCGAGGAAGGAGGCGGCCGACAAGTACTCACCGGAGATGGCGGCCGCGTTGAGCGCTGGCGGGACCTGGCGCGCGGCGACCATGAAGTCGTCTGGTGTCCGGGCCACCCTGATGCCGCGGGCACCCACCATGATCGTCAGCAGCGTGACGAACGCGATCGCGCCGATCGCGGCGTCAGGCATCGGGCCGCCGGCTGGCCGGGTCGACGAGGTCAGTGAACCGGACCTCCAGCTGCCGCGCCTGACGGTTGTAGAACCAGCCGACCGCGAGGAACACGGGGTAGAACGCGAAGCCGAGCACGATCAGGGTGAGCGGGACGCCGGCCACGGTGATCCTGGTGACCTCCGGCGCCATCGCCGCGATGACCGGGAACGACGCGGTCACCGTGAGCGCGAGCGTAAGGCACATGAGGGACAGGCCAAGTTGCGCGCGGACGAACGACCTGGCGAACAGGCGACCGCAACTCGTATCGTCTCGCAGGTCGCTTAGCTCGGGAACTTCGTGCTGGACAAGTACCTGATCAGGCCGCCAGACAACCCGCTGCCGGCCGGCTGGCGCCGCGGGACCGCCGCTGGGCTCGGGCACGGTAAGCTCCGCCGCCCGGCGCGGAGGATCCGGTCCCTGACGTCCCGCACGTGGCGGCGGCTGACCGGCAGGGAATGGCCTGCGATCGTCACGGCGTGAACGCCATTAGTCACCGAGAATTCGGTGATGTTCTTGACCTGCACGAGAAAGCCCCGGTGTATGCGGATGAACCCGTATGCCGACCACCGTTCCTCCAGGTGCGAAATCGGTATTCGCACCAGGTAAGCGCTACCGTCGGCGGAGTGCAGGCGCACGTAATCTCCCTCGGCTTCCGCCCAGCGGACGTTCTCGCGCGCGATCAATCGCGTGCGCCCGGCTATCTCAACCGGGATCGTTGCCGACGGGTCGTCGCCCGGCGGATCCGGCTGGTCCGGCGAGCGCCCGAGTGCGCGGCCCAGGGCAGTGCGCAGGCGTTCGCGCGACACCGGCTTGAGCAGGTAGTCGCACGCTCCGATGTCGAAGGCGCGAACCGCGTACTCCTCGAAGGCCGTAACGAAGACGATAGCCGGCGGCGTAGCGAACTTGCGCAGCACATTGCCGAGCTCGATGCCGTTGAGCACGGGCATCCTTACATCAAGGAAAACGACGTCGTAAGTGCGCTCCTGCAGGTAACGGAATGCGTCGCTTGAATTCTGCACGGCATCTACCGGCGCGATCGAGAACCCGCGCAGGAGGTAGCTAAGCTCGTCCCTGGCTGGCGCCTCATCGTCGATGACCAGCGCGGATGCGGTATGTGGGTGGCTCATTGCCCGCTCACCGCCGTGCAGAACTTGGGCAGGCGCAGCGTGACCTTCGTCCCCGCGCCGACCCCGGTCTCTATTGTCAGCCCGTGGTCGTTGCCGAAGGTGGCGCGCAGCCGCTCGTCAACGTTGCGCAGCCCGACCGAATGGCCGCCGGTTCGCCCCGCGAGCACGTCCGCGAGCTGTCCGGGATCAACGCCTGCACCGTAGTCCTCGATCGTGACGATAGCCTCGTGACCCCCGTCTTCCGCGGAAATCTGCAGCCTGGCCGTTCCGGTGAGCCGCTCAAGGCCGTGCCGGATGGCGTTTTCCACCAATGGCTGAAGTACTAGCGATGGCAGCCTCACCGGGAGGACCTCAGGGGCTACTCGCAGGCTGACCGCGAGGCGGTCGCCGAAACGCGCGCGCTCGAGCTCCAGGTAGGTATCCACGAAACGCAATTCCTCGGCGAGGGTGGCGTACTGGCTGTGCTCTCGGAAGGACCACCGGATAAACTCCGCGAAACCGACGAGAAGGTCCCTGGCCCGCTCGGGATCAGACCGGACGAACGACTCGATGGCGGTAAGCGCGTTGTAGACGAAATGGGGGCTGATCTGGGCCCGGAGGAAGTTCAGCTTGGCCTGGACCGTTCGGGTGCGGGAAGCGTCGAGCTCAGCCAGCGCGAGGTGCGTGGACACGAACCTCGCGACCTCGGCCGTGGTCCGCATCAGGGCCGCATCGGCGGATGGGCCGAGCGCCGCGAGCGCTCCGATGACCACCCCGTCGACGGCGATCGGCACGGCGACGCCGGCCCGCATCAGGCAATCACCGCCGTGCGCGCAGCCAAGGTCGGACGCGGACAGCAACTGTGAGTGCCCGGAGGTCACCACGCCGCGCAAGTAGCCGGCGAGCGCCTCGGCGTGCCGGTCCGATCCGTGGCAGGCGAGCAGGCTCTCCTGGTCAGCTATGGCGACTGTGGGGGTGCCAAGAAGCTGGCGCAGGCTCGGCGCGGCCTTGACCGCGGTGTCGTGCGTCAAGCCACCGCGCAGCACGGAGACGGCCTGGCTGGCCGTGTGCAGCACCTCATACGTAGCCCGCTGCGGCGTGCCAACGCGGCGCGAGCTTCGCTTCCAGAACAGCACGGCGCAGGGCAGCGCGGCGGCAACCGGAACGAGCACGATGATAAGGACCGGCATCGCCGCACTATAAGCCCGTGGGCACTTTCGGGGATACCCCCCTCGTTACCCTTCGATAATGTTGCCAGCTCGCCACCGGGATACGGCATGGCTTTGAGCTGCGCTTGCCGTCGGGTTCCAGCGCGCGCCGTCTCGCGGCTAACCGCACCCGCATGACCGCTCGCCGGCGGTACGCGACCGTTCCTCGCCCAATCAAGCCGTTCCGCGCACCATCCGCGGCGTTCATCGCACGGCCGGCGCGCGGCGGCGGCCGGGGCCGTACGTTCCCACGTTAGTACCTCGCCACGTTAGTACCTCGCGCAACGACGCAACGGAGCAAACTATGGCCGACGAAGCCCCTGCTGTCCCCGCCCCCATCGCCGACCCGGCCCCGCTCGGGCTGGCCGCGTTCGCCCTTACGACATTCCTGCTGTCCGCCGCCAACGCCAACTGGATGGGCGCCGCCACCGGTGACTCCTGGCTCGGGTACGCGCTCGCCTACGGCGGCAGCATCCAGCTGCTGGCCGGCATGTGGGAGTTCCGGAACCGGAACGTCTTCGGGGCCACCGCGTTCTCCACGTACGGCGGGTTCTGGATCGGCCTGTTCCTGTGGGTGCAGTTCGTGGCGCCGCACGCCGCGAGCGCCGCCGCCGCCAGCCACGAGCTTGGCTGGATCCTGCTCGCGTTCGCGATCTTCAACACGTACATGCTGATCATGTCCACGCAGCTGAACATCGCGGTCTTCGGGGTGTTCCTGACCCTGGAGATCACCGAGATCGTGCTGTTCATCGGGAACTTCACGATGAACTCGTCGGTCGTTCACATCGGCGGCGTTATCGGCGTCATCACCGCGCTGGTTGCCTGGTACACCTCCGCGGCCGGCGTGGCCAACGGGATCGGCGGCCGGATCACCCTCCCGGTCGGGCCCGCCCTCCTGCCGGCCAGGGCGGCCGAGCCCGCGCACACCGTCGCCGCCTAGCGGCGGGGACGCGAGATCCATGTCAGCGACTGACGACGGCCGGTCCTCCCGCGATATCGACACCGCGCTGGCGGAGGACCGGCGGTTCCCGCCCGATCAGGAGTTCGCGGCGACGGCGAACGCGGACGCCTCGATCCACGAGCGTGACTTCGACGAGTTCTGGATCAGCGAGGCCCGGATGCGGATCAGCTGGTTCCGTGACTTCGAGTCCCTTTTCGAGTGGCAGCTCCCCTATGCCAAGTGGTACCTGGGCGGCTCGCTCAACGTTTGCTACAACTGCGTCGACCGGCACGTCGCGAGCGGCAACGGCGACAAGGTCGCCTACTACTGGGAAGGCGAGCCGCTGGGTGACCGGCGCGTGCTCACGTTCGCCGACCTCCAGCGAGAGGTGGTCCGCTTCGCCTCGGGCCTGAGGCTCCTGGGCGTGCGCAAGGGCACGCCGGTCGGGATCTACATGGGCATGGTCCCCGAGCTGGCGATCGCCATGCTGGCCTGCGCCCGCCTCGGGGCACCGTTCACGGTGGTGTTCGGCGGGTTCTCCGCCGAGGCCCTGGCCGGCCGGCTCACTGACATGGAATGCGAAGTGCTCATCACCCAGGACGAGGGCTGGCGGCGGGGCCGCGCCGTGCCGCTGAAGGCTAACGCCGATGAAGCGGTCGCCCGCGCGCCGAAGGTGGCGACGGTGATCGTCTTGGAACGCACGGGGCGGGGCGCCGCGATGACCACTGGCCGCGACGTCACCTGGGCATCGGTCGTCGAGGGCCAGCCGGACGATCCCGTCGCGTGCCCGTGCGAGCCAATGGACAGCGAGGACCTGCTGTTCCTGCTGTACTCATCGGGCACCACGGGCAAGCCCAAGGGGATCGTGCACACCACGGCCGGCTACCTCACCGGCGTGGCGACCACGCATCACTACGTCTTCGACATCAAGCCCGCCACGGTCTACTGGTGCGCCGCCGACATCGGCTGGATCACCGGGCACAGCTACATCGTGTTCGGGCCGCTGGCCAACGGCACCACCAGCGTCCTGTACGAGGGCGTCCCCGACTTCCCCGAGCGGGACAGGTGGTGGGAGATCATCGAGCGGTACCGGGTCACCGTCTTGTACACCGCGCCCACCGCGATCCGCACCCACATGAAGTGGGGCCCGCAGTACGCGCAGCAGCATGACCTGACCTCGCTCCGGCTGCTCGGCTCGGTCGGCGAACCGATCAACCCTGAGGCGTGGATCTGGTACCGCAAGCACATTGGCGGCGACCGGACCCCGGTGGTCGATACCTGGTGGCAGACCGAGACCGGCATGATCATGATCGCGCCGCTGCCCGGGGTCACCACGCTCAAGCCGGGCTCGGCCACCCGGCCGTTCCCCGGCGTCCAGGCGGCCGTCTACAACGAGGGCGGGGAACCGGTGCCCCCCGGCGCCGGCGGCTATCTCGTGCTCAAGCGCCCCTGGCCGGCGATGCTGCGCGGGCTGTACAAGGATGACGAGCGCTACCGGGCGACCTACTGGAGCCGCTACGACGGCGCCTACTTCACCGGCGACGGCGCTCGCGTGGACTCCGACGGCGACCTGTGGCTGCTCGGCCGGGTCGATGACGTGATGAACGTCTCCGGCCACCGGCTGTCCACGATAGAGGTCGAGAGCGCGCTCGTCGATCACCCGGACGTGGCCGAGGCCGCGGTCGTCGGCCGGGCCGACGAGCACACCGGCCAGGCCATCGTCAGCTACGTGACGCTGAAATCCGGCGTCGCCGCCTCACCCGGCAAGCTGACGGAGCTGCGTGAGCACGTGGCCATGCGGATCGGGCGGATCGCGATGCCGGCCAACGTTGTCTTCACCCCAGAGCTGCCGAAGACCCGTTCGGGGAAGATCATGCGCCGGCTGCTGCGGGACGTGGCGAACAACCGTGAGCTTGGCGACACCACGACGCTGGCCGACCCTGCCGTCGTCGAGGAGATTAAGACCCGGGCCGCCACCGAGGCGTCCACCGAAGAATGACCAAGAAGCGGTCACCGCCAGGCGGCCGCGGCATCAAGGCGCACGTCCGCCCGGCGTGATGGCCGCCTGGCAGTGCGGGAGCAGGCTCTGCCAGCCCGCCTGGTTCTGGTCGCGCCGGGCGCTGGCCGCGCTGCCCAGCCGCTCCCAGCCGCCCGGTATCCGGCTTGCCCTTCGTGACTAGGGTTGAAGCCGGCGGGCAGGAGACAGGCATGGCACGGTCCCCCAACCTGACTCGCCGACGAGCACTGACCGCGCTCGCCACTTTCACCGGCGGGGCCGGGCTGCTCACGGCGTGCACCGCGGCCCGGCCGCGGCCAGCCGCGACGATCACCCGGACCCCGGCCGGCGCCCCGGCGGCGTCGCCCGCGCCGGTGACACCGGCTGCCAGCACACAGCCAGTGAACGTGTACGCGAACATCGCGCCCGGGATGGTCAACCCCGCCTGGGCCCATGACCCGGTCCGGGTCTACGTGCCGAACAGCCTCAGCAACACCGTCAGCGAGATCGACCCGCGCACCCGCCGGGTCATCCGGACGTTCCCGGTCGGCACGGAGCCCAACCACGTGACCCCGTCCTGGGACGGCTCGGTGCTGTGGGTGAACAACACCGCTGGCGGCAGCCTCACCCCGATCGATCCCCGGACGGGACGGTCCGGGCGGCCCATCCAGGTCGCCGATCCGTACAACCTGTACTTCACGCCCGACGGCCAGTACGCGATGGTGATGGCGGAGGACCTGAACCGCATTGTCTTCCGCGACCCGCACACCATGCGGCCGCGCTACTCCATGGTGGTGCCGGCCGCCGGCGTCAACCACCTGGACTTCACCGCTGACGGGAACTACGCCCTGGCCAGCTGCGAGTTCAGCGGGTCCGTGGTGTGGATCGACATGCGCGCGCGGAAGGTCGTCAGCAAGCGCACGCTGGGCAAGGCGATGAGCGCGCCGGTCATGCCGCCGGGGCGCGGGTACAGCATGCCCCAGGACGTGCGGCTGTCCGCCGACGGCGAGACCTTCTACGTCGCCGACATGGCCGCGAACGGCGTCTGGCTGATCAGCGCGAGCCAGTTCCAGCCGGTCCACTTCATAGCCACCGGCGCCGGCACGCACGGCTTCCAAGTCGGCCGGGACGGCCGGCGCCTGTTCGTCTCCAACCGCGGCGAGGGCTCCATCAGCGTGCTGGACATGACCGTCAATCGGGCGGTCCACAAGTGGCGTATCCCCGGCGGCGGCTCGCCCGACATGGGCGGGATCTCCCCCGACGGGACGGTCATGTGGTGGGGCGGCCGCTACGACGGCGTGGTGTACGCGATGTCGACCAGCGACGGGCGCCTGCTCGCGAAGGTCCCGGTCGGATCCGGGCCGCACGGCCTGTGCGTGTTCCCGCAGCCCGGCCGGTACTCACTCGGTCACACTGGCAATTTCCGCTGAGCTCGGCGAGAAGCCCTGAAGCGCACCACAATCTTCTGAGAGAATGCCGGAATTCCTTTCCCGCCAGCCCGCATCGCGCTCTTTCCAGGCGCGTTTTATATGTGGTAACGTCCTCGTCACATGTTACCCGGCCCGCTTGAGAAGTGAGGTCATCCGGCCTCGAGGCGGGATGAGGGGGAGGACGGCACATGCGAATCCGCCTGTCTGGAATTGTCATGGTGGCGTGCGCCGCCATTGCGTCCGCCGGATCCCTGCTGGCGGTGCCGGCGAGCACCGCGGCGGCCGCGCCGCGGCCGACGTCACGGGCGCCAGCCCACCCCGTGGACTACGTCCCGCTCCGAGGCGCGAAGATAACCCCCTTCGACCTGGCATTTAACAACATGGACTACAACGGCGGCCCGGTAATGCCGTCGAATACCGACTACATGGTGCTCTGGAGCCCGGGCGGCTTGTCGGCGTACCCGGCGGGATACGTCTCCGGCCTGCGGACCTACTTCACGGACCTGGCCCACGACAGCGGCGGCCACCAGAACGTCGACTCCGTCTCGGCCCAGTACAACGACCTGACCGGCGCGTTCACCCGGTACCAGGTGACTTTCGGCGGCATCGTGGTCGACACCGACCCCTATCCGCCGACCCAGTGCCCGGCGGCCGCGCCGGTGACCGCCTGCCTGACTGACCCCCAGATCCAGGCCGAGCTCGAGCACGTGACCGCCTCCCGGGGCCTGAAGACCGACCTCAGCCACGAGTACTTCCTGCTCCCGCCACCGCATGTCGAGACCTGCTTCAGCGGCGACCCGAACGAGAGCCCGGCCTTCGGCGGCTGCTCAGCCGGTGAGCCCCTCGACCTCGCCTTCTTCTGCGCATACCACAGCAACACCTCCCTGTCGCCGATGCTGATCTACTCCGATAACCCGTTCGACGCCACCAATCGCCTGTGCCAGGACGGGAACAATCCCAACGGCATCGCCGATGGTGAGATCAACGGCGGACTCAGCCACGAGCACAACGAATCGATCACCGATCCACTCCCAAACGACGCCTGGACCAACGGCGCCGGCCCTAACCAGGGGGAAGAGCTCGCCGATCAGTGCGACGGCGAGATGGGCACCCCGCTGGGGACCGCGCCCAATGGCGCCAAGTACAACCAGGTGATCAATGGCCACTTCTACTGGTACCAGGAGGA
>Ga0157369_10007026_pt1 | contig 12981 bp, 17 predicted proteins | sample C25metaG_FD_113461 | JGI IMG/M metagenome (GOLD analysis project Ga0157369, IMG submission 113461) | Corn rhizosphere microbial communities from Kellogg Biological Station, Michigan, USA - C2-5 metaG | ecosystem: Host-associated > Plants > Roots > Rhizosphere > Soil | place: USA: Michigan...
ACTACTTGACGAGCGTGAGCATCTTGAACATCGGCATGTACATGGCGATGATGATCACGCCCACCATGCAGCCGACGCCGATCATCATGATCGGCTCGACGATCGACGTCAGCGACTGCACCGACGCGTCGACCTCGTCCTCGTAGAAGTCCGCGATCTTCGAGAGCATCTTCTCGAGCTCTCCCGTCTCCTCGCCGATCTTCACCATCTGCGCGACCATCGGCGGGAAGATCTCGTTCTCGACGAGCGGCTGCGCGATCGGGATTCCCTCGTGCACCTTCGCGCGCACGCCGGCGAGCGCCTCCTCGATCACCCAGTTGCCCGACGTCTGGCCCGTGATCTCGAGCGCCTTGATGATGTCGACGCCGGCCGCGACGAGTGTCGACAGCGTGCGAGAGAAGCGCGCCATCGTCACCTTGAGGACGGTGTCGCCGATCTTCATCGGCAGCTTCAACTTGAACGTGTCCCACTTCTGACGTCCGCTCTCGGTCGCCTTCCACTTGCGGAACAACCAGATGCCGCCCGGGATCGACGGCAGGATGATGAACCAGTAGCTCTTGAGGATGTTCGATGCCCCGACGACGTACTGCGTCAGCGTCGGCAGCTGGCCGCCGAGCTCCTTGAAGATGTTGACGAAGATCGGAACGAGGAACATGAGCATCCCCGCGAGCACGAGCGTCGCGAAGATGAGGACCATCGTCGGGTAGATCATCGCGCCCTTGACCCGGCGCCGGATCGCTTCCTGCTTCTCGATCTGGAACGCGACGCGGTCGAGCACGATGTCGAGGATTCCGGCGGCTTCGCCGGCCTCGACCATCGAGACGTAGAGGCGCGAGAACACCTTGGGGTGCTTCCCCATCGCCTCCGAGAGCAGGAGACCGCCTTCGACGTCCGCCCGCAGCAGCGCGACGATGCCGGCGAGTGCCTGGTCGCTCGTCTGCTCCTCGAGGATGACGAGCGATGCGACGACGTTCAGACCCGCCTCGATCATCGTCGCGAACTGGCGCGAGAAGATCTGCAGCGATTTCGCCTCGACCTTCTTGGTGCGTCCGATGCTCGGCGCGCTGTCGCCGTCGACCTCCTCGATCGACTGGGCGAGCAGGCCTTTCAGGCGTAGCTGTTCGCGCGCTCCGGCCAGGTCGTTGGCCGATACCTCGCCCGAGAGCACGACGCCCTGGGCATTGATCGCCGAATACGCGTAGGCAGCCATCCCTCACTCGGTATCGGCAGCCCCGGGAGGGGTCTTGAGGGCGGTCGGGCTGCTGCCGATACCTCGTTCGTGCCTGCGCGCGCCACCGAAGAAGAAGGCTTCGGGCTCATCGAGCTGCTCTTCGCGATGGTGATGCTGAACATCGGGATCCTGACGCTCGTCGCGGCGTTCCAGACAGGTGCCCTCGCCCTCGCCCGCTCGAGCTCGGTTTCGAACGGCAGCGCCGTCGCGGACAAGGTGATGGAGGTCTACCGCAGCCTGAAGAGCTGCCAGATCTACTTGAGCGCGCCGAGCGGCGGCGGCGCCGACAGCGGCACCCCCCCTGTGCCGAACGGCATCCCGAACAGCACGTCGAGCTGGTACACGCGCTACGCGACCGACACGGGCGCGTACGACGGGCCGGCGATCTCGATGTTCAAGTACGACGGGACGACGCCGTTGTGGGTGACCAACCCGGCGGGATCCGGGAGCTACGCCGGGATCTCGGCGCCGTGCGCCGCCCCGACGGGCCTGCCGAGCGGCTCGCCCGATCCGACGAAGGCCGTGCAGTACGTCGTCGGCCCCGATGGAGAGAGCTATCCGGTGCTGACCTACATCGTCGTCGTTCAGCCGAGCGGCGCGACCTGGACGGCCGGCTACGTCAAGCAGGTCACGGTCGACGTCTACAACCCGCGGGCGACGAGCAGGATCCTCGCGCGCGAGACGAGCTACTTCGACCCGAACGTCAGCGGTTAGGCACCCGGTCGCGCACGCGAAGGGGTCGAGACCGCACGTGTTAGCTTCGGCGTCGCGTGGACGTGGTTCTTCACATCGCGCCTGCGGGCGCCTGGGCGATCGCGCGGCAGACGGGCAGCTACGAGCCGCCGACGTTGGAAACCGAGGGCTTCATCCATCTGTCGAGGCCCGAGCAGGTGCATCTTCCCGCAAACGCGCTCTACAGCGACACGCCGGATCTCGTCCTGCTGTGGATTGATCCGACGCGCGTGACCGCCGAGATTCGCGATGAGCCCCCGGTGCCCGGTGCGGGGATGACCTTCCCTCATCTTTATGGGCCGCTGAACGTCGAAGCAGTCGTGGCCGAGTCACCGTTGCGGCCCTGGAAGCGGGGCGAGTTCACGCTGCCGGCACAGCCCTCTCGGGGCATGACTCTCCGCCGGGAGTGATCGCATCGGCGCGGCCGGCGCGCAGGCCGTTTTAGCCGCCGGAGCCGGACGGGACTGCGGAGACCGTAGAGGTCGGCGTCGTCGTAACCGGTGTGGTCGCGGCGGCGCTGGGGATCTGCGTCGTCGGCGGCTCGAGGATGAGCGTGTACTTCGTGCCGTCGGCGGTGTTCTGCAGCGTCAGCGGCGTGCCCATCTTCAGCGTGATCGCGGGGGCGCCGTCGGCATACGAGCCGCCGACGATCGCGATCTTCGCCGTCTTCGCGGTCAACGAGACGAGGTGGAAGAGCGTGCCGACACGGGAGAAGGTCGCACCCGTCGTCGGGAAGTCGCCCTTGACGGCGACGCTCTGCAGCTCGCCGTTGAGCGAGATGATCGCACTCGTCGGCGCCGCAGGAGGAGGCGAGGACGGCGCGGCCGGGCTCGAAGGCGCCGGAGTGAACGTCGTCGGCGTGGTGGTCGTGCTCGACCCCCCGGAGCTCTGCGACGAGCCGCCCGATGACCCGCCCGACGCAGCGGCAGGCGAGCCGCCGGCGCTCACCTGAACGACGAACGGATCCTTCGACGCGAACCTCTGGAACGTCTCGATCTGACCCGGATCCACGGAGATCGGCACAGCGGCGACGAGATCGGACGTCGTGCCGGTCGGGGTAGGCGTAGGCGTCGCGGCCGCCGGCGTACCGCCGAGCGTCGGCGCTGCGAGCGAGTTCGGATCGGCCGGCGTCACCGTCGGCGTCGTCGTCGCCGCTTGGACCACCGGAGGCGCCGCATTCTGGTTCAGCATCTTCATCGTCTTCGGCACCTCGATCGCGAGCAGTGCGACGAGCACCACGGCGCCGCCGATCGCGATCTTCTTCTGCTTGGCGGCTTTCGCCTTTGCGACGTCCTGCTTCGAAGCTCTCTTCGCCATGGTTACGGGGCTCCTGCCGCGGACGGGCCGCTCGGCGTTGTGTCGGTGGACGGAGGGGTCGTCGTCGTGTCGGTGGACGTCGACGAGGTGTCGGTCGACGCGGGCGTGACCGGCGCGACGGGGGCGACGGGCGCCGCCGGGACGTACTGGTACGTGTGCAGCGAGATCGAGGCGGAGACCGCGCTCCCGCCCGACGGCGAGATGCTGAGATTGTCGACGTCGAACAGGCGGCCCGCCGCCTCGAGAGCGCCGTCGCGCACCGTGACGAAGTTGCGCAGCCGGTAGAGCAGGTCCGTGACCGTGTAGAAGTCGCCCTGGACGGCGAGCGTGAGAGGGATCTTCCCGGTCGCATCGGGCGTGCCCGGCGAGATCGTCTGCAGCTGCACTCCTGCGTCCTTCGCCACCTGGTCGAGCTCGAGGAGGATGTCCGGCATGTCGACGTTCGACGGCATCGCCTTCGCGAGCTTGTAGACGTCGGCGACACGGATCTGCGGCGCCGCCGGCACTGCCGACGCCGTCTTCTGCGCTGCGATCTGTGCGAGGTTCGCCGCGATCTCCTGCTGCACGGACGCCGTCTGCTTGGCGAGCGACGCGGCCTTGTGGCTCTGCGGCCGCACGAGGCCGAACCAGCCGATCAGCAGGACGACCACGCCTGCGCCGACGATTCCGCCGATCACGGCACCCTTCGGCAGCGGACGCTTCACATTCATGCGCCGCTCCCGGACGAGTCGGTGGAGGTCGTGTCGGTCGTGGCAGGCGCAGGCGCGGGGGCAGGTGCCGGCGCCGGCGGTGCAGGAGCGCCCTTGATCGACGCGGCGAGCCCGAACTGCACGAGCTTGCCGCTACCCGACGTGGACTGGAGCGTGACGCCGGTGAGGTCGGGGATCAGCTCCATGCGCGTGAGCATCCGCGCGACGCTGTCGTAGCTGTAGGTCGTGCCCTCGATCGTGAAGCCGTTCGTCGCACCGGCCGCCGGCGCTGTCATGCCCAGCGAGGAGATCCACACGTCGTTCGGCAGCACGAGCGAGAACTCGCGCAGGATCCGGTCCCAGGCGATGCGCTGCGCCAGGGCAGCGGAGACCGCCTGCAGGCGTGGCGCCTGCTCGGCGGCGATCGCGGGCGGCGTCGCATCGACAGGCGTCGGCGGCGCCGTCTGCGAGGGCACCGGCGTCTGCGCAAGCTGTGCATTTGCGGCGTCGAGGTCTTTCTGCGCGCTCGCGACCTTCGCGCTCCCGCTCAGGTAGCCGGCGGCGAGAACCGCGACAACGATGAAGCCCATGCCGCCGCCGACGACGGCCGGCAGATTCTGCGCGGTCACGGACCGCTGGCTGCGCGATTCGCGCGGGAGGAGGTTGACGGCGCGCATCAGTCCTCGATCCCCAGTCCGATCGCGACGGCGAGCGAGCCGAGCGGCTGCCGCACGTCGACCTTCTTCGTCAGCTTCAGCCGTGCAAGCGGGTCGCCGACACGCACGCGGACACCGATCAGCCGCTGCAGCTCGTCGCCGAGCCCTCCGAGGTCGCCGGTGCCGCCCGTGATCACGATCTCTCCGATACCGAGAGATCCGGGCTGGTTCTGGTAGAACTGAAGCGAGGAGACCAGCTCGCGTGCGAAGCTCTGCACCTGCTTGCGGACGGCTTCGACGGCAAGCGCGTAGTGCTCCGGCGAGATGCCCTGCGGGACGTCGGGCGACGCGAGCGACACCGCGCGCTTGATGCGTTCCGCTTCGGACGGCGCCAGATCGAGCGCGCGTGCGATCGCAATGTTGAGCGCGGCACCGCCCCACTCGAGCACACGAGTGAACTCGCAGACGCGACCGTCGGAGACGGCGAACGTCGAGCGGTCGTGGCCGATCGCGACGGCAACGAGCGCGGAGTCGCTCGGCGCATCCTCCGACCGCGGCGCTGACAGTGCGCGCAGCAGCGCGAATGCCTCGAGGTCGATGCCGCTGAGCGTGATCCCCGCCTTCTTGCATGCGGACACGTAGCGATCGACGAGCTCCTTGTACGCCACGACGAGCAGGACGCGCTTCGTGGGCGTACCCTCGTCGTCGACCTTCTCCTCGAGAATGCGGTAGTCGAGGACGGCCTCGTCGAGCGGGATCGGCAGGGTCTCCTGCGCGCGGAAGTGGATTGCGTTCTCGAGTTGCTTCGCGTCGTCGATGCCCGAGATCTCGAACGTGCGCACACCGATGCGGTTGCTCGCGATACCGAGACGCACGTTCTTGCGCGGCAGCTTGTTCACGGCGAAGAAGTCCTTGAGCGCCGTCGCGAGTGCGTCCGGGTCGCGGAGCTCACCGGCGACGACGATCCCGGGATCGAGATCGTGCCGCGCAACCTGCAACAGTTCGGCCGCACCGTTGTTGGCGACACGCGCGGCTGCGAGCTGCGAGCCGCCGACCTTCAGGCCGACGAGCCGCTTGACCTGATGACCGCCGCCGCCACGGGTAAGCGACGGCAGCGAAAGGCTCGGCAGCGTGAACTCCCGCTTGACCTTCGGCGCGCTCTGCTTCTTCCCGCGCGACAGGTCCTTCTTCCAGAACGGCACCTTCGGCGACGCGAGCGGCGGCAAGTCGGCCGCGGGCACGGGCGGATGGACGCCGACGTGCGCCACCGGCGCCTCGGCGGGAGCGGAGACAGCCTTCGCCTTCTTGCCGAGCGACAGCTCCTTCTTCCAGAACGGAACCTTCGCAGGCAGCGGGGGCAAATCGGCCGCCGCGACCGGCGGATGCACGACGACGGCCTCGGCCTGCGGCGCGGGGGGCAACTCGGCCTCGGCGAGCCACGGCTCGGGCTGGACGGCGTGCGGCTCCATCCATTCCTCGACCGGTGCGGCATCGACGTGATACGCGACGGGCTCCGGCACGGCGGCAAGCGGCTGGGGCACCGGGGCAACGGCCACCGGCTGGACGGCCACGGGCTCGACGGCGGTGGGCTCGAAGGAAACGGGTGCGGGTACGACGGGCTCGTCGACCGGCAGCATCTCGACGGGGTGCGTGTCGACGACGGGCTCGGCCGCGACGACAGCCTCCGCGAGGTCGGTCGGGTGCTCGACCGGCTCGCCGGCGGCGGGCGCGAAAGCTGGGTCGACGGTCTGCGCCGCGAGCTCGACGAGTCGCGCGACCTGATCGTCGGCCGACTTCTTGCTGCGACCCAGCGAGATCTCCTTTTTCCAGAGCGGTTGCTTCTGCGGCTTGTCCTCCCCGGTCTCGCGCTGCCAGACGGCGTCGCGCTGCTCCTGCAGCTCGCGCGGCTCGTCCGCGACGATCTCCGCGAGCGTCGGCGCCTTCGGCGACTTCTTGCCGAGCGAGATCTCCTTCTTCCAGAACGACGTCGATGCCGAGCTCGGCGCCTGCTCGGCCTTCTGCTTCTTGACGCGCTTCGGCTCCTTCGGCGGCTTTGCGGCCGCCGGCTCCTTCGGCGCCTTCGGCTTGCGCGAGAACGAGATCTCCTTCTTCCAGATCGATTCGCTCATGTCACGACCCCGCCACGCGGAGACCCGCGCCGATCGGCTGCATTGCCTCCTGCGCCTGGATCGCCGCCATGGCGCCGTTCACGTCGTAGCCGCCGCGCTCGAGGATGCCGAGCAGCTGGTCGGGCCGGCTCGAGCGCGTCAGGGCGTCGTCGAGGTTGACGACACGGCGCAGCGTCAGGTCGGCGAGCGCCTGCTCCATCGTCTGCATGCCGCGCGCAGTGTTGGTCTGCATCACGGAGTAGACCTGCTCGATCTTCGCCTGGCGGATCAGGTTCCGCACGGCGTCGTCCGGAAAGAGGATCTCGAGTGCGGCGACCCGGCCTTGGCCGTCGGCGGTCGGCAGCAGCGTCTGGGTCACGACCGCCTGCAGCGAGTTCGCGATCATGATCCGCACCTGCTCCTGCTGCGCCGGCGGAAAGACGTCGATGATGCGGTCGATCGTCGACGGCGCGCTCTGCGTGTGCAGCGTGCCGAACACGAGGTGGCCGGTCTCCGCCGCGGTGAGTGCGGTCGAGATCGTCTCGAGGTCGCGCATCTCGCCGACGAGGATCACGTCCGGGTCCTGGCGGAGCGCGGCTTTCAGAGCTTCTGCGAACGAGAGGGCGTCGGGGCCGATCTCGCGCTGGTTGACGATGCACTTCTTGTGGCGGTGCACGAACTCGATCGGGTCCTCGACGGTGAGGATGTGCTCCGACCGGGTGCGGTTGATCTCGTCGATGATCGCCGCGAGCGTCGTCGACTTGCCCGAGCCGGTCGGCCCGGTGACGAGAACGATCCCGCGCGGCTTCTCGGTCAGTGCGTGCAGCGACGCCGGCAGGCCGAGCTCCTCCATCGTCTTGATCTCCGTCGGGATCAGACGGAAGGCGGCGCCGACGGCCTCGCGCTGGTAGTAGACGTTGACGCGGAAGCGCGCCAGGCCGGGCATCGAGTACGCGAAGTCGAGCTGCCGCTTCAGCTCGAAGTTCTTCTGCTGTTCGCTCGAGAGAACGCGATAGAGCAGACCGCGCGTGTCGTCCGCCGTGAAGGGCTCGTAGCCCTCTGCACGGTGGATATGACCGCGCTTGCGGAAGGCGGGCGGGCTGCCGACCGTGATGTGCAGGTCGGATGCGCCCATCCCCACCATCTGCTCGAGCAGGTCGTCGATGGAAGTGAGTTCCGGCATACCTCGGACGAGCTATCGGCACGCTCGGGACGAGCCTTGAGAGCGGTTCGCCTAACTCACGTCAGGGGATGCGAATCCCCCAAACGGGGTTAACTCCATTTTGCACCGCCGCCGATACCGAGCGAGCCATCCGCCAAAAACGAAATGCACGCGTGGAAGGAGCGCTACGGCACATGATTGACAAAATCAAGACTCGCCTGGCTCATGAGGAAAGCGGTTTCACCCTCATCGAGCTCCTGGTGGTCATCATCATCCTCGGGATCCTGCTGGCGATCGCAGTCCCGTCGTACCTGAGCTTCAAGGATCGCGCGAACAAGACGGCCGCACAGGCCAACATCCGCACGATCATCCCGGACATCGAGGCGTACAGCGCTGACAACTACGCCGGCGCGGCGACGACTCAGGATCCGGACTGGTCGAGCACGAACAGCGCCACGACCGGTGCCGACAACGGCTACACGGGCCTGACGCTTTCGCTTCTCCAGACGAAGTACGACCCGTCGATCGACCCGACGAAGTACCAGTGGAACCCGACCGGCTTCACGCCGGCCCCCGACGACTCCTCGGACTACTGCGTCGCGACGAGCCAGGGTGGCTGGTGGGCCGCCAAGCACGGCCCGAACGGCGCCATCCAGGTCGGCAAGACCTTCACGGCGAACGGCTGCACCGCCGCGTAGCAGCTGCTCGAAGCTCAAGCAACGCGAAAGGGCGCCGAAAGGCGCCCTTTCGTTTATCCCTTCATTGATCCCCCGTTACGGGGTAGAGCGTGCCTCCGCGCGCGCCGATCACTCGAGTGTCGATTCCCTACCTCCGTCGCGAGGTGTGATCTCTCCGTGCTCAACCCAATCCACTCCATCCGCCACCGACTCGCGCGCGACGAGCGCGGCTTCACGCTGGTCGAGCTGCTGATCGTGATGATCATCCTCGGGATCCTGCTGACGATCGCGGCCCCGTCGTATCTCAGCTTCAAGGACAAGGGGCGGAAGACGGCGGCGGCATCGAACCTGCGGAATGTCGTGGAGGTGCTCACGGCATACGAGAACGACAACTTCGCGAGAGCATCCACGAGCTCGGATCCCGACTGGAACGGCACGGACGCCGCCGGTACCGGCACGAACGCGGACAGCGGCTTCCACGACGGCTGGGCCGGCCACACCCTCCTGTCGCTCCTGCAGGCGAAGTACAACCCCGCTCTCCCGAGCTTCACGATCAACCCCGTCGGCTACACGCCGACGCCGAGCGACGCGACCGATTACTGCATCTACACGACGGTCGGGCCGTGGTATGCGGCGCGGATGGCGTCGAGCCAGACCACGACGGTCGGCAAGACGATGACGATCGGCGCGCAGACCTGCGCGGCCTCGTAAAGGCCGCGGTTTTTCTTGCCGATAGGTAGAAGGTGGACCTGACCGTCAGCCGTCCGGTGAAGATCCTCGCCCTGATCCTCGTGATCGCGGGCGTCGGTGGAATCGCCTCCATGTCGATGCTGGGCAAGAGCTCGCCGGCGAGCGCGCCACCGCTCTCGGTCGCGCAGATCCGCGCGCGGGCGCATTCGTCGACACCGGCGACACGGACGGCGAGCACGCCTGCCAGGACGACGCCGGTGAAGGCGAGAGCCGTCGCGCCGCCCCACGTGCACGCGACGCCCAAAGCGAAGCCGACGCCGAAGCCGGTGCCGGTGACCGCCCCCAATGGACTGCCGGCCATCCTCAACGACGCCCTGCGCGCCCACCGCATCGTCGTCGTCTCCGTTTTCGATCCACAGTCCCAGACCGACGCGATCTCGTATGCCGAGGCGCGGGCGGGTGCGAATGACGTCTCGGCCGCGGGCTTTCTCGGCGTGAGCGTCCTCGACGACTCCGTCGCCGGACCGCTGACGGCGGCCCTTCCGGGGGGCGGGCTGCTGGCGGTGCCCGGACTGCTCATCTACCGGCGGCCGGGAACGCTCGTCGAGCGAGTCGACGGCTTCGCCGACCGGGATGCCGTCGCGCAGCTCGCGATCGCGGCGCTCACCGCGCCCGCTGTCACCGCGCCTGTCGTGACGACGCCTGTGGCGCCGGCGCCGGCGCCTGTCGTGACGCCGCCGGCCGATACGACGACGACGCCGTGAGCTCTACCCAGGCGACGGAACTCTTCGTCCGCCACGCAAAGCGCGACGGACGTTCGGTCGCGATCCTGCGCGCGGTCGACTACGGCGGGTCGTGCGTGGTCGAGGCCGAGGTCTTTCCCGCGAAGAGCAGCAGCTCGGTGAAGCCCGGCCCGTACACGTTCGCCGACGCTGTCCAGGCGACGACGTTCGTGACCGAAGCCGTCGAGAGCCTCATGTACCTCGGTTGCGACGTGTACGACCGGTGAAAACGGCGCATTCGCCCGTTCGAGGGATGTGACGTGGGGCAACGCGACGCCGATTCAGTCAACGTGGAGGGGAACACCGTTCTCGGCAACGCCGAAGCGCTGGAGCGCCTGGCCGCCCAGGGTCGCGATCATCTGGCGGACCTGAGCGCGGAAGACGAACGGCCCCGCCGCCGCGCGGCGATCGACGGCTTCTTCAAGTACGCGCAGCTGCTGCGCGAGGCCGCGTCGGGTGCGCGTCCGGCACGCTACTCGTTCAAGCTCGAGTTCCCGGACGGGCGTTGGGACCTCCTGGAGCAGGAGCTCCCGACCGAACCGCGTGTGGGCGATCTCGTGTGGTTCGACGGTGAGCCTTGGCAGATCCTCGGCCACGAGACCGTGGCGCGCCGGCCGAGCGCGGCGAACCCGCACCAGTTCCTCGCCTGCGCGCCAGCGGTCTAGTCGCGCTTCAGCGATCGCGGGGCGCAAGCACGCTCGCCCAAGCCAAGTGGCCCAAGCCAAGGGAGCTACGCTCGCGGACGTGATCGACTGGGAATACCAGGAAGGCGCGACGTGGAGCTGGCCCGCTGACTACGCCGAGTTCCGCTGGGGATCCGAAGTTGGGTTCGAGACGCCCGAGGAAGCGGCTGCACCCGAGATCCCACCCCGCTACGTGCGCATTGTCAGCGTCGCGTACCACCCCGATGGGGATCACGCTGTTGTGGAACTGCTGACGAACGAGGAGCCGCGCCTCTATCCGTACACGGTCTTCTGCATCCGCGACGCCTCTGGTCGATGGCACGAAGGCAGCGGACACAACTAGCCTCAGGGGGCATTCCCGAACACTCGCCCAAGTGAGTGTCGGAAGTGCTTTAGCATCGGAGAGTGGTTCCCGAGGGCGTGTTCCACTGGACGGCAATGCATCCTGAGTGGGAAGGACCGGTGTCGGCGTACGCGATCGACGACGGCCGGCGGCTGATCCTCATCGATCCGATCGCCGTCCCGGAAGAGGTTCGCGCGCTGTTCGGATCGCGCGAGGTGGTGACCGTCCTCACCTCCACCTGGCACGAACGCGACGCCGCAGTGCTCGGCTTTCCGGTGTGGGCACCGGCCCCTGATCGTCCCGAAGACCAGCTGGTCCCGGCGACGCGCTACGCGATCGGCGACTCGCTATTCGGGCTGGAGGCGTATCCCGGCCGTGAAGGCCAGCTCGACCTCGTGCTCTGGAGCGAGCGGATTCGCGCGGTGATCGCGGGCGACACGCTGATCGACCTGGGCGATGGGCTCGAGATTCCCGCGAGCTGGCTGCCGGAAGACGTCACCGTCGAGCAGGTCGCAGGCGGGCTGAGGCCCCTACTCGACAAGCCGGTGGAGTTCGTTCTTCCGACACACGGCAAGCCCACAGATCGCGCTGCTCTCGAACGCGCCCTCGCCTGATCCCGCGCAGGCTCGGGGGGGGGCGGCACAGAACCGCCGACAGGCGCGAGTTGCGAGAATCGCCAAGACGACCTAAAAAGGCGAGATGGGGTCTCGTTTCGCCATCGCGTTCTCCGTCGTAGCGACGGTGGCCGGGGTGGCTACCTCCGTAAATGGTGCCGCTCGCACCGCCGTGTTCCAGGCAGCGCCCCCGCGAGGGAATACTCAAGGGCTCGCGCTCCTCGCGCGCGTGCATCGCGCCTACATGAACGTCCCGGCCGTATCCGTTACGGCTCGGCTTGGCTCGCAGCCGAGCCGGTTCACGGTCATGCTGCACTCGGGCATCGTGACCGCCGAGCAGTTCGTTTTTGGGAACGGCCCAGGTGCATTGGTCTTGGTGGCAAGCGGTAGTACGACGACCTACGGCCGCCAACCGGGGAGCTCCTGTTGGCGAAAAGTTCCGGCCACGCAGTCCCTCGACTCGATCGGCCTGCCGTTCCCCGACCCGCCACACATGAACGTCGCGAAGCCGGAGCGCACGACGACGGGGTGGCTTTTGCCGGCAACGGGCGGCGGCGGCGCGTACACGTTCGCGGTCGACGGGACAACGCTCCGCCTTCGCTCGATCACCGTCCGCGAACGCGGAGCTCCAACCGTCGTCGAACAGGTATCGGTGCTACGTGGAGCTCCACCGTTGGACACGCCAAGCCCGCGCTGCTGACGCCATTAGGGAGTCGAATGACGAACATCTCCCCGCTCGACATGCGCTTCGCCCGGCCGCTGAGGATGACCGAGTGACGAGGCACATTGTCCGCGGCGTCTACGTCGCCGTCGTGGTACTCGTGTGTCCGCTGCTCGCGTGGAATCTGGCGGTCGCAGCGACCAACCGCGGATTCGGCTGGCGCGGGTTCGTCACCTTGCTGCTGGCTGTACCCGCCATCGGAGCCGTTCTCGCTGCCGCCGCGCTCCGTCGGAGGCGACGCGAAGCTACGCTCGGCGTCATCGGGGCCGTCACGGCGACGTTCATGCTTTTCGTCGCCCTGATCTTCGTCACCCTCTCCTCGAGATAGCCCGCCGCCCCGCGCGAGCCTCAGATCGTGACGCGCGTGAGCTCTTCGATGCTCGTCAGGCCGGCCGCGACCTTGGCAAGCCCGTCGTCCCAGAGCCCGCGCATGCCCGTCTCGAGCGCGGCGCGCTCGATCTCCTCGCGGGTGGCGTGCCGCGCCGCGAGCGTCGCGAGGTCCTCGGTCATCTCGAGCAGCTGGAAGATGCCGACCCGGCCGCGGTAGCCGGTCTGGTTGCACCGCGGACAACCGCG
>Ga0157369_10007027_pt1 | contig 12981 bp, 8 predicted proteins | sample C25metaG_FD_113461 | JGI IMG/M metagenome (GOLD analysis project Ga0157369, IMG submission 113461) | Corn rhizosphere microbial communities from Kellogg Biological Station, Michigan, USA - C2-5 metaG | ecosystem: Host-associated > Plants > Roots > Rhizosphere > Soil | place: USA: Michigan...
CGGGGATGTGGCCGGTCTCGTAGAGCAGCACGTCCTCGTCGGATTCGGCCACCACCAGGCCGGGATCGTCGAGGTGCTGCGCGACCCACTCGGTGGAGACGATCATCTCCGGGTGGGCGTACTGAAGGAACTTAGGCGCGGAATCCTGCGGCAGCGCCATATGTCACCTCCGCTCGTCGTTGAGGGCTGACTCGCACTGTAACGCGGTGGCCTGGCGTCGGCTTCCCCGGGGCGGTGACCGTCATCAGCAGGGCGGGCGCCGGATACGGTTCTCGGCCTTTGCTGGTCAGCTTGCCACCGTGGCCGCGGCACGCTCCCGGCCGTTCACCGAGCATCCGGGGAATCCCGGATGGGGATACCGATATCCGGCTGTTCAGCACGGCGGCTGGGCCGCGGACCAGGCGGCGATCTGTACCCGGGTGCTGCAGCCGAGCTTGTCCATGATGTGCTGCACGTGGGTCTCCACCGTCCGGACCGAGATGACCAGGGTGGCCGCGATCTGGCTGTTGGACATGCCCTGCGCCACCAGCGCCGCCACCTCCTGCTCCCGGTGCGTCAGCCGGGGCCGGCTTCGGCGGGCGGCCGACCCCGGCCGGGGGGACTCCCCCAGGGCGAACGCGATGGCCTCGTACCGGTCCATCGTGCTGCCCTTCGCAAGCGCTGCCCGATACTCGGCGGCCGGAAGCGCTCCCCTCGCCACCCCCAGCGCCTCCTCGTGATGCGTGCGGAGCCCGGGAGGAAGCGGAGCCGGGATAATCGCCCACGCCCTGTCAGCCGCCGACAGCAGGGTCAGCGACCGGGCCATCTCGTCCCGCGAGGTTGCGATCCAGGCCAGCGCGTCGAGGCACAGAGCGACCCCGATCGGATCATCCGCCCGGCGCATGACGGCGAGGGCGGCGCGCACCGTTGCGGCTGCGCTGCCTGGATCACCGAGCATCCACGTCGCCACGCCGACTGCCCACTGCGCATACGTCTGATACCAGACATTTCCGCTGCTCTCGGACACACGCGCACATCGCGTGTAGAGGTCGGCCGCCATCCGCGGTTCTCCGGAGCACAGGCGGATGAACCCGGTCTGCGCGAGGGCGAGCGCGACTCCGATCTGATTGCCGATCTCCTCATGCCGCCGAAGCGCCGACTCGGCCAGCGCCTGCCCGTCCTCCGCCTGCCCGAGAGAGTAGGTCACGAAGCCCAGAAAGCTCAGCGCCCACGCCTCCGCGTTGCTGTCACCTAGCAGGCGGGCCGCCGAGAGACCGGCTTCAAGCAGGGTCCGGGCGGTCGGCATGTCGCCCTGGACCATGGCCAGGAATCCGGCGACCCAGAGCGCCCGGGGGGGCGGGGAGGTCTGGTCCAGCCGCTCGAGCAGCGCGGCCAGGACGCGGCGCCCCTCAGTGAGGTGCCCGTGGGTTTCCCAGTACCGCCACAGATCGCAGGCGATCTGCGCGCCCGCGGCCGCCTCCCCCGGCTCGGACAAGCAGAACCGCAGCGCGGCCCGCAGGTTCTCATGATCGGCATCGAGCGCGGCGATCCACTCCGCCCGCCCGGGCCCGAACGCCTCCTGCCGCGCGGCCAGCGCCGCGAAGTACGACCGGTGCCGCCGCCGCAGCGCGCGCTCGTTGCCCCGGCCGCGCAGCCTCCCCTGACCGAACTCGGCGATCGTGTCCAGCAGCCGGTACCGCGCTGTGTCCCGTCCCTGCCGCAGCAGGATCGACTTGGCCACCAAAGCGTCGACCAGATCAGCGACCTGCCCGGCGCTTACCCGGCCCACCGCGCACACCGCCTCCGCGGCGTCCAGGTCGAACGATCCGGCGAACACTGACACCCGCCGCCACATGGCCTGCTCCGCCTCGGTCAGCAGCTCATAACTCCACTCCAGTGCCTCCTGCAACGTCCGGTGATGCGGCGCGCCGGCCGGCCCGCCGCCGGACAGCAACTGGAATCGCGATCCCAGCCGGGCCAGGATCTGCTCCGGCGCCAGCGACCGCAGCCGCACCGCGGCCAATTCGACCGCCAGCGGGATCCCGTCCAGTGCCCGGCACACCCCGGCCACCGCCGCGCCGTTAGTCGCATTCACCGTGAATCCCGGCAGTACCGCCGCGGCCCGTTCCGCGAACAAGCGCACCGCCTCGAACCGAAGCAATTCGCCGGGCTCGTTCGGGCCATCTGCGGCCGGGACCGTCATCGGCGGAACATGCACCGTGATCTCGCCCGCCACCCCCAGCACGTGCCGGCTGGTCGCCAGGATCTGCAGCCCCGGGCAGCCCCGCAGCAGCGCGTCGGCAAGCACCGCGCACGCGTCGGCCAGATGCTCGCACTGGTCGAGCACCAGGAGCACCCGCCGGGCTCGCAGGTAATCCGCCAGAGACGCGACCGCCCACCGCGCCGACCGATCGGACAGCCCAAACGACCGCGCCACCTCGCCCACCACGAGGCCGGGATCGGTCAACCCGCCCAGTTCCGCCAGCCACACCCCGTCATCGAAGGCACGTCCCGCCCCCGACGCCACCCGCAGTGCCAGCCGGGTCTTGCCTATCCCTCCCGGCCCGGTCAGCGTGACCAGCCGGGCGCCCTCCAGCGCGTCACGGACCCGGGCCAGCTCGGCCCGCCGCCCGACGAATTCGGTCAACTCTCCGGGTATCCGCCCGGACGGCCTCCCAGCCTCCATCGCCCTACCTCCAGGCCAGGTAGCAGGGCCCGGCCGTTCACGCCACAGGCGAGCGGGCCGCCGACCAGGCGGCGATCTGCGCCCGGGTGCTGCAGCCGAGCTTGTCCATGATGTGCTGTACGTGGGTCTCCACCGTCCGGACCGAGATGATCAGGCTGGCCGCGATCTGGCCGTTGGACTGCCCGCGGGCCACCAGCGCCGCCACGTCCCGCTCCCGGCGCGTGAGCTGGCCGGGACCCGCCCGGCCCGGGTCCGGCCGCAGCCGGGCCGGCTCCCCCAGGGCGAACGCGACGGCCTCGGCCGGGTCCATCGCTGTGCCCTTCGCGAACGCCGCCCGGTATTCCGCGCCGGGCAGGGCCGCACGGGCCACCCGGAGTGCCTCGTCATGGTGCGCGCGGAGCGGACCGGCCGGCGTGGCGGGGATGGCCGCCCAGGCCCCCTCGGCCGCCGCGGCCAGGGTTGCCGCCCGGCGCGCCTCGTGGCCCGCCGCGGCGGCCCAGGCCAGCGCGTCGAGGCAGAGGACGCCCCCCATCGCGTCGTCCATGCATCGGATGACACGCAGGGCCGCGCAGCCCAGTTCGGCTGCGCCCTCGTGATCGCCGAGCAGCGCCACCACCGCGAGGCCCCACTGAGTGTAAGCGTGATACCAGACGTTGCTGCTGCTGGCGCACACGGCAGCGCATTCGGCAAACCAGTCGGCCGCCGGCTCCGCCTCACCGGCGCACAGGTGGATGTAGCCGATCTGCATCAGCGCCATCACCACCCCCACGTGATCGTCGGCCTCACGGTGCAGCCGCAGCGCGGTCCGGGCCAGGGCGTGGCCCTGGTCGATATCGCCGTCGTAGTACACATCCCAGCCGAGGAAACTCGATGCCCACGCTTCCGCGCTCACGTCGCCCGCCTGCCGGGCCTCGGACAGGCAGGTCTCGAGCAACCTCGTGGCAGCGGGGATGTCGCCCTGGAACTGCGCAAGGAACCCAGCACTCCACAGAGCGTGCAGCCGGGCCGGGCAGGCCCGGTCGAGCCGGTCGAGGAGTTCGGCCAGGACGCGACGGCCCTCCGTCAGATGCCCGTGGGTTTCCCAGTACCGCCAGAGGTCACACGCGAGCTTCGCGCCCGCGGCCGCCTCCCCCGGCTCGGACAGGCTGAACTCCAGCGCGGCGCGCAGGTTCTCATGATCGGCATCGAGCGCGGCGATCCACTCCGCCCGCCGGGGCCCGAAGGCCTCCTGCCGCGCGGCCAGCGCCGCATAATACGCTCGGTGCCGCCGCCGGAGCGCGCGCTCGTTGCCCCGGCCGCGCAGCTTGGTCAGCCCGAGCTCGCGGATGGTGTCCAGCAGTCGGTACCTGGCCGTGCCCTGTCCCTCGCGGAGCAGGATCGATTTGGCCACCAGCGCGTCGATCAGGTCGGCGATCTGCCCGGGGGCGACCCGGCCCACCGCGCAGATCGCCTCGGCGGCATCCAGGTCGAACGACCCGGAGAACACCGATACCCGCCGCCACATGGCCTGCTCCCCGTCGGTAAGGAGCTCGTAGCTCCACTCCAGCGCGGCCTGCAGGGTCCGGTGATGCGGCTGCCCAGCCGGGCTGCCGCCGGACAGCAGCTGGAACCGCGAGTCCAGCCGGGCTAGGATCTGGCCGGGCGACAGCGATCGGAGCCGCACGGCGGCCAATTCGACCGCGAGCGGGATCCCGTCCAGCGCCCGGCACACTCCCGCCACGGCCGCGCCGTTGCCTTCGTCCACGGCAAAGCCCGGCAGCACGGCCGCTCCCCGGCCGACGAACAACCGCACCGCCTCGTATCCGAGCAGTTCCTCAGGCCGGTTCGGGCTGTCCTCCGCCGGGACCGCCATCGGCAGAACCGCGATCGTGACCTCGCCCGCCACCCCGAGCACGTGCCGGCTGGTCGCGATGATCCGCAGATCCGGGCATCCGCGCAGGAGCGCGTCCGCCATGACCGCGCACGCGTCGGCCAGGTGCTCACACCCGTCCAGCACCAGCAGCGACTGCCGGCCCGTCAGGTAGTCCACGAGCGACGCCACCGCCCACCGGGCCGACTTGTCCGACAGCCCTAGCGATCGCGCCACCTCGGCTACCAGCAGCCCGGGATCCCGCAGCCCGGCCAGCTCGGCCAGCCAAACCCCGTCCCGGAACGCCCGCCCCGCCCCGGCCGCCGCCTGCAGAGCCAGCCGGGTCTTGCCGATGCCCCCCGGCCCGGTCAGCGTGACCAGCCGGGCGCCCGCCAATGCGTCACGGACCTGGGCAAGCTCGGCTCGCCGCCCGACGAACTCGGTCAGCTCGCCACGCAGCCCCCCAGCCGACCTCGCAGTACCCATGCCAGTTCCCTGCACCCCACGCTAGGCCTCTCAGTCGTGGTCGGCAATGGACACAACTGTCCGCGATCTAGCACGCGGCCCCACGCCCGCAGAGCGCCAGGCCCACGGTCCGCCGGACCTGGCGGACCAGATCGGCTCTCGGCTCGAACGCGATCGCGGTGTCGACCGGGATGGCCAGCAGGGGGGCCGCGCCCGGGACGAAGCTGAACTGGTAGGTGACGCATCCGCCGTCAAAGGTGTACATCCGGGTCAGCGTGAACCGCGGCTGCAGGCTCAGCGGGCGTTCGAAACGCCGCGCTCCGGACTGGTCGGACGGGATCCGCACCGCTCCGGAGGTGTCGCAGGTGGCGGTCAGGGTGACGGTGACCGCCCGCGGGCCGGCCTGGTCGGAGTTCAGCCAGAACACGGAGCGGCCGCTGGCGATGTCGGCGCCCTCGACGGTCCAGCCCGATGGCCGGGCCGCGACGCACGGCAGCAGCCGCGACGACGGCACCGCCTGGGCGGACAAGATCATGGCGTGGCCGGTGCCGCAGAACGGGGCGGCTGTGAATGTCTTCACTGCCGGCTGGAACGCGTCGACGGCGAGGTCGGCCGCCAGCAGGGCCGCGCCGAGCAATGCCGCGGCGACGATCACCCGCCGGGCCCCCCAGCGCTGCAGCCCGATCGGCCGCCGCGGCGGCGCCAGGGCCCGGAACTCGCCGAGCAGGTCGCGCGGGTCCCGTTTCATGAACGCGCGCAGCTGGGTCGGGCTCGCCACCCCCCGGGTGGCGGCGAACGCCTCCGCCAGCTCATCGGGGGTGAAGTACTCGAGCGCGCGGCGGTACACCCGCTCGGCGTCGGTGCGCACCGCCAGCACGAGCATCATGTTGCCCAGGTCGACCGCCTGCCGCCAGGGCGACGGGCGGACCTGGGCGAAGGCGGCGTCGATCAGCAGCAGTTCGGAGTCGCGGACCATGAGGTTGCCCGGCTTGATGTCCCGGTGCGCGAGGCCGGCGTCCCACAGCTTCCTGATCAGCAGCAGTCCCTGGTCGATGAGGCCGTCGTCGACCTCGGCTTCGCCCAGTTCGACGGCCCTGGAGAAGAACTCGGTGACGAGCAGGTACTCGCGTTCCGGCGTGATCTCCACGATCCCGTGCGGCCTGGCGCTGCGGACCCCGGCGTCCCGCAGCAGCCGCAGCACGTAGTCCTCGTACTGGGTCAGCTGCCGTACCGAATGGAACGGGTGCTCGTCTTCCAGGGTGCCGTACAAGATGGTGCGCCACATCTTGTACCAGCGGTCCGCGCGGACGTGGCCCAGGGTATAGAGCTTGCCGAACAGGTACTGGCCCGGGTCGCCCTCGACGGTCAGCCGCAGCGGCGTCGACCCGGCCGATGACTCCAGGCCGACCGGAGTGACGTCCAGGACGGTCAGCCCGAGCTGGTCGCGGACGGCCTGCCGGATCGCCGCTCCGCGACTGCCGGTCACGTCGACGTGCGCGGCCCGGCCCCGGCGGTAGACGACCGGGAACACCTCGTCCGGGGTGAAGTAGCGGAACGCCGCGACCGGTATGGCCACGCCCACGACGACGCCGGACAGCACGTCGTCCGGATGATCGACGGCCAGGTAGAGCCGGGACAGGCAGAAAACGGCAACCACCGCCGCCACCGCGGCCTTCGCCACCGACCGTGGCCGACCGGGTACCACCAGGCAGTAGACGCCGGCCATCAGCAGGAACGTGGTCGTCAGCACGGCCGGTGCCGGGGCGGAGTAGCCTTCCCACCGGCCGATGACCGGCACCCCGTAGGGCCGCGGCCGGGACAGCGCACCGGAGATCATGCCGCTGACGATCTCCACGAAGAACACGCAGAGGACGAACACCAGCAGGTGACGCCAGCGCCGGAACACGATGACCAGCAGCAGCACGGCTACCCCGATCACCGGGTGCCATGTCGAGACGGTCGTGCTGATCCAGTCGGCCGGGCCGGTCAGCCCGGGTGTCCGGATGGCCGCCAGTTGCCGCAGCAGCCAGGTGCTGGCATGGTCGCCGACCCGCTGCCAGGGGGTGAGCTCGGAAATCAGGAACGCGGCGCTCATCAGGATGGCCGCGAGCGCCAGCCAGGCCGTGGTGCTCGGGCCGATCCGGCGGGGCAGCGGCGGAGGCGTGCCGGAGGGACGGCGCTGGCGCTTGGTCCGCCTGACGCCGGAGGCCGCCCTAGCGTCGCTCATGACGCCCCGCCGCGAGCAGCCCCTGTTCCCGCAGCCAGCTCCGGGCCACCGCGCGCGGGTTTCGGCCGTCCTGCTCGACCTGGGCGTTCAGGGCCGTGAGGGCGTCCGTGGACAGCCGCACGGACACCGCATCCAGCACGGCGAGCAGCCCGGGGCCGTACCGGTTGGCCGTGGCCCGCCGCAGGACCGGAATGACGTTCTCGGCCGGCTGCAGGCGCCGGTTGTCGGCCAGTTCCACCAGGTGCCTGGCCTTGATGGCCGGATCGGTGGTGAAGAGAAGCGCCGCGCCGATGTCGCCCACCTCGAGCGCCTGCCTGGTCAGCGGCCCTCCGGCGTCAAGGGCGGCGAACGCCCGGAACCGCAGCCCGTAGGTCCGCCGGAGGCCCGGCAGGCAGTCCGGGCGCTCGGGGCATTCGGGCGGCCCGCCGAACACCAGCCCCGGTGCCGCCCGGGCGAGGTCGGAAATCGTGTGCAGCCGGTAGCGGGACGCCGTGGCGCCGGTCACCACGATGGCGTTGGCGTCCTGGGCCGTCGTCGGCCGAGCGGTGACGATGCCGCGCGCGGCCATCCAGTTCGCCAGGGCCGCGGCGGTGGCCGCTACGTCGGCGGTAGCGTGGGCCCGGCCGAGGCTGACGAACTCCAGGGCCGACCCGGAGTACTCGGGGACCAGCTGGACCAGGCCGGTCATCAGGGCCGGCTCGACCAGTTCCCGGGAGCCGAGATCGGGGCGGACGCGGACCGGATAGCCCCGGGCGGAGAGCGCTCCGGCGTACAGGCGGGCCAGCAGGACGCTCTCCGGGAAGTCGAACGATCCCACCGTGATCACGCCCGGACCGGCATCGCCCGCGGATGCCGGTCCGGGCGGGTGCCCCCCCGCAGATCCTGCCGTGCAGGCGGTGCAGCCGATGGCGAGCGCGAGGACGACGGCGCCGATGGCGCTACGTCGCGCCATCGTCCGGTACCGAGCTCAGCACCGCCATGACGCGGGCCAGCGGGAACTGGGCCATGTCGTTGACGCTGCGGACCAGTTCCGGGCCCGCGGCCTCGAACAGGCACAGGCACCGCTGCTCGCCCGGCGCGTAGATGCACTGCACGTAGCGGATCCGCCCGCCGCGCTGGTTCTCCCGGCGGACGGCCTCGCCCAGGGCCCGGTGCACGGTGTCCAGCTGCCACGCCGACAGGCCGCGCAGGTCATGCTCGACCAGGAAGAGACGACGCTCGGTCTCCTCAGCCATCGTCTCCTCCGACGGTCGGCATGGTTCTGACAATGGCGTGCCGCGGCCCAGGGGGCATCCGGGGATTCCTCGATACCGGTACGGATTTTCGGCGGCTACGGTCGGCCCTGTGGGCCTTCGTGAGGCGCTGGCCGATCCCCGGCTCGGCCTCGCGGCCCGCGCCCTCACCCTGACCGCCGTCCCCCTGGTCGGCCTGACCCGCCTCTACGTGGGCGCCCATCTCCCGCTCGACATCGCGGGCGGAGCGGCGCTGGGACTGGCCGCCGACGCGGCGGCAGACCTGGTCCTGCCGTGGACGTGGTGCACTCGTGCGCCGAAGGCCCGCGCTAGCCGCTGAAATCCGTGCTGGCATCGGGGATTTCCCGGATGCCCGGACGGCGCGCCCGCCCGCATGCTTGATGTCTGGGGCGCGCCCTCGCGGGCGCGCCGTATCCCGGCCGAAGGAGCCTGCTATGGCCGATGTGATGACCGCCCAGAAGGTAGCCGCCCGGACTGAGGACGCGGTGAAGGTCTACGGGAAGGGCCAGACCGAGGTGCGGGCGCTCGACGGCGTCACGGTCGGGTTCGCGGCCGGCCGCTACACCGCCGTCATGGGACCGTCGGGCTCGGGGAAGTCCACCCTGCTGCACTGCGTGGCTGGCCTGGACAGCCTCACGTCCGGCCGGGCCTTTATCGGCGACGTGGACCTGAGCACGCTCAATGACCAGAAGCTGACGATCCTGCGCCGGGACCGCGTCGGCTTCGTGTTCCAGGCCTTCAACCTGGTGCCGACGATCAGCGCCGCGAAGAACATCACCCTCCCGCTGCTGCTCGCCGGGCGCAAGGGCGACCAGGCGTGGATCAGCCAGGTCATCGAGATCACCGGGATAGGCGACCGGCTGGAGCACCGGCCCAGCGAGCTGTCCGGCGGCCAGCAGCAGCGGGTCGCGGTGGCCCGGGCGCTGGCCAGCCGCCCCGAGATCATCTTCGCCGACGAGCCGACCGGCAACCTGGACTCCCGGGCGGGCACCGAGATACTGACCTTCCTGCGGCGGGCCGTGGACGAGATGGGCCAGACCATCGTCATGGTCACCCACGACCCGATGGCGGCCAGCTACGCCGACCGCATCGTGTTCCTGGCCGACGGACGGATCGTCGACGAGATGCTCCAACCGACGGCCGAACGGGTGCTGGAGCGGATGAGCCGCTTCGGGGAGTGAGCCACGATGTTCAAGATCGCCCTGCAAAGCCTGCTCGCCCGGAAGCTGCGTCTGGTCACCACGGCCCTGGCGGTGATACTCGGGGTCGCGTTCACGGCGGGAACGCTGGTGCTCACCGACACCATGAGTAACATCTTCGATAACCTGTCGGCCAGCGTCTACCAGGGTACCGACGCCCTCGTCCGTGCCAAGGCGGTCTTCAACGGCCCGAATCAGATGGGCGAACAGCGGCCGAATATCGACGGGTCCCTGGTCCCAGCGCTGAGCCACGTGCCCGGGGTCGCCGCCGCCGCGGGCAGCGCCTTCGGGTACGCGCGGCTGATTGGCAAGGACGGCAAGCCGATCGGCAACCCGGCGAACGGCGCGCCCACCCTGGGCGGCAACTGGAGCACCGTCCAGGCCCTCAACCCATTCCACCTGGTGGCCGGGCATGCCCCGCAGGCACCCGACGAGGTCGTGATCGACAAGCAGAGCGCCAGGCTCGGCCACCTGGCCGTGGGCGACACCACGACGGTGCTCGCGAATGGGCCGCCGCAGCGGGTGCGGATCGCTGGAATCGTGGGCTTCGGCACCGCCGACAACCTGGCCGGCGCGTCCGTGGTGCTGTTCACCACGCCGGTCGCGCAGCGACTGGTCGCCGAACCCGGCAAGTTCAGCACGATCGGTTTCGTCGCCGACCGGGGGGTGTCTCAGCAGCAACTGGTCAGCAACCTGAAGCGCGCGCTGCCGCCAGGAACCGAGGCGCTGACCGGGGCGGCAGCCATCAAGGAACAACAGGACCAGTTCCAGAAGGCCCTGTCGATCTTTAGCAAGTTCTTCCTGATCTTCGCGATCGTGGCCCTGGTGGTCGGCGCCTACATCATCCTGAACACGTTCGCCATCACCGTCGCCCAGCGCACCAGGGAGAACGGCCTGCTGCGGGCGCTGGGCGCCAGCAGGCGCCAGGTCCTCGGCTCGGTCCTCGTCGAGGCCCTGGCGGTCGGCGTCATCGCTGCGGTGGTCGGGCTGGCCGCCGGGGTCGCGGTGGCTGCGGGCCTCAAGGCGCTGCTGTCCGTGTTCGGGCTCAGCCTCCCCGCCGGGAGCCTGGTCCTCAACGCCAGGACGGTCGTGGCCTCGCTGGTGATCGGGATCGGCGTCACACTGATCGCGGCCATCTCCCCTGCGCGCAAGGCGGCCAAGGTGCCGCCCGTCGCGGCCATGCAGGAGGCGACGGTGGGCAGCAGCGGCTACGGTTCCAAGCAGCGCCTGATCGTCGGCTTGTCCATCCTGGCGCTCGGGGTGGCCGCGCTGTTCACCGGCCTGTTCGGCCACGTCGGCAGCGCCTTCCTGATCGTCGGCGTCGGCGTGCTGCTCATCTTCCTCGGCGTATCGGTGCTGGGCCGGACGATCGCGCTGCCGCTGAGCCGGGCGATCGGCGCTCCGCTGCCTCGGGTCAAGGGCGTGACCGGCACCCTGGCCCGGGAAAACACCATGCGCAACCCCAAGCGCACCGCGGCCAGCGCGTCCGCGCTGATGATCGGGGTCGGCCTGATCGCGTTCATCTCGATCTTCGCCTCCTCCGCCAAGGCGTCGATCAACGCGACCATCGACCGGTCATTCGCCGGGGACTTCGTGATCAACTCGGGCGCCGGGTCGACCGGCGGCGGCGTCGACCCCGCGCTGGCCCAGAGGCTGAACGCGCTCCCGCAGGTGGCCGCGGCCACCGGGGAACGCTTCGGGTCCATGCTGATCCTCGGCCAGCCGTACATGATCGCGGCGGTCGATCCCCGCACCGCCGGCCAGATCTTCAACGTCAGCCCGGTGCAGGGGTCGATCGGCGCCCTCGGCGCGGACGGCATTGCCGTCTACAAGGACGACGCCACCAAGCACCACCTCAAGCTCGGCGACCCTGTGTCGGTCGTGTTCCGCGATACCGGGCCGAAGACGCTGCGGGTCGCCCTCATCTACGGCGACAACCAGGCGGCACCAACGGCCAACCCGGGCAGCAAGACCAGCTATTTCCTGGGCACACCCGGTTACGACGCCAACTTCGCCGCCCCCCACTTCGACAGCCAGGTGTTCGTGAAGAAGGCACCCGGCGTGCCCGCTGCGGCGGCGCTGGCCGCGGTCAAGAAGCTGTCGGCGCAGTACGCGGTCGGCGCTACCGTCCAGGACCAGGCCGCCTACAAGGCCGAGCAGACCAAGCCGATCAACCAGATACTGGCGCTCATCTACACGCTGCTCGCACTGGCCATCGTCATCGCGCTGCTCGGCATCGGCAACACGCTCGCACTGTCGATCTTCGAACGCACCCGCGAGCTCGGCGTGATGCGCGCGGTGGGCATGACGCGGCGCCAGCTACGCGGCACGATCCGCTGGGAGTCGGTGATCATCGCCCTGCAGGGCACGTTCCTCGGCCTGGTGGTCGGGGTGTTCTTCGGCTGGGCACTCGTCCGGGCGCAGAAGAGCCAGGGCATCACCGTCTTCAGCGTCCCGTACCTGACTCTGATCCTCCTGATCGTCCTGGCCGGCCTGGCCGGGGTGGTCGCGGCGATCCTGCCCAGCCGCCGGGCCGCCAAGCTGAACGTCCTGCGCGCCATCGTCACGGAGTGAGGGCGCCTAGATGTAGTCCATGCGCCGCAGCAGGCGCTAGGAGAGCCCAGCTATCCGCCGGCACGGCCGGCTGGCCGCCGGTGTCCGCTGCTACCGGACCACGATTTGCCGGGATCGGTGATAGAGAGACCGGATCCGTGCGACCCTCGAAGACGGGGCCGTCGCGTCAGCCGCTCTCTGGAGGCCTGTACCTGCATGGGACTTGATCGCCGCGTGTTCCGCCGCGGTGGACTTCGTGTCCTTGCCGGGCTTGCGGCGGCGGGGGTGCTCCTGGCGCTGCCACCGGCCACAGTCACCTCGGCCGACGTCAAGGCGGCGCCGGCCCCGGCTCGGGCCGCTGGCCACCCGCCGTTGGCCGGCAAGGTCGTCGGCATCGATCCCGGGCACAACGGGCTGAACTACACCAGCCCGGCGTTCCTTAACCGCAAGGTCTGGAACGGCCGCGAGTGGGAGGGCTGCGACACCACCGGGACGCGGACCGCAGGCGGCTACACCGAGGCCAGGTTCAACTGGAACGTCGCGGTCTACCTGCGCGCGGACCTGATCCGGATGGGGGCGCGCGTGGTGATGACCAGGACGGGCAACCATGGCCTGGGCCCGTGCGTCGACACGCGGTCGCGGATACTCAACCGGGCGCACGCGAACGTGTCCATCGACATTCACGCCGACTACGGGCCGCTCTCCGGCCGCGGCTTCACGGTCCTGGAACCGGTGGCCGACGGCCCGAACAACAAGGTCATCGGGTCGTC
>Ga0157369_10007029_pt1 | contig 12980 bp, 13 predicted proteins | sample C25metaG_FD_113461 | JGI IMG/M metagenome (GOLD analysis project Ga0157369, IMG submission 113461) | Corn rhizosphere microbial communities from Kellogg Biological Station, Michigan, USA - C2-5 metaG | ecosystem: Host-associated > Plants > Roots > Rhizosphere > Soil | place: USA: Michigan...
CAAGAACGAAGCGCGTGATTGGGCATGGCAGCATTTGAAGGGCTGCGCCAACGTCATCATCCCTTCCTACACCGCCGATCTGAAAGGCCTCAACGAGCGCGGCGTTCGCCACGATGTGCGCAAATCGCTGGAGCACGGTTTCGCCGGCACGCTGCTTGTCTCCGAGACGGCGCTCACGCTGCCCGAATACGGTCAGTTCTTCGAATGGTCGAACGATGAATCGAAAGGCCGGCTGAAGCTCATCCTTCACGCCTCCTTCAACACGCTCGAAGAGAATATCGAAGCGGCGAAGATCGCCGAGGCGAATGGCTGCGAGCTCGTGCTGCTGTCCTATCCGGCGAATTTCTATCCCGAGAGCGTGGACGAGATTTACGAATACACGAAGGCATTCTGCGACGCGACCAAGCTCGCGGTCCTGCTCTTCCCGGTGCCGCTCTGGGGCTTCTCGCGCTTGCATGCCTCCGACATTCCGTCGGCCGTCATCCGCAAGCTGCTCGACAATTGCCCGAACATCGTCGCCATCAAGGCGGAAGGCGGCATGCCCTCGATCATGGGCTTCGTCGAATGCCATCGCCTCTTCGGCAAGGAGGTGATCGTCGAGACGCCGCTCTTCGGCGATCTCGTACCGCTGGCGCAGCTCGTGCCGATCCAATTCACCGGCACATCGAACACGCATTTCTTCGGCAACACTGTCCCGCATGTGATGGAGCTGTTGCAGCAGAAGAAATTCGACGAGGCGACGGAAATCTACTGGCGCACGGCGCCGGCCCGGCAGGCCAATGGCGCGGTAAACGCATCTTCCTCCGGCGGCCATTTCCTCAATCGCATGGTCTGGGGCTATGAGGGTTGGCTGCAAGGCTATAACGGCGGCCCGCTGCGCCAGCCGACGATGAAGATCCACGCTCAGCAGATGACGATGCTGCGCACCGGCTTGACGCGCTCGGGCCTCAAGCCGACGGACTCGCCCGACAAGGAATTCTTCATCGGGCGCAATCCGGTCGAGGCGGCGACGTCGCGCAGTCGTGCCGCAGCCGAATAGCGAGCGGCCATGGCGTTGGGGGGGAAGATCGCGGTGGCGCGTGGCGCTTTAGCGATGGCGTGCACCGCGATCGCTCACGCGCGCGCCGATGATGTCCCGACGCTGATTCTCGCGACGGCTTTGCCGCCGGGCAATCCGCTCGCCGACCAGGTGTCGCATCCCTGGGCCGACCGCGTCAACGCGGCGGCCGAAGGCAAGCTCAAGATCGACATCCGCGACGGCATGGCGATCGCCAATCTCAACAACTCTTACGATCGCGTCGTCGCCGATGTCGCGCAGATCTCCTGGCTGACGCATGGCAATTTCGCCGGCAAGTTCCAGCGCTCGAATGTCGGCGGCCTGCCATTCATTGCCGGTGAGAGCTCCGAGAAAGCCTCGGTGGCGCTATGGCGGCTTTATCAAGACGGCGTGCTTGATGCCGAATACGACGAAGTGCGGCCGATCATGCTCGCTGTGCTGTCGCAGGCCGGCATGCATTTCCGCACCAAGCCGGCTTCGCTCAGCAATCTCAAAGGGCTGAAGATCATCCCGCCCTCGAAAGAAACCGGCGAGCTGGCGCAGCGGCTTGGCATGGCGCCGATCGTGCTCGCGGTGACGCAAAGCTATGAGGCGCTCCAGCGCAACACCGTCGATGGCGTGATGCTCGGCTGGACGGCGATCCTGTCGTTCAAGCTGCAAGAGGTCACGAGCTATCACGTCGAAGCCGCGCTCGGCACCTCGACCGGCATGCTGTTCATCGGCAAGAAGCACTATGCCTCCCTGCCCGCTTCCGCCAAAGCCGTGCTCGACAAATTCTCAGGCGAAGGCGAGAGCCGGGAGCTCGGCAAATTCTGGGACCGGCTGCAGGTGTTCGGCGACAAGCTGGTCAAAGGCCTGCCCAACCAGACCGTGATCGACGCGCCGCCCGAACTGGCCGCCAAGTGGCGCGCCGAGGCCGAGCCGGTCGCGGCCGATTGGGCGCGACGCACGCCTGATGGCGACAAAGTCTTGAAAGCGTTCCGCGAAGAACTTGCGAAGGTCAACGCCAGTCAAAATCAATAGGCCATAGGGAGGAGCAACATGCCGATCATGGGTCTCGAAGCGGTGGTCTAGGGCGCCGACGACATCGACACGGCGGCGCGCTTCCTCAGCGATTTTGGTCTCGAGACACACGACAGCGGCGCAAATGGCGCCACGCTCGCCGTTGCCGGCGAAGGCACGCGCGTCGAGCTGCGCAAACAGGGCGATACTTCGCTGCCCGAAGCAGTCGAGGCTGGGCCAACCTTGCGCGAGATTGTCTGGGCGGTCTCCGACAAAGCCGCGCTGCAGGAAGTTGCGGCCGAGGTCTCGCGCGACCGCAACGTCATCGAAGATTCCGAGGGCCGGCTGCATGTCAAAGGCCCGGGCGGCTTCGGCTTCGCCTTCGAAGTCACCAAGGCCAAGCGCGAGACAGCGCCGCCGCAGCGCGCCGCGCATGCCGCGAATGAGCGGTTTCGTGGCTATCAGAAGGCGACGCCCGATCATCTCGGCCATATGGGCGTCTACACGCCGAATATCGACGAGATGGCCGAGTTCTATAAGCGGCTCGGCTTCACCGTCTCCGACGTGATCAAGGGCGCCGGCATCTTCGTGCGCGCGCCCGGTTCGATCAATCATCACAATTTGCTCATCGCGCGCCGGCCCAACCCAGGCATGCAGCATCTCTCGCTGCGCGTCGCCGATATCGACGAGCTCGGCGTTGGCATGACGCAACTCGTGATGAAAGGCTGGAAGCGGCTTTGGGGTCCCGGCCGCCACGGCCCCGGCTCGGATATGTTCGTCTTCTTCCAGAATCCGGCGGGCTCGACGATCGAATATCACTGCGACGAGGATTTCATCGTCGATGTCGGCAAATGGCAGGCGCGCGAATGGGAGCCGCGCACGATCTCGCATTGGGGCGGCCCGCCGCCGGCGGAAATGGTCGGCGGCTCGGGTTTCGGCCAACCGGGCGTCGCCTCAGCGCCGGGCGCCGGCGGCCCGTCGCCCGGTGCCGGGCCGCGCTAGCTAAGGCGCGTCAACGCATCAAGCTGGGGGGACAGGGGGAACCATGGCAGTCGCAGCGTCGGCCATTTCGACGGATCGCGCGCAAACCATCATCGGCATCGGACGCATCGTGATGGGGCTTTGCTTCATCTATTACGGTGTCAGCAAATTCTTCTTCATTCCCGGCACGATCGCCTTCATCGGCACGAAGCTGCCGCTGCCGACCGCCGTTTTCTGGCTCTCGATCCTGATCGAGGCTGGCGGCGGCCTGCTCATGGTGCTCGGCATCAAGACGCGCTGGATCGCGGCGTGGTACGCCTTCTATTGCTGCTTCACGGCGATCGTCTTCCACTTCGTCCCGACGAATCGCGGCCTGCTCGACCACTTCGCCGAGAATATCGCCCTCGCCGGCGGCTTCCTTATCCTGATGGCCGTCGGACCCGGCGCCTTCGCGATCGAAAAGGACCGCGCCTAGGCCCTGTCGTCATGTAACGACGCGACATGCGAGGCTGATGGATTCGACATGTCTGTGGTCCGTGCCGCAACAGCCGCCCAGGATAGTCAACTGGGAATGGCGTCTCATCAGCGAGTTGTACTGCCGGCCTAGTTCGATCGGATCGCCGTCGTCGAGGTCAGGTGAATCGTTCAGCTCCCGATGACTGCGTTTTGATGCGTTCGCACGGATCCCTCGTATGCGTTTCGTCCACGGTTCGGATGGCGCGAGAGTGTTCTCGAAATGCGTCGGGTGAGCGCAGCTGATCATGTAGTAGACCGGCGCATCTTCCGTGGCACCGTCGAGTTGCGCGATCGCCTCGCCAAGGGCCTGACCGGTCGGCAGACGGCCGTCGGTCTCGAGCGTGAATGCGAGTGCAACCGGAACGCGATGCTTTTGGGCGGCGCGCGCGATGCCGGTAGCCTCGTCGACGTTGGTCATTGTGATCGCCGTCACCATGTCGACGCCCGCCTCGGCAAATGCCGCGATCTGATGCGCATGGTAGGCTTCTGCTTCCGCGGCCGACATCGTGCAGCCGGGATCATAGCCATCGCCGCGCGGGCCGACGCAGCCACTGATGACGATCGGCATTTCCTTGCTCTCATGCCGGGCTCGCAGCTCCGCCATAAGACGGATCGCATCGCGATTGACCGCTGACATCTCGTCATGTGTATACCCGAGCCGGTCGCCCCAGTCGGTGCTGGCACGCCATGTCGGACTCTCGAGGATGAAACCGGCGCCGGACGATTTGGCGATCGCGATATAACGCTCGTAGTAACGCGTTAGGACAGTCCGGCCAATTGGATCGCGCAAAAGGTGAAAGGCGGCGAAACACGGCAGGTCCAGCCGCTCGTGGAAAATGAGGTAGGTTTCGATGCCTCCATCGGTCAGGAAGAGACGACCGGAGAGCTGAGGCAGATCATCGCTATATTTGCTCATTTCTTCCCTCCGTGACGATCGTCGTTGCCGCAGGGCTGCCGCTACGCCGCCGACGATCGCGCGGCAATGAAGCTGGCGAGCTCGGCTGCCACGCGCGCCGGGTCCTCCCAATGCGGGGCATGGCCTACGCCCTGGTGCATCGCGAACACGGCATGCGGAATGGCATCGAGAAACCGGGCCTGCTCGCCACGGCCGCTAAAGCCGTCCTGATCGCCCCAAATGATCAATGTCGGAACTGCGATGGACCCGAGCTCGCCGCTGAAGTCCTCATCGAGCATCGCCCGCAGCGCGCGGCGCCAGACAAAGGCCGGTACTTTCCGGCTCTCGGCGATGACGGTCGCGAGAAACGAGGGCGGCACCGGTCGCGCAAGTGTGCTCTTTTGGAACGCGCGTACGAAGCCCGGGTCAACGGGATCGCTGAGCGTCGAAACACCATAACGCCACAGCTCATCCGCAGCGCGATTGCCTTTCAGGGTCGGGAACGCACCGATGAGCCCGAGCCCCGACACGCAATCAGGATGATCCAGTGTAAAACGTGTGGCGATGAGCGATCCCATCGAATGGCCAACGACGATCGCACGCTCGAATGTAAGCTCGTTCATGGCCGCCCACAGGTCGTTCGCGAAATCGCGGAGGCGATAGGTGGTTTCCGGCTTCGTCGAGTCACCATGTCCGCGCTGCGACAAGGCTACAACGCGAAACGAGTCCGGCAGCGCCGCGAGGAGCGGCTCGTATGATCGCCACGAATCCGTGTATCCGTGCAGGAGCAGAATGGGGGTGCCATCAGGCCGCCCCTGCGCGACACCCGACAGCGCCACCTCGGCCGATACATCAACGCGGAGCGGGGTAAGCCGGGTTGCCATAGTCTTTCTCCAAGGGCGCCGAGGAGTCCTTGCCACCGATAGCCTTTGATCTTCGGATCGATGGCAATCGTCCACGAGAAACCAATAAACTGGTCGAGGCCGGAAGTGGATGACTGGGATTCCGGAACTATTGATCGATCGGCCAAATCAGCAGTGGTCGGGCGCGAACCGTTTCTTCGAAGATGTCGCTCTCGCCCGCAGCTTCCTTTTGCTGATGGCCGTCGGCCCCGGTAGCTACGCGGTGAAGATGACGCGCGTTTAATCTAGACGTTTGCTGGTAAACAAAAGCGCGCGACGAGAATCTGCACGCTTCAATGATAATCCGCGCGACTCACGTGAACGCGCGGGTCTTCCATGGGATGAAAAAGCGCTCAGCCCAGTTCACGCCGCGGTTCAAGAGGATCGCGAGTACGGCGATGACGATGAGCGGCGCGAAATATTTCGCGAGCGAGAGCGTCTCGCCGTAGAACTGGAACATATAGCCGATGCCGGTCGCGACGATCAGGAGCTGGCCGACAATAATCCCGACGAGCGCGCGGCCCACGGCGATGCGCAAGCCCGCGATGATGTAGGGAAGCGACGAGGGCAGTACGACATTGTAGAGAATCTCGCGCTTCGTGCCGCCGAGCGAGCGCGCCACTTCGACGAGGAAGCTGTCCGCCTCCTTGGCGACGGCCTCGACGGTCAGGAGTTGGGGAAATACGGCCGAGATGAAAACGAAGATGACCAGAGTCAGGTTGCCGACGCCGAACCACGCGATGAAGAGCGGCAGCCAGGCGATGTTGGGTATCGACCAGCCGACGAAAATGTAAGGATCGAGCACGCGCGCCGCGGGCCGGAAAATACCGAGAAGCAGCCCCATCACGGTGCCGATGATGAAGCCGAGGACAAGACCGATGGCGAAGGGCCAGATGGTGGCAAGGGTCGCGCCCACCAGCTCACCCGACGCGGTGAGCGCGATGAAGGCGGCGATTACATCGGCCGGGGCCGGCAGGATCACCGGCGGCACGTTCATGCTGATCACTTGCCAGAGCACCAGGAAGCCCACGCCCGACAGCACCAACATTGCGGCCGTGCTGCGGCCGATGGCTCCGAGAAGCGACATCGCGCCGCCCGGCGCCTTCGCGGGTTCGAGCGGAAGCGAGGATTGGCTCATAGCTCCTCCTTGATGCTTTGCCAGGCGATCTGGCGAAGACGCGCGAATTCCGGCTCCGCCCGAGCGTCATAGCTGAAACGCGGCCGCGGCAGGCTCACATCGAGCACCTGTTTGATGCGGCCCGGACGACGGCTCATGATGACGACGCGGTCGGAGAGATAGATCGCCTCGTCGAGATCATGCGTGATGAAGAGCACGGTGCTCTTGATCCGACCCCACAGCGTCAGCAACTCATCCTGGAGCACCGTCCGGGTCTGCGCATCGAGCGCACCGAAGGGCTCGTCCATCAGCAAGATCTCGGGCTGGCGCACGAGCGCGCGCGCCAGCCCCACGCGCTGCTGCATGCCCCCTGAAAGCTGATGCGGGTAGTAGCGCTCGAAGCCGGTGAGGCCGACGAGCGCGAGCGTCGCGGCGATGCGCTCCCGCTCCTCCTCGGTAAGCTTCGGGCGGTGCGCCTGAAGCTTGAGGCCGAGCGCTACGTTGTCGAAGATCGATTTCCACGGCATCAGGCCGATGCCCTGGAACACCATCGACATCTTGGGGCTGGGCACGACAAGCGGCTCGCCATCGAGACGGATCGCACCACCCGAATCGGGCGGCACGAGCCCCGCCGCCATGCGCAGGAGCGTGGTCTTGCCGCAGCCGCTCGGCCCGACGACTGTCACGAAGCGGCCGCTGTCGACCGTCAGCGTGAAATCGTCGAGCGCGAGGAGACGGTCGCCGGCCGGGCTCGCATAGCTCTTCCGGACATTAGCGAAGTCGAGTTCTCGCATGACAGAGCGGGAACTGGCGGCTCAGCCCTTATGTCCGGCGCTGCTTTGGTACCAGTCGGGCGTATCCGGCAGGTTCGGCGTGCCCTTCACCACACCCATCTTGTCGAGTGCGGCTTTGAGTGGACCGGTATCGTAGATGTCGGCGGGCTTCGACAGTGTCTGATTCGGGCTGTCTTTCCGCAGCTTGAAGAACAGATCCATGACCTTCTGCGTCGCGGCCAGGTTGACGCCGCCATTCACCGAGAAATAGCCGCCGTCGCGGAAAGCCTGCCAGCCCTGCTCGAACGGCTTCTCATCCATGCCGCTCTTGGTGAAGATGGCCGTCGCCGGTTTCACCCAGGCCTGCGAATCATTTTCCCATTGCCGCATCATATCGAGCACCATCTCGACATAGGCGATCGCTGTCGGCTGGTGATCCTTGAGCCACTCGCTGCGCGCGACGACAACGATGCGCGGTACGGGCGGCGTGTGTTTCGCGGTATGCGGCACGACAACATGAATGGTCTTGGTCAGGCCCTTGGCCTCGGCCTGGATGGCACCGAGATGCGACAGGCTGCCGAGCTGGACGCGGCCGCTGCTGAGCGCCTGCAGCTCCGGCCCGTCGCCGCCGCCGATCGCTACCCAGCGAAATGCATCGGGAGCGAAGCCCAGGCCTTGCACCGTCATTTGCGCGTTGAACCGCTGCGCGCCGGCGAGCGAGGCGACGCCCCAAGTCTGGCCCTGCGCGTCCTTGATTTCCTTGTATTTGTCCTGGCCCCAGACCTCCTCGTCACCGTAAGGGGTCATGACCATGAGGATCTTGACCTTGGCGCCCGAATGAATCGAGCCCATCGCCGCGATGATGTCGCTGGTCGCGATATCGGTGTTGTTGGTCACCACCGCCTGGATACGCTCCGGTCCGCCACCCGCGAGGTCGGGGCCGAGTTTGAGATCGAGCCCGTGCTTTTGCGGCAGACCCATCGCGATCGCCATCCGGTTATAGGCGATAGACGGGTTCGGAATCGGCTCGAGCTCCGTCGCCGTGACCGAACCGGCCGAGACTCCCTGCGCTCGGACTGGCGCCGACCCGACGGCAAGCACCGCGGCGGCCAGGACGGCAACGGTAGCAATGCGTGGATGAGTGATGGTGCGGAGCATTCCACGACCTCCCTGATGTGTTCTTCTTCGCGGCGTAAAAGCCACCCCGTATCATAGCGAGGCCGGGCGGGATGCGATATCCCTGCTAACGAATATCGGCAGGACGCGAATCCGCAGCGTGCGCCGCTCGCGGACACGCGATCCATCCGGACGGCGGGAAGCCAGTTTGTGGAGCGCGAACCGCGACCGCTTAGTGCGGACGCCTACCCTTTGACCGATAGCTCCATCGGTAACTCGGTCGCGAGGTTGCGGCGCAGCGCGTCGCGATAAGCGAGCTCGGCGACAGCGAGATCCTGCAGCGAGGCACCGACCGAGCGGAACATCGGCTGCTTTGCCGCGCGCAACCGGTCGTCGACCTTGCCCGCCATCAGATCGTTGAGCGAGACGAATTTCTCCTCGAAACGGATGCCGGCCGCATGCGCCGCGCGGAAGCAGCCGGTCTCTTCCATCACCTCGCCCGGCATGTCGGCGACGATGAAATCGCTGCGCTCGATCGCCGCCGTGTCGATCTCGATATGCTCGGGCAAGGTCGCGCCGATCGAGGCGACGAGCATTTCGGGCGTCAGCCACGCGCCTTCGAAAACCGGCTTGCCGTCGAGGGTCCGCGACGCGCCGACGACGAGCGTTGCGCCCGTGACCGCGTCTTTCGCCGAGGCGACCGCTTTCACCGGCACGCCCAGCTCTTGTCTGAAGTTTTGCGCGAACGCCTCGCGGTTCTTGGCCGTGGGGCTGAAGACGCGCATTTCCTTGATCGGCCGTACCGCGGCGACGGCGCGGGCGTGCGAATGTGCCTCGCTGCCGCTGCCGAGCATCGCCACCACCGCCGGGCCTTGCGCCGCCATGCGATCGATCGCCACCGCCGTCGTCGCCGCCGTGCGCAGCGCGGTGATGCTGCGCCCATCGAGCAGCGCGAGCAACTCGCCCGATTCCTGATCGAAGAGCGTGATCATGTAACGGACGTTGCGGTTGCGCGGGAAACAGAATTGCTTCGTGCCCATCACCGAGCCGCCGGGCAGCACGCCGGTGAGCGTACGCATCCAGATGCCTTTGCCGCGTGCCAGGGTGCGCGGCGGGCCAGCGAAAGGAGGATGCTCCACCGAATAAACTTCGCGCAGCTTGCCGATCATCGCCGGCCAGCCCAGCACCTCTTTGACCGCTTGCTCGGAGACGAATACCGGACGGCTCATACCTGCCTCACCCCTCTTTTCACTAGCTCCGCATTCCAACCCGGCCCTCATCGAGGGTCAAGACGAGCGGCACACGAATTGGCGCACTAGACGGACCAATTGGCGCCAGAGATGCGCCCCGCCCTTTTGCATGGTATTGATCGGACCAGGGGAGGAACGATGCGGCATCGAAGAATCGCTGTCGCGGCGATCATCGCGACGTTGCTCGCGCTCGGGACGGCGCGCGCCGATCCGCTGACCATCCGCAGCGGCTGGGTCGTTATGACCTCTGGCTACACACCGATGGTCCTCGAGGCGAAAGACCAGCTCAAGCACTACGGCACCTCCTATGTCCTCGAGCCGATCCATTTCCAGGGCAGCGCGCCGTCGATGGCGGCGCTGGCCAGCGGCGGCGTCGACATCATCCCGATCGGCTATTCGACGCTGCTGACCGCCGTCATCAACGCCAAGATGGACGACATCCGCGTCGTCGCCGACGATTTCCAGGATGGCGTCGAGGGCTATTCCTCGGTGCCTTTCATGGTGCGGAATGACAACACCATCGCCAAGGTCGAGGATTTGAAGGGCCATGTTGTCGCGACCAATTCGATCGGCGGCGCTTTCGACATCGGCATGCGCATGATGCTCAGGAAGCACGGCCTCGAGGACAAGCGCGACTTCACCGTCGTCGAATCCGACTACACCAACATGAATCCCATGCTACTGTCGAAGAAGGTCGACCTGACTATCGGCGCGCAGCCCGGCGTCAGCGATCCCGCGTTTCGCGCCGCCACTCACCCGCTCTTCACGATGCGCGACGCGACCGGCGGCCGCACGCAAGTCCTGGTCTTCGCGGCGCGTTCCGGCTTCCTCGAGAAGAACCGTGCCGCACTGATCGATTTCTTCACCGACATGCTGGGACTGTCGCGCTGGTTCCGCGATCCGGCGCATCGCCCGGAAGCAATCGCCCTCGCCGCGCGCGTCACCAAGCAGCCCTATGAGCGGCTCAACGCCTATCTCTTCTCGACCAGCGACTTCTACAGCGACCCGAAAGGCATGCCCGATATCGGCGCGTTGCAATCGGGCATCGACATGATGGTGGCGCTGGGTTTCGCGAAGGAAAGCATCGACGTAAAACGCTATCTCGATCTCACCATTGTTCAGGAAGCAGCGAAACGACTCCCATGACCATGATCCGCTTTTTGATTGCCGCCGCACTTGTTCTGACGACGCTCGCCCATACAGCCGACGCCGATCCGGTCACGATCCGCACCGGCTGGGTCGTCGCCACGTCCGGCTATTCGCCGCTCCAGCTCGAGAAGAAGGATCTGCTGAAGCATTACGGCAAATCCTATGTGATGGAGCCGCAGCATTTCAAAGGCACGGCGCCGCAGCTCACGGCTTTCGCCGGCGGGCAGATCGACATCGCGACAATCGGCTACTCGACTTTCGCCCTTGCCGTGCTCAACGCGAAGATGGGGGACATCCGCATCGTCGCCGATGGCTTCCAGGATGGGGCTGATGGTTACAACAGCACCGCTTTTGTGGTGCGCAACGATGGCGGGATCGCCAAGGTCGAGGATCTGAAGGGCAAGGTCGTCGCCAGCAATGGCTTCGGCGGCGCCTATGATGTCGGCATGCGCTCGATGCTTCGGAAACACGGGCTCGAGGACAAGCGCGATTATTCGGTAATCGAATCCGATTTCGCGCATATGATCGCGGTGCTGCTGGAGCGCAAGGCATCGCTGACCATCGGCTCCATGCCGTACCTGCTCGATCCCGAGATGCAGGCGAACACGCACACGCTCTTCACCCTGCGCGATGCGATGGGCCGCACGCAGATGATCGTTCTCGCCGCGCGGCAGGGTTTTCTCGACAAGAACCGCGCCGCGCTCAATGATTTCTTCGAGGACATGCTGGCCTCGTTCCGCTGGTTCCACGACCCGGCCAATCGCGCCGAGATGCTCGCCATCGTCTCGAAGGTCACGCATCAGCCGGCCGAAAGCCTCGGCAAGTACCTTTGGACCAATAAGGACTTCTATTACGACCACAACGGCCTGCCCGATCTCAACGCGCTGCAAAAAAATATCAACGCGCTGCACGATCTCGACATGATCAAGGGCGATGTCGACGTGAAGAAATACGTCGATCTCAGCTTCATCAAAGAAGCCGCCCACAGACTCAATTAACAGGCGGCTCAACTAGCCTAAACAGGGAGAATAGTGATGCGTATCGTAGGATTCTTGGTTGCCACTTCGGTTTTTGCTCTGGTCGCCGCCGGAGCGAATGCCGATCCCGTGAAAATACGCGCCGGCTGGAGCAATACGCCGACCGCGATGGCGCCGATCATCTTCGCCAAGCCTGAGCTCGCGAAGCATCTCGGCAAGAGCTACACGATGGAGCCGGTGCATTTCAGAGGCTCGGCCCCCGAGATCACCGCCCTCGCCAGCGGCGATCTCGACATCGCGACCCTCGCGCCCTCCTCCATGGCCTCGGCGATCGAGAACGCGCATTTGAGCGATCTGCGCGTCATCGGCGACGAGAATCAGGACGGTGTCGAAGGCTGGTTCACCAGCCTCTACTTCGTGCTGAAAGACAGCCCGATCAAAACCGTCGAAGACCTCAAGGGAAAAGTCCTTGCCTCGAACGCGATCGGCGGCGGCCTCGATATCGGCATCCGCGCCATGCTGCGCAAGCACCATCTCGACGACAAGCGCGACGCTAACATCATCGAAGGCGGTTTCCCAACGCTGTTGCCGATGCTGCGCGAGCACAAAGCCGATCTTGTCGCCGCCGTTCCGCCCTTCAGCTTCATCGGCGAAGCCAAAGGCGATGTGCGCACGCTCTTCACGCTGCGCGACGCGATCGGCACGTCCGAATTCATCTTCGACGTCGCGCGCAAGCCCTTCATCGACAAGAACCACGCGGCGCTGGTCGATTTCACCGAGGATTGGATCCGCGCCGAGCGCTGGTACCTCGATCCCAAGAACCATGACGAGGCGGTGAAAATCGTCTCTGATTACACGAAGATTCCGGTGGCGAGCTTCAACGACTGGCTCTTCACCCATAAGGATGTTTATCGCGACCCGGACCACCGAGCGAACATCAAGGCGCTGCAAAACACCCTCGATATCCAGCAGAAACTCGGCATCCAGAAGACGCATATCGATGCCGCGAAATACGCCGATCAGAGCCTGGTCGACGAAGCGGTGAAGCGGATTGGCTCCGCGAATTAGAAGGCTTGCGAATGAGAAGCCGTCATTGCGAGGAGGCCCCACGGGCCGACGAAGCAATCCAGTCTGTCTCCACCACTGGATTGCTTCGCTTCGCTCGCAATGATGAGGTGGATGGCCCCCTGGCGGCATCGATGTGCCAAAGTTGAGTTGCAAGCAACTAACGGGAGCCATCCATGG
>Ga0157369_10007032_pt1 | contig 12977 bp, 15 predicted proteins | sample C25metaG_FD_113461 | JGI IMG/M metagenome (GOLD analysis project Ga0157369, IMG submission 113461) | Corn rhizosphere microbial communities from Kellogg Biological Station, Michigan, USA - C2-5 metaG | ecosystem: Host-associated > Plants > Roots > Rhizosphere > Soil | place: USA: Michigan...
ACAGGAACACGGCCTACAAAGCCCTGCCCTTCGACTGAACCAGCAGCTCCGCAGTCGACTTGCCGAGAGTCCAATACAAGCGCGAAGCAAACCCAACAGCTTTACAGAAGGTACGATATCGGCCCTTTGAAAGAGGGTGGGAGTATCTCCAAAAGGGGCTGATTCCAGTCGTCACTCGTAGCGCTTTTCCCCGAGGTCCGAGTAGGCAGAACAGCTTGGCCAGCGTCCGGTTCACGTCAAACTATGTCCACGAACGCAGGGTCGAAAGGCGCATCGGAGCCGGTCATATCGGCCGCCCATAAAGCGCGTTCGGCGTGGTCAGGATGAGCCGGGTCGGCCAGGGCGTCCAAGATTTCCTCGAATGTTAGAGCCCCAGTCAGTTACTCCGTCGAGGCCTTGGGCCCCACTGCGCCGCCTTAGCTGACACTACATAGCGCTCCTCGCGCGAATGCACGGGAAACCCCTCCTGGTCGTGTGGGATGTTGCAGAGCCGGTTCGGTGCAACGGTGGTCCTTGGCGACGCCGTCCCCGCCGCCACGGGAAGCACGGTCTGCCTACCGGTACCAGCCCACGGAGCGATCGAAGCTGGACGCCAAGGCTCCTGTCCCTGGCGTGCCGCCGCCCCCGGCCGGAAAGTAGATGGCGCCAAACTCGGCACCCACGGCTTCGATCCTTTCCTGCGCCCAAACTTTCGCGTCCTCCATGTCCCTCACCGGGATGCTTTCCCTGATGGTGCTGCCGGCACTGTAATGGATGTCCAACTGGTACTCCCCCTCCTGGGAGGCTCTAGCATGCTGGCCCGGGTCGCCCTCATCGCGCCTGCTGATCATCACCTGCGCCGCAGCGTGAAGAACCGACGGATCCCTGGGTTCGCCGTCCTCCTGCTGCTGCTGTTCCATCCGCAGGCGTGAGACGACACTCTCCACAGTGTCTTCATCGGTGACAACGTGGGCAGCTCGGCTGACATCAGCTTCTGAACCCCCGACACTTTTCAAATACTGCATAAATTGCTCGGAGCTGGACTGTCTGGAGTTCATGCACCCTCCTTGAGGGTAAATTGCGGCGATTGCCGACCCACCCCACAGTACCCCTAGGACTGGCTTGCACTGAGGCTGGCTCGGGCATCTTTTCGGCGGGGGCCAGCGTGTGCTTGAGCTGAGGACACCCTGCCTGAGTCGGGCCCTTGGCAGGTTGACCGAATATCAACTAGCGGCTCTTGAAATCTGCCGAGGGAGTGCCACGTCACGGCTTTCCGGGCTGCGCTTGAGGCTCCCGGGCGAGCGACTTTCGGCCGCTTATCGGCCTCCGTGCCACTCGTGGATTCTCCAGCCTTCATCTGCCCTGAAGCGGCGTCCACGACCTGCCAGGAACGGGTTGCTCAGCTGGACCTGATTGCCCCAGGCCGGCGATCGCGGCCTGGCGGATAGCGTCTTACAGTCTGTTCGTACTGAGGAGTAACATCCTGAGTCTTTCGGCCCTAACGTGAAGCGCCGCGGCAGGTGGACGTTGGCATTGTGCATTCCATATTGGTCATCCTTCCCGCCGCGTGTGGGGGGCAGCTGCCGTGACAGAGGCTCACTGCCCCGAGTGCGGCGCGCCGGTCACCACCAGGAGGTTGGAGAAGCGCACCTTGAATGACGGGCTTGAACTCGTGGAGGTCCCCTACCGCTGCAGCAACCCCACCTGCCCTTATCACCACGGCCCGTTTCCATACGCTGCCTTCACGGTGCGGGACCACAAAGAGTAATCGGCCGCCTCTATTCTTGACGCATGGAGACCTACCGGCTCGCATACAAGAATGGCGCTGACATCACGATATTTGAAGCAGCCGACACCGAGGAGGCCGTGTCCCTCGCCGATGACTTCGACAAGCGCCACGGCAGCAGCGCGACCGCCCTGTGGGTTCGGCAAAGCGACGGGAGCTGGGCCGCCGTGGATCGGACGCACTAAAGCGGCAGTAGCCCCCCAAGAGATCCACTGCCGCGCAGAACCGTCCAGCACAAGATGGGCAGTTCCTGGCGTTCATGCTAGCGAACGGATCGGACAAGCAGAAGACCCCGAGTCCTTGGGGGGGGTGGCTCGGGGTCTTGCTGGCTTCTCCAGACACCGGTAACCGGTGCCGTACTCGCCTCAATCACGTTACCGCTGAGTATCCCCCTTCGGCAACGTACATATTTCCCATACGGATCAGGGGCGGGAGCGCGGGAGTGCATGGACTTGCAGCCGTTACTTTACCCCCCGGGGCGTGCAGAGGGACTGCAGCCGTCGTTGCGCACGGAAATATCGGGTGACGACTCGAGCCACTCACCCAGCCTGACGGAATCACCAATATCGGCCGTTCAAAGCGGGCGGAGGAGAGCCGTAAAAGAGGCTCTTTCCTGCGCGCTGTTCCTAGAGTTTTCGGGCACTGATCCCAGCTTCAGAACTATCTAGCCATGGTCCGATTCACGTCGGCAATGTCCAGAAGGGCCGGGTCAAAGGCTCAATGGAGCCAGTCATATCGGCCACCCAGGCAGAGTGCTCGTCATGGCCAGGACGAGACGCGTCGGCCAAGGCCTCGCATCCACTTCTGTACCGACATCGGGTTGCTTTCCCGCAGACCCTTGACAGGGGGCCAAATTGAGCATCATTGCTCATTTAGCCGAAGGGCAGCACATGTCTGTTGCTCCCTCCGTCGTTAGTCATTCAGTGCAGCAGCTGATTTGCAGATTTCCATTCTCACGGCCCCTCACAAGTACTTCATCAGGTCCAGAGCCATGAGCAGTAACCAGGCATGGGGAGGGATGCAAGGCAGAAAGATGGACGTCGCAAGGAATTTATTCGGGTAAAAGCCCGCTATGCACGTGACTCCACGGAGTCCTCAAGCAGCCACTCCGTTGCCTTGTCTGGAGATGTGAAATACCGGACTGGAAATCCGGCTGGTAATAGGGGCAGGCGGAACATAGCGATCACGCGATCAACGGGCGAGGAACCCAAGAGTGCCATACGCGAGATGCTGGATGGATCGGGAAAGACTTTTCGAGCGGCAGCCGAGTGGGTCACACCCTGAATTTCGACCAGCATCGGCAACCTGGCGCCTTGGACCATGGTGGAGATGGCTTCAAGGGCTGCGTGGGCTACGTCAATGCCGACGTAAGCTCCTTGCTTCCAGCGCAAGTGAAGGATTCCACCGGACAACTCCATCGTGCCTTTGCCCTTGATGTCCAGCTTGCTCATACCGTCCCCTCTCGCGAAAGCCAAACTATTTTTAACCGTGTGACCCAATGGCCTCACCATGCCCTAAGGCCCGGTGGATCTCCTAGGTGTTCTGGTTGTCTCTTTGCGACGCTGTCAGTCGGGCGGAAGTTCCGGCGTCCCGGCTTATTTGAGCGGGTAGTTGTGGATTCTGCTCCCGCTGCCACGTGTGCGGGCGCTTCTCAGGGTGCTGCGGCCAGGTTTCCGAGGGTGACGTGCAGGGTCTGCGGGGTTGAGCCGCGCTGCACCACGATGTCGACCTGCTGTCCGGGGTCCTGTTTCCTGAGTGCCACGAGCAGGTCTGTAACGTTTCCGATCTGGGTTTGGGCGAATTTGGTGATGATGTCGCCTGCTTTCATGCCGGCATTGTCAGCTGGGCTGCCTTGGGAAACGTTGACGATCAATGCTCCGGCAGTGGCGGGCAGGGAGAACCGTTGAGCTAGTTGCGGTGTGATGTCGGTGGGGACGACACCGAGTGCTGCGTGTTTGACCGCTCCGCTTGCCAGGAGCTGGTCGGCAACGCTGGTAACTGTGGAAGATGGCGTCACAAACCCGATGGCAACTGCTCCGGAGCTGGGTGGCAGGTAGGCCTCGGACAGTCCGATGACCTGTCCGGTTGAGTCTGCTACTGCCCCGCCGGAGTTACCGGGAGAAATGGGGGCATCGGTTTGCAGTAGGTCGATGGCGCCGTGCGGTGATTCCTTGGAAGGCGGCATATTCCGGTGCAGGCTGGATACGATTCCTGCGGTGACTGTTTCCTCCAACCCTAAGGGGCTTCCGATCACGACGGTCATAGAGCCCACTTCCGGATCGGAAGAAGCGAATTTGGCTGCCGGAAGGCCATTACGGTCGACCTTGATGACGCCAACGTCCGTGACGTCGTCCACGCCCAGGACGGTACCTTGGGACTGGGAGCCGTCGGCGAACTGGACCTGAACGTTCTTGAAGGGCTGTTTTTGCTCGTTCTCAACGACGTGGGCGTCGGTGACGATGGATCCGTCGCTGTGGTAGATGACTCCGCTGCCGAGGCCTATATTTGTGCGGATCGTCACGACTGACGGTTCGACTTCCTTGACCACGCCCGGAACCGCTGGCAGTCCCCCACCTACGACCGGGGCAGCCACCGAAGCGGAAACCGTCGGTGATGCTGCGGGGGAGCTGGATGTTGGCGCGGGATTCCCGGTGCACCCAGCCAGAGCGAGTGCTGCTGTCGTGACTGCAGCTGCCGGGTACATCCTGAAGTATTTCATGGGGTTACTCCTTTTTGAAAGCCCCCAAGGAAGCGGGGTCCTTGCGCCTCTGGAACTGTTCCGCCCCCGCACCGTCCTGGCCGGTGAGCTGGTGAGAAGCGTTCCTGCTCCATCTGCCTCGCTTTTCCGGGTGGCCGGGAACAACTATCGCACGTGGTTTTATTCAACCGCACTAATTGCGTAAACGCAACGGTCACTGTCTGGCCTTTAGGATGAAGTCTCCCCGCTCGCAAGGCGGTGGAAGTTGCTTTTCTGTGGTTCGCATCTTGGTGAGTGGTTGTTGGGGGGTGTTCGGCGCTGCGCGGCGCCGCCGGTCGATGAGTCCTTTGTGGGCTGACTGGTACTGGTCTTTGGGGTTAGCTGGATGGGCTTGGTGATGGAATGTATGGCCGGTACTGGTCAAAGGTTCCGTTCTGGATGGGCACGTTGATTGTGGCCTCTTGCCCTTTCACTGTTACCTGTAGATCGGTGCGGGCGCCGGGCGGCTCCTGCGTGCTGTTGAAGATCAGAGGTGACTGGTCAAACTCGACGTGTCCCAGAGCGGGGATCTTGACTGGATGTTGTTCATCGGAGTCGGCAAGGACCATTTGTATGTCTGTAGCGGTGGTGTTGAAGATCGTTCCCAGGACGCGTCCGGGTTCGTTTTGGCCGGACGTCACGATCAGGACGCTCCGCAATTGCAGTCCCGAGAAATTTAGGTCCGCGCCGAGGGCAATGGGGTCGCGGTCTCCTTCAGAGGGGTTGTAGCACCCGGTCAACACAGCCGCTGATATCGCCAGGGCCGGGATCAAGTGGAAGGACTTTGTGATGCTATGGGCGGGTTTCATGGGAGGTCCTTATCGTGGTGCTGTGAATTGATTGGCTGATCAAACCTGAAGCCGCAGGCGCAACTGTAGGTGATGACAACGTCGTGGACGGGGCTGGTGTGGCTTTCCCCAAGGGGTCCCTGGCGCGAGGTCGTCATTGGCTCACCGCAGTGGGTGTGTGTTGTGAGCATCCGTAGAAGCTGTGGGTCGGTGGACAGTGCTTTGACGCCTTCCGGACGGCGTTGTTTCATGACTCCTCCCGGCCTGTTTTGATCTCGTCGCCGCTAGTGAATTTTGTATTCATGGTGGTCTCTCTTCGTGAGGTGTCGGTGGTGGGTGCCGCCCCTCATTGACCGGTAGAGCCTGGCCTGTCAAGGAGTCGATCGTCTAATTACGCCTGGGGGAAAGCACGGGCTCGCCCGTTCTCCGGTCAGCTGTCTCGTCCTCGAGATGCCAGCACCCGTCATGGCATCCAAATAGTGTTTGATGCCTGCTGATGATTCCGTGACCAGCCCGTACAGCCGATGGAAGTCGTCGTCGTGGTTCTCTGTGCTCATGGTCCCTAACCCAAAAGGTATGGCTGCGGACGCGCAGCGCGCACGCGGTCCCTGTCCCGGATCCCGGATGGGGCCCCTGGTCATCCCCCTGCCGGCAGGTGGTGATGGTCCCAGCCAGGAAGCAGGCAGATTCGGCACCGGTCTCTCATCTCAGGCTGCGCCGGTGGCGGGAACCGGCTCGGTGGATTTTTGCCAGGGCCACCGGCCAGTGATTTCCAACTCCAGGGAGAAGCTTAGGAATGTCCGGATGACAACGATCACGGCCAGGACTCCGACACTGGTAAAAGTGGGCGTCACCGCCACGGTGCGGATGATGTCTGCGGCGACCAGGAGTTCAAGGCCAAGAAGGATGGACCGTCCGAGCAACTGCCGGTATTCCCGGTAGAGCGACCGGTTTGGGGGACGGCTGCCTTCTCCGAGGTTTCGGCGGCGTATGGCGAGCGGCACCGAGACCACGGCGCCGATGACCATGACCGCCACTCCGGCGAAGTCCAGGTACCGCCCGGTGGTTTCAATAATGAGTCGCAAATCCACGTCTGTCTCCCTGCAAGCCGCGTATCGCCGTGATGCCGACAGGCCGCAGCCTTTTCGACTGGTCCTGAAAAGTCCGTTCCCTAGTGAAGAGGCCTTCACGTCAGTCTGACGCATCACTTGCGAACAAGCAATGAACTGTCAGAGCCCTGATCACTCCTCTGCAGGATTGTTGCGCTCCTGTAACCGTGCACGGCATCGGCACTAGGAACGGGGAGATAAAGTTATTTGCTAATTGGTAACTATTCGGAAGGTGTCATCCTCACCCGCGGCGGCGTTTCGACCGCCTCCTGGCATGCCCCGGCAGGGCTTAATAGGCTTACCTCTGGCGTGGGGCACGAACGAAGGAAGTCCTGCATGCTGATCAAAGAGACTCTGTGGAGGAACGCCGTGGCCTTCATCGCCGCCGGCGTTATTGGCGGCTTCCTGGTCGCCGGGCTCCTGGCCCCGGCCGCGGCGTTGAGTTCGACGGCGGCAGGGGCATCTATTAGGTTCTTTGATCAACTCCCCTCGAACCTGGACCTGGAGCCGCCGTCCAGGACATCCCAGGTCCTGGCGAAAGACGGGTCGGTCATCGCCACTTTTTACGCCCAGAACAGGGCTCCGGTGGACCTGGAACAGATGTCACCGTTCATCCGCGACGGGATCGTGGCGATCGAGGACGCACGTTTCTACGACCACGGCGGGGTCGACCCCACCGGTATTCTCCGCGCGCTCTACGTGAACGCCCGGGGCGGCAGGCAGGGCGCATCGACAATCACCCAGCAGTACATCAAGAACGTCCTCATCCTGTCACCAGCAACCGGCGGCAGCAGCACAGACGTCGCCGCGACAGACGGCTCCCGAAGCATCGGCGACAAGCTTCGGGAAATGAAGCTTGCCATCGGGCTTGAGGAGAAATACTCCAAAGACCAGATCCTGCAGGGTTACCTGAACCTCGTCTATTTTGGCAACGGGGCCTACGGCGTTCAGGCGGCAGCGAAAACATATTTCGGAGTGCCCGCCAACGCGCTGACCCTTTCCCAGGCGGCAGCACTGGCAGGGGTGGTGAACAGGCCGGCTTACTACGATCCCCTCACACAGCCAGACCATGTAGTGGCCCGCCGGAATGAAGTTCTGGACAAAATGCTTCAGCAGGGATATATCTCGCCCACGCAGCACGACAAGGCTACGGCATCACCCTTGGCCCTGGACGTCCAGCACACCCCACAGGGCTGCGCCGCTGCGACCGCACCCTATTTCTGTGACTACATCCAACGGCTGATCCTCAACGATCCCGCCTTCGGTACAGACGAGGCAGCCCGGCACAAGCTCCTCTACCAAGGCGGACTGACCATCCGCACCACGCTGGACCCGGACCTGCAAAAGACCGCCCAGGAACAGGTAAATGCCTCACTGCCGGCAACAGACCCCCTGCAACGCGGCGCCGCCCTTGTCAGCGTTGAGCCCGGCACCGGCAAAATCCTGACCATGGCCCAAAACACCATCTACGACCCGACCCCAGGACCTGGGCACTACACGGGCAACCTCACCCTTCCCGAAAAGGACAGCAACGGCAATCCGCTTCACGGAGCGGGCGGCTTCCAGATCGGCTCCACCATGAAACCGTTCGTGTTCGCTGAGTGGCTCAACTCCGGCCGGTCCATGGCCACAATACTGGACGGCTCGGTCCGCATCTACAGAGCCGGCTATCCGTGGAAAAACAGCTGCGGCACGACAACGGGCTCCTACGATCCAGCCCTGGGCCAAACTCCCCTGCCCAACGACGACCCCTACCACTACTACCGGATGAGTGTACTTCAGGGCCTGTACCACTCAATCAACACCATCACGTTCCAGTCGGCGGCCCGGTTGGACTTCTGCAACATCCAAAAAATGACCACGGCGGCCGGAATCAAGAACGGCCACACCAACAAGCCCTACGACCTCTCCAGCATCGCGAGCCTTATCGGTACCCAGGACGTCGCACCACTGGACATGGCGAACGCTTATGCCACGTTCGCCGCAAACGGAGTCCATTGCAACCCGATAGCACTGGAATCCGCCACCGGCCCCGACGGCCGCGACTATCCGATGCCAGCAGCCGACTGCCGGCGGACCATCGAGTCGGACGTCGCCGCAGGCGTCACCTATGCCCTCAAACCCGTGCTCACCAAGGGCTCCGGCTACAACATTCCCGTGGGCAAGGAACAGGATATCTTCGCCAAAACCGGGACCACCGATGGCCACACCCAGACATGGACGGTAGGGGCTACCACGGGCATCTCGACCGCCTCCTGGTTCGGCAGCTACAAGGGATTCGGACCAAAGTGGGCGAACGAGAACATCACCATCAACGGAACGTACTACACCGGACTGGACGGGGCTAACATCGCCGGCACGCAATGGGCCCACCTGATGAACGCGGCAGCCCCGCAATACCCGGGGCACCGGTTCCCTGCACCGCCGCCATCAATGTTGCGCTGAAGCCTGATGTGGGCAGCACCCAGAACGACTGGGGCGACAGGGCCCGGCGAAAAGGTCCTAGTCAACGCCTTCGGTGACCTGAGGATAGGGAACGGCGGGATCCACGAGTGCCTGCACCCCTCCGGGGACGAAACGCACGTGAACGCCATGTTCCTGCGTGGCTGCCGATTGTTCCAGCACCGGCGATACTGTCGCGGTGAAGGCAGGATCCTTGTCGGATAGGTACGCGGCGTACGATTCCGGCAGCCGGGACGGAAGATCAAGGCGGTCCACATTGCCTGAAGGCCCGGACACGTCACCAGGCTTAGCAGGGACACGCTCCGTCAGGGCCCGCCTGCCAAGGATGTTGCCCAGTACAGCGCCGTAGAGCAGATGGGCGGCCAACATCGTCAGCGCCCTGCCGGTCTTGTCCCGGTGTGCAGGGGGCAGTATTCCCATCGCCGGCAGCCAACCCTCGTACCCCACCACCCACACAAATCCACCGTAGGCTACGCCCGCGGCCCGGGTGGACTGCTTCCTGCGTGCCACGGCATAAAGACATCCACCGGCCACCCCATACCCAAAATGGGCAAGGACAGCAGCGGCATCCCTGAGCGGAAGCGGAAACCGGGGAAAGAACTTATCGATGATCTTCCGTGGAGGCTCGTAATTCATCACGCCGGTGACGTCGGCGGCAACGAGCAGAGCGCTCATCGCGGCCGTAGCGACCAGCCCCGCCAAACCGCCGCCGACAACAGTTTCGGAAGTTAGTTCACTGCGATGGGTATCCATTCCTTCATAGAACCGTGATATTTGTGTAAACGCAAGCAAGCTCCTAACTAGACTTGCTTTCCCCATCCACTGCAGCCTGACAACTTGAGTCGCGTTGGATACGGCAAACTTTAGAAGTCAACGGGCTTGCGCGGGTTGCGAAACCCTGCCCCGACAGCCCATCATCGGAATTTTTCCCGGATAGAGGGGTTGCGGGAGACAGTCGGGTCATTGCGGACCGGCAACTGTTGCGCTAAACTTCCTATCACGTCCGCTGAAAGCCCGAGGAGAGATACAGGTGAAAACAGCGCGTCTTTGGGCGGCAGTGACCCTGTTGCATTCCTGGCCAGGGGTAAGGGAGGACTTGCCCGAATGCGGCGCTGCGGCGGCCCTGAGTCGAAAGGATGCACCGTGAGACCTTTGGAAGTGGTCAGGGCAGCATATGCTACCGCGGAGCTTCTGGCTCCTGGAGCGGCGGAATGCTTTTTCATCGCACGTGCCCCCGATGCCCACGGCCGCACGTTCATCCGTGTCCTTGGGGCACGGCACCTGTTGCAGGCCACCGCCACTACCATCTTCGGTGGTGGGGTTCCCCTGCACTGGATCAGTGCCGGGACCGATGCCCTTCATGCCTTGACGATGTTGGGCCTGGCCGTGGTGGACCGGCGACGGCGGCACGCCGCGGTCGCCAATGCGTGCATTGCCTTGGCTTTCGCCGCCGGGGAACTTCGATCAGGGACCCCCAGACGCCGTCCGCAGCTAGACGGGTATCGTGTCGGCATTACCGGGCAGGCGGCGGGCGACGATCGAGTAGATGCGCTGGTCAGCGGCGCGAGTCATACAAGGATGGAACCATGACTACTGATCAAAGCAGTGGCAAAGGGGCCGGCTTCTTCACCAGATTCACCTCCAGGACGGCAAAGGTTCTGGGCCACGCCTGGATCTTCGCTGCGGCCGTCGCTGTTCTGGTGCTGTGGGCCTGCGCCGGGCCACTGCTGGGTTTCTCCAATACCTGGCAGCTGGTGATCAACACGGGCACGACGATCGTGACGTTTTTGATGGTGTTCATAATCCAGAACACGCAGAACCGGGACTCCGCCGCGTTGCACCTCAAACTTGATGCCATAATGCACGAGCTTCGGGTCACCAACTCCAAACTCTACGAAGCAGAAGACGAGGGCGAAGACGAAATCGAGCGGCAGCGCAAGCACATCGAAGCACAATCCGAAGAGCCGCCCGGCAAAGAAGAGCGGCACGTCAACCAGGAGAACAAAAACGAGGAGAAATGAGTACCCGCCATGGTCAGCGATTACGACGAAGTCCGCCCTGAGGTAAAAGAGTCCCAGGAAAGTTCCTTGGAGGCGCTCCGGACAGAAAGCACCCCTGACGCACGCAGCGTCGTGAGGGAACTCGACGAGGCCGACACCGTCGACGGAGTCGACCTGCCCGGCGACTTCATCGCCGAAGAGCTCATCGTGGAAGTCGTCCCCCAAAAGAAGGATGAATTCGTCTGCTCCTCCTGCTTCCTGGTCCACCACCGGTCCCAGCTGGCCAGGGAGAAAGACGGACACGTCTACTGCATTGAATGCGAGGGATGAAGCAGTGACGGTCCTGAGAGCACCTGACCCCAGCCATGGGACCTCCAGGGGCCTGGGCCTGCCACCCCAGCAGCTTGATCAATCCGTCCAATGAGCGGCGGTCACGGGCCTGCCGAGCAGAGCGGACGAAAACGATTCCACTTAGGCGATGGCAAAAGGGTATCCACAGGCTGGTTCCTGGTTCTTCACGCGGTGTCGCTAAGCCTGTTCCTGGCCGGTATGTCCTCGTTTGTCCTGACCCTTGGGGACGTGCTGAACGGCAGCGGGCTCGCCAGCGTCGACGGACCTCTGACTGACTGGTTTATCCAAAACCGCACGGGTACAGCCACAGTTGTGCTGGCCGGATTCGCTTTCGTTTTCGGACCCGCGGCGCTTCCCGTGATCACTTTAGTAGCCGTCATTGCGTCGGCCTTGGTGACCCGTCGTCTGTGGCGCCCTATATTGCTGGCCGGGGCGATGATCACCGGGGTGGTCCTCACGGAGGTCATAGCCCACATGGTGGGACGCCCCCGGCCCCCGGCCGAATATATGATGCTCGGCGCCGACGCCACATCATCCTTTCCCTCCGGACACGTCGTGGGTGCCTCGAACTTCCTGCTCGTCGGGGCCTATCTGGTCTTCTCACGTTCCTCCCGCAGAACCGCCCTGATCGCTGCTTTCGGTGCCGCTGCCGTTGGCCTGACAGTGGAGGCAGCAAGCCGTATCTACCTCGGCTACCACTGGTTCACCGACACGGTAGCCTCCGCTTCCCTCTCCATCGTTCTCCTCGCAGTCGTGATCCTGCTGGACGTTACCCGGGGTGTGCGGCCAGGTCCCGAACCCACAGAGTGAACTCTCCCTAGGGGCTAATCCACACTTACCGGCCGCCGGAACGCCTACCGGAGGTGACCCGGACGGTCCTGTGGTTCCGAGCGCTTCTCGGCTGCCTGGACAAGGAGCCTCGCCGGGTGGCACAGGATCTCAGGGACCGGGAGAACGCTGCGGCCGGGCGAAATGCAGTTTGTCAGTGGAAACAGGTGAAACTGCCGGGCCGACAACAAGCCTTACCGGAACTCCCACTGCCCCAACTGAAGTGATTGGGGGGCCAGACCGGCTAGGCCCTGTCTACAGCAGGTCCCTCACGGGAGCCGTATTTTTCCCGGAGCTCGCGTCCGCGTCGGATTTCTTCTTCCTCCTGCCGCTGCAGTTTGTCGCTCTTCTTTGTGTCCCTCGGCGGCAACTGGATAGTTACTTCGGCCTTGAAGCCGCCTTGCAATTCCCTGCCCCGCTCTGTCTCGGCATCGAACTCGGCTCCGAAAAGCAGTGAAACATTCAGAATCCACAGCCATAGCAGCATGATGACTACGCCTCCGATGGCGCCATAGGTCTTGTTGTAATTGCCGAAGTTGGCGACGTAGGCACTGAAACCTGCAGATGCCAGCACGAAGGCCACCAGCGCGATGAAGGACCCCGGGCTCAACCAGCGGAACCGAGGCTGGCGCACGTTTGGGGTGACGTAGTAAAGCACCGCGACGATGACGATAACCAGCAAGATAATGACTGGCCACTTAGCAATATTCCACACGGTCAGGAACAGGCCGCCAAGACCCAGCGTATTACGGCCCGCGGCCTCGGCTACAGGGCCACTGAGAACGAGCAGGGCCGCGAGCATCGCAACGATAACCACGGCAAGAATCGTCACGCCCAGCATCGTGGCCCGGAACCTGATCAAGCCCCTGCCCTCGTCGACTTCATAGATCCGGTTCATGGCACGAGCGAAAGCGCGCACGTAGCCCGAAGCGGTCC
>Ga0157369_10007041_pt1 | contig 12967 bp, 16 predicted proteins | sample C25metaG_FD_113461 | JGI IMG/M metagenome (GOLD analysis project Ga0157369, IMG submission 113461) | Corn rhizosphere microbial communities from Kellogg Biological Station, Michigan, USA - C2-5 metaG | ecosystem: Host-associated > Plants > Roots > Rhizosphere > Soil | place: USA: Michigan...
ACATATTGTTTCATTCCGGGGTCGCGCGGCCGATCTTGATCAAGGTCAAGGCGCGTCGGCGGCGGAACGTCCACTGTCACAGGCAAAGGAGAAGTCCATGACCCTGCTTGATCGCGAACGCCTCGTCACCCGCACAGGCCTGCGCCTGGATGTCCGCCCCGCGTGCGGCGAGGACGAGCGCGCCCTGGCCGCCTTCTTCGCCAAGGTGACGCCGGAGGATATGCGGTTTCGTTTCCTGTCCGCCCTGGGGACGCCCGGTCACGACCAACTGCTGGCCTTGATCGAGAAACCGTCCAAAGACGGGGAGAGCCTGATCGCCTGGCACGAGGACGGCACGGTGGCGGCGACCGCCGTCCTGGCCGGCGACGCCGCGGGCGACCGCGTCGAGGCCGCCATCTTGCTGCGCGGCGACCTGAAGGGGCAGGGGATCGGCTGGACCCTGCTGGAACGGCTGGTCGCCGAGGCGCGGTCGCGCGGCTATGCGGTGATCGAATCGCTGGAGGACCGGGCCAACCACGCTGCGATCGAGGTGGAGAACGACATGGGTTTCGTCATCGCCCCGGTCGAGGACGACCCCACCCTGGTCTGGGTCAGCAAGCGTCTGCGCTGATCCCGCCATCGGGCGTTTCGGAGGGGGGCGCCATCGGCTAGAAGGCGTCCAAACTTCAGGAAAGCCATGGCCATGATGACCGCCATCTTCGTCTTCATCAAATGCGAGCTGGGCTACGCCAACGAGGTGGCGGCCGATATCGTGGACAACGTCGAGAACGTGTCCGAGGTCTATTCCACCTCGGGCCAACACGATCTGCTGGCCAAGTTCAACCTGCCGCGCGAGGCCGACATCGGAACCTTCGTGACGAAACAGGTGCAGACGCGGCCGCATGTGCGCGACACCTTCACCGTCATCACCTTCTCGCCCTTTCTGCCGAAACAGACCTAGGTTGTTCGGGCGGCCCAAGCCTTGCGCTTGACCTCGTCCTTCCGCGCTTCCGCCGCGTCGTCGGCCGACCTTCTGCTCGACCGTGGCCGAAAAGCGCTGGAAGGCGCCCAGGCCCGCCAGCACCAGCACGGCGGCTCGGGGCGGGGTGACGGCGGCCGCCGCCCCGGCTAAACGGAAGGGATAGGGAGACCCGAATGACGCGATCCAACGCGCCCGCCTACATGACCGGTTTCGGCAATCATTTCGCGACCGAGGCCGCGCCCGGCGCCCTGCCGGTGGGCCGCAACTCGCCGCAGAAGACGCCGATGGGCCTGTATGCCGAACAGCTGTCCGGCACCGCCTTCACGGCGCCTCGCGCGGAGAGCCGGCGCAGCTGGCTGTATCGCCTGCGGCCCTCGGCCCAACATGGGCCTTACACCCCCTTCGATCAGGGGCGGGTTCGCTCCGGTCCGTTCGACGAGACGCCGCCCAATCCCAACCGGATGCGCTGGGACCCGCTGCCGATGCCGCAGACTGCGACCGACTGGGTCGAGGGGCTGACGACCTATGGCGGCAACGGCGAACCGGACGGCGGGGTCGGGGCGGGCATTCACCTGTATGTCGCCAACCGATCGATGACCGACCGGGTCTTCTATGACGCCGACGGCGAACTGCTGATCGTGCCTCAGGAAGGCGCCCACCGCTTCGTCACCGAGCTCGGCGTCATCGAGGCCCAGCCGGGTCACATCGTCCTGATCCCGCGCGGCGTGCGCTTCCGTGTCGAGGTGCCAGGAGGCGTTGGAGGGCCGGTGCGCGGCTATGTCTGCGAGAACTACGGCAGTCCGTTCCGCCTGCCGGATCTCGGCCCGATCGGCTCGAACGGCCTGGCCAATCCGCGCGATTTCGAGACCCCGGTTGCGGCCTATGAGGACGTGGATCGCCCAACCCAGTGCGTGCAGAAATACGGCGGCCGTCTGTGGGCCACGACCTTCGATCACAGCCCGCTGGACGTGGTCGCTTGGCACGGCAATCTGGCGCCCTGCCGCTATGACACGGCGCGGTTCAACACGATCAACACCGTCAGCTACGACCACCCCGATCCATCGATCTTCACCGTCCTGACCAGCCCGTCCGAGACGCCGGGCACGGCCAATATCGATTTCGTCATCTTCCCGCCGCGCTGGATGGTGGCCGAGGACACCTTCCGCCCGCCGTGGTTCCATCGCAACGTGATGAGCGAGTTCATGGGTCTGGTGACCGGCGCCTATGACGCCAAGGCGGGCGGATTCGCGCCAGGCGGCGCGTCGCTGCACAACCGCATGAGCGGTCATGGTCCCGATCAGGCCAGCTATGACGGCGCGATCAGGGCCGAGCTGAAGCCGCACAAGATCGAAAACACCCTGGCCTTCATGTTCGAGACGCGCATGCCGATCCGCGTCACGAAATGGGCGTCGAAATCCCCGCAGATGCAGCTGGACTACGACGACGTCTGGTCAGGCTTCACCAAAGGACAGATCTCATGATCCGCGTTTCCCTCCTCGCCGCCGCCGCGCTTCTGGCCGCCGCTTGCTCGCCCCAGACCACGGGAGCGGCGTCGGATGCGCCGATGCAGAGCGCCGACGCGGCGTCCTGCGCCACGCGCGGCGGGACGATGAAACAGGTGGGGCGGATGCAGTCCTGGCAGTGCGTCATCAGCTACGCCGACGCCGGCAAGCGCTGCACCGACGGCGATCAGTGCCAGGGCGACTGCCGCATCGAGGGCAACAGCGGCGTCGCGCCGGGAACGGCGGCGACCGGCGTCTGCCAGGCGACCAGCGACCGTTTCGGCTGCAACACGACCGTCGAGGACGGCAAGGCCGGCCCAACCCTGTGCATCGACTGAGGGCGCAGGCGCGAAAAAGCCCCCGTCGCGAACGACGGGGGCTGATCCATCCGTAAACGGACTTGGTCGGTCGTCAGACCTTAGTGGGTCGACGGCGTGTTGGCCGTCGTCGCGCCGCCGTCGGCGTTGCCGGCTTGCTGCTCGACCATGTCGGCCTTGCGGTCGGCGTTCTTCTCAACCTGATCGGCCTGAGCGTTCAGGGCGTCGGCCTGAGCGGCGGTCGGAGCGGTCGCAGCTTGCGATTCCAGTTGGTCGGCGCGGGCTTCGCCCGTCGCTTCGATGGCGTCAGCTTGTTTTTCAGCGGCCTTGTCGGCGGCGCTTTCACCGCAGGCGGCGACGCCGGCCAGCATGAAGACCGAAGCGGCGGCGATGGCGAACTTTTTCATTTGAGTTTCCTCTCCTAGGTGGAGACTTGGAAACGCCACGGCGACGGTTCGGTTCACGCCGCCGTGAGACTTTCGTGATCGTCAGTCTTCGGATTGGGCGAAGGCGACGCGGGCGGCGCCCAGAAGCGCAGCGTGTTTGTGCATGATCACCTTGGTCGGAATCTCGGACATATAGTCCTTGAACCGGCCCTTGCGTTCGAACCGCTGGCGGAACGGGCTGGCCTTGATGAAGGGCAGGATGCGCGGGACGATGCCGCCGGCGATATAGACGCCGCCACGTGCGCCGGTGGTCAGGGCGATGTCGCCGGCGACCGCGCCCAGGATGGCGCAGAAGCGGGCCAGGGTCGCGCCGCACGGGCTGTTGGGGTCCGCCATCGCCGTCTCGGTGATCTGGGCCGGATCGTCGATGTGGGTCTCGCGGCCGTCGATCTCGGCCAGGGCCCTGTGCATGTTCAGCAGGCCGGGACCGCAGATCAGCCGCTCGATGGACACCCGGTCATAGCGGCGGCGCAGGATGCGCAGAATCTCGTCCTCGACCGGGTCGCCAGGCGGGAAACAGGCGTGTCCGCCCTCGGACGGCATGGCCATCTCCTTGCCGTGGGCGTCGCGCACGAGAGCCGAGACGCCAAAGCCGGTGCCCGGACCCAAGACGGCGGCGGTTGAGTGGGGATCGCCGTCCACCGGCCCCCCCAGGCTTTCCAACTGGTCTTCCGGCACGATGGGCGCGCCCCAGGCCAGGGCCTCGAAATCGTTGATCAGCTTGACGGGTTTCAGCCCCAGGGTCTGAAGCTCGCTCTCGGACACCTGCCAGGGCGAGTTGGTCAGGTCGATGGCGCCGTCCGTCACCGGACCGGCGACAGCGATCACGCCGCCCGTCGGCTTGACCTCGCAGCCGTCGATGAAGGCGGCGACGCCTTCGAGGAAGGTGGGATAGGTCTCAGCCGGGAAGCTCTCGTGGTGGTCCAACACGGGCTTGCCGTCCACCATGCGGGCCACGGCGAAGCGGGCGTTCGTGCCGCCGACATCCCCAACAAGCTGGGGGCCGACGAGAAGGGTCTTGTCATTCATTGAGGCGTTTCCTGCGGTCGGTTCGGTGGATCAGGCGTCCACGGTCCGGTCGACGAAGTTGGGGTTGGGCGGCGTGTCGTCATGACCGCGAGAGCCGGTCGGGACGGCGAAACAGACGGTCGCCCCCTGTTCGGCCGTCGTGACCACATGGCGGAAGGCACCGAACAGTTCACGACCATAGCCCCAGGACGAACCCTCGGCGTTGGCGGCGGATCGGGCGGCCAAGGGGCGGGCGGTCAGCTCGGAGACCCCGACGGTGGTCAGAACGCCGGCCTCGGCGTCCAGGCGGATGATGTCGCCGTCCTGAACATGGGCCAGGGGGCCGCCGGCCAGGGCTTCGGGCGAGACGTGGATGGCGGCGGGCGTCTTGCCGCTGGCGCCCGACATGCGGCCGTCGGTAACGAAGGCGACCTTGAACCCCTTGTCCTGAATGACCGACAGGGCCGGCGACAGGCTGTGCAGTTCGGGCATGCCGTTGGCCTTCGGTCCCTGGAAGCGCAGCACCACGACCACGTCGCGGAACAGCTTGCCGTCCCGGAAGGCCTGAAGTGCGTCCTCCTGGGTCTCGAAGACGGCGGCGGGCGCCTCGACGAAGCGGTTCTCGGGCTTGACCGCAGAAATCTTGATGACGGCGCGGCCCAGGTCGCCCTGAACCAGACGCAAGCCCCCCTCCTTGTCGAAGGGGTTGGAGGCGGGACGCAGGATGTCGAAATCCAGGCTTTCCTGGACCCCGTCGCGCCAGACCAGTTCGCCGTCCACCATCGACGGTTCCTGGAAATAGGCCTCGATCCCCTGACCCATGATGGTCGTGACGTCGGTGTGGATATTGCCCGCCATCGCCAGCTCACGCGCGATGAAGGCGACGCCGCCGGCGGCCTGGAAGGCGTTCACATCGGCCGAGCCGTTCGGATAGACCCGCGCCAGCAACGGCGTGACCGACGACAGCTCGTCCATGTCGGTCCAGTCGATCAGCACGCCCGCCGCCCGCGCCATGGCGACCAGGTGGATGGCGTGATTGGTCGAGCCGCCGGTGGCCAAGAGGGCCACGATCATGTTGACGATGGATTTCTCGTCGATGACGTCGGCCATGCGGCACTCGCCGCTGCGCGCCAGTTCGACCGCACGCTTCGCCGCCGCCGCCGTCAGGGCGTCGCGCAGGCCGGTGTCGGGATGGACGAAGGCGGTGGAAGGCATGTGCAATCCGCCCAGCTCCATCATCATCTGGTTGGAGTTGGCGGTGCCGTAGAAGGTGCAGGTGCCGGGCGAGTGGTAGCTGCCGATCTCGCTTTCCAGCAGGGTCTGACGATCGACCTTGTTCTGGGCGTACTCGGCGCGGACGCGGGCCTTTTCGGCATTGGGAATGCCCGACGGCATCGGACCGGCCGGGGCGAAGACGACCGGCAGGTGGCCGAAGGCCAGGGCTCCCATGAACAGGCCGGGCACGATCTTGTCGCAGACGCCCAGCATCAGGGCGGCGTCGAAGGCGTCGTGCGTCAGGGCTACGCCGGTGGACATGGCGATGACATCGCGGCTGAACAGGGACAGCTCCATCCCCGGACGCCCCTGGGTCACGCCATCGCACATGGCGGGGGTGCCGCCGGCGACCTGGGCCGTGGCGCCGACCTCGCGCACGGCCTTGCGCACCACGTCGGGGAAGCGCTCGAACGGCTGGTGGGCCGACAGCATGTCGTTATAGGCGGTGACGATGCCCAGATTGGGCTTGGACCCGTCCATGGCCGTCAGCTTGTCGGCGATGGTCTGGCCGGCGAAGGCGTGGGCCCAGTTGGCGCAGCTCAGCTTGGCGCGGCCGGTTCCGCTGTCGCGGGCGGCGTCCATGCGACGGATGTAGTCGGCGCGGGTCTCGCGGCTTTTCTCGACGATGCGGGCGGTGACCGCGGCGACCGTGGGGTGAAGCGCCATCAGCCTTCCTCCGTCCACAAAACTTCAAGGGGAACGCCGGCGGCGATCAGGGCGGCGATGGGCTGGATCTTCGGATCGCCCTGGGCCTGTTCCTCGAACACGCGGCGCTTCGCCTCGCCCTTCAGGCCCAGGATCACCCGGCCCGCCGACATCAGATAGGGCAGGTTGATCGACAGCCGTTCGAGGGTCGGCACCATGCCGTCGCGGCCGTGGGGCACGCCCAGGACCGTCGGCTTCAGCGTGGGCGTCAGCAGGGTCTTCAGCGTCGGGCTGTCAGGGAACATGGAGCAGATATGGCCATCCTCGCCCATGCCGAGAAGGACCGCGTCGAAACGCCCGCCTGCGTCGGCCAGAGCATGAGCGGCGACGATGGCGGCGCGGTCCACCGTCACCTCGGGCGTATAGAGGGGGATGAAACGGGCCGACGCCGCCTTGTCCTGCAACAGGACGTCGCGGATCAGACGGGCGTTCGATTCCGGCGAGGTCTCGGGCACATAACGCTCGTCCACCAGGGTCACGGCGACCTTGGACCAGTCCAGGTCGGTGGCCGCCAGCCGGCGATAGACGGGGGCGGGAGTCGAGCCGCCGGGTCCGGCGAACAGGGCAGCGCCCTTATCGCGCGCGGCCACCGACAGGGTCTCGCTCAGCCGGGCGGCGATGGCTTCGGCCCAGGCGTCGATGCCGGCGAAAGTTTCGATGGCGGGCGTCTCAGACATCGGTCGTGTTCCAGTCGCGGCCGGTGCGGGCCATCAGCATGTCGGCGCTGTCGGGGCCCCAGGTTCCGGCCACGTAGTCGTCGGGCTTCAGGCCGGATTCGGCCCAGGCCTCGGACACCTCGTCCACCCATTTCCAGGCCTGCTCGGCCTCGTCGCGGCGCACGAACAGGGTCGAATCTCCGGCCATGGCGTCCAGCAGCAGCCGCTCATAGGCGATGCGGCGGCGCGGCGGGACGGCGGACTTGCCGTCCACGCCCCATGACAGGCTCATCTTGATCGGCTGCAACTGCATGCGCTGATCCAGGCCTGGCCGCTTGTTCATCACCGTCAGCGAGATGTCTTCCTCGGGTTGCAGTTCGATGATCATCCGGTTGGCCTGAACCTCGCCGCGGTCGTCACGGTCGAAGATCGAGTGGGGCACCGGCTTGAACTGGATGACGATCTCGGTGCGCTTCTCGGGCAGGCGCTTGCCGGTCCGCATGAAGAAGGGCACGCCCGCCCAGCGCCAGTTGTCGATGTCGGCGCGAACGGCGACGAAGGTCTCGGTATCGGACGGCTGGCCGCGCTCCTCGTCATAGCCCTTGGCCGGCTTGCCCTCTGAGACGCCCGCCACATACTGGCCGCGCACGGTGACGCGTTCGACCTCGTCCACAGTGACGGGACGCAAGGATCGCAGAACCTTGACCTTCTCGTTGCGCACCGAGTCCGGGTCCAGATCGCTGGGCGGCTCCATCGCCACCAGGCAGAGCAGCTGCAGCATGTGGTTCTGCAGCATGTCGCGAAGGGCGCCGTATTCGTCGTAGTAGGGCCAGCGATCGCCGACCCCCACCGTCTCGCCGATCGTGATCTGCACGTGGTCGATCGACAGGTTGTTCCACAGCGGCTCGAAGATCGTATTGCCGAACCGCAGGGCGATCAGGTTCTGGACCGTCTCCTTGCCCAGATAGTGGTCGATGCGGAACACCTGGTTCTCGCTGAAGGCGTGGGCCACGGCGTCGTCGATTTCGAGGAAGGACTTCAGATCGCGCCCGACCGGCTTCTCCAGCACGATGCGGCAGTTCTTGTCCGCCAGGCCCGCCGCCTTCATCGCCGTGACGATGCGGGCGTAGAGCGAGGGGGAGACGGCCAGGAAGGACGTGACCTCGCCGTCGCCGACCTTGTCCTTCAGGGGCTTGAGGCTGTCGGGCGAGGTGGCGTCCACCGCCAGATAGTCCAGACGAGCCTTCATCTTGGTCCAGCTGGTTTCGTCCCAGGCCTGGTCGGCCTCGGCGCGCGCCTTCACGGCCTCATGCACCTTGGCGATATAGTCGTCGGCGCTCTCTTCCGAGCGGGCGGCGCCGATGATCTTCAGCCCTTCAGGCAGCAGGCCGTCGTGTTCGAGGAAATACAGCGACGGCAGCAGCATGCGCATCGCCAGATCGCCGCCGCCGCCGAACAGAATGAGAGCCGCCATAGAATTTCCCTCGACTGTCCCGTTTGTCGGGACGCACGCCTTTACGGCCTAGCTGCTGGCTTTGCCCGCTTCCGCACGCGAGGCCAACACGTCCAGCACGTCCTGAAACACCATGTTACGGGCATGGAGAAGAACGAGCAGGTGATAGATCAAATCCGCAGCCTCGCTGGCAAGTTCCTCGTCCGGGCCGGCGACGCCGGCCAGAGCGGTCTCGACGCCCTCCTCGCCGACCTTCTGGGCGATGCGTTTGACGCCTTGAGTCATCAGTTTGGCGGTCCAGCTTTCGGACGGATCGGCGGCGGCGCGTTCGGCGATGGTCCGCTCCAACCGGGCGATGCGGCCCAGGCCCGGCGCGTCGGCCTCGCCGAAACAGCTTGTGCGGTGCAGGTGGCAGGCGTCGCCGACCGGATTGACCGACAGGACCAGAGCGTCGTTGTCGCAGTCGGGCGTTATGCTAACGACGTGCAGCCGGTCGCCCGAGGTTTCGCCCTTGCGCCAGCGTCCGCCGCGCGAGCGGGAGAAGAATGTGGCCTCGCCGGAGCTGATCGTCTCGTCCAGGGCGGCGCGATCCATATAGGCCAAGGTCAGGACCTGCAGCGTGGCGGCGTCCTGCACCACCACGGGAACCAGGCCGTCGCCCTTGGCGAAGTCGATGGTGTTTGGATCGATCATGGTCGTTGTTCCTGATCCTCCACCGCAAAGCGGGGGAGGGGGACCGCGCGAAGCGTGGTGGAGGGGGCGGAAACGGGCGGGGTGTCGAACGTCGGGAGACAGTGTGCGAGGTCGCCCTCTCCCCCGTTTCGCTGCGCTTCTCGGGGGAGGATCATAGGCGCATCTCCAGACCTTCATGCGCCAGATAGGTCTTGAGATCGGGAATGGCGATGGCGCCGGTGTGGAAGACGCTGGCGGCCAGGGCGCCGGAGACGTCGGCCTGTTCGAACACGTCCTTGAAATGCTCAGGCGCGCCGGCGCCGCCCGAGGCGATCAGGGGGATGGTCAGGCGCGCGCGGGCGGCGGTCAGTTGTTCTATGTCGTAGCCGCGTCGAACCCCGTCCTGATCGATGCAGTTCAGCACGACCTCGCCGGCGCCCAGGCCCTGCGCCTCGTCCAGCCAGTCCAGGGTGCGCTTGCCGGCGCGGCGGCGGGCGGACGCGTCGCCGGTATATTTGTGGACCACCCATTCGCCGTCCTCCAGCCGGCTGTCGACGCCGACGACGACGCACTGGCCGCCCAGCCGCGCGGCCATGTCGGCGATCAGCTCGGGCCGTTCCAGGGCGGGGGAGTTGATCGAGACCTTGTCCGCGCCGTGATCCAGGCAGCGGGCGGCCTGATCCACGCTTCGGATGCCGCCGGCGACGCAGAAGGGGATGTCCAGCAGCCGGGCGATGTCCTTGATCCAGCCGTAGTCCAGCGTCCGGCCCTCGGGGCTGGCGGTGATGTCGTAGAAGACCAGTTCGTCGGCGCCCGCATCGCGATAGCGGGCGGCTAGCTCCGCCGCGTCGCCCATGTCGGTGTGACCGACGAACTTCACGCCCTTGACCACCCGGCCGTCCTTGACGTCCAGGCAGGGGATTATCCGCCGCGCAGTCACGGCCGCCTGGCCGTCGCGATGGCTTCGGGCAGGGTGAAGCGGTTCTCGTACAGGGCGCGGCCGACGATGGCGCCGTTGCAGCCCAGGGCCTTGACCGCCGCGATATCCTCCAGCGACGAAACGCCGCCCGAGGCCTGTAGCACCAGATCCGGGCGACGGCGGCGGATTTCGGCCAGAAGCTCCAGATTGGGGCCGGTCATGGCGCCGTCGCGGCCCACGTCGGTGACCAGCAGATGTTTGAACGTCCCCTTCGGATAGCGATCCAATGCGGTCCACAGATCGACCCCCGACGACTGGGTCCAGCCCTTCAGGGCGGGCACGGGCGCGCCGTCCTCCATCTTGACGTCGAAGGCCAGGGTGATGCGCTCGACGCCGAAGCCCTTGAGCCAGGCGGCGACGTCGTTGGGCTGGGTCACCGCCAGGGAGCCGACGACGACGCGCGACACCCCCGCCTCCAGCAGCTTGGCCACGTCATTGGCGCTGCGGACGCCGCCGCCGGACTGGATCTTGATCTCTAGGGCCTGGGTCAGTTCGCCGATCAGGGCGTGCTGGCGCGCCTCGCCCGCCTCGGCGCCGTCTAGATCGACGATGTGAATCCACTCGGCGCCCTCGGCCGCGAAGGCGCTGAGGCGGGCGGCGGGCTGTTCGTCATATTGCGTCACCTGATCGAACTTGCCGTGCATCAGGCGCACGCAGACGCCGTCCTTGAGGTCTATGGCGGGGTAGATCAGCATGGGAGGCCTAGAAAATTCTTGAGAATGGTCGCGCCGGCCTCGGCCGAGCGTTCGGGGTGGAACTGGCAGCCCCAGCGGTTGGCGGCGCGGACCACGGCTGGGACCGGGCCGCCATAGTCGGCGCGAGCCAGGGTGGCGGGGCCGTCGGGACAGACATAGCCGTGGACGAAATAGGCGTAGGCGCCGTCGGCCACCCCCTCCAGCAGCGGGTCGTCGCGATCGCGCGTCAGTCGGCTCCAGCCCATGTGCGGCACCGGCAGGTCGCCCGCAGGCTCCAGCCGTGTGACCGCGCCGGAAATGAAGCCCAGCAGATCGACGCCCTCGCCCTCCTGGCTGGTTTCGAACAGCAGTTGCTGACCCAGGCAGACGCCCAGCAGGGGGCGGGGGAAGGCGCGGATCGGCTCGATCAGACCCAGCTCCGACAGGCGGGCCATGGCGTATCCGGCCGCGCCGACGCCAGGCAGGATGACCCGTTCGGCCTCGGCGATCACGGCGGGATCGTCGGTCAGGCGGACGGTCGCGCCCAGCCGCTCCAGCGCGAACTGGACCGAGGCGACGTTGCCGGCGCCATAGGCGATGACGGCGACTTCCATCAGCGATCCTCCACCGCGAAGCGGGGGAGGGGGACCGCCCGAAGGGTGGTGGAGGGGGCGGAAGCGGGCTGGGTGTTGGACGCCAGACGACGGAGTGTGGCGTCGCCCCCTCCACCGCTTCGCGGTCCCCCTCCCCCGTTGCGCTGCGCTTCACGGGGGAGGATTTGACGCAGGCTCATCATAGCACCCCCTTGGTCGAAGGCACGGCGTCGCCCTCTACGCGGATGGCCTGGCGCAGGGCGCGGCCGAAGGCCTTGTAGACGGCCTCGGTCTTGTGGTGGTCGTCCTGGCCGGTGACCTTGATGTGGACGGCCGCGCCCATCGCCTCGGCCAACGAGCGGAAGACGTGGGCGGTCAGGTCGGTGCGGTAATCGCCGATGAAGGGGGTGTCGAAGGTTCCCTCGAACAGCGGATAGGGGCGGCCCGACAGGTCGATGGAGACCGCAGCGTTGGCCTCATCCATCGGCAGGACGAAGCCGTAGCGGGCGATGCCCTTCCTTTCGCCCAGCGCCTGTTTCAGCGCCTGGCCCAGGGCGATGGCGCTGTCCTCGATGGTGTGGTGCGGGTCGGTGTGCAGGTCGCCCTCGCATTGCAGCCGCAGGGAGAAGCCGCCGTGGGCCGCGATCTGCTCCAGCATGTGGTCGAAGAAGCCGACGCCGGTCTCGATCTTCACCGGACCGGGCGCGTCAAGATCGACGGCGCAGACGATGCGGGTTTCCTTGGTGTCACGCACGGCCTGGCCGACGCGCGCCGAGCGGCGCTTGGCGGGCGTCAGGCCGAAGGCGGCGAGCAGCCGGTCGTTGACCTCGGACTTGATCGAGATCGGCAGGCGCAAACGCTCGCCGGACAGATCGGCCTCGACGCCGTAGGTCTTCAGCCCGGCAAGGGCGGCGGCGGGGTCTTCAGGGCGGGCCATGACGATGGAACCAACGCCCGGTTCGACGGGCATCTGGCGACCCAGTTCGCGCACGACCCGTTCGCGCTCGCGCCGGACCGAGGCGATCCGCTCGGCGGTCTCGATCATCCGCGACGGATCGAGCGCCTGCATCGCCAGCCGCACCAGCGGTTCGGGCAGGGCATAGGGTTCCAGCACCGACGCCAGACGCGCCAGGGTATGAGCTTGGGCGATCGCCGCGCCGACGCGGGCGCCGGCGAGACCATAGGCCAGGGACAGGCTGCGCAGCACGACCAGGTTCGGCTGATCGGCGACGACGGTCACGGCCGAGACGCTGTCGGAGAATTCGATCAGGCCCTCGTCCACCACCAGCAGGGCCGGGGCGACGCGGGCGGCCATTTCGGCGACGGCCTCAGGCGAGCCGAGGGCGCGGATGACGACGACGACAGGCGCGCCCCGGGCCGGATAAATGGCGGCGAGGCTGTCGTAGGGCTCGGCCTTCGGCGCCTCGACCGAACCGCCATCGCGGGCGGCGAGGCGATACGCCAGCTCAAGCCCATGGGTCAGGCCGCGCACCGGCAGCACCTGTTCGGCAGGCACGCCATAGACGGCGGCCATGCGAGCGGCGAGGGCTGAGGCGTCGTCGGGATAGCGATCCAGACCTTCGCCGCCGGAAACCAGCGGGGGATAGGGAGCAGGAAGTGTCACTTCGATCCTCCCCCGAGCAGCGCAGCGAAACGGGGGAGGGGGACCGCCCGAAGGGTGGTGGAGGGGGCGGAACCACGCACCGTGTCTGGGGTCGCCCCCTCC
>Ga0157369_10007047_pt1 | contig 12963 bp, 17 predicted proteins | sample C25metaG_FD_113461 | JGI IMG/M metagenome (GOLD analysis project Ga0157369, IMG submission 113461) | Corn rhizosphere microbial communities from Kellogg Biological Station, Michigan, USA - C2-5 metaG | ecosystem: Host-associated > Plants > Roots > Rhizosphere > Soil | place: USA: Michigan...
AACGTCACTTCATCTCAGCCAGCCGTCGTCGTAGCCGAGGTTGTGGGAAAGCAGGGAAACAGCATCACCGTTTTCCTGCTTTTCCACCAACCTGCCTTGACAAAGCCAGACAGTCGCTGAGCGAACGGGGCCCCAGACGCTTTCTTCAGTCTGGGGGTGGTAAGCGAAAGATCTGCGGTTTCGGCCTACTCCACACGCTGTTTCGGGCGGACACTAGGTTTCACAACTTCTGTTCGCGGTTGTCACCTTCGTCTTGCCAGTAGCCACCCGGACCACCAGCAAGAACTGCAAGGTTTGGAAAGTCCGAGCGAAAGTACACCCATCGCTTGCGAATCGGAAGCTTCCACCTGTCTCCAAAAACATCGGTGTATTCGATGGAACCGGCACAGTATAAGGTCAATTTCCACTCTCAAGCTCCCCTGAACCAATCTGCCGAGTCTCGTTTCCATGTCCATCTTCGTAATGAATAGTGAGCTTGTCGCCGTACTCTCGATTCTCTGTGGCGCTCACAATCTCCGGTAGCCTCAGGCTACTTATGTTCCGGAATCGGTGGGTGGACGGTTCTCCCAAGCAGAGAATGACAGGACCGCGAATATCTGACGCTCGGCTTTCCCCGTACACTTTGACTCTCCAAGGAACTGACTGCATCCAAAGGGCTGAACGTCCGGAATCCCATTTGAAAGGGTCCAACTCAAAGGAAAGTTTTGCACGCTCCGTCGACTTGATTGCTCGGATTTGTTCTAGTGCAGCATCCGCACTAGCCTTCGCCGCGTCAGCTGCTTCTCTCGTCACTCGGACTGACTCAACCGCGATCCTTGTCTGACGATTCATCAGGTCAGCCTGACGAGTCATCCTGTCAGTCCATAAACTTTGCCTGTGTTGCCATCAGATTTACCTGTCGCTTGATGGCAAGGAGCGTCAAACCCGAGATGACAACATAGACACCAGTGATGACTAATCCGATCCACTCGGGACGCTTGTACCACGGCTGCTGAGGAGGGAGAGCTAACGTAACCACGATTGGGGTCGGTGGTGATTTCGATGGAGTAATTGGGGCCTGTTGCCCGTACACAGCGGTACCTCTTACCAACAACGTGAGGAACAGCAATTTGTGGAGCATGGGTGCAATTTAGCACAGGTCAATTCGAGGTACGAGGGGAGACGCTGAGAAGCCGTGTAGGCAGGTGGCCCGGTTATCGATTTTGATCTCCTTCACCAGTTTTTCCGAAACTCAGAGTCTGTGCCCGTTAATCTTGTCACCTACGATGAGCGGGAACGGAACTCCTCCTGTTTCAACTCATCCAAGCTCCTATTTAGCTCTACTTGAACACATACTTTTCTTCCACCCCGAAGTGATCCGCCTTCCCGACACAATCATCAATGTTCCGCAGCAGAATGTTGTTCTCATCTCCAACATTCTGTCCGGCAATGATGTAAGGCCGGTACTGCTCCTTCGGCGTGTGGTTGTCCACGTAACGCTTGATCCACGTCGTGCAGCCGCCCTCAAGATTCATAAACGTCTTGTCGTCGGTAAACCAGATCGCGCGGAAACGAAACGGACGTCCACTCTCCGCCACACCAGAGATCACGGAGTACGACCGGTCCTTGCTCGTGGTAATCGACTTGAACTGGTTCACCTTGAACACCAGCATGTGACCCTTCTTTGTGTTATCCACAAACTGGCAGGCCTCTGAATCGCAGATCCGCAGCAGTCGAAACACGTCGATCGTGACCGGCTGCTGCGACACGTTCTTGTACTCGATGACGATCTTGCCCTCGATCGGGTCGTACTTCTTCGACCCCCCAAGCACCGAGGCAAAGGCGAAGCGCGAACCCACCTGGCTCGCCTCAACGCAATTCATCGAGCATTCTTTTGCCTGCACGGCAGACCAGCCGACCTCCACCTCGTTCGCCGAGTCAAGCCGCGCCGTATATACCTCGCCGGGCTTCAGCACTACACCCGATTTCACCGGCACATGACGTACCGTCGCCTTCGCCGCGCCAACTGCCAATACCAGCAGAAACCAAATCTTCTTCATGTCAGGATGGAGAACATCCTAGCGCACCTGGATCGAGACAAGCCCGGAGAAAGATTCCTTGGCCCGTCACCCGTCAATAGCCCATCTTTGACAAGACCCGCCAACTCCTTCATTTCGAAGCTGCAATCTCCTGCTCGCATTTGCGGTGTTTAACCGCCGATCAGCGCACAATGGTCCTATAGGAGATTCCGGCTACCGGTTCTCCATGCGTGTTCACTCGCGAGGATCCAGGCCGGCGCTAAGCTCAGGCGAGACAAATATCTACGACCAAACCCAATGGATTGAAACACCTGCAGCGGCTTTTGGCCCTCAAACTGCTTAAAGCAGCACGTTTAGCCCCAAAGATGGGGGGTACCCCTCTCCCTGCTCCACATTCGAAAGGCTTTGGAAGGTTGAAAGGCATCAAAGGCGTGAGCCGGCACCGTGCTTCTGTCACGTTACCCCGGAGAATCCCTCCGCGACTTTTCATGGAAGTTGGTATCTAATTGTTTGTAGAGTTCTAAATATAGCTACCTATAGAGGTCCACATATGCGTACATCCCCATGGCTGGTCTTTGGGCTTGCTTCATTATCTCTCGCATATTCGGCTGCTTCCGCCACCGCGCAGAAGGTCCCTGTAAACGTCCTTTACCGGCAGGACAGCGATATCGTCTACCACGCCGTAATTCCCGGCTACTCCGGTCCGAATGCCGACATCACCGGAGCCTGCACCCTCGACCCCGACCCGGCCAATTGCCCTACCCCTGACCAGGGCACCGAGGCCAAAGGCACTCCGTCTTACCTCCTCTCCGGGACAACCCTCTCTCTCGGATTGCCCGATGGCCGCATCGCCCTTGTCAACTGCATCAGCCGCCACTCCGCCAACGGAAACTACATCAACCGCCATAGCTGCGGTGTGCCTCTCGGCGAACGAGCTCAGGCTGAGTTCACCGGACAGAGTGCAAAGCTCAGCTGGAACGTAAATAACAGCAAGGTCGATTCCGAAACCTACAAAGTCGTCGCTCTGCTGGCCAAGCCCGGCGACGACAGCCAGCTCGCATCGAACCGGATGCCAGCCCGCACGCGCTGATCTCCGACTGGGCCTCAGCACCCTTTTTTTGACTGGACCGCACTCCTGCGCTAACCTGCAGCTTCCCGTTTTTCCTTGCCGAGGAGGCCTGTGTCCATGCGCAAAAACCGCTCCGTCCCGCCTTGCCCCGTCATCCCCGTCCTTATCTACCCGGACCCGAGCATCGCAGCCGACTGGCTTTCAAGAGCCTTCGGATTCACCGTTCGCCTGCGAATCGCCAATCACCGCATTCAGATGCGCGCTGGAGAAGGATGTTTCACCATCGCCGAAGGCGATGTCATCCCGAACCGCTCAGCCATCACGCAGGTCCGCATCGAAGATGCCCTCGCCCACTGCGAGCGCGCCCGCCGCAACGGAGCCAGGATCCTCACCGAGCCCAAAGATCATATCTACGGCGAGCGTCAGTACAACGCCCAGGACTTCCACGGCCATTACTGGGACTTCACCGAGACCCTTACCGACGTTGACCCGGAAACCTGGGGTCGAACGTCCGTCAACCTCTGATCTCAGCGTGACGCCTTCGCCCTGATCCGCAGACACTTCCCAATTTGCATCCAAACGAAGTACTGAAGTGGGAGGCAAATCCCGGGATGTTGTATTTACGATCGTTACTCGGCGAGCGCTTACTGGATCGAATTACACGCGGCGAGCTCATCGCCAATTTTCAAAGCGTTGAGGGAGACAGAACCTTGAAGCCCCGAATTGTGTTTCACATAGTTGCCGTCATTGTGCTGACTATCGCAATGGTTGCTGCATAGTCATCACGCGATCCACAGTCACCTGCACTTTAGTGGTAATGCGGGCCGCACTCGTTGTATGTACAGTAACTTCTTGAAGCGATGTACTGGTTACGGAGCAGGAAGACTCTAAACAAACCTGCCGGTTGGACCTCTTGATATGGAGCTGTGGGTCATGACAGCGCGCATCGCATTCTATTTCGCAGCAGTAGTTGCCTTGGTTCTCTTTCTTGCCGCAGCGGTCCCTTCGCATGCTACGCAGCATCGCGAGCCCGCATTATCTCCCGAATACACCCCGAAAAACCCCTCAGGTCCAACTGCCAAGCCGGTTGCGCCCGCAGTTCATTCCGACGCGCCAAAAGCACGTTCTGCGTCTGGAACAGACCGAAAAAGGTCGCCAGATTCGCACAAGTCCGGTTCGAAGTCCGGACGGTAATGCGCTTAACCTATCTCCTGCATCTCAGTACCGCCAACTCGTGAGATCGGCCCCTGCTGGCGCTGTCTTCTTTATCTGGTCGAGAATCTTCGGTATGTACTGCGTGTTGTAGTGGAGCCGCGAATATGCATTCGGCAGCTTCGGATCCCCATTCCAGCAGTGCTCCGCGCGCGGTCCATAGGTCACTTCCCCGCCGTAATTCGGATCCTTCGTTGTGTTGAGGAAATCCTCCATCCGATAAACCGCGTCGTTTAGGAAATACGTGTCGTCAGAACCCACATAGATATGGATCTTACCTTCCAGCTTCGGCCCCAGCTTTTTCCAATCGCGTTCAAGAATCGCTTGCAGATCATAATGCTGCTTCCAATAATCCGCGACTGAGTGATCGATTACTCCTGTCTGCTTGTCGAAAATCGGCTTTGGAAAACCATCTTCTCCGACCGGCGAGTAAACGGCCTGCCAGATATCGAACTGCTCCCCGCTGCGGCCATGATCGCCAAGTGCCAGTTCGTATTGATTGATCTCCTGCGTCGTGATGAATGTGTGCCCGAGATAGTCGCGCATCGCGGGCTGGGCGACGCGCTTGTGCGCTCCCTCGAGGAAGAAAGCGTTCTTATCCTCATAGAGATTGATGTTGGTAAACGCATGGAAATCGATCGGGTCAGGACAGGCCGCAAATGCGCCATTGTAATGATCGGGATACAACACTTGAACCGCAAGCGATTCCCAACCTCCCGTTGACCCACCATACACAAAGCGCGCCCAGCCTTGCCCGATGCCACGAAATTGCTTCTCAATCGCAGGGATCAACTCGTTCTCGATTGCATCGCCATAGGGCCCGACATTCGCTGAGTTCACCGCGTAGGAATCGTCATAGTACGGGTTGGCATGCTGGATCTTGACGATCAGCACACGCGGAAACGTCGCTGACGTCCACTGCTGATAGAACTTGTACGCCTCTTCCTGTTCTATGCGGTTGTAACCAGCGAGATGGAAGCGCTCGCTGTAATCCGGCTTCAGGTTCGCGTCAGGCGGAGTGGTGCGAAAACCATCGAAGTCATCTACAAAGTGGTCATGGAAAATGATCAGGGGAAAACGAGCATTCAAGTGCTCATCAAACCCTTCAGGAACCAGAATTGCTGCCCCTATAAACATGGGGCGACCCCAGAATTTCGTAAGAACCTCGCTCTGAATACGGATGTGGCGGATGTACTTCGTGTCCTGCGGAGGCTTGATGGGCGGAATGACTTCTGCCAGTTCAACCTTGACAGGGCCAACGTTTGGGCCGATCGTCACCTTTTGGGGCTTCGAATACAGGTTCCCAGGTGAGATATTCCAATGTTGCCCCTCTCCCATGTCGGGATGCAGCTTCACAGTCTTTCCATCGCTGCGATGAAAAGTCTCGTACTTGTTCAGCACTGCCTGCACAACGTATTCGCCGGGCGGAACATCCTTCAAGCTGCCGATTGGATAGCCTTGAGCCGATCCATCCACCGTCACGCCTTGGCCCGCACGCCAACCGTCCACTGTCACTCCGAAAACCAGTTGCGATCGCGGCGTGTCATCGATCTGAAAACGCGGTTCGGCCTTCGGATCTGTCGATAACAGAAGCAACAGGCGGCCATCAACAGGTTGTGAGCTAAGGCTCTGCGGAAAAGTCACTGAGAACGCCTGTGCGAGTAAAACAGGACTGATCGAGAGCGCCACCAGCAGTCCAACTCCATAACGTTTGTTCATGATGGCAATATACAGGCGTAATGCCCACCGTGGAATTCTGATTCCCTGGCGCTCGCAGGTCGGGCTATGATGAGACATCATTTCCTGCCGTTCTTCACGGAGTATTCATGCTTGACCGATGGCGGCTCGCGATTGTGCTTTCACTCTTCGGCTTTCTAGCCAGTGCCGTGCTGATCGTGAATGGCTCGATTGGAGACTCTGCAGATTTGGAATCCCGTCTCGGTTGGGTAATCAACATCGCTTGCCCCGCGCATCAGCTTCTGACCCAGTTCTTTCCCTACGAGAACAGTGGAACTCCGACCATGCTCCTGCTGCTGATAGCACAAACTGTCGCAAATACCGCGATCTGGTTTTGCGCAGGCGCCGTGCTGACAAGAATCATGGGAAAGTAAGAAACGCGTCGAGCGCCGCCTACCTGCTTACTGAGAGCTTCTACTCTGGGGCCTTGTCGTATGGCTGTTTGTCAACGATACGCGGCCGGTTCTCAGCCTGAAGCTGCTTACCAACCTGTTCAATTTCGCGGAAAACACGAAGCAGATTACCGCCCAGAATCTTGCGGCAATCGTCGGCGGAGTAGCCCCGCTGCATAAGCGCCGCTGTGATTTTGGGCAGGTCAGCCGGCGAGTCCAGACCTTCTGGCAGTTGACCGCTGACACCGTCAAAATCCGATCCAAGGCCTACGTGATCGACACCTGCAACCTTGGCAATGTGGACAATGTGATCGATCAGCACCGAAAGCGGCGGCCGCGGAATCCGGTCGGCATATTTCCGCTGCAGAGTCTCGATCTCTTTCGCAGGCGCTTCCTTCCCTTCTGCCTTGTACTTGTCTTTCAGCGTCTGCACTGCTTTGTCGACCTCAGGCTGCATTGCTTTCTGCGCGTCTCGGTAAGGCTGCGAGATGAACCCGGAATAGAAGTTCACCTGCACCACCCCGCCCTTTGATCCCGGCCCGCCAGAATTGGCGACGGCCCGGATCATTTCGTCCGTCATATTCCGCGGAGCGTCACAAAGGGCACGCGCGGCAGAATGCGAAGCAATCACCGGGGCTCGCGAGATCACCAGCGTCCGGTAGAACGTACGATCCGACACGTGAGAGATATCAACCATCATCCCCAGGCGGTTCATTTCATAAACGACATCTTTCCCGAATTCGCTGAGGCCCTCTTTCGTATGCGGTACCTTGGCGTCGTTGATGTCTCCCGAGGAATCGGCCCAGCCATTGGAGTTGGACCAGGTCAGAGTCATATAACGGACTCCCAGAGCATAGAACTGCCTGAGCAGCGCAAGTGAGTCCTCGATGGAATGGCCGCCCTCGATTCCCATCAGCGCTGCAATCTTGTGCTCCCGGTGCGCAAGCTCAATCCCCTCCGGCGAGGTGACAAACATCATCGTCTCCGAGTGCTTCGCTACCTGTTGCTTCACAGCATCGATCAGGACCAGAGTGCGGCGTGCGTACTGCCCTTTGTTTGCCTCGGGATCAACCCATATCGAAAAAAACTCCGCGCCGAGGCCACCTTTCTTCGCAGACTCAAGATTCCAGTTGCCGCCGTTCAACGGATCGGCAAGATCAAAGTTGTCGTCGGCAATGCGCTGAGGTGTGTCGGCGTGGCTGTCGATCACGACGGATGAGCGCTGTACCTGCTCGGGAGTAAGTTTGGTCATTGGCTTTGAAGAGTGCTTGGCGGGGGTTTGTGAGCACAATGTCGTTGATACTGCGACCAACAGGGAGGCAAGCAAAGCATAAATCCGCATAGGCTTGTTGATGAGTATAAAGGGCAAACCCTGTAGAGGGATCGGACGTGGGTCCCGGCCTTACATGAGTCGCCAGGATCCATAAGTTGATTCATCGTCCGTGACGGTTATCTGCGAGCGCAGCCTGCTTCAACTCATGACTCGCCTGTTCCAGTAATGCCTTAGCTCTCGCGGCATGACCCTTCATATCCCAATCATTCGCTTTTTGAGCCTCGGAGACTCGGTTGAATGCCTGATCGCACAGTCGTTGAGCATCCGCAAGAATCGGATGCCGATGGGGATCTATGTCGTGTTCAGGCGGACCCTGCGCGATCGATGATCCGGCAAACATCAGGCAAATGCCGAGGAGACTGAGAGCTATCCGTCTACGGTTGTTGTTCATTGGGGAAGTCCTCCGTTGGAAACGGTATCAAACCCAGGAAGACGGAGGGAAACAGAATTAGAACTCCAGAGTAGACGGCCAACCAGACGACCTTCGCCTGAATCACTGGCTCTCAGCAAGAAGCACGGAATCCTACTTAGCGGCTGCAGGAGCAGTGAAGATGACACTCTCGAAAACAACACGGGACCACGATGAAATCCGCAAATGGGCAGAGAGCCGGGGAGCAGTGCCGGCCGAGGTTGCAACTACCGAACAGAGGGGAGAACCCGGCATTCTGCGGTTCGAGTTCCCCAAGGCGCCGAACCATAACGACTCAAAACTGACGGAGATTTCCTGGGACAGCTTTTTCGAAAAGTTCGACGAGAGTGATCTTGAACTCGTTTATCAGGAGAAGACCGCCGACGGGCACAATAGCAATTTCAACAAACTGGTACATCCCTCCAGCGACGAGCATTCCTCCAAGAGCAGTTCCCGTTCGGGCTCTTCGCAAAGCAGCCGCAGTAATAAGTCGGCGAGTGAAGACCAAAATGAGTCACGAAGCTCGAGATCCCAGTCATCTTCGACCGCCGGAGTGAGTAAGGGCTCAGGCAGCAGCGTGGCGAGTGCCGGTGAATCCGATATCGAAGATGAAGATTTCGAGGATGGATGACGAAGAACTTGACGATGATTTCGAAGAGGCTGCCGGCGCCGATGACCTCGATGATGACGGCGAACCTCGCAAATCTACTGATTCTCCGAGTAACTCGAAAACCGTGAAATCCACCGGCTCGTCTTCAAGCAGTACATCTAAGAGTGCCGGAACTAAACCTCAAGCCTCAAGTTCACAAAAGAAATAGAACGACAGCAGGCCGGGCCGGCTAAGTCCGGCCCGGACCTTCTTTCTTCAAATCGGCATCCTGCCTCCCGTCGCCCCATAGATCTCTCCGTTCACGTAGCTGGCATCATCGCTCGCTAGGAGGACAAAAATGGCCGCCTGCTCCACCGGCATTGCCGGCCTCTTGAAAGTGGTGTTCTGGCCAAATACCTTCACATGATCCGGTTCCATAGTCGACGGGATCAGTGGCGTCCATGCCGGTCCAGGCGCGACTCCGTTCACCCTCACTCCCTTTTCTTCCATGGCAAGTTTGGCGGTGCTCTTTGTCAGGCTGGCAAGAGCGGCCTTTGTTGCCGCATAGGGCGCAAGCGATGGCTCGGGTGTGAATGTCTCAATCGAGCAAGTGTTAATCACGACGCCTCCCGGCTGCATTCGGGGCAAAGCTGCCTGCGTGAGGAAGAACGTTCCGTATACGTTCGTGCGAAACGTAGCGTCGAACTCCTCTTCCGGAATGTCTCCGAGTTTCTCGTAGGTCCGCTGATAAGCGGCGTTGTTCACGAGGATATCCAGGCGCCCAAAGTGGGAGATCGTCTGGTCGACTAGCTTCTGGCAGAATTCCCGCCTACGGATATCGCCCGGAATCGCCACAGCATGACGGCTAGCACCCTCCACGAGCCGGATGGTCTCGTCTGCATCCTCCTTCTCCTCCTTCAAATGAGCAAACAGAATTTCTGCCCCCTCTTTCGCATAGCAAAGCGCAACGGCCCGGCCAATTCCGCTGTCAGCCCCGCTGATCAGAGCGACCCGGCCCTCGAGGCGTCCATGACCTGTGTACGTCGTCTCGCCGTAGTCTGCCGGAGGCTTCAGTTCCCTCGAGCTACCTGGAGGGGCCTGTTGCTGCTTGGGAAAGGGGGGCTTTGGAAAGCGTTCTCGGGGGTCCACAAGATAGGTTGCCAATGCTTTTGGCTCCGGAGCTGACTTCGGGTTTTTGGCATCAGAATTCTCCTCGTTTTCGCATCAGATGCAAGACCGATTGGTAACGTCGGATGGTCCCGCATCCCCGGAATTTTGTTGGGACGAGGGTACGGAAATGCTAGAATTCAGGCCAAATCGATCCACTCTCTCTGCAATGAAAAGGAGTCATCCGGTGATGCGTGTCTTTGGCCGTTTCCGCTTTGTGGTTGCTCTTGCTGCACTTGCGCTTGCTTGGTCGCTGAGCCTGAACGCCCAGAGCGCCGACTTGCCGGATACGGCTCCCATAGCGACCATCGGTGCAGGATCGACTGTCGCTGTAAATGTGGATATCCTTCTGCCGGCGAATCAAGGGACAATCTATGTCCAGAATGGCTCCATCACCACTTGGGAACAGATCGACAAGAAAGCCCCGAGCTGCCGGCTCAATGCTGTTCTCAGTCCGGTTGTGCGGCGCCTGGTCCCGGGACGGAAGATCGTGATTACCGGAACCACCCAGAACAACGGCAGCGTCTTTTTCTATGGCGATGTCCTCCAGTTCGAAGAGGACGCTACCGTGAGCCAGCTGCAGTGCTCACCGGGGCACAAAGGAGCCATGACGATCGGTGAGCTAAAGCAGGTGTTCGGCAGTATGTTCTCTCTGCTTCAGGCCCCGGCAGTAGTTGGCGAATAGGCTAAAGGCTCTGATTTCTGCTCAGGAACTTCATCGGAGTTTGTCGAACAGGCTCCCCGACCCAAGTTGAACAATCACTGACTCGAGCGCAGCCTGCTGCGTCTTTGCCAGGGACAACTGCGTCGCTACAGTAGCAAGATCTGCTTGCATCAACTCCGTCTGAGCTGCACGGAGTTGCATCTTCTCCGTCGCAACCGCGCCACTTGCGGCATTCAACTGAGTGATCGAATTATCCAGGATCACGCGCTGCTGGGAAACGTAAATCAGCGCAGCCGTCAAGTCCATCGTATGTTGCTGAGCTTGCGCTCCATTCACGTTCCCCGATGCAAAATCCGCGACCAGTCTGTTCAGCACGCCAAACACGCTCTTCGCTCCCAGAGAAACCTGATCCCCCGGAACGTTCATCTGGATTTGTTGCCCATTCGGAATTTCGACAAAGATGACATCCGCATCACCGGAATAACTGGCAGAGCGGTTCCGCGACCAGATCGGGAGTCACTGATTCTTCCTCAGAAGCTCTTCAGCAGAGAATGCGCAAGCAGATTCCATCCATCCACCATCACGAACAACAGAACTCAGTCCAGGCGAGTTGTGCACCCCGCGCGCCCAGCGGCAGGTCCTCGCCTTCCACCCCATGGCGTCGTAATCATCTGCCCCCAGAGAGTGAAAGAAGATTCCGCACCCGGAATTTCCGGATCGAAATTGCGACGTCCACCTCGATCGGAATCCGGGTAATTGCAATTCCTGCTCCTTCGGCATTGAGTTCAGCGCCAAAGGTCACCGGCATCTCCGCCAGCGCAGCTTCCGGGACATTCCCCGATTCTCCACTTCGGGATAAGCTCGCAGGCTGCAACGGAGTGGTTCCAGCACTCCCCTGTTCGAGTTGCCGCTCCCTCTTCATGCGCAACTGGTAAATGCAGAAGCGGTACCAGAAACCATTTCGGTTTCTTGGAGAATTCTCATGACCTGCGCTCTCCCCGTGCTCCCCGACCCTCATCGCGCGTTCGCTTCGCTGCTACACTAGAAACAGCCAATGCCTGAAGAGATTCTGTGAACGACGGCTGCGATCAGAGGTCAAAGAAAATGCCACAAGAGAATGAAAATAAGAGTGTTCCTGGAACCGGTCTCCGCCTGAAGATTGGCCTCGCCGAGATGCTGAAAGGCGGCGTCATCATGGATGTCATGAACGTCGAACAGGCTCGCATTGCCGAAGAAGCCGGAGCTGCCTCGGTGATGGCGCTTGAGCGCGTCCCAGCAATGATCCGCGCGGAAGGCGGCGTTGCCCGCATGGCCAAACCCAGCCTCATCAAGCAGATCATCCAGGCAGTCTCCATCCCAGTGATGGCCAAGGCACGCATTGGGCACTTCGCTGAAGCGCAGATCCTTCAGGAGATCGGCGTCGACTTCATCGACGAAAGCGAGGTCCTTACCCCGGCCGATGAAACTCATCACATCGACAAGCACGCATTTACCACTCCCTTCGTTTGCGGAGCCCGCAATCTCGGCGAAGCCCTTCGCCGCATTGCCGAGGGCGCTGCCATGATTCGAACCAAGGGAGAGGCAGGCACAGGCGACGTCGTCCACGCTGTTCAGCACATGCGACAGATTGTGAAGGAGATGAAGGCACTCACCGTTCTCTCCGAGCAGGAGCTCTACGCAGCCGCCAAGGAGCATCAAGCTCCCTACGAACTCATCCGCATGGTGGCACGCGCCGGAAAGCTTCCCGTCCCAAATTTTTCCGCAGGCGGGATCGCCACGCCCGCCGACGCTGCCCTCATGATGCAGCTCGGTGCGGAAGCGATCTTTGTTGGTTCCGGGATCTTCATGAAAGAACGGGCAACACCGCTCGATGTCGAACACGATCCAGTCGAGCGCGAAGAGGCCGTCTCCCGAGCCAAGGCCATCGTCATCGCCACCACCCACTACAACGATCCCAAGATCCTCGCAGAGGTCAGCGAACAGGTGACCGGCACCATGAAAGGTCTAGCTGCCGCCGCACTCGAGGACTCGCAGCTTCTTCAAACACGCGGCTGGTAACATCCCAGGCAACAGGCCGGAGACGCTCCGCGTCTCCGGCTTTTCCAGCTCTCTATTTACCCAGATTAGGATTCTCTAAGAATCGATAGCAGAGGAGATCGCAAACTTGCTCGCAGAAGCGCCACGGCCCCGCATCGGTATTCTTGCGATTCAGGGCGACTACGCCGCTCATGCCGACGCTCTCGTCGAGGCAGGTGCCATTCCGATCGAAGTACGCAAGCGGGAAGAGTTGCAAGACTTGGATGGATTGATCATCCCCGGAGGCGAATCCACCACCATGCTGAAGTTCCTGGAACGTCGTCATTTGTTTGAGGA
>Ga0157369_10007048_pt1 | contig 12962 bp, 11 predicted proteins | sample C25metaG_FD_113461 | JGI IMG/M metagenome (GOLD analysis project Ga0157369, IMG submission 113461) | Corn rhizosphere microbial communities from Kellogg Biological Station, Michigan, USA - C2-5 metaG | ecosystem: Host-associated > Plants > Roots > Rhizosphere > Soil | place: USA: Michigan...
CTCATGTGCGCCGGGAAAGACGAACATTTCCTCCTCGCGATAGGCGGTGAAGCGGTCGGCGAGGCGACTGGCAAGATCGTCCGGCAACGCGCGATGCCCCCTGGCGGCGAGCGCGGCAAAGCCGCCCTTGACCGTCAGCCGCCGCGCTTCGCCGAGTTTCAGCCGCCAGGCCGCCTCCGCGGTCGACCAGAACTGTCGCGCAAACGCGAGAACGGTGGTCGCGACCTCCTGCGGCAAGTACGGCGCAAGCTCATCGGCGAACTCGTTCGCAATCGTGTGCCAGGCGATCTCAGGCCTTCCATAGGCCGACAGGATGGTGTCATCCATGTCGATCAGCATCGCGCGGGGCAGTCTGGTCTTCGCGGTCACGGCCATTTCACTTCTGGCGGCATCGAGGACAGGATGGCGTCGATATTGCCGCCGGTCTTCAGGCCGAACAGCGTGCCGCGATCACAGAGCAGGTTGAACTCGACATAACGCCCGCGCCGGATCAATTGCTCCTCGCGCTCGGCTTCCGTCCACGCTAACGCAAAATTCCGCCGGACCAGTTCCGGATAGATTTTTGCGAACACGCGGCCGACGTCCTGGGTGAAGGCGAAATCGGCGTCCCAATCGCCGGAATTGTGATGGTCGTAGAAGATGCCGCCGATGCCGCGCGCCTCCTTGCGGTGCGGCAGGTAGAAATATTCGTCGCACCACTTTTTGTACTTGTCATATGGCGCCACGGCCGCGTGCGCATCACAGGCGGATTTCATCGCGGCGTGAAACGCGACCGTGTCCGGATCGTCCTGGGTGCGGCGGCGATCCAGCACCGGGGTGAGATCGGAGCCGCCGCCAAACCAGGATTTCGTCGTCACGATGAACCGGGTGTTCATATGCACGGCCGGCACATGCGGGCTGCGCATATGCGCGATCAGGGAGATGCCGGAGGACCAGAAGCGAGGGTCTTCGGCTGCGCCCTGGATCTGTCCGCGGAACTCTGGAGAAAACTCGCCATGCACGGTCGAGCAATGCACACCGACCTTCTCGAACAGCCGGCCGCGCATCATCGACATCACGCCGCCGCCACCGGGCGCGCCGCTGGCATCGGTGCGCTGCCAGGGCGTGCGCGCGAAGCGGCCGGCTTGTCCTGGATAGAGCGAGGCGGGGGCCTCGTCCTCGAGCCGCTCGAAGGCGGCGCAGATATCGTCCCGCAGCGCCTCGAACCAGGTCCTTGCGCGTATCTTGCGAGTCTCGATGACGGACTGGTCCATGGTGAGCTCCTAACGCATTTCCGTCATTGCGAGCAAAACCTGCAATGACGGATGCATGCCTACTCCTGCGGTCCGTAATAGGTGCAGCTTTCGTTGCAGCTGTCGCGATAGACGCTGACGCGCATCACCCGGCCCGCATGCTGCACGCGCTCGAAGATGAAGCGGGACAGGTTTTCCAGGGTCGGCGGGCCCAGCGCCTCGATCCTGTTGAGAAACTTGTGGTCGAGCATCTTCTGCACGTCGGCCATGCGCTGCTCGAGCACGCCAAAGTCGAGCACCATCCCGGTTTCGGGATCTGGCGTGCCGCGCACGGTGACCTCGGTACGGAACGAGTGGCCGTGAATCTCCTCGCTGGCGTCGCCGAAAGTCGTGCCGGACAAAGAATGCGCCGCTTCGAAGCGGAATGATTTGGTCAATTCCCACATGTCAGGAAAGCTCTATCTGATACCTAGTGTCTTGTGCGTCTGCAGGCTGAGGCGCCATTGCGGATGCTTCAGGCAATATTCGACCGCGCGCGCGGTGTTTTCGATCACGTCGGGCCCGTCCATCGGTTGCAGCGAAAACCGCTCGAAGGAAAGGCCCGCAAATGCTTCCGGCATCGCCTCTTCTTGCGGGTACACCAGCTTCAGCTCGTGACCCTGCCGCACGATGAGGTCGGCACCCGCCTTGGGGCTGACGCAGATCCAGTCCAGCCCCTCCGGCGGGAGGATGGTGCCGTTGGTCTCGACGCCGATGGCAAAGCCGCGCGCATGAAGGGCGTCGACCAAGGGGCTATCCAGTTGCAGCATCGGCTCGCCGCCGGTCAGCACTACATAGCGGTTGGCATCCTTGCCCGTCCATTGTGCCGAGATGGTGTCGGCAAGCTCGCCCGCAGAAGCATACCGCCCGCCCAGTGTGCCGTCGGTTCCGACAAAATCCGTATCACAGAACTGGCATATGGCGCTGGCGCGGTCCTGCTCGCGGCCGCTCCACAGGTTGCAGCCGGCAAAGCGGCAAAACACGGCGGCGCGGCCGGCATGGGCGCCTTCGCCCTGCAGGGTCAGAAAGATTTCCTTGACCGCGTAGCTCACCATATCTCCTAGAACTTAAGTACCAGAGCGGGTCTGCCGAAGCGCTTCACCGACTGCCATGGCGGCCGCCATGGCGACATTGAGCGAGCGCAAACCCTGCTTGATCGGGATTTTGAGCCTGATATCGGCGGCTGCCGCCACCTCGTCAGTCACACCAACGGTCTCGCGCCCGAATAGCAGGATGTCCGACGCGTCATACCGAAAATCAAGATAGGAAGTGGCTCCCCTGGTCGTGAACAGGACCAGTCGAAAACCCGCCTCGCGCCGCCATTCCTCGAATTTCGTCCAGGAAATATGGCGTGTCAGTCGCACCTGGTCGAGATAATCCATGCCGGCCCGGCGGAACGCCCGGTCGGAGACCGGAAAGCCGGCAGGCTCGATAACATGAGCACCCACGTCCAGGCACGCGCACAGGCGGAGAATCGTTCCGGTGTTCTGGGGGATGTCGGGCTGAAAAAGAGCAACTTCCATCGCCCCGGCGTCCCACGAATGTATGAATAAAACAACGGTCTGTCGCTGATTTAGTGCATTGCACGCTTGTCGGCCGTGAGTGGGCTTGCGCTCTTTCGGCAAGGGTGCCAATAGAACGATTCTGGACTGCTTGGTCGGCCGCCCCGGGTCGATAAAGCCAGTCTTCTGCCGCCGCGGGGGTCGCGGGCGCCGGCAGGCCTTACCTGGTCACGTTTTCGGGCGTCTGCCTAATGCGTTTCCCGGGCGGTTCCACCGGCTGCAGCTTTAGAAAGGGTTTGGAATCGTGACGACAGCGACTTCGGATGACCATCCGACACGCCGTGATTTCCTCTTCGTTGCCACAGGAGCGGTCGCAGCCGTAGGCGGCATAGCCTCGCTCTGGCCCTTCGTCTCCCAGATGAACCCGGACGCCTCGACGATTGCGGCCGGCGCGCCGATCGAGGTCGATCTGTCCCCGATTGCGCAAGGGCAGGACATCAAAGTGTTCTGGCGCGGCAAGCCGATCTACATCATGAACCGGACCAAGAAGCAGGTCGATGAGGCCCGCGCGGTCCCAGTCGACAGCCTGAGGGACCCGGCCACTGATCAATCCCGCGTCAAGCAGGGCCACGACCAGTGGCTGGTCGTAATCGGCATCTGCACCCATCTTGGCTGCATCCCGATCGCCCATGAGGGCAATTACGACGGCTTCTTCTGCCCGTGCCACGGCTCTCAATACGACTCCTCCGGTCGTATCCGCCAGGGGCCGGCGCCGCTCAACCTGGCCGTCCCGCCCTACAACTTCGTTTCCGATACCAAAATCCAGATCGGCTAAAGCCCGGGACCTCTTCCGGGACTTCGCGCCGTCACGTCGTTTTACTTCCAGGATCGCATCATGAGCGGACCCTCCGACTACAAGCCGAGCCACCCAGCCTTGCAATGGTTCGAACGGCGATTGCCGATTATGAGCCTCGTGCACTCGTCTTTCGTGGCCTATCCGACGCCGCGTAACCTGAACTACTGGTGGACCTTCGGTGCCATCCTGTCGTTCATGCTGGGCATCCAGATCCTGACCGGCGTGATCCTGGCGATGCACTATACGCCGAACGCCGATCTCGCCTTCCGCTCGGTCGAACTGATCGTTCGCGACGTCAACTATGGCTGGCTGCTCCGCAACATGCACGCGGTCGGCGCTTCGATGTTCTTCTTCGCCGTCTACATCCACATGTTCCGCGGCCTCTATTACGGGTCGTACAAGGAACCGCGCGAGGTGCTCTGGATCCTCGGCGTCATCATCTACCTCTTGATGATGGCGACCGGCTTCATGGGCTATGTGCTGCCCTGGGGCCAGATGAGCTTCTGGGGTGCCACCGTCATCACCAACCTGTTCTCGGCCTTCCCCTATGTCGGCGACACCATCGTGACATTGCTGTGGGGTGGCTACTCGGTCGGCAACCCGACGCTGAACCGCTTCTTCTCGCTGCACTATCTGCTGCCGTTCCTGATCGCGGGCGTGGTCGTGCTGCATGTCTGGGCGCTGCATGTCGCCGGTCAGAACAATCCTGACGGCCTCGACATCAAGACCGACAAGGACTCGGTGCCGTTCACGCCGCACGCGACCATCAAGGACATGTTCGGCATCTCGGTGTTCCTGCTGCTCTTCGCCTGGCTTGTCTTCTACATGCCGAACTATCTCGGCGACGCCGACAACTACATCCCGGCCAACCCCGCGCAGACGCCGGCGCATATCGTGCCTGAATGGTACTACCTCCCGTTCTACGCGATGCTGCGCAGCATCCCGAACAAGCTCGCCGGCGTGCTGGTGATGTTCTCGTCGATCCTGATCCTGTTGTTCCTGCCCTGGCTCGACGCCGCCAAGACCCGTTCGTGCAAGTACCGTCCGTTGGCCAAGCAGTTCTTCTGGCTGTTCGTGATCGTCTGCATCCTCCTCGGCTATCTCGGCTCGCAGCCGCCGGAAGGCATCTACGTGATCGCCGGCCGTATCCTGACCGTGTGCTACTTCGCCTACTTCCTGATCGTGCTGCCGCTGCTCAGCGTCATCGAGACGCCGCGAGCGATGCCAAACTCGATCGCCGACGCCGTGCTCGCCAAGAGCGGCAAGGCCGCGGCTGTGCTGGTGGCGGCGGTGCTCGCGGGCGGCCTGTTCCTCGGTAGCGCGCAGAGCGCCCGCGCCGAGGACGATACGCCGCCAGCGCAGAAGTGGTCGTTTGCCGGCCCGTTCGGCAAGTATGACCGCGGCGCGCTGCAACGCGGCCTGAAGATCTACAAGGAAGTCTGCTCGAACTGCCACTCGCTGAACTACGTCGCGTTCCGCAACCTCGCCGATCCCGGCGGCCCCGGCTACACCAACGCGCAGGTCGCGGCGCTGGCGTCGGAATACAAGATCAAGGACGGCCCGAACGACCAGGGCGAGATGTTCGAGCGGCCCGGCCGGCCGGCGGACTACTTCCCCCCGCCGTTCCCGAACGAGCAGGCGGCCCGCGCCGCCAATGCCGGCGGCCTGCCGCCGGACCTGTCGCTGATCGCCAAGGCTCGGTCCTATGAGCGCGGCTTCCCGTACTTCATCTTCGACTTCTTCACCCAGTTCCAGGAGCAGGGCCCGAACTACATCTCCGCGATCCTGCAAGGTTTTGAAGACAAGCCGCCGGCGGGCGTCACCATTCCGGACGGGACCTACTACAACAAATACTTCCCCGGCCACGCCATCAAGATGCCGAAGCCGCTCTCTGACGGCCAGGTGCAGTACGATGACGGCTCGCCGGCAACGTTGCCGCAATACGCGCACGACGTCGCCACCTTCCTGATGTGGGCCGCCGAGCCGAAGATGGAAGCGCGCAAGCAGCTCGGCTTCCAGGTCTTCGTCATCCTGATCATCTTCGCCTTCCTGATGTATTTCACCAAGAAGAAGGTCTGGGCCGACGCGCACTGACCGGCGCTGAAGTCGAAACGAGTTGAAAAAGCCCCCGAAAGGGGGCTTTTTGGTTTTCGACGCACTGTCATCCCGGGTTCTCGCTTTGCGAGCCCCGGAATGACAGTCAGTCGATGGATCGCTTCCCGCACGCACATCCGGGAACGACGACCTGTGATTTGCGTCTATGATGTGCAGCGGCCAAAATCGGGCGCGTCTCAACGAAAATCACCGGAGGAACCCATGGGCACCGTCATCACCTTCAAGCGTCCGGATGGCAACGAAGCATCCGGCTATCTCGCCAATGCGGCGCGCGGCAACGCGCCGGGCGTGGTGGTGATCCAGGAATGGTGGGGCCTGCAGGACCAGATCAAGGGTATGTGCGAGCGCTTTGCCCGAGCCGGCTTCGATGCGCTGGCGCCCGATCTCTACAAGGGCACGGTGGTGCCGTATCATGACATGAGCAAGGCCGAAAAAGAGATGAACTCGCTCGACTTTATGGACGCCACCACGCAGACCGTGCGCGGCGCCGCGCAGTATCTCGCCAGGAATGGCGCCAAGGTCGGCCTCACCGGCTTCTGCCTTGGCGGCGCCGTCACCGTCATCGGCGCCACCAAAATTCCGGAGCTCACGGCCGGTGTGGTGTTCTACGGCATCCCGCCGGAAGCCGCAGCAAAACCCGCGGACGTGAAAGTCCCGCTGCAAGCGCATTTCGCGAGCAAGGACGACTGGTGTACGCCTGCCGTGGTCGACGCCTTCGAGAAAGGCATGAAGGCCGCCGGCAAATCGCTGGAGCTGCACCGCTATGACGCTGAGCATGGCTTCGCCAATGAGCAGCGGATGGCCGTGCACGACCGCCAATGCGCCGAGCTCGCCTGGGGCAGGGCGACGGAATATTTTGCGAAGCATCTGGGGTAGGGGCGTCGTCATTGCGAGCGAAGCGAAGCAATCCATCGTGCCACAAGCGGAGATGTGGATTGCTTCGTCGCTTCGCTCCTCGCAATGACGATCAATTCTGCTTCACCCCATCCCACCACGCGCAGGTCCCCGACATCAGGTTGTAATTGCCTTCCATCACCTGCACGGGGGCGCGCAAGCCTTCTCGGGCGGCGTTCATGCGCATCTCGCGGGCGATGGTGCGGTCCTTCTCCTTGAGCCAGACGCGCTCATGGCCCCACAGGCTCGGGCCGTCATGCATCTCGACCGGCTGCCAGTTGGCAGGATCGATCTCGCGGCCGCCCCAGCCGCATTCGATCATGAAGGATGACGGTGTCTTGGCGTAGAACGAGGTCATGAAATCGTTGGTGTGACGGCCAAGCGTCACGCCGATGCGGTCGGGCTCGCTCAGCGCTACGTCATAGGCCTGCCCGACATCGTCGAGCGAGAACAACTCCACCATCAGATGGTGCATGCCGCTCTTGCCGGTCTCGATCAGCGCGAGCGAGTGATGGCGTGGGTTGACGTGGAAGAAATAGGCGCGGAACGGCTTTTCGATATAGTCGGAAAGGCCGAAGCCGAGCACTTGGGTGTAAAACGCCATCACCGGTTCGATGTTCTCGACCGTCAGCACGGCATGACCCAGGCCCAGCGGCCCGGTGCGGAAGCCGGAAATCGAGCGGCCCGGCGAGAATGGCGCCTCATCGATCTCGGCGCCGTGAAAGGCCTCCAGGCGGTTGCCCGCGGGATCGCGAAACGAGATCAGCGCGCGCACGCGCCGGGCATCGGCCAGCATCTGCGGTTCGGCGGTGACGGCAACACCGGCGCTTTCCAGCCGCGCCGCCAGCGCATCGAGCGCCGCGCCATCAGCCACCTCCCAGCCAAAGAAGCGCGCGCCGTCGCCCAGCGCGCGGTCGATCACGACGCGCTGCTTGCGGTCGTCCATGCGGAAGGCGAGCAGCGAATTGCCGCGTTCGACCGCCTGAAATCCCACCAGGTTGGTGCCGAACTGCCGCCAGTCCTCCAGCGCCGATGATCCGAACCCGGCATATCCCAATCCCGTGATCATGGCGCGCCTCCTGTAGTGCCCGGCATTATCCCGGGCGGCTTTTGGCAGGCATGCTACGCCGTTTTTTGAGCACGTCCACCGCGCCGGCTCCCTTGACGGCCCCTGGGGCGGTAGTGTTTACCTGAGCCATGAGCACCGTCGTCCGCCCCTCTCGTCGTTGGTGGCCCACCTCCTAAAAAGGTGGCCGGTGCGATTTGTTCAAACTTTCATCGTTCTGGGGCCGCCATTGCAGGCGGTCGCGATGTGTCCTGTGTGGCGTTCCCTCGGCAACTCTCGTAAGAGGAACACATGAACAGGACCGTCTTCTCGCTTCCCGCGCGCAGCGAATATGTCACCCGCGGCGGGCTCGCCGTGCAGCGCGTGGTGGAGCATTTCTCCGGCCATGCCGACCGGCTCGACACGCTGATCGACCTGCTCGACCGACGCCGCGGCGTGGTGCTTTCGTCGGGCACCACCGTGCCCGGCCGCTACGAAAGCTTTGACCTCGGCTTCTCCGATCCGCCGCTGGTGCTGGAGACTTCCGGCGTCAATTTCGTGCTCAACGCGCTCAATGCGCGCGGCGAGGTCCTGATCGCCTTTCTCGGCGACACTTTGCGCGAGCCGTGTGTTGTTCTCACCGAGAAGGGCGCCACGCGTCTTGCGGGGCACATCCTGCGTGGTGCTGCGCCAGTCGAAGAAGATCAGCGCACCCGCCGCGCCAGCGTCATGAGCCTGGTGCGCGACATGATCGCGGCGTTCTCGGCGAATGACGACGCACTGCTCGGCCTGTTCGGCGCCTTCGCCTACGACCTCGTTTTCCAGATCGAGGATCTCGTGCAGAAGCGGGCACGCGAAGCCGATCAGCGCGACATCGTGCTCTACGTGCCCGATCGCCTGCTGGCCTATGACCGTGCCACCTCGCGCGGCGCGATACTGAGCTATGAGTTTGCCTGGAAGGGCAAGTCGACGGCAGGCGCCTCACGCGAGACAGCGCAAAGTGTCTACGCCAAGACGTTGCGGCAGGGCTTTGCCGATCACGCGCCGGGCGAATATCAGGCTACGGTCGAGACAGCGCGCGCGGCTTTCGCCCGCGGCGATCTCTTTGAAGCCGTGCCCGGACAGCTTTTCGGCGAGCCCTGCGAGCGCTCGCCGGCCGAAGTGTTTCAACGGCTCTGCCGCATCAACCCGTCGCCCTATGGCGCGCTGATGAATCTCGGCGATGGCGAATTCCTGGTCTCGGCCTCGCCCGAGATGTTCGTGCGCTCCGACGGGCGCCGCGTGGAAACCTGCCCGATCTCGGGCACCATCGCCCGTGGTACGGATGCGATCGGCGATGCCGAACAGATCCGCCAGCTCCTGAATTCGGAGAAGGACGAGTTCGAGCTCAACATGTGCACCGACGTCGACCGCAACGACAAGGCGCGCGTCTGTGTGCCCGGCACCATCAAGGTGCTGGCGCGGCGGCAGATCGAGACCTACTCGAAGCTCTTCCACACCGTCGATCATGTCGAGGGCATGCTGCGCCCGGGCTTCGATGCGCTCGACGCCTTCCTCACCCACGCCTGGGCGGTGACGGTGACCGGTGCGCCGAAACTATGGGCGATGCAGTTCGTCGAGGATCACGAGCGCACGCCGCGGCGTTGGTATGCCGGCGCGATCGGCTGCGTCAATTTCGACGGCAGCATCAACACCGGGCTCACCATCCGCACCATCCGCATGAAGGATGGCCTCGCCGAGGTGCGCGTCGGCGCCACCTGTTTGTTCGACTCCGATCCCGCGGCCGAAGACCGCGAATGCCAGGTCAAGGCGGCGGCGCTGTTCCACGCGCTGCGCGGCGATCCGCCAAAGCCGCTGTCGGCCTTCGCGCCCGACGCCACCGGCTCCGGCAAGCAGGTGCTGCTGATCGATCATGACGACAGCTTCGTGCATATGCTGGCGGATTATTTCCGCCAGGTCGGCGCCAGCGTCACCGTGGTGCGTTATGTGCACGCTCAGGACATGCTGAAGCGGAAACAATGGGACCTGCTCGTGCTGTCGCCGGGCCCGGGCCGGCCGGAAGATTTCGGGATCGCCTCGACCATCGATACGGCGATCGCCAGGAAGCTGCCGATCTTCGGCGTCTGCCTTGGCGTGCAGGCGATCGGCGAATATTTTGGCGGCAAGCTCGGTCAGCTCGGTCAGCCCGCTCATGGCCGGCCCTCGCGCGTGCAGGTGAGGGGTGGCCGGCTGATGCGGAGCCTGCCGAACGAGATCGTGATCGGCCGCTACCATTCGCTCTTTGTCGAGCGCGATAGCATGCCGGAGGTGCTTAACGTCACCGCGTCGACCGAGGACGGCGTTGCGATGGCGATCGAGCACAAGACCTTGCCGGTCGGCGGGGTGCAATTTCACCCGGAGTCGCTGATGTCGCTGGGAGGCGAAGTGGGTTTGCGCATCGTGGAGAATGCGTTCCGGTTGGACGCTGGGGTAAATTAATGAACCTCGTCATTGCGAGCGAAGCGAAGCAATCCAGAATCTCTCCGTGGATGCAGTCTGGATTGCTTCGTCGCTTCGCTCCTCGCAATGACGACGCGGAGAAAGCGAGACTATAATGACTTTCGATCACGATCTGAAATCGACCGTCCGCACCATCCCGGATTACCCCAAGAAGGGCATCCTGTTTCGCGACATCACGACGCTACTTGCGGATGCGCGGGCCTTCCGCCGCGCGGTCGACGAGCTGGTGCATCCCTGGGCCGGATCGAAAATCGACAAAGTCGCCGGCATCGAAGCGCGCGGCTTCATCCTCGGCGGCGCCGTGGCACACCAGGTCTCGGCCGGCTTCGTGCCGATCCGCAAAAAAGGCAAGCTGCCGCACCATACCGTGCGGATCGCCTATTCGCTGGAATACGGCATCGACGAGATGGAGATGCATGCCGACGCCGTGCATCCGGGCGAGCGCGTGATCCTGGTCGATGACCTCATCGCCACCGGTGGCACGGCCGAAGGCGCGGTCAAGCTATTGCGCCAGATCGGCGCCAATGTAGTAGCCGCCTGTTTCATCATCGACCTGCCGGATCTGGGCGGCGCTGCAAAATTGCGCGCGATGGACGTGCCGGTGCGCACGCTGATGAGTTTCGAAGGACATTAGTCGTGTCAGACGACGAACGCGACTAAATATTAGAGAGCCATCAAGCAGGCCTCGGAACCAACGCAATATTCCGGACCGCGGCATTGCGTTTACAAGCTGCGATGATCTTCCGTGCGTTGAATGAGAACGCAGCAGAATTTTTCTTGTCGCTTCGCGCGCCACGGTCCGCCATCGACGTGCCGCCACAATTGCACCTTCAACTCGATTCCCATAATGTGGAGTTGGGGAGGAAGTCCCGATGCGGGGTAAAGCCTGCGGGGTCATCGTTGCCGTAGTCGCGATGGCGATTGGCCCGATGGCACATGGCGGCGAGGCGGCGCTGAAGGTCGCCGACGCCTGGGTGCCCACGACCGAAAAGGTCGGCGCGGATGTTCCGCTTCTCCTGACCGTTCACAATGAAGCCGGACCTGAGGACACGCTTCTGCGCGTCAGGTGTCCGGTCGCGAATTTCTCCGAAAGACATACGGTCGATCGCGGCGAGGGTGCGCCGGCGATGCGATCCGTTCGCTCCATCCCGATTGCCGCTTCCACCACCACGGTGCTGAAGCAGGACGGCTATCACATCATGCTGCTGCAAACCCGCCAGCCGCTCGCGGCCGGCGACAAGTTCACATGCGCCATTGATTTCCAGAAGGCGGGAACGATCGAAACGGAGGTGAACGTACGAAGCCTTCCCTGAAAACCGTGATCGCCGGTCGATCAAAGAAGCCGACGACCGAGCAATGAACAGAACCAACAACAGGAGGAAACAAGATGAAGACATTCGCGAGACGTAGGTTATCCCTGCAGGTCGCAATGTTCGCCTCTGTCGCTGCCGCCGCCTTGATCGCGTCGGCGCCAGCCAGGGCGGACGATGTGACTCCCGAGCGGCTGCTCAATTCGGCCAAGGAGCCCGGCAACTGGCTTCTGCATCACCAGAATTATTCCGCGACCCGTTTCTCCACGCTGTCCGAGATCAACAAGGACAATGTGAAGAACCTCAAGGTCGCCTGGACCATGCAGCTCGGCGGCGTCGAGGGTGGCGGCATTTGGACGCATGGCGGTCTCGAAGGCACACCGATCGTCGATAACGGCTTCATGTACGTCACCGACGGTTGGGGCTCGGTCTACAAGATCGATGCGCATGGCGGCAAAGGCGTGCTGCTCTGGAAGATGGATCCAAAGACAGATCACGACTGGGCGGGCGCGGTGGCCTGCTGCGGCGTCGACAATCGCGGCGTCGCGCTGTGGGGCAATCTCGTCATTTCGCATACGCTGGATGGCCGGCTGATCGCGACCAACAAGGACACCGGTCAGGTCGCCTGGCAGCGCCAGGTCGCCGATCCCAACAAGGGCGAGGTGATCACCGGCGCACCGCTGATCGTGAAGAACATGGCCATCACCGGCGTGGCGGGCGCCGAATACGGCATCCGCGGCTGGATCGCAGCGACCGATCTCAATACCCAGAAGGAGGTCTGGCGCACCTACACCATCCCGGGCAAGGGCGAGCCCGGCAGCGACACTTGGAAGGACTCGCAGAACGCTGCTGCCAGCGGCGGCGGCTCGACCTGGGTGACCGGCAGCTATGATCCCGCGACCAACACCCTGATCTGGGGTGTCGGCAACCCGGGACCGGACTGGGACAACGCCTACCGTCCCGGCGACAACCTCTATACCGACAGCTCGCTGGCTCTCGATGCCGACACCGGCAAGATCAAGTGGCATTATCAGCACACGCCCAACGATCCCTACGACTACGACAGCGTCGCGGAGAACGTGCTGGCGGACGTGCCCGGTGCCAACGGATCGACGACCAAGATCGCGCTCGAGGCTGATCGCAACGGCTTTGCCTATGCGATCGACCGCACCAACGGCAAGTTCCTCTGGGGCCTGCCCTTCGTGAAGAAGGTGACCTGGACCAAGGGCCTCGATCCCGAGACCGGCAAGCCAGCCGAATATGATCCGAACAAGCAGGTGCAGACCTACAACGCCTCGGTCACACCGAGCCGGACCAACAAGGTCACCGACATCTGCCCGGACAACATGGGCGGCAAGAACTGGCCCCCGACCGCCTATAATCCGCAATTGAAGCTCTGGTACATCCCCGTCATCGAGAGCTGCAACCGGATCACGGTCGAGGAAATGACCAAGGACAAGCTCAAGCCAC